>Ga0065711_1000032_pt1 | contig 122270 bp, 70 predicted proteins | sample Hoacrofraction12_FD_59098 | JGI IMG/M metagenome (GOLD analysis project Ga0065711, IMG submission 59098) | Hoatzin crop microbial communities from Cojedes, Venezuela - Epithelial fraction 12 v2 (version 2) | ecosystem: Host-associated > Birds > Digestive system > Esophagus > Crop | place... | reverse complement strand
CCCGCCCCGCGCCCCGCCCCTCTCTTAGCCCCGCCCCGCCCCGCCCACATCCGATCGCCCCCTGGCGGCGGCGCGGGGCTGTCCGAGTGGGGGACGGATACCCCGCGCAGATGGGTCCCGCCAGTGCACCGACGGGGTGCGAACGGTTGGAGCAGGTTTGCTGAGTTCTGAGCGTTAAACTTAGATTTCCTGGCTAGGCGAGAGAGCCTGCTGCAGAGTCCGCTTAGCAATGGTAACACCGGCGCACGCGATTTTCCTCTTACGGATGGGGTAACATTTAAAAATGCGTCTAAAGGAGTTAATAAACCCGACAATGTAATGTTTGTATTCCTGCTTTATATCTTTTATACTTCTCGTATTTTATGGACACCGTCACAACCTGAGCACTAGCAGAGAGCACCGGAACGGCAGCCTCAGAGGCGGCGCAGCTGCGGGAGGTGTTTCCCAAACAGGGGTGTGCAGACGGAGGCAGGCATGAGTTCCTCGAGGTGCCCGGCTGCAGCTCCCGGCGTCAGGCACGATACACACAGAAATGTTTCCTAAGATGTCAGGTCTCCAAAATGAGTACTCTCTGCCTTTGACCGGCCGGCTGACCGCTGGACTCGCTTGACGGCCCTCGGGCTCTGCGGATCCCTCCCGTGACCCCTGCGGGCAGCGTGCTGGGCCCAGCAGGAGCAAGTGCGTGCAGCACGGGTATCTTTCACCTCTAATCAATCCACCTCTCTATCTTCTGCGAGTATTGACTGGCTCTAAGGGCAGGAGTGGTAAAATATTGGACAAGGGTTAGTTCCTGAGAGAACGTTCTGTCGTTACGCTGTCTTCAGACGAAGACTGAAGACAGTAATCAAAAGGGCTATTTTTAACCACGGGTTGATTTATTTGTTTTTCTTGTACAGCTATTGCACCTGGAGCCACTGATGATGGCTTGATTAATTCTCAGTGATTTTTTTTTCCCCACCTTCCTCCGCTCGGCCTTTCTGACTGGCATGAAGTTGCGTCATAGCAAGTGCAGTCTCTGGGCTCTCCCCTGCAGCCCCAAGCAAAGGCGGCTTTGGGCCTGTCAGCGAGGGCAGGGATCGTGGAGCCATGCCTGAGTCTGCCAAGCAGACGAGACGTGTGGAGGTACGTCAGCTGGGAGGGTTTTTCTGTTCCTCCCGTAGGCGGGAGTAGGTACGAGTGCAGCTGAACTAGCTGTAGGCCACCTACCCTGTGTAGGGTGAGCAATGTAGCAAAGGATAGGCAGTGGCCACCACTGATTGCAGAGCTCTCCCAACAAAGTGAATATGTTGGTGATGATTATTATCCAGCCTATGCTGGATAACGTGCTGCCATCATCACTGTCTTGCTGGCTGTACCACAGCTTGTTTAAAGCCACTTTAAGTATCCGTGCAACACTATTGTATTGACTTTGTAGCCCTATGCTGAAGGAAAAAGAAGGATCCTGAGATTCTTTTATTCTTTTCTCATCTATGAGCGTTGAGCAGATACTGAGGAATCTCCCTTTCTTTTTGAGCTTGTCTCCTGCAGGTGAGGGTAGAGGGTGAGATGGAGTTTCTCTGCCAGATCCTGGGGCCTCAATCTACCAGATCTGGACCCAGCAACTTCCTAGACAGACACCTGTCTTGACCCTTGTAGCAGCACTTAATGCTAAGTAAATTCAAGGCTACACAGCTATCGGAGCACCACGGGAACATATAAGGAATCAAAATTTTCGAAAGCGCCTGTGCATTTTGAAATCTCAGACTTCAGGCACATATACTGAGAAAATTTAGGGAAACCCAGTGGCAAACCTGCACCAAAGCAACCACTTCTGCAAAACCAGTGCTGCTAGCGTGCCTGCCCCCTGCAGAAGTGTTCTCAAAATATTCTGCCTCCTAGGATTTGCTAAATATTCTCCATTCTTCCCCATCATAATTCACACCTTATTTTTTCCCCTCTGTGTGACTTGGTAACAGTCACATCCCTTTTTTATTTTCCCTAGTTAAAGGTCAGCCTGAGCTGTGTATTACAGATGAAAGGATGCAGCCCAAAGCCAGCCTAGGGGCCCAGTTTGTGTTGTGGATCTCTCCTGAGGGCACTTCTGTTTGCAAGTGTGTGCCTTGCAACTTCTGAGAAGCCTGCAGAGATTGCTATTGTTTAGGATGCGTTCTGTCAAATTTATTATTCCACTAGTAATTTTTCTTTTTCATGTTTTCTTCATAGAACCCAGCCATTTTCAGGTTGTAGTTTTGGGCCTACTCTGTGCCAAGTGTCAGGAATGACTTTTTGTCCTCAAAGCTGAAGAGACATTTCCCACCGGGGCAGATGAAGGTGCCTCTTGCCTCCAAGGACACAGAAGAGGAGAGAACAGAAAGTGAGCTAAGTTTTGTTCTCACACATGAAGGTAAAAAAATTGCTGGATTTTGTCCATCCACACAATTTCCTTAAATTCTGATCCTGAGGGATCTGTTCTAATGTACTTGAGCAAATCGTAGGTAGACGCAGTGGAAGGGAATTCAAGGGCAGCTGCAGTAAGCCCTAGGTGTAAATACAACTGAGGAGAAATCAAAAAGGACTATCCCCCACTGACACCAACCTTCAAAGTGACAGAACCTCTACAGGACTTGCTGTAAGGAAAAGACACATTCACCATCCTCATTTTTCTCCATAGCTCGTGTTTTCCCCTGGGTTGCCAGGTGGATGTTTACTTCCAAAGCAGATGTCTCCTTTTTCCTGCCCAGATCCCACCGCCTGTGGACGGTGTGGCTGCTAGCACATTTGAAACACCTGGTTCCCCCCACGATGAACGCTCAGAGCTGTATCAGTCCGTGGCTCTGTGGGTTAAATCTGAAGCATCACCGTGTGTGTCTTTATTTTAGTTTCCAAACAGACTATGCAGATACGAATGGTAGAAACATTGTATATGCCTTTGAGATGCAAACCTATAAAGACTATGCACCAAAATCTGCTACCTTGTGTCAGCTGTAAATAAGGAAATCTATCTCATATCTTTTTTTATTCTTTTGGGGGGATTTTATCTATAAATTGAGAACGGTAAAGGAGTTTTCCTCACTGCAGGTATACCTAGCACTTTTATTGTGATGGACCGTAGATTGCACCATGATTTCTGAAGAGGCTGCTCTTTAAAGAGGTAAGACACAAAACAACAAGCACATTCATATAATAGATCATCATTTAAGGTAACGCATTCTGCCTGACATCTAGTGTTTTGCACATTTTGAATTGTCTCCTGCCAAAATATTCAGACCTGCAGGGGGAACCCCTGTTGGGAACACAGGACAGATGGATCTGAATCCAGTCATGAAACTCCCTGGGGCCAGCAGTGTGATGCTAATGATCACACCACAGTAAGATGTAAAACATACCTTTGTGCAGCTCAGTGTAAACAGCAACTCCGGTATTGTGATGTAAATGAGAAACCAGCAAGAGATGATGTGTGAATGGAAACACAGCAAGGTGCTCTGTGAGGAAGCACAGTGCAAGGGCAAATTCTGCACATCAGAAGTGGAGGTGGAAGTAAAATGTGGACTCCGTTGCAGAGATAAACTTTAAATACTGCGTGGGGCTGATGCAGAAGGGAGGGAACCCACCAAGCTCTACCTAATCCCAGCTGAGGTTCTGGAAGGGCAGTGGACAGGTTATGATTAGGCTTGGGTTCCTGGACTCACCAATTAAGATCTGGAAGGTGGGGCTGGGACCAAAGCGAAGATAAAAATCACCAATAAGCCTTATTCTAGTATATCCTGCAGTCCACTTTCCTTCTCAAATCAGGGCCAACGTTGAAGTTAGGCAGTGTTGCTCAGGACTTTGGCTGATTTTCAGGTATCTGCAAGGATAGAGATACCTCTCTGGAAGGCTTGTTCTAGTGTTTGGGCACCTTCGAGGTGAAAACAATTCATGTAGCATTAAATAAATCTATAATGGCTCCATGGTTGGAGGACACGAAAGGTGAGAACCTGGCAACAGGCAGGTATTAGAGGGGCTTGAGGGGGGTATCCAAAGGTGCAGGATGTGCAGCTGGGTCCTCAGCTTTATTTCAGGAATCCCTGGTGCCTCTTTGAGAGTCCTCCCCTGTGTGGGTAGTGGCAGCTTGCCTGCGAGACATGATTTGCATTGGGTCCTTGTAAAACAGAAGGTGCAATGGGAGAGTGTGGTGTCACCAATGTAATTTAAAAATGTGCTGGGCAGCAGGAGCGGTGCTGTGTCTGCTGCTGGCTTTATTGTAGCAGTGATGTGCCTCTTTGTCCCAGAGTTCCCCGTCCTCTTCCTCTCATCTCTAGCAATGAAGTGAAGGGCTTGCTGGGAAGCTGAGCTTGAAGCTAGAGGAGGTCATACTTAACTAACCTCCTGGAGTTCTTTGAAGATATTACTGCCAGGCTAGATAAGGGGAATTCAGCAGTGCGCTTAGAGTTTCAAAGAGCATTTCACAAAGTTCCACATCAGAGATTAATAGCTAAGGCAAAAGGTAAAGGAAGAGGAGGTAATAGAAGCTGTTGGATCAAAACCAGCTCAAGGGCAGGTATGAGACAATAAGCACAGATGAAAACTTTTCAAGCTGGCAGAAGGCTGTTCTTGGGACTGTTTCAGGACCTCTGTAATGCTTAATCCAGGCAGCACAAAAGTGCCCCACCATGCTCATGTCACTAAGGCAGCCCAAGTTTGGCACCACCAGCAGCAAAACATCCTAACTAGACCCCTTTCTGACTTCCCAGCCTGATCAGCTGGGAGCTCTTTCATGTCTCTGTTGGGTGGGAGCATCATCGGCCCAAGTCTGGAGTCACTGGTGCCTCTGGGGCCATGGTGAGGGGCTGCCAGTGCTGCCACATGTTTCAGACCTGTCCGTCTTATTTGCTGGGCTTTGAAAACAGTGAGCCTGCTCCTTAGAAACACTGTGTAAATGTGAAGTTGCTGCTGTCTGAGAAGTTACTCCAGCTTTGCAGTGGGCTGAGGGAAGAGATAATTTTGCGTAACGCCTTCCCAGGACCAGGCACAACCTAAGCAGATTCACCAGGGCCAAAAATCTCTTCAAGGACTCAGCTAAGAAATGGCAAAATGGAGTTCAATGCGGACAAATGTAAAGTGATTAATCTGCAAGCAGGGAATCAGACTGGGGAATATGTGCAAAGCAGCGCAAGCATTCAGCAAAGGGATTAAGAGAGGGATTTGATGGGGGGGTTAGTTTCTTTTGGAAAAATCATTGAAACTGTCTGCCTCGATCACAGCTGTAGTAAAAGGGCAAGCAAGAGACAAGGCTGCATTAATGGAGCGACAGGATAAAAAACGAAAGAGATGATGTGTCTGTGACTGCAGAAGGCATTAGATCCCACCTGGAATACTGTCAGCAGCGTTGGCCACTGTGCCAGTGTGCTGTAGCACAAGGCAACAAAGAGCAGCCCTGCAGAACTCAGCCTGTGAACAAATGTGAGAGCGCTGGGTTTTCCTCCACAGGCTTCCACCCACTCTGCCCCTTCATTATCTACAGAGGAAATCTGAGGAACACATGGGTTTCCCTTTAAGCTCTAACAGAAATTGGGAATTTTGAAGTCAGGTATATTTTTCTTCAGAGTACTTATTTCTCTCTGTCTTTCTCTTGCTGTCTTCCCTCCATCTCTTCTTTCTCTTTTAGTTTTTCCTCTTTCCTTCCCTCTTTCTCTCCTACCTCCAGTCTGGGGGTTCGTTTGTCTTTCCCTAGTATATTGCTTCTCTTCCACCCATGCCTGGGAAGTGAGACTATTTAGTCACCTTGCTGCTTCTGACTTCTCAAGGAGCCCCATCTCCAGTGAAGGGGTTGCTGCTTTAAGTAGTACAAGTTTCACAGACTGTGCAGGAAGTCAAGCAATACTTTTCTCCCGATAGATCTGGATGAAAAGAAAGTCAAAGTCGTTACTGCGGAAGAGGAGAAGCTCAGCAATCAAACTGAAGACAGGGCATGGAATATTACACAAACTGACCATTGGAACTCTCAGATGTGGCTTTCCTTCCACACTCAAAGGAGTTCACAATGCTATGGCTGCTTCCAATCATAAAAATTCAATACCAAAATATTCCTTTGTTTTCACTGGCGTACATTCAGAGCAAGTTCAGCAAGTTGACAGCTGATTTCATTTGAGCTGTACAAGAGACAATCTTATTTTGCTTTCCCTTGGATTACGGTAAACCTGTCCATCAATGCCCAGAGCTAGTCAATACAACACAGTTGTGCCAGGTGAGAAATGCAGTTGACAAACTGTCATAATACCCATTTCTTCTGCTCCTCTCTTAGCCAGCCCCGACCACTGGAGGAAGGCTGAGCATATTAGGTTTGTATGTACCTTAAGCTGTTAGTTATAAGTCACAATCACGACAGCAGCTTAAATGATAGCAATTAATATTTCTCTAAATAGTGCTTTTTTTCTTTTCATTAGCTGATACAACAATCAACAGACTGATGCACAAAACAATGAGATAGGTGTCTAATAAGCAGAGGAAAACTTGCTACTATTCTTGCTGTTTAAATCCCTTGGAGCAGAACTGGCTATTGCTATAAAATCTGTGGAATTATCTTTGCTATTTCAACTTGCCAAACCAACCTTTTATCCCTTTAAATTCAGGTCTTTGGAGTAGCTTGCCAGAATAATCTCTTGGCACCACTGAGGTGAGGATCCATGTTGTGCTGCTCATGTAACTTCCCTGCTCATAGAACCGTTAATCCTGGAAGGATTTTGACTGGGGACTTATGCTTTTAACTCTTTTAGCCGCTTTTGAAACTATTGCCTTGCTATCTTGTGGGAAATGGTCATGCCATAATGTACCATGACAATGCTTGGTGTGGAGAGTCTAAAGAAACATTTAAATAGAAATTACAGCTAGAAGTGAAGGTATGTAGGGAAAATTCAAATGATAGTATTTACCTTCCAAATCTTAAGGGCAAAGAGAGCAATTTGGCCTTTTTCTTGGATGTAGCTGGGCAAGGGAAAGAAATGCCGAGTCTCGTATGATCTTAATTATACACTGCGGGTGCCAGCAACTTTCAGGCTACGTGTGGATTCTTGACTGAGGCTCAGTGTGTGAACTTTGTCACTAGAGCAGTATGTCACACACAGAGCTGGGATGTGAGCCATCATTCACAATTCAAACATACCCCAAGCCCTTCAGAGACTGAAAAGAAATGTTCAGTTAACCGTAAAAACTGTGGCATGATTCTCCATACCCTAGTGCCCTTTGGGAACAGAAATACTTCAGGCTCCAAAATCAGGCACTTCTTGTGAGGCTTTTTGACTAGGCTGGAACCATCCACTATTCAAGCCATTGTAAAAAATCCTGCTCTTTCGCAACTCCCAGCAGTTTTTTCTAGACCAGGATCACTATAATTCTAGGCTATAGAAGCAAGTCCACAACCTCCCTCTGAAACATCCCCCACTCTGGGGTGTCTTGTCTTGGACACAACAGAGTCTGGAGGTGGGACGGAGCTGATAGTGGAGCAAAGGGGCAGGTGCTGGGCGCAGGGTGCTCCGATTGTTACCGACCGCAGAAGAAGTGCCCGTTCCCCGGCAAGTTTGACCAAGAAAATCTAGGTGAAAGAAATGATGTTGGGAACATTTCATCTTTGCAGATATTTGGCCTTTGGATTGTGTATTGACTGAAGGCCTGCAAGACTTCACCTGTCTGGGTATAAGCCACTCAGTGGGTTGGGCAGCATCCCTGGAGCATCAGAGATGGTAGAGAAGCCTCCGTGTCCTCCCACCTAGAGCTCCCTGCGCTACTGTGAGATGGCAGGCAGGTTGCACCCTCACCTCAGGACGTATATTAGTTTGGTGTCACAAAGGGAATGTTGTTGTGAGGAGCAACTTCTGTGTTTCAGCAGGTAAGTGTCCTTCATGTCACCTCTGGAAGTGAAGTTAGGCCAGCTTTATGTTCCTACCTGAGCTGTGTCTGGGAGCAGGAGGGCTCACAGTGGTGGCTGTGTGCTCCTCTGAGATTGCATCCGCAGCAGACAGCGTACACAAATGGGGGGACGTTCCTGTGGCCAGCTGTGTGCTAGCAAAATTACTGCTCTCATGATCAGCAATAAAGCTTTTGCTGCTTCTCAGAAAAGTGCTGAAGGTTCAGACCAGAGTGAAAATCAGTTCTGCACATGGTTGTTCACATTGTGTGCTCTTTTCTGTGCATGAGGGCTCTTTGTACAGTCTTCAGGGGGAGAAAGCCTGCTGTGGAAATCCATCACTTCCTAGGAGTTTAGTAGAATTACAGGGAACATGCTTATTTACCTAAAAGAACAAACGTGAACATATGGAGATAGCCTTTTTTTTCCTTAACCTAAGGAAGTACCAGCAAAGATTTTCATGTTTGTAAATTGTCATTTTCTTAGAGTAAAACCTTATGGAAAAGTCAAGCATTTTTTTATGAAAGATGTGATGGAAACTAATACAGGTCTGATCCTCGTTATTGCTTGAAAAGCAGAGGTAGTAGCAGAGGAGGAAAGTGAGCACCAAAGGTCAGGTATGAGGCACAGGAAAAGTGATGGGACATCATCAGTGTTCCTTGGCTTCCTGAGGTCCCTACCTGTCCTTCTAGGCAAGAGAGTCCTTTCTTCATTGGCTCTTGTGTGGATTTGCCCTCTGATGGCTGAACAATTGCTCTTCTCAGAAGCGACCAAACACGAGAATAACATCTTTGCTCACGATGAACACATCTGGGCAAACACTATTATCTTCCTCTGTCCTGCTTGCTCTAACTCGCAGCTCCTTTTGACTTGGAGGGGGAGAGATTGGCGTTTCAGTGTATGAAATGCCAGCTGGGATGAAATCAATGCCATTGATTTCATCTTGCCCCTCCAAAGAGCTGGGATTTTTCCTTTTATTTTTTTTTTTTCCCTCTGGCTCTATTCTTTGAGAAGCAGAAGAGTGAAACAAAGGCATTGAGTGCTGCCAGCTGTCTTCAGGCACAGAGGCCAAGGCCAGAGCTGCAGAGCCCTCCATGAGTTTGAATAGCTTTGCTCTTGCTGGACTAAATCAGCTTCAGATGTAGGAAATTGATTTTCACTTTCTGGATTGGTTTGGTTCACTGTTTGTGAGCCCTAAGAGGACAGAGTACCCTTGCTTGCTGGTACCAGTCCTGCAGCCAGCCCAGGGCTCGATGCCCAGCTGGTGTAGCTGACAGCATACTTCAGAGAGTGATGCTAGTTTGCAGTTGCTGACATTATGTCTCTATATGTTTTTCTGACAGATTATAGTTGTGCCTACACTGGTAGTTAAAGGCAGCCACCAGTGACTTCTGTTGTGGCCAGAGCAAGCCCTCTGCAGCAGCAGGGACGGCAGGTTGTCGATGCAGCCGTTGCACTTACGGAGCAGGCAGCAAGGGTGGGAGGAGGGTGCTGCACCCATGGCTGCTCCGATCCCCGCTTCTCGGGGTGGTATGGACACAGCCTGTAACTGCTTTGGAGCAGTTGTAGTTTATCAGGTTAAGGCCTGTGCAGTGGTTACTGATGCTAAAGTCACGCCAAGATCTTGTTATGGACCAAGTAATTCATGAAGTATTGGAGGGCAGAGCAGGGCAATGCCTAGTGAGGAACAGTAAAATATCATAAAATATGAATGGAAAGATGTAAACTTGATAATGCAAATGAGTTGACTTTCCCTTTTGTACAACAGATATTGTTTGACCTAGGAGAAAGAATAATATTATAGAAATTGTGATCAGTCTGAGGGGAAAAAAGAGTCGTCTGAAAATATAGCGCAAATAGCAGCCGCTTAAATTGTATTTCTAATATGTCAGTGTTAACAGCTCTCTCTTTCCCCCCCTTGAGCCAGGAATCCTATGGAAGTGGCTGGTAAAGAAGAGCTGTTTCCTGAGGAGAGATGTGAGCAGAGATGACGGAGAAGCAGAGATAATACTACTTCGTGTCAGTATGTGCCCTGGGCAGGAATGGTCTTTGGAGATGTGTGAGGGGATGCGGATGGCATCACTGTGCCGGCATGTGGAGGGGCTCGCGGTCAGATGGTCTCACCGTTGGTTGCAGTGAGTAACACTCTTCTGCCATTAGGAACCTTACTGGAATGGAGTAGAATAAAGAATAATGGAATAAATAGAATGAAGTAGTCCAAAATTGTGTTCTTACCATAGTCTGAATCCCCATTTGGAGTGAGCTTTCTGAGTGTCATTAAAGCTAGTGACCTGTGCTTATTTTTGCTAGATGAGGAGCTGAACTTGGTGTGTAAGGTTGGCAGGTTATGTCCTTTTGATACAAATGCAAAGTGAGTTTCTCACTCTGTAGGCTCAGTCAGTGGGAAAAATACTACCTATGAAAAAAGAGAATAAAAGATCCTGACTTTTCAGTCTAGCAGCTAGTGGTTTTGGACTGTCAAGATTGGGCTGTTCAGCCAAGACTGTGTGCTTAGGTCTGATTTGCAGCAAGTGGTAAACACCTCCTCTTTAAAAACAAGGAGTCTTTGATAGGGGCTTAAGTTGAATGCACAAATTAAGGCATTCCTTCATTGTTTGTGACCAGTTAGGCTGGAACTGGTATGATATGACTGTGAGAGTAACTGGATGTGCTTTTCTTTGTGTGTGAAGAGCTCTGCCTTTGGCTGCTAGGTGCTGGGATCCCAGGCAGGCACTCTGCAGCTCTTCAGTGCTTGCAGTGCCCTGTCCACAGTATGCTGTAGAGCAAATAACACATTTTTATTTTTATACAAATGTGCATAACTTCATCCATTTCTTGTGGCTACTCTGACAGGAAAAGGAAATTTATGACACACATCACCCATTTATTTGGCACAGGCAGTGTTTATTGCTGAGGGAGGCATTCTCATGAAATTGATTGCACAATTTCCTCTTGGTTTACTGTTTTCAAGTAATATCCCAAGACTTCTGTGTACTAAGATACAGGGACACTTCTTTGAGGCTTGCAGAATACCACAGCAGAGGAAAAAAAAACACATGGTAGAAAATGTAATGGAAAAATATAATTTTAATTACACTGTAAATATAGAGTATTCCCCACTCTGCTGGGAGTCTCTGTGGAAACACCCATTCCCAGTAGGTTAAGTTTCTAGGTTTTGCCACAGAACTAAGAACAGCTTTGGGTTTTATGGCTGTTTCATACAATTCATGTTTCACATGAGCCAGCAGTGTGCCCAGGTGGCCAAGAAGACCAACGACATCCTGGCTTGTGTCAGGAATAGTGTGGCCAGCAAGAGCAGTGAAGTGATTGTCCCACTGTACTCAGCACTGGTGAGGCCACATCTTGAGTACTGTGTTCAGTTTTGGGCCCCTCACGACAAGAAGGACATTGAAGGGCTGGAGCATGTCCAGAGAAGAGCAACAAGGCTGGTGAAGGGTTTAGAGAAAAAGTCTTATGAGAAGTGGCTGAGGGAACTGGAGTTGTTCAGTCTGGAGAAGAGGAGGTGGAGGGGGGACCTTATTGCTCTCTGTAACTGCCTGAAAGGAGGTTGTAGTGAGACGGGGGCTGGTCTCTTCTCACAAGTAACTAGCGATAGGATGAGAGGCAATGGCCTCAAGTTGCGTCAGGGGAGGTTTAGATTGGATGTTAGGAAAAACTTCTTTACTGAAAGAGTGGTCAGACATTGGAACAGGCTGCCCAGGGAAGTGGTGGAGTCCCCATCCCTGGAGGGGTTCAAAAAAACGTGTAGATGTTTCACTTCAGGACATGGTTTAGCAGGCATCGTGGTGTTGGGTTGACGGTTGGACTTGATCTTAGAGGTCCTTTCCAGCCTGAGTGATTCGTGATTCTATGATTCTATTCATTTTCACAGGTATAAAAGGTGGTTTTGGTCCAGTATTAGTTCATGCTCTTGTTCATGCTTTAGGCATGTCAGTATTATGAACATGTAGAGGGGAGAAAGTGTGCATTTTAGAAGAAGAAAGGTATATTCTTAGCATGATGGCTCACTGAAAGGGTGGGATTGTTGCCTGTCCCACCAGGCAAAGAGGGATTGAAGCTATTAATGTCACAAAAGAAGCGAAGAGAGCGGTTGTTGCCTTAATTCAAAGGACTATGACCATATATATAACTTAAACGCTATGAATGGCACACAGTAGAGAAAGAAAGAGAGCAACATCTGTCCTGCAAGAGTGTAGCTCTTGTTATTTTTTTTTTAAATTATTTTAATCTGTCCACGCACAATCATTTGTACCAAAGCTTTGGTATAATAGTTGTCTCATTTGCACGTGTAGAGACATGGAGTTGGGTGCGTGCACGCAAATATGTGCCAGGTGATGACGCTGGTTTCAAGTAATCATGAACTGAAGATTACAACCAGAAAATTTAGAGCTTTTTTTTGAAAAGATGACTCAAAGCGTAGGGATGGAAGAATGGTGGTGCCTAACAGCAGTTATGGGCAGTAGATTCTGTTCCCTTCCACTCCATAGCAAATGCCAGTGACAACCCTGCGTGTATCTGCACGCTGAAGATACACGTCTGCCTGGAGAATATCTTTTTTATCTTTCCTGGCTGCCTGGTGAATGGCTCCTCACCTGCATCGCTCTCCTAGATTCTTGGAGGGAGGTTTGGCAGCCAGCACAGCTTTAATTCTATCATTTCACTTCTCTGGTGAATCTGTCGGTTTCTCCTAACTTTCTGATTATTCTTCCAGGCTCAGAAGAAAGCGATCTCCTCCTAAGCTTCTGTTTTCACACTCCTGAATGGCAGCTGCCTCTTCTCAGCCCCTTGATGCTCCTCCTCAGGGCCCGAAGCTGGGGACCAGCTTGAGCACTAAGCTGCATACTCTGCAGCTCTCCGGTCTGCAGCTGCGGCGGTGGTTTGCACTGTGTTTGCTAGCACAGAGGTAGCTGGCTCACTGGTAATGGCCTTTTGTACGCTCTGACCTCTGAACCAGAAACAAGGCTCAAACCTCAGAGGAGGCCAGCGATTAATGAAATCAGGGATCAACTGTGACTCAACCTTTAGATCCCCAGCTGAGGTTGTGTCCATGACTGATTAAAAGAGGAAAATATATTTAGCTATTTACAGCTGTATCTCCCTCTGACTGAGGACAAGTCACCATAGATAAACATATTTATGTTTGTTAGATGTGCAAATTGCGGTTCCTTTGAAAACCTCACAGTTTATCATAAAGCCTCAGAAAGCACATGCCTGTTTATTGACGCTAGAGGACTTCCTGAGACTATGCTGTGGAAGTGGCTGCTTGGAGTATTTGACGTAGGCTAGTGTGTCCACAAGGGAAAACAGCCCAGACGTTGCCATCTGCACATGAAAGACTAAAGGTGGCTTTAAGCAGTCCTCTGCAGGAGATAATTTTCTCCCTCCAATTAGGTTACACTTTCTAGATGCTGCACTTTAGAAGCCTACAGTGTTCCCAAGCCCAACTCTGCAGTTAGTCAGTGGTGAACAGAACACATAAACTTTATACTGCTAATATATTTCACAGTGCTGTGTGATATTAGTAAAATCCGAATAGCTGTCAGGACCTCAAGGTATTCTGGAACATCCTTTGATGCTGCAAAGTAATGCATTTTCCATATTATTCCTTTGAACACATTATATATGCAAAGTCTAGCACTTCTTATAGAGGAGGTGGAATTATCATACAATAAGACTTTTTTCCTCTAGTATTTTCATGGCTCATAACATATAAAATTTCTTCTTGAAATCCAGGCTAGGAACTCAAACTTAATTTATACAGTATTGAAAACATTACAGGGCATAAATCAGTTCAATTTTTAAAGTTCCTGTATGATATTTTCAGAGCAGCCAAATTCCTTCATTCGTCTGGACTCCTTCCAAAATTCTGCCAGCGCTCATGGAAATCTAAATAACTTTGGAGAAAAAGCAGGTTTTCTGTGGAGGCTCAGATTACCCTGTCACCCTTCCTCCACTGCAGACAGGCCTCTGATAAACATGGAGAATAGGAACAGGGAAATTACTTCATTACTTCATGTCCTTTTCAATTACAAACATTGAGGAGCCTTAGCCTCCTGCCAGCTCACAGCCCAGACCCTTGCAAATTCGTGGCTTTCAAAAGCCAACAGTTGCATTTCCTTTGCCAGCAGGGATAAGCGATAGAAAACGAGGAAGAGAGCTCACTTGAATTTTATTTCTGAGTGTTGTTTAAAAAGTTTCAAATCTCGGCTCTGCTTATTTAAAGTATGACTCCAGCTGAAATGTAATTCTGTGAACTAGAGCAGTGATCAAAACAGGGCTGCACCTTTCTTTTTTTCTGAGCATTAATCACTTGGTGCTGGTGTGTTACTGTAATCTTTCTGTGATCACTTAACCTGGAAGCAGTACTTCCAGAGAGCTTCGTAATATTCTCCTGCTGGCATCTTCAGATCTACCATTTATACCGTTCATCTCTTTTCAAAGCACATGAGGTTAATGCATTGTTTTTCTACCAGCTTTGTTTTGTGTTTTGATTTATACCTAAAGAAACAAGTGTGTTTTGTTTGATGTATTTTTTCCATTATTGATGAACTAATATTGCCAAAAAAGGCTGTTTAAGATCTTACCCTGAAACCTCATTATTTCCACAAAAAATAAAAAGTAAAACGCAGTTTCAGAATATTGTGTTACAAAGGCAGCAAAAACATGGCAGGAGTGAATCTGATTTTCTACTTTGAGTGTAAATCCTACAGGCTCAGCTTCAGCTCAGTGTTTAGGTCTGTGTTAAAAGTCACTGAAACAGAAACCTGTGTTTGGGTTAACCGTAGGTGTCTGTATATAGCTCTGGAAAGGTTTGCTGAAAGGCAGCTGGAGGGATTATTCTTCTCCTTTTTTTCACATGGTGATTCTGCAGCGTGGGCTCAGGTGACTTGGTACCTAGGGCTGGTCAGGTGTCTGCCCTGCAGTTGTACATGTCCTGATCACCTCTGTGATCAGGAGGGAGGAAAGGGAGAAGAGGAGAAGGAAAAAAGTTGGGGGGTTCTTGGGGGGTTCTTCAGTGCCTCAAAACTCAGGGTTTTCTTTGATATGAATCCAAAAATTCAGACGTTCTTGTGAGATGAATCTGCAGTGGGTGTGGGTAGAGCAGAGCTGAGCACTTGTAAACCAAGAGGCCATTCAGAAGTTCTCACTACAGCCTTTCCCAGGTTTTACTTGTTTCTTACTCACACATCGCTTGAATATTTCTGTTTAAGTCAGTGCAAATTTTTCGAAGTGATATTAAAGTGTGGGGAGTTGTTAGTTAGAAGGCGTGCAGCATCTTTTTCATGCTATCAAAACTTCATCCCTTGGCTCGAACTCTCCTGGATTCAGACTGTGTGGGATGGAGTATGTGTGCATATGGAGTATGTGTGCATATGTGTGTGTGTGCTTGCTTCCTGGTACGCCCTACTACCTCTCGGACCATAAATATTGGGCGAACCACGATGGAGGCATGTCTACTGCTGGTACCAGCCCAAATGTGGAAGTAAATGAACCAAAAAAATACTAAGCAAAAGTTCACCAGACTTGGAAACTCCCAGCTGGCCAGGTCTGGGCTTTGGGGGCTGGCTGGAATGAAAGATCTGTACCTGAAATAATTTCACGTATTCACTGACTCCCCAAGACATGACGCCAAAATTCTTTTTTTGCATAATGCTAAGGTCATCATGATGTAGATATTTTTTAGTTAATGGAAATTTTGGATGCACTATAAGCTATTTTTTTCCCTTTAAGAAGCAAAACTGTAGATGGACCCTCGTTCTGTTTACTGATGTGTAGTAAGGAAAGGCCTATCACCCCAAGAATGCCTATTGCTGTGACAAATCACAAGAACTGGAGAAAGACCTAGTACCTGCTAAATTTAGCCTGTGCAAATCCAGTACATTCCAAGTCCATAGAGTAAAATACTGTTTGAGGTAAAATGTGATTGAAACATTTCTGGGAATATAACTCCACTGGCTAGTTTACCACCTGGGCTTAGTTTTCATATTGTAGGAGAGGAATTAAATTTTTATTATTTTTAAATTATAGGCCCCCTTCCCCCTCCATCAGTTCTCTTGTCTTCCCACTGAAGCAAGCACTGTTAAGCTGCTATAACTTTAAGAGCATGAAAGCAAATGTTGTAAAGAGGTCACTGTAAAGGTCACGCAGCAGGTTTGATGTGTCAGTGGATAAATGATGGGATCACATCTGGAACAGTTTGGTGAATAAATAAAATGTGAAAGCTCATATATCACTGCCCACCTTCCAATCTGTAAGGGAAAGAGAAAATAAATTCTCTAATAACCTTGTAAAGCACATAAAAGATATTGAATAAACTCTTGAAATTTTGTGACTAAAACTGTCCGTGTTAAATAATGATTTTAAGAGTGGCAAAAAGCTTGAAATACAGTATGAGTCTTCCTTGTAAAATGTTGTTTTATTTTATGGTTTATTTATTAGACTATACTCGGATAGCTTTGAAAAATATAATTTTGAGTTTAACTATGTGTTATTGAAACACTCTTCCTTTAGATATGTCCCCCAGAGGTATTTTATATTTACACTTAGGGAAAAGAATTTTCAATTTTTATTACACAGTGCTGTATTATTGCTTATACTGCCACTATATTCTGCCTTCTGCAAGCAACGTTAATATATGCATATTTTACTGCCATTACCTTAAAAAGGCCTTAGAAAACCCATAGGTCTAAAATGATTTCTCTAAGTTGGTCATTACAGACTACTGAATTAAGATACAACAGGCTGTATGTTGTTTTACTGGGCCATTAATAATAAGCCCCTGTGAATTGTAGGACAGCAAGCTAGGAACTGAGTAATTTCAGTCACCCAAGAAATGTACAGTATTAATAAAAGGCTCATAGAAGCCCATTCTGGAGTGCAAATGCCTTTGGTGTCTGACGGGGACTGAAGGCAGTGGGTGAGTTTTGATCTGCAGACTCCTGCAAGCAGCTCCTTGGGACGTGAGTGGCAGGGGCTCGTGTGCCTGCGCAGGCAAAGCATCGCACTCGTGTAGAAAACTAGTGCACGTAGATGTAGGTAGGTGTGATGCACAGCCGCTGCCAGTGGCTACAGAAGAGAGTTTTGCTGCTCTCTTTCCTCCCGCGTCACCGGCCATGGCAACGGCACAGCCGTGCTCCGAGGCACGCAGATAGCCGTGCACACCCACGCTCCACTGCAGTCACCGGGACCCTGCGCAGGCATCGGGTACACCCAAACACAGACTGCGCTGCTGGAATAGCAGACACATTAGTCATGTCACTCCCACCGTTGTGCTGGGAAGGAAGAGCCAAAGCCAGTGCCTAGTGCAGTCACAGAGAAAGTGTCTCATCGTCTTCAGCCACAGTCGGGTGGGAGCAGCGGGGTAAATGCTGTTGTTAGTGGGCATGGATGTAGGGAAGTGTGGGGTGGATGGCTGGAGAGCCAAGGTACGGTGTGTAGGCTGCGGGTGCTGGGATAGTTCATGAAGAAATCTGAAGTGTCATCAGTGAATGCTTGCTTAACTTCTACCTTTCATTCGTGCAGTGTAAGGCATTCAGCATCTGAGGCAGATGATGGAACAAGAACTAAAAAAACCTGTAGGCAAAGTCTAAGTGGATTATAACCACAAATACAGCTTTTATTCTGGAAGACCGTGTTACCTGTAACCTTTAACCGGAACTGAGGCAGCACTTAGAAATCGCAGATCACCTTGTAACATTGCTAGACACCACTGAAATGGACGCCAGAAAGCAAATCAATGACTTACAAGAACACTTTATTTCCCCAAATATGATCTTGTTGCAGATAAGTCAATCCTGCAATTTCTCCAATTCATTTATTTAGCTCCACCTTAAACTGGGTTTGGTTTCTTGTCCCTGTCAGACAGCTGTTCTAAATATCTTCTTCCTCTGATGAGCCGAAATCTCTTCAAATATCCAGCCCATACTTTATAGCCAACTTAGCTCTATTAAACTTTTGGCAAATGTATGGTCACGTGGTCTTTGAAGACAACCATATTTAATAAGACTTTGTGCAGCTATTTTTCCTCAGAGAGAAGGTGATTTAACTTACAGCGAGAATCCTGTACTTTAGCACCAGTTTCTTATTCCCTGAGCAGATCAGGGAGTGTGTTTGTCCTGCCGTGGGAACTTGGAGCTGTGGATTTTTTTCTTTCACTTTTCTGTGAAAGCTTCTAGTTGCTCTAAGGATGAATGCGAACACATGAAATACTCCGCAGAGAGTCACAGGTCTGGGGCAGTACGTGACACCTGTTCTAAGGCAATAAAAGTTGTAAAGGCAACAGTTTCTTTAGCAGAGACATGTGATGAGGTGCCGTGTTGAGATAGTCTTGGCCAGTAGCAGTGGTCCATGAGTCTCTTTGCAGAAATGAAACTCACTTTTTACTCACCTTTATTCATCCTAAATTTTAATTTTTGCAAGATGAATTCTATTCATCTAGACCTGGGTCTATCTGAGAGTCTTCATAATAAATCAAGGTTTTTTACTTTCTTTTCTCTTAAAGTTCCTCTATAGAGTCCCTTTTTATTTTACTGCCTCTTCGGAGCATACCGTCACTGTGGGCATCAGTAAACCTTCATGGATTAACCTGTTGAGAGGAGGGGTGGAAGAACCTTACATTGCAGCTGTAAGATTAAATGCTGCTGTTGAACCTTGTACAATTTTCTGCCACAAATCTTTTGATCTGACTAATACAGCTAGCTCTACTACCCAAACCTTTCAGTGCTGGAAATCATATCTAGATCTGGTAAGTAGAGATGTAAGAAGACTGAGTAATAAATACATTAGGAAGAATTACTTTGACCATGTATTTGGCTACTTTTTGAGGATGTGTGTGATTTGTAGATGTCTCCTCTGAAACTTGTGTCAAGAGAATACTATGGCTGCAAAATAGCAGAATTATATTTGACCACCTACCCTCAAAACTTCTTATATCTGTACGTAGTAATGGGATGTTATGTAAGAAATGTGCATATTAATGATTACAGAGATAATCTTCTTCCCATACTGAGTTTAATGTCCATCACTTGAATGTCCAGTCTTTTTCTTGTTTCTTTGTCCACCCCAGACTTAGGATGGATATGAATTTGGAGGGCACATATAGTTAGTTTTATCTGTGAGGCCATTCATAGAAGTCTGTGTAGTAATGTGTGTACAATAGCAAGCAAGATGAAAGTCGCCCAGAGAAATGTAACAGTATAAAGCATATTTTTTGTTGCTTTTCTGACAATCTAAGGCTTTCAGTAATGTTTACTTTTTGAGCAGAATTTTTATTGTAAAGAAAACTGTGACTCTTCCCATCAGGGCTGCGTCCGAGGCAGACCCCTCTGCCCCATTGCAGAACTTTGCCTGAAAGCGGGGAATCTGCACCCATCATGGCCATGGGGGTACAGCCCGTGAGAGGGAGTAAGACATGACACAGACTTTGCCTGTAAGACAACTTCTGCAGCCACTGAGGAGGCATCTGAGGATGGGTGGCTATCAGAAGTTTAGTTTTTGGTATTAGCTGATGATTTTGTTACTAGCTGCTTCGGAGATCCACCCCCTGCTTTCAGCAGGCTGTATTAGCCTGTGAGAAAATGGGATTCTGGAGCTAGCTAGGGTTTCAGCCCTCAGCTGAGAGCCAAGGCTGCAAATTTTGCTCCCAGTTCTCCCAAGGAAGCTCTTTAAGGCTTGGTTCTACTTCATTTCCCAGCTGCAGGGGAGGCATAACCTAGCCTTAAGTCAAGTGGTTCAAAGTCCACAAATTAACCCTTGCAAGCCTGCACTGAACTGTTATTATGCACTCAACCTTGTGGGTAGTCAGTGGTGAAGCTGGGAAGAAAACCCAGGAGCCCTAATTTTGTGGCTGTGTTTCTGATTGTGTCTTTCTAGCCCAGTATGGGTCAATGTATCTCAGATTTCAGTGGTGGCTGAGCGCATAAACATCATAGCTGATCTGGCCCCAGTCCTGCAGTGCTTTGCCCCACTGATACGCTGAGCACAGCCACTGTACTTTTGGAGCTAGTTATTAGTTTCCTGTGGGATGTCTTCAGCTTCCCTGTACTTTTCTGAGAAGTTTTAATCTTGAGGGTATGTCTGGGTTTAGACATGCACAGCAGAACAACTCTGCTGTGAGGAATATGGTTTTAATCAGAGTGAAACAATGCTTCTGCTAATTATGTGGTGTACTGTGTGGTAGATGAGATCCTGTGCTGTTTCCTCTTTCAGACTATGCAACATCTTGTGTTTTCTATTCCCTGCCAGAAGCCATCAAATCTTTTTGATATTCAGTTGAACAACTGCCCTTGCAAACAAAGAAGAGGTTAACAGATGACACTGTAGGCTGAAGAAAAATTATGAGATTGAGGAAGGAAATATGAATCTTTCAGAATTATAAAGATCATGGCAAAATTCCTAAAATAGGAGCTGATACCATGTTGTTAGGAGATCTAGCAATTTTAATTTTGAAACATTTCAGCACATTTACAAACCATGGTCAGCTAAACACACTACTAAATCAATACCTGAAACACTTTAACTTTTCCAGTTTGGTTCTTGCATCTGGCTTTTCTAGGGGAGAGAGATAGTCTTTGAAAATTTAGTGTATAGGGAATAACATATATGAGGTGAGATGTGATGCATGGCTGAGGGGAGGATCAGACCAATAATCCATTGTAGGGCTACATTATGGTTCTACAATCCACCATCCATCGCTTTAAATGGGAAGTGGTAGCCGTTGGAACATGTAAGATTAATAGGTGATGTGTGTGTTAATCACAGGATCATAGATGTTGGGTTTGGAATGGTCTTTATGGATTGTGGAGTCAAATCACCAGGATCTCTTGCGGTTTATCCCGGGTATTTTCCCTCTGAGAGTGCTAGCTGGCGTCGGCTGGGAAGTGTCTGTTGATAATGCATGTGCTGCTTCTCTCTTCAGACTGCTACGCTGTTGAATTACTGTTGCAGTTGGAAAGTTTTTTCTTGTTATCTAATCTAAACTTGCCCTTCTTTAATTTAAAGACATTACCTCTTGTAGTACATTGCACTTGGCCTACCTTAAATAAGTCTTTCTTCTCCTTTACATTATTTCCTCTCAAGTATTAATTACCTCCAACACTTCTCTGTATTTCTCTAAGCTATTTGGGTTAACTTCCCTTAACCTTTCTTCGAACCCTCCAGTCAAAGGTTACCGTTAGCTGACATATTGTCTTGAAAATGTTAACTGTTGCTAAAAGCACTTCTTACAGAGCACAATTCCTACCAAGCGTGCAGCCAGATAAATACGTGGTGACCTTTTTTTCTAGGAGCTCTCATGGACATAACATGGTCATGTAGGTGATTCTTAACTACTGATTTTTCCAGCAATGTACTTGGTGTTCTCTGCTTTTATTTATAGATAGAAATCAGGGTTAACTTAAGCATAAAGGAGCTGACCTGAGAAGTACCCAATACAATTGCGCAAAATCTAAAGTGAAAAACAGAGGGGGTGTATGGCCTAGTGGTAAAATCATCAATTCTGACCTTCTAGAGGAGATATTCTGTCCATTCATACCTCAAGGTTACTGAGAAAGCGTGGCACAGCACAGAGGGATTAGTGCCGTGCAACCTTCATTTTCAGGGGGCCTGGGGGACTTGTGGTCTTCGTTGGCCCTCAGAGCTGAGGGCTGAAACCCTGCCTGTGGCCAGGACACTTCAAAGTCAGCTTGGTGGAAACCCAGTTGCATAACCAGGGTTTGCCACTGAAGTGAGCTTGTGGACCCCAAAACAGAACTGCTTATAGTCACTGTTCAGGAAGGGAGGCTGCCCAGACGCCCCTTCACCTCTGTCCTGCCCTTGGTAGGATCATTCCTGCCAAGAAATGCCTACTTCCAGAAACTTAGAGAGGAAGGTGTCTGTACTCCCCTGGGCACATGGGCTAACTTTTCATCTTCTAATGCAGGGCACTTATGGAGGAAGTGCTGTCAGGGTATTTCTGCTCATTTACCTTGGAACTGGTCAGAATCTGGTCCTTAATCAAAAATCCTAATATCAGGAGGAAAATGTTTTGCTGTACTAGTTAGTCTGCACAAGGCACATGCAGATAGGAGAAATTATGTTATCCCTGTAACAATCTAGCCATTAAACTCCACGCAGGAACATCTGTTTCCTTCATATTCTTTGCACAGGATGGGAGTTTTGTCCTCAAAGACAAGGAGCTTTGTTATCACATTGTATATTTTATTCTGTTCCCCTCTCACTTTTTCCAGAGGAGTTTGGAAGTGTTATTTGATACCTGTCAGAACAGAGCCCGTCTCTCACAACATAGGCTTCTCGTGTCGCTTTTGAGACCCTCCAATGTTGCTTGTATAGTGAGGGAATTAAAACATTCAAATTGATGCAGGTAAGATGAGAAAAGTCTCAGATTCTGGCAGAACGAGTTTTGTTCACAGTTGTTCCCAGGCCAACAACTTTTGGGGACCCCTGTATTTCTGGGAGAGTAGAATTTGTGAGAAGCTACCTCCATCTCACACATGTATCCAGTCTGCTGGCTGACAAAAGCTGCATATCCAGCGTGCCCAGTATCTCCAGTGCCTGACAACAAGCTCCTCAAGATCTTGTTTTAGAAGCATATGAATTCTGATAAAACTGAGGTTTGCTGAATTCTTGCCCAGAGCTTTTCTGACTCGTCATCTGGTATATTCACATGTAACTTGTTTGCCCAGCAAATCTTTACTCCAGACCTCAAAGAGGATACAGAAACGAATGAAGAGTTGCTGTTTCTTTTCTAAAAGTTTCTGTGGAAGCAGATTCTTTCCTATTTCTGTGGTCCTGATTGCATTCTCAAGCCTGGTGCTGCTGTTTGTACTATTTTAAATCCCGTACTTGAAAATGTTCCAGGGAAATCCTTGTAGTAGTTGTACAGCTGGAATGATCAGGTGAAAGGTGATAATTTGGTGTAAAAAGGCAAATGAAGCTGTATTTATGAATATGCCATTCTCTCAGGCAAGTGAGAAAAGCACCCTTTTTATTTTTATTCTTATTTAACTGTCTTATATGCCACATTATAAAAGAACAGTAAAAGGCAAATTCTGATCTTCAGGTCACTTTGCATGAAATGTTTTATCCTTGCACGAGCTGCTTACTTTTTCTGATAGAAGCCAATTGGCATTATCTTCCAGTCAGAGATGGAGCGCGGAGCAGCTCTGTGATTGCCCAGGGCCTGGCTGGCTTAGTGATGGTGTTTTCGGCTACCAGTTGTGAGCCTTCATCTCCTGTTGCTCTGGTGTTTCCTTCTTCCAAGGAGTGTTATTCTCTGCAGTCATGAACCAGCCATCTCTGCTGGGGCAGTGTAATTTCTGGAAGGAGTTCCCTAAAGAGAAGATTCAACACTAAATTTGAATCCTAAAGCTGAAAATATTTCGTGTATTGGCGCTACTTTACCACTGAACACTTTGTTATGCGGAAATAGTGTAATGGAGGAAGGACAGGCTAGTAAATATGTTGGTGAGGAATCCTGGAAAATCCTGTATTTCACCAAGCTGAGCAGAAGGTTAGGGAGTGAATTCTTCACACCTGACACATTAAGGCTGCTCTCCCTCCCCATGGAGCAGATGCAAGAACCTTGTACGGAACTAGTATTCCCGGCAAGAGTGGAGTGGTTGTGGTGAGTGCATCTAGCCATCGGCCTGGGCGCGTGGGCCTCCACAGCCGTGTGGGTATGAAAGGAGCATACATCTGAAGGACGGCTCTGCGTCCTGCTCAATGGATTGCTCTCTGCAGAGAGGTGACTGGTGGAAATGTGGTGATCCCACTGTTATCGCTCTCATCTGATGCCTGTGCAGCAGTACCACGGTTTGGTAAAGGAACCTCCTTTGAACCATTCCCAGAACTTCAGATTTTGCAAACCTCCTGACGCCTGCCATCACACATGCACTTTTAGTCCCACAGAAGCCAGAAATCACAGAATCGTGCAGAGACATCTCCAGAGGATCATCTTTGGTGTTAGATGAGGAATGATTGTTCATACAGAATGTGAGGATGGGAAAAACAAATGTGGCACCCTTTTGAATGGGTTGATTAATGATAGCAGAAGAGTTGGGAAGTACAAAGCTGTCTTCCAGGACCAGCTAATTTCATGTTTTAGTTGCTTGTAAATAAGTGAGTTTCAGATAAATGCACCCATCTACCTGAGTGCGTGTTGCATTACTGGGAGGATTAAGCTAGTTTAAAAGATTTAGGAGACTACTGCGCCAAGTTCATGTCTTTTAAGAGTGAGGACTGCCAAGCCCAGTGGGTGTAAGAGTTACTTTGGAAGCACTTTTATGAACTATTCCTGATGCATATCTTCAAAATATTTAAAGCAACACCTGTCATAGACTGTTCTGTCTTTATCCTCTCTTCATGCCAAGTAACGGTGCCACATGGTTTCTGCAACTGAAATAACTCTTGGAATACAGCATCCTGCAGCTTGGTGTGCAGTATAAATTGGCAGAACTTCTTTTTTTCTTTTTTTTCCCCTCTAGGATTACTACATATTGGGTATGAGTGCTAATAAACTGCTTGGGAGCCACTATTATCGTGTTAATCTGGATTTGGCATTGTAAGGATATTAAACCTATTCCATTATCAGCCTTGTGAATATAAAATGCCATGGCCTTTAAATATTTATATTACTATGAGCTACAGGCCCAAAGGTATGAGGGGGCTGTATTCAGGCCTCCCACGATGGAGTCTCGGATGTGAAGAGGGATTTAGCCTCCTGACTGTGTGGGATTATCACATCCTGTCTCCCTGTATAATGAACAGAGTATAAGCAATCGTCTCGGCTAAGTTTTTTGTTTATAGCGAATGATAATTTTTTTCCACTGATTTTAGAGGGAAGTGGGGTCTGAACAATAGGTTAAACCCTTCTTGTTATTCTGAATGCAGGTGCCTGAATACTTTCTCGCTTGACATCCCGGAGTACAGGTCTGTACCAAGGTCAGACTGTGGAGTGCTCCAGATTGGGGTCCTGTGAGTCCAGTCTTCAGGCTTCTTTACCTGTTCCTCATCCAAAGAGTGCTTAGTGAAAAGGAAAGCCGTTGCTGGGACAGTTGTTCATACAAACACCATCATGTTCTTTTAGGGCCTGTCTAGCCATTTCAGCAAAGAATTATTTTTGTCATTCTCTGTACCTGATGGCTGTAGGCTGGGGGTAGCTGGCTCAGCACGACGTCTCTTCCCTGTGCTGCGCAGAACCTCCATTGCCACAGAACACACTGCAGGCCATGTGAGCGGTAATATGTAAATCATCATTAGCAGATGTTTATTGTTTCTTTTCAGAAAATCAGATTTGACTAATCAGCCTAAGTGAAACATATGCTGAAATTAATTAAAGTTTGTTTTAAAATAATTTGCATGCTTATTGCTTTTAACTGATTGTAATTGGGGCTTTTGAGTACTTTTTAACAAACAGTCACCTAGGTTGAGCTTTTCAAAGCACTGACTGGCACGTCGCCATACATCTTCCATGAATATTTTGCTGGCTATATGACCTGTATTGCACTGAGTTCCCAATCCCACTGTATCACAGGAAAAAGAAAGAACATGTCATTGTTTCCTATTATGCCACACTGGTTTTGTAATGAGTACAATTGCTGGGATATGCGTGCCGTGATGAAAGATGCGATGATTACAGATTAACTGAAGACAACAGAGCTTTTATGAATAATACACAGAGTTGACAGTATGCTTAAGCATTGTGTGTGGTGAGAGATATCATTATTTTGGCAAGATTGCTCACCTGCAAACTTAACTTCCAGCCACCTCTGGCATCGCCCCTGGACAACAAGAGATCTATCAAGACTGTCACAGAAGCCCATCGCTGAAGGTTGCCCTCCAGGTAAGATCCCTGACCAGCCCCACTGCGGAGGTGTTGTCTGAGGCTCTGATGTGAGCCTGGGGTAAGCCAGCTGGCTCTGCAGGCAGGGCCATTTAGGGTGGGAAGGGACTGGCATCATCTCAAGCTCTGCCCCAACAGGCAGCATGGCTCAACTGGCTCAACCCACTTGTCTCTGGGAATCCAGCACAACAGCCAAAGGCAGCAGAAGCCTTGCCAGAGCATACTGGTGTCTCGCTTGCTCTCCCAGCCAAGGCGCCTGAGTTCTATGTCTAGCGCTGCTGTTGGCTTATTGCTTAACACCAGGCACCTTGCTTCTGTTTTGCTCCCCACGCTTTTTCAGCTGAAGTCAATTTCTGGGTCCAAGAACCGTCTCTTTGATAACAACAGCTTGCACAATGGGGCTCTGAACAGGACACACTTTTAACTCTGGGCATCTCACTGGGAGCCAATGAACTGTGTGCTCCAGACTTTATGTGGGCTTGTTAATGGTCTCCAGGTGGAGATGAAGGTGTGGATTGTGACCTATAACCTCCTAAGTAGCCTGGGGCTGGCCTTGCCATGGTACTGCCTTTCTCTTCGTTGTGTCCTGCCATGGTAGGTAGAAATGTGCTCGTTTATGGAAATAACAAGTCAACCAGTAGTCTGCCACTGGTCTTCAGGAAGTGGTCCCTTTTCCTCCACCTCCACTTCTTTGGTTTGAAATTATCTGAATTTGGTGACTGTCAAGAATGGCTCCAGAAGAACATGTGTTTGAGTGAATCTAGAGTGCCTAGGGGACAAAAGGCTGTCTAGTCAGCTGAGCTCCAGTGAAAGACCATTCAGTAAGGTGGAAGTTAAATTTAATTGTAGCTCAATTTAACTGTATTTAGTCTCATACATCCAACAACCCTGATCTGGAAAATCTAAGCAGGACTCAGGCTCCTTGTACGCTGAGTGGGGCCTTCGGTGGAGCTGTGTATCAGCATCCTGCCACTGATAAATATTCATCCCAGCAGAGGATTTGTCTCACGAGCACTCCTTACTCTGCAGTGGAGCTTGCAGGGTTAGTGCAGGACTCAGTTTGTTCTTTTCATTCATTAGCTTGCTTAGATCTTCCTCAGACCACACTGAAGACAAGAGGCACTTATTAAGAGCAGCAGTTTGTTTCAAGTGCTTTCTCATAAGTTTTCAAATCTTCCTGCTATAATGTCACAGTATCACTGGTTCCTGTGATGGAGAATAACAGTGGTTCATTAGGCTCATAAATCCAAAAGGAAGAAAGACTCTCCTGGAGACATGAGTAGCTTTATAACAAACACAGCAGCGGGAGAGCCTGCAAATTATCAGCCCAATGCTTTGTAAGCATTTTATCATCAGTTGGGGGAAATTACAATGAAGAGCAATAAGTGGAACATAGACTATGACATAAACATGCCCCGTGTTCTCTTCTGTCCACGTATCATGTAAAAGCTTATTTGAAGCCATGGCACTAGGGTGAGAATCCAGGACAACTTCAAAAGCTCTTGCTCATCCAGAGATTTGCCCGGGCTGGAAATTACACAGGGTTATATGTTATATGTACAAATTCCTCCAGAAGAGAGAAAATATATGCAACATTTAATAATATCCCCCCCTATTATTCCAATGCAAGTGCTGCATGACAATGAGCTTGATGATGTTCACACCCCATCCAACAGTTTTGCCACATTTTTAGATGTGCAGCTTTGATTTATGACTAGTGATACTAAGATACCAGCCTGTAAATTTTTACAACAAGGAGACTTGAATTATGTGTTGAGTCTGCTGCACTGGATCAAAAACGCTCAAAATGCTCTCTGGGAAGATTTAAATGTATACGGTCTCTAAGCCATGGAAATATTGCTCTAATGTGCCTGTGTGATTTTTAACAGATTGTGAGTTCAAATCCATTTATCAGCTGAAGTCTAATGAGTTTGGCAGGCCCTTACTACATTAAGCATAAGAAAAACTATGAGCATAATGATGTAGACTGAGGAGAATTTAATGAACAAATAAGTGACCTTCACGTTTATGTGAGATAAAGATTTCATGCCAAATTTTGCATAATATACGCTGGAAATAATGGGTTATTTATTATATTTCTTTGTTCCTTTCTCCTCTTCTTTACATAACACATTTTTTGCACAGCAGACCTGTGTCATCGATGGCATGTGACTGGGAAGAGTGCAGCTGACCTGCAGTGGCTAAACCTTTTCATTCTACCTGGGGGAATCTGACCGAATGAAACAAAGGAATAAGTCATCCAAGGCCTGCTCCAGGGTGGCAGCTCTGCTGGAGGTGAGCGCACGGTTGCCACGTGTACTGAGGTTCACCTTGGTGCCTCCACTGCCATCACTGCTTAGTACTTCTGGAATATCATTTTGATGCCTGAATATGTATTTAGGAGCTTAATTACAGGTGCTTGTCTCTGTAAAATGCATCCCAGCATTCTGGCCTGAATCCCACTCGTTTCATTGCACGGTGTTTCCTGACTAGTGACCACCAGTGACTGGCTCTTGTGCTTTTGAAAAAAGGACGACTTTCCTTTGGCTGAGGAGATCTTGAGCTCAAGGATGTAGCTGAAATTGGCTGGTTCTGGCTTTGTTTTTAGGGCTGCTTTAAATGATGAGGATGGAACAGCAGGGTAAGTCTCCAAAGGTCTCCTCATCCTCCTGCCCTGCCACCTGTAGTTAAGCTTCACTGCTAACTGGTATTTAAAAGTCCCCTTTTCTCTTTGAATGTCATACCCAGCATGGTAAGATCCTAGATGTTGTTTCACCCCAGGCCAGGGCCCTGACTGCACGGGCTGCTGGACAGTGGTGAAGGTGGAAGACCTGCATGTCTGAGTGGCCCTTTGCAGAGTCTTTACCCAGCACCCTCCACATACCAACTCATGAAACGCCCTAGTGCTCTCAGCCGCGTCCAGCTCCCCCTTCTGCATCCAGACTGGGCTCCTCAAGAGCCATGTCTTGATGCCAGCAGCTGAGACTAGCAGTAGCTGTGTCTCCATCCACACTTCACAGCTGCAGATCCAACCATGGACCTGTTCGCGTACAGGTGTGGGGAGTGAAAAGATGTTAGACCAATAGGTGCTGCCTCCATAGCTTGTCCCATCTTCCATGGGAGCAGCCGGTCCTGTGAGTCCGTCCCAGTGCACCAACTAGAGTCCAGCAATCATGAAGGACAACCAGTGCTTTCGCATGCCTTGGTTTCCACCTTTCCACAATGGTGTCTGATTGCTCCTGCCTGCCCATGGAAAGCCTGACAAACAGAGGTCTTGCAACAATCTTGCTTTCAACAGTGAGACGGACTGTCAGGAAAAATAATAAGCTGTTTCTTGAGGCTGTGACATCGTACTTCCATTAAAAAGTCACCAACGCTGAGGATATTTCCACCAGAGGCAATGGGAGTTTTTGCTGAGGCAGTCCAACTTGGTGGGACGGAGAGAATCGTAATCCAATCATTAAAAAGGGAACAGGGCAGAGGGGCAGTTTTCTGAAAGAAACTGATTGAGCCACGTGGTAGGAAAAACAGTATCTTATTTACCCTTTTTCACATCCTTTTTTTTGTTTATGCAGGAGCAGCAAAACCTGACTTCATTTTTCTATTTGAGATGATCTATGGCTTTGCTGTGTGTCCTGTAACTCGGCAGGTATTGCAAACTGTATTTCCAACTAATGAACTAAGAGTGAATAACTTCTTTGATGTGTCAGACATGGCAGAAGGTACTGCATCCAGTCACTGCTCATGAAGCTAATTGCTGCACTAAGAAAACAAATCTGTGCAAGTCCTCATTTCAAAGTTATTTCCAAACATTAACTCAAAAGTTATTTCAATAACGAGGCCTCTTAAAAGAGGCATCGCTTTTCACAGCACACTGCATAGCTCGCTCTGTTGACCCTCAAGCACTGTTCAGCTGGGTGAAGTGTAGTTCAAACAAAACTTTAACCATAAAATTTGGGCAAAGGGGAGACTGTGTAAAGTCTGTGATTAATTAGCAATTAGCAATATTAAAATGCAGTGAGAAGGGGAAGAACTGGTCCTGTTCAGAGATTTTTGAACTCCTGTTTGCTCAGAAGTGTTTATGCTGAGGTTGTGGGCACTTAGGAGTTCTGAAAGTCAGGTAGTCAAATAACTTCAGCAGGAGCAGCTTTTTGACTTAGATAGGCAATGCTTTAGAAGCTCACCTAAGTATAATTTTTTTTCATTCCAGTTGCCAAATTTGAACACATAGTTGAATTCACCATTGAGCCGAACAGGCAGATGCCAGGACTTGTGTTGAGTGCGAAGCACTGTGTGTCGATTAGGGGAACGGTCAGCTTGCCTGCATGAAACCCATTCTGCCCTGAGCCTCTGCAGATCCCTATTTTAAGGCATTTAAGTGGTGTCCTGGCTTCGTATTAGTCTTCTACAAAAGGTGAGTTTCTTCCCTGTTAGTAAGTGCGATTCGTGCTATTTATCTCTTGCCTGATGCAAACAAGATAAGCAGTATCATGGGATTTCAGAACCTTCTGTAAATGGAAACTCCTGGCCCCGCTCCCCACTAAGCAATGTGGTCGGGATGAGAAATAAGATGTATCACAGACAGAATTCCCACCTTCTCCGTCCCATTTTCTTGAGATCTTTCACAGACCTCCACCTACTTAAAGTCACACTTGGCTTATCTTGGAGAGGTTTGAGGAGTATTTCCCAAATCATTCTACTTATGGAAGGGAAATCCTGAGGTAAATTAAGCTTTTCAGCAAACGCTTCGGCAGCAGATAGCAGGTAACTGGAAAATGATGAGCTAGTAGCCTGCTCCTGCTCACCGTAGCTCTTCCTGGGAAGCTGCCTCCCTTTGCTCTGTGGCCAAGGGATGTGTCAGCCTTGGTTTGAGAGAGTGAAACTCCATTAATTTCCATTTGCATTTGATTACGCCAAGGCTGAAGTTGGTCCATGGTGTTATTGTATTCCTTTATTTGATTTTGGTTTATTTCCGCTTCCTATACCATAAAGCTGACCAGCTGAACCGTACAACATGTAGCAATTTACGGTAAACCCTCCTTGTTCGACTCAGTAATGGATGGAAACAATTCTGAAGTTAATGGTATTAGTGAGGAAATACAGTCATTCTTAACCAATCTTGTAATGCCCTTTTGGAAAAATGATACTTAAGACTACTTTTATCATTCAATTTACAAGTCACAAATTTGTGCAAGAAACTTGACTTTAAGTCAGTCACACACCTTATAAACTGAGCAGGGCCAGTTCACAAATGGTTTTACAGCTCCATACACTTCCCTGGAGGAGCCATCTCCTTCCTGCTGGCCAGACACATTGCCTTGAAATGGCTGCCAACTTTTTAAGAGTTCCTTTTTGGCTATATTCTTCTTTTCATAGCAGTATTCATGGCCCCAGCCCAGGTTCATAAGGAACAAAGTGTAAAATTAATCAATGGATTGATGCACTGTTTAGAATAAAAACATCTCGGTTTTGGCTACATCTTCTGCCCCTCCAGCCAAAAGAGTGCATGTGTGTACACGAAATGTAATTTAGTTTTTTCTTTGCTGCCTGTTGATTTTCCTCTAATTCATTTTCCTTTTGCCTCTTATTGAGTCTCCTCTTGTCTGGGTAAGCTTAACACTGTAGTGCCTGGTCTGTGCAGCACATAGCAACCAGAGGGACCCCGTAGGTGGGCTTGGGATGGTTACAGGCTTCGTTAGCTGCTGGAAGGGATATGACAATATCCAGGAAAAGGACCGTGTAGGCTCAGCGAACCACAAGCGAAGCCTCTGGTAGCTAAAATCTACCTGGAGTTTTAATGACTTGTAAAGCCCTGAGAAAACCCTCTCACTTGATATTTATTGGCTTGAATGTCTTCCAAATGAACTTTATCTTAAACGTAGCTCAGCCTTTTTGGAAATGTGTGTGCCTTGGTGGCAGTGGTTAATGCAGAAAGCTGCTCCTCCCCTCCATGGACAGAAACCACAACTTCTCAGTCACAACGGGATGTAACTTGAGGCTCTGTGTTACAGAGCTTTAATGCATAAACATTCACATTCACACTTTAAAATAACACTAGCGATTATAAATCAAACATCTTGAAGCAGAACGCAAGCCCACATAGTGTCTGAAGCAAGAGGAGGGTTTAGGTGGGCTGTCGCATAATTGCATGCTTTTCACAGACTCCAATGAGCCCTTTTCAGACAGGGGAAAGTTGACGATAGCTGTGTTGGTAACCTTAATTTCAGAAGTAGCTGGTCTGGGAAAAAGTTAATCATATTGTATGCACTGTCTACCGCCACTCAGTCTCGTTTCTATCACTCTCAGAGTCATGTATTTTTAAAAATACCAAAAGCAATTTAAAAATACATCTAACAGTAATCACTTCATTGGAAACAACACGCTGCAATAACATAAAACAGCAGCCACTTTCCTGTGAAGATTTATGAGACAGACTAGTTTTCTCACGACTTATGTTATTCCTGCCTTACTGTTTTGTCAGCATTGGATATGGAAAGTGTATGATATGTGAATACTCTCCAGCACTAGAAAGCTTCAGTGTTTTGATTAGGTAACAAAATTGAAAAAGTGAGCTTGCTTGCCCTGTTCAATCTGTGTGATTTAAATTTGGGTATAACAAAGATGCCTAAGCAGTGAGCAGCCCTTTCCCGAGTCCAGAGGTGTAACTGTGGCTCTCGCAGATCCCACCCGGAGCCTGGTTCTGAATTTCCCCTGCTGGGTCTGGAAATCCAAACGGATTGTAAATGTCAGAGTCAGCCACTGACTTTGCGGTAAGACATGAGGTAAAGTGATAGCGATGGTGAACAAACGGAGACATAAAGATATTTCAGGGCATGTAAAACTACGTTGAGACAGGCCTTGTGATCACACCAGCGTGGACGGCTCATGCCACATCCAAGAGAACTGGCTGTCCCACATTTGCGGTGGCTGAACTGCTGCTGTCCCCTAAAGATCAGCAGTGGGAGATGATGATGATGGGCCAGAAATGAGGAGCCTGGATGGCAAAAATTCCTCAGTAGTTAATGGGGGGAACTGACACCCTGTGAAAGCCTGGGGCCAGTGTCAGCCACTCTGGAGACAGGAGGTAACTGAGAGGCTGCTTGGTGGGACGCGTGCTGCCTGCTTTCAAAGTGAAAACAGAAAGCTGATTTTTCAGCAGTTGCATGCCAGCTTTGGGTTTACTCCCCCACTCATCCCATCGAACCAGAATAAGTCTGCCCTGAATGTGGATACAAAGCCACATTCGAGAAAGAGATAGTCAGTACTCCCTGTTGCACAGGCCTCTCATATCTTGCATGTTCTTATACAAAATGCCTGTTACATCCTCAACAGTAACACAAAGCAGCAAACACTCTCTATGGCTTTTAAATCTAGACCAGTCATAGAAGTGAAATTTTATTCATACAGATATTATATATATCTCTATATACAGCGAGAGACTGTATAAATAATAAAATGGGGTTTTCTATATGCAGTGTACCACCCTGGGACGTATATTACAAAGCACTTTTGTTATAATCAAACAGGAACCAATAATATAAAAATACATCAGTCTTATATTACTGCTATTGGGTTCTCACACCTTTTAGTCCACCTTCCTGATGGCACACTCAATGGCATCTTGTCTGGCCTTTTTGTAAATTAATTGCAACCTTCTGAAGAAAAAGTTTCTTGTGGAAATGTCATAACTCTATCTATTCTCTACTGGCATTAGCATGCCGCAAGTCCCAGGTTCCTTGGGTAGATCCGCTCACTGCACAGCTGGCTGACATCGACCAGGCACACTTACTGATGTGAGACTACTTTGTAGGCTCAGGCCATATATTCATAATAATTTGTAGCAATTCATTAAAAATAAGTTGCTTTTATTCCTAACAGAACAACAATTAATGTATATTGAAACGGTGATTGCTTTGCTGTAGTTCATTAGACAGTCATATTTTAATTCCTATTTAATTACAATCCAGTTACTACCATTTATTACCAATGGTTCTAATGAGGTAAAATAAGAGATGTATTAAAAACTAATGATAACGTTACAAAGGTTCATTTGAAATTCACACAAAAATTCCTATTTAATTACAATAGAATTACTTCTACTTCATTTGCATGAGGTGTGATGTGGTTGCGATTCTTGCTGAAGGATCAACCTCTGCCAACCATGGCTGGTGGTTCACCATTCGCTGTGCTTCACCCTCCAGTGTACAGACCTGTATCTGCTGGATATGCCAGGACATAGCACAGCTGAAGGGAGGGCAACTGCTCCGCCTCACAGAGAGGCCATTTCTGCATGTTGGTTAAGCGCAAGTCTACCCTTGCCCTGAGCCCATGTTCATCCTCAGTGCTGTCTCACAATGCCACCAACTTTTAGATCGAGCTCTGAAGACAGGGCTATGATCAAACAGAAGGAACTGCAGAGTCAGGAGGAGGTGTGCAGAGGAGGATGTGGTGGTAAGATCCATCTGCCTTGGGTCTTCTGCAGGGAGATGGGAACTCAAACACAAGCCACAAGGACTTGGGAGGTACAATACGGAGAAGATGCTCTCCTGTCCAGCATTGACATGGGGATCATTTCTGAGTTACGATGAGATGGAGGTGGTTGTATGTATAACAGCGGAGGGAGTGAGATATGTGTGAGTGGGCACAGTGAATTTAACAAGGATGTAAAGCTGAAAAAAAAGAGGTAGAGTGCTGTCCTCAATTTTGCCCTGAGCCTAGCAAGAACTCCAGCCGGTAACGCAGCTTTTCTCTGGTAAGACCTCTGCTGTGCTCTGCCTATGGAGGCTCCAGGGCTGCAGAACATTGCCCGCTGTCCTCTGAAAAAGTGTTTTCAGGTGAGACTTGGATTTATTTAAAAAACACAGCACCCATAGAGTCTAACCAAGAAGGGTACTAAGCCCCAGGCAGGCTTCTTAAGTCTGGGTCTGAGGGTCTGCCTTGTATTTTTCCAGAAATGGTGATGCAGTCCCTGAAGTAAAACCAAGACTGTGTCTGAGCTCTCCTCCCCTTCCCACCACCAGGAAAGATTGACTCTGGTCTAGCTTTAGACTCCTCGTTTGAAAGGAAGTTATGTGGTCATTCGCAGTTTTGCATAGCAAGACCACCTGATACAGGGGAATTTGAGGACAGAAATTTTTACTTGGAGTTGTACAACTGAAATATTTGTGATTAAGTTGCTGAGTGCTTACCTGGCTTGCATTAAGTTTTAATGCCTAAAATTCCTCTCAAAAGCAATGAGCCAAATCCATCCCTGGTGTAAGCTGTTTACTGCAGTCAAAGGCACTCCACCGGGGACTGATTTGGTCAAATGTGCCCGATGCCACAATCCGAACTCAGCAAAAATATTCCCATTCTGTAATCAGCCTGAGGCACAGGATATTTATAACACCCACTTACATAGGCTCTCATATTTTCCCTCGTTCTAATTTCCCCCTTCTCTTTATTTCTCTGTGTCTATCACCTTTTTTCATGTCTCTCCAGATGCATTTCCCAGCATCAGATAATTGAAAGTCAGTGAACTGAGTTTCAGGTTATTTTGCTAAAAGATGCCTATTATTTTGATGAAGCAGGTGCACAGAATTAAAAAAACCCTCCATAATTGCTACTTTACTATCAGGCTTCTGCTGCCTAATCTTCTTTGATGTTGGTAGAACAAGCTTTCTATCTCCTCTAGGATGATTACAGGGAACATTGCTCTGTTCCTCCTACAGAATCCATTCCTGATGGATATTAAACCTGGGTTATCAATTTAAGTTTCTTTATGTGCCGAGTGATTAGAGCCAGGATTGTGTGTGATTTCTAGCATAAAGCAAGTCTGAAGTGATTTCTGCCATTAATATTAATTAATCATTGATATGTCAAACATTCACAAATGAATGCACAATGTGAGCATGTACAATTTACCATAGTAACCTGGGACTGAAATAACAACTGAACTGCTCTCATTTTAAACATTTGGCAACAGTTTCCATAAAGTCTTCATGGTGTAATGTGATGAAAAGAAAGGAGGATCTGAATGAATAACTATGGTGTTAAAAGTATGGCTGTAGCATTAACTCTTACCAAAATGGCTGGCTCTTCCCCTCTTACACTCTGCTCTCACTTATGGCTCTGACAGGCTTCAGATCTTTGGTGTGAAATTTTGGATGCTGATTATTAGCTTTTCTGCGTGACAGTAATACCCAGATGTGGGCATGCTGGAAGTCTTAAAATATGTGTGTGTGCGCGTAAATGGAGAAAGAGACAGTGCTCGACAGAGCATGCATATCTGTATAGGCTCAGATTTTGGCAGATTAAGAATTTTTTAGATTCAAGATCTTAAAAGCATTTAACCTCACATCATTCACATCTTCTAGCACTGACCAGCTGATGCCCATGACCTCCTCTCAACTTCTGTGTGGGACTGGGCTACCCCTGAGCTTACTCTGGACACATAGGTGGGCATGTCATACACTGTCAGGGGTGGAACAACCTCAGAAATATGCATATATTAACAATTTTATACCCTCAGTATATATGACTGGATGGTTTGTTTGCGTTGAGTCAGTGTTGTGATTGCCTTACCATACAGAGCGACACAGGCATGTTTACAAGTATTTAAGCAGCACTTACATCTGTAGTATCTGATTACCTCTGAAAGGGCAATGAAATTGGGCAGGGGATCATTATTCCTGTTTTGAAGGTGGAAAAAATTAGGACAAAAATTTGAAGTGACACCAAAAACCAATAGCAGAGTTGGAAATAGATAAAGAATCTCCTTCGGGTCAACCCTGTGCTTTAGGTAATCTTGGAGCCAAAAGCTCGCAGGACCATGCTACTGACGTAATGGTAAAGAGGCGCAGCGATGAGCATTGCGCCTCTGACTCTTTAAGCCAGATGAATAGCTGGCAAATAGGGTTTAATTATCCCATGACACTAATTGCACAGTCCATTCCCACTACTTTTGCTGCTGGCAGGAGCATGAACAGTGCTGCCAGGCATTAAGGGACTTCTTTTTTTCCCCCAAGCATGTGATGTTCTTTACACATGCAACATCAGGTACAGGTGGCAAAAAAACATGCTACTGCTTAATCAGCTATACAGTTATGCCCAGGACATCTTCCAGATGCTGTCAAGGTCCTCTTCTCAGCTGTGAGAGGTTCAGGTGACTGGCCTCTAAGACCCAAATTTACCGCTAGGCCAAGCTGACGCAGTACCTTTGGCGTCACAGAAGCTGTGTGTGTTCACACCAGCAGTGAATGTAGCCAGGTGCGTGCGGCAACATGTGGCTCTTGCAAACACTTCCAATTTCTACCAAGAAATGTATCCCTTAGTTGGACACCTTCTCATTTGCATCGGCACATCTTAAATCTGAGTCTTGTTCAGCAAGTGCCCCATTTATCTGTTACGCACATTGTCATAAATCTTATACAAAAGCAATTACGAGGAAAGCATATTTCATTCTTTTATGGAATCCCTTAAAGCTGATGAGAGCAGTCAGATGGCTATTTTCATCAACGAACCTTTGATAGAGCATTAGGAAACAGAGATGGTGTCTTTTAATAGACCATTATTATCTGCCTTGGGTGCAAGGAGCTCTCATGCATTCCAAAAGTATATTAATGGCAGAGTAAAACAGGACTTAGAAAGACTATCCCCAGAAAGGGCCTTATTCTCCCTCTTAAAATGATTTTAAATGGCTTTAGCTTTTACTATCTTCTGCACTCATGTACAGCACAGGAGGCAGATGCAGTGGGATGCATTTCCAGCCCACTGACACGGAGTCGTGTGGCTCCCAACGACTGCCTGGCGAGTGACCCGCTGCTGATAACTGATGTCGGTGTGAGTGCCAAGTGCAGCACGGGGCTGGGCAGGAGGCGAGGGCACATAGCCATGCCACAGAGCCCAAAGTGAAGATGTGGGTCCTCTCATAGCAAGATCCCACAACGGCACAATAAACCGACACCCTCTCTGTTTTTTACCAGCAGAGGACCCTGTGCAAAGGGTGCAATGTGCTTTGTCTCCCTCCCCACCTGCTTCACCCTCCAGGTCACCTGCCCCTGCTGTCAGGCTTAAAAGTGCACAGATGTCAGGGAATGGAGTTATTTCCAGGAAGATGAGGAATGGTAACAGGTATTTGTCCAGCTAGGAGTGCCACTCCTTAGCAGGTTTCCTTCTCTCACCTACTTCTGTCTGTAGTGAGCTTACTTAATCCATCTCCCATGCGAGGGTGGACTGGGAGAACGCTATGGGGCCGGCGGAGATGCCCACACTGTGGCCTGCTGGACTCGTGTCTGAGTTCAGAATCTCCTGGCTGGAGCACGTAGGCAGAGGAGCAGCCCTCCAAAGTGTTTCCCAAGGCCAGATGGTGAGGAAATCGCCTCCAAATGGTGAAGCTGGGAGAGAAAAGGTTCGAGAGAAGGAACAGAAGAAAAGAAACATTAGGGATGCCAATGGGGAAAGTGGACACGGACTTTTGCATTTAAGTAAAGCTGCTGTCTGTGGGTGGATTCCAGGGAAGGCCAAGACAAGACCTCTGAGGAAACCCAAGACAAGATCTGACTGCAGAAAGGAGCAAATCGGAAATTCTGTGCTGCTTCCACGGGAGGCTTGAAGGAAACAGGCTGACAGAAAAATGGATTTCTCTGTTTTAAGACAGATAAAGCGTAAATGTTTCAAAGCCTAAAGGAGGGAATGATGAGAATTGCTTGCAAAATTGCTTCCCGTAATTACGGAGCGTGGTGTGCACAAACGCCCGCAGCGGTTCTGCCACGGCGTGCACCTTTCCGCAGCGGCAGCAGCGGGGAAAGGATCAATCCAGCAACAGGACACCTCTGCACTTTCCTCGCCGCAGCGACGAGAGGAGCAGTGGGGGCCTGTGCGACCCCCGTAGCAGTGTAATTCAGGAGATGAATGTGTGGCTGACAACAAACATACATTAACTGGCATTATCTCCTGAAATAGGAAGGCTGCAGTTTTCCAGCTTAGCAACAGCTTCGCCTGGGGGAAGTTGTCTGAGGCCATGATCAGCCCGGGGCGCTGCTGGAGGAGACCGGAGCTCCTGCGGCCACCGCCTTGCATGGGACCCAGTGCTGGGCAAGCCCCACAGAGCCGCCTTAACTACATGTCTGCGCCAGCTGTGTTTTAGGAAGCTCGGGGAAGACAAAGCTGGGTAAGGCAGGGCATTTGGAGCAAATTAACAAAATCAATAATAATAATATTCACTTTCTTCCATAGCTATTGTTTGAAGCCAAATTATGTTTTGCTATAAACCAGTCTTAAAATAGTACTGCCTTTTCACGTGTGACTCTTAATTAAAGTTATGAATTTTATAGGATTTGTTTTTTTGCCGGCATAACATGAATTCTTTCTCCTCCTGTCTACTCAGGTAGCTTTCCTTTAACGGTCTTCACAGATCATCTTTAAGGAAGAGGCAAGCAAGTGGTTAATAAAAGTATGAACAGGTGGTTGCTCTGCTACTAAAAAAGATCAGTAGTGCAATAATTTCCTAATTATTATTATACCTTTTAAAGGTTTTTAAATACATGATAATATATTTCCACATCGCTTCTTCTGGCACCCCTCTTGCTCCTGGCATTATTTCTCATTCAGAATAATAATTAATGAGAGCTGAGGTATCTAATATATATTTTATTCCTTCTGTTTCAGTCCCTTAAGTAACCATCTTGTCACATTTGTTATGCAAATTTTCACACATTGTGTGTAATTTCAGCAATATGTGAGAATGCCTCTCAAAAACGCCCTGAGTATTTTGTTTTATGTATTTGTAAAAAATTACCACTTTTTTTCTTGAAAATGACATTTTTCCATAGCCCTTTAGAGAAACAGATGAAGCTATATAATTTCTTTTGCTTTACTGAGGTAAAGCAAAGAAACGTTTCTAAGCATTAGGTGGTAATAGCGATAGCAATAGCAACAGAAATAATAGTAATAATGATGATGATGATGATGTTTTTTGAAAGAGAGCACTCTGATCTTGCTTAAAGGCTGCAAAATGTACAGTCAGAAACAAAGTACGTGCTATCTCCACTTAGACAGGAAAGTATTGTGCGTGTATTTAACGAAAGAAGGTTACTCAATGTAGACGATGGACCGTGTAGACTGTTGAAGATACAGTGCCCTAATGGGAGCTCAGCACACCCATGATGCGTTTGTCAGCTGGGTCTGTTCGCTTGTAAAAGTTTCGTTGTCTAACGGAAACTGTCCTCCCTGCAAGCTGAGTAAAGGGGTATTTAGACACAGGGCTCTGGAGGGACTAACGGGGCTGCCGAGGGACGGAGCAGCTGCTGGAGCACCCCAGCGTGGGAGCTTTGGCTCATCCCGGCGCAGGTCGCTGTGCAGGATGCCAGGGCAGCAGGAGCACGTCCCTCGCCTCGGGCTCGCGGCTGCTCGGCCCGGGGCTGTGTGGGGACAGCCAGGCGGTGCACGGAATGGCAGCCGTGCGGGTCAGCGGCGGCCTGCTTGGCACCGCTGCGGTGCGTGCGGTTTGGCTAATCAGCCCTACTCCCCCTGGTAAGTTTTAGAGCTGGTCAGCTGAGGCAGGTGACATCCAGGCTTGGACTTACTGATTCACATTTCCACATGTCCAAACATCCCTGCAGTGAGCTCTGTGTTGCCAGGCAGATACACTCCCTGTCTACTTGTCGTCACTCTGGAAAAAGAAAGGCTCCAACTGCCTGGTTTTACCTGTCCCAGCTGATTTCCCAGCTGGCATCTCAGGTAGGACTTTCTGCTGTGCTGATGGTGGGCCGGTCTTGATCGAGCAAATGGTAGAATTCCCATTCCCTGCAGCGGGAGCAGGACGCAGACCCAGTGCACTTCCAAAGGCATTTCCTCGCACAGTGTCCTGGGCCGAGGATCGCTCTGAACTTACAGAATTGGAGAACAAGTGGTTGATCCAGCTATTTGTCTTTCGTTTAGTCCATGTAATTTATTTTGACTTCTTCTGGCAAGTCCACCACCCATTCATTGGGATCTGCAGCCATACCCATGTACTCAATATAGGAATGTCCCCAGGTTAAAAAAATAGCTGCATGGGCTCAAGCCAACCTGTTTTCCTGCGAAGTTCAGCTGTACTTTTCCTGCATGAAGCTATGAATTTCCCTATGAGATTGCAGATGTGCACAAAGTGCAGCAGACATCTATTAGGACTGTATCTTGGATTTCGCAGCCAGCAAGTGTTCATCTGTGGGGCAGAAGGCCATTTGTCCTCAGCCTATTTAATTTTAAACACATGTGGGCAGTCTCAGTTCAAAAAATGCTTTCCTGGATTAAACAGCTGTACTCAGCCCCTCACAGAATTGGTGCTTATTTGGAAAGACATTGTAAATTCATGAGGGACATCTTAGCACACAGTTCAGGAGGGGTGAGAAAGAGAGATGTCTAACCTGAGCAGCCAGTGTGACCTTGTGTACACACTTATATATATGAGGGCACGGGCTTTCATTCTTGAAGGAAAACCTTCTGGGTGCTTACATTTCTGACAACCATGAAAAAATAAGGGAACTTGGGCTTCTTAGGTGGCAGACTAATACAAGAATTATGTCTATCAGTACTGTACAACTCAATGACCAGAACTTTTCTCTGAAGATTTCATGTTTTCTTCCAAAATGAGTGAGTCAGTGGGCCTGGAGTACTTCTAAATGTTTTTGCTGTGGTTTTTCATTGGCAAGGATTCTGGGGTCATGCAACTCTCCCACCTGGCTCTCCATTTTACCTTTAATCACACTTTTGCAGTGTTGGATAGTGGCAACCATTTGCCCACAGAGTCTCTACAAGGCCTTGGAAATCTATTTCTGGTGACCTTTTCCATGCTTTGCTGGAGATGTGGTCAACGCTAGCCTCATATGGGACATTAACCTATGAAGGGAATGATTAATTAGGCAAATGTGAGGGAAAGTCAGATCAATTTTAAAATGTTCTACCCTGCTGAAGGCTGGAAGTTCTCTGCAGAAAAAGAGTGGTTATTTTCTACACCAAAATATTCAGGATGGTTATGTGGAATGAAAACTGTGAAATGCAATATTGTCAGCTCTGTGATGAGCGAACAGAGAGCTGAGGTTTGAGTTTGGGCTGCTCTGCCCCTTCCTCCAGGTTCAAAACTGTATTTTGTTGTGAAATTAAAGATGACTATGCTGTGGACAACTATAAAGAAACAGTTTTTAACATTTGGTGACTTTAAAGCTGGTGCTAAAACTTGGGTTGGGAGGGAGGGCGGAGGGTGGCATGGCTCTGTGTGCACATGTGTGTCAGCAGGAGCAGGAAGCAGCTCTTTCTCTGTCAGCCTCCCGCAGTCCCCAAGGCTGGCATCTCTCAGAGGTACCTCAGAAGGCCCTAAATTATGCTGGCAGTCCGTCCTGTCAAGGCTCATGTGCCGAGTGCGACACACCCCACTGACTCCTGCTTCATGCTCCCCTGCAGCCACACCGGTGTCTCCGGCATTTCGGATGCAGCGCAGCTGCTGCTGCTCTCCGCTGGCTCGGCAGCCCTGCCTCGGGACATGGCCGGTCGCACTGATCCACAGCCCCCTGTGACCCCCCTGCAAGGACAGGGCTCTCACCTCTCCCCAGGGCAGCCCCCAGGCAGCACCTTTGGGGGCCCTTCCACTGTGTCTGCACGGACAGCAAAACACCAGCTGGAAGGGAGCTCTGGAGGGCTGAGGTCCCACCTCCTGCCGAAAGAGGGGCACCGCCAACCCCAAATTATATCAGCTATGGCTTTGCTTACGCTAGTCTTGAAAATTTCTTGGCCTCAAGGTTTTGGCAAAAAAATTAAATTACTTGTTTTTGAAAAGTGAGTATAAATCCCTAGAATTACTCCAGTCTTCTAAAAATTGGCAACACTAAAGCAGATCAAGCAGCGCTCTCAGGAATACTGTATTGTGAGAGTGCTGGTCCCACGTCCACAAGAGCCCTGGTCACTGGGATCGGTGCCTTTGCTGAGAGCTGGGATGCGCTCAAGCAGCCCTGAATCTACTCCAAGTCACTCACGGCCAGTGCCCTTGAGGGCCGACTTCAGGGATGGGTGACAGTTTTAGCATCATCAATAGATTTTTCTGCTGCACAAACGAGTAAGAAATAGCAGGTCCTGAGCATCTGAATGCCAGCTTCTGCTGAGGACCGTCACAGCCTCCAAAACAAGCCCAGGAGTCCAAGCAGCAGCGCTTAGAGCAGAGCCTGGTGCAGGTTTCTGTGTAGGTGCTCTCCTTTTACAAATCTTTAAAAGAGGTGTAACTCTGGGGCTGCTTAGTCTGGTACTTTCTATGCAGAAAAAGCCCCTAAATATAGCAAACCCCTTACTCCCAAAGTTTTTAAAATCTAATTGGGAGGAAGCTAAAAGCCTTGTATGTAATATAGGAGGGATATTTTGCCGTCCCCATCCTGAAAAGCCATGCAATAAAAATGTAAATATCTGCCTTGAAGGCTTTCTTAATTTCCTTAAAATTCTTCCTATAATATCAAAACCCTAAACCACTTTGAGATGAGCTATTTTAGACTGTAATTGGGCTATTCATTCCCTATGCATACAGTGATCCTAATCTAATATGTAACAAGAACTTAAAAGCTAATCAATAATGGAACACGATTCTCTATCAGCAGAGCTGCCTGTTGACTCCTGTGAGAGGGATCTTCACAAGGCAGCTTGGCTCTGATGACAGCCTTATATTTATTTTAAATGTGAAGTTGAAACATCGTCTTTCTCTGTATCGTCACTTCTAATTAGTTTTGGAACAAAAACACCAGGGGGAAATGAGATCCTCATCCTGAAATGTTCATTCATATTTGATAAATAGCCACAGATTCTGGAGAATGTTTACTGAAACGTGGGCTTGAAATGCTTTCACGTGCATTTTACTAGAGCCATTGATTATCTATTGTAACATGTGTCTGGGTCACTTTACCAAGCTGCCCCTTTCCTACACCTTAGCGGTTAAGAAAGAAAAAGGGCTGATTACCCTGGCGCTGGGCTTCCATGTTTTCCCTGGGTATAACTAAGGTAAAATCAGCATCGAGAGGGAATCACAGTGAACTGCCACTTATTGTCCTTCAGTGGAAGTCAAGGAGCCTTTTATACCCTCACGTACAAAAGAGAAGTTCCCACTTTTCATGTCTACGCAGTGGCTTGAGATGGAGAGGGTGGAGGAAAGGGGGTTAAGTGAGTACACAGATGTGCCTCAAACCATATCAATCACAGGCAGGAGAAAATGCCGCCCTTTTAATAAGCAGACTGAACCAAAATGCACAGCTGGATTTTGAGTTTTATGGGCTCTCTCAATAAAATGCAAGTGGAAGACGTCTTACATCATTCCCACAGCTCTGGCTATTTGTGCACTGCAACTCTTTCCCTCCGAGCCGCGCTGGGGACGGAAGAGCTGAAGCCCCACGGTTGTAGCCATGTACAGCCCCCTTGCCGCTGTCTGGAGCTAATTAGCCGTTGTTTTGGAAATACATGGTAGGTTTCTGATGTCACGTACACTTCCACAAAGTCAGTGGTTTTAATCTGGAATTACTCTGGGTATGAGGGATCAGGAGCTGGCTGGGAAAGCTCCTCTCTGGAGGGTCCTAAATGCCAGTGATTTCACGTGATTATTTATTGAGCTTTATAATAGTGCATATATCCTCACTCACACCCCTTCTCCTACAAATTACCCTACAGCTTTCCAGTCCTTCGTTATGTTGTAGCGGTTAAGGCTTTTCTAAGTAATCAAAACTTCTAGGAAGGCAAGCTTGCTAAACACTGAGCTAAGCTTAAACACTGACCCTGTCTCTTTAACTGTATCAGGAACTTTATGTACATCGTAAAATGTAATAATTGCTATGGTAACTGCTCATTCATATTAACTAAAGGCGTAAATAGAGTTGTGTAACATAGCCACTGCTAATGTTGGAAGAACAAGGGAGGTCTCCCCATTGAAAGGTTTAATTGATACACATTTCCTATAGGAAAATTGGCCTTTTTTCCCCCTTAATAGGTATATTTAACATCTTTAAAGCAGTCCTCTCATTCTGCTCCCACTCTTGCCTTGCAAACCCTTTGGGTATGGAAGGCAATTAGACAGTCGCAAGAGATGGCAGATCAAGCATGAGGCTGTGTTTACCTTTGTTTCACTCCTGGTTTTAATAATGCAATAATTTGACTGTGTCCATTTCTCAGGTGATGCCCCATATTTCAGCTGGGCCATACAGAGGGACGGAGAGTGAAAGTATGTGTTCCTCCTCTTTGTGCGACCTGTGGTGGGTAATTCCCAAGCTTGGGCTCTGTGCTACCGTTGATCCTTGCCTGATTCTTTGTCACATCATTTTGCCACTATTTTGATAGCTTCCATAGTAAAATCAATAACTTTGTGTCAGATGCTCTGAGAGGTGTGTAGGAAACAATGCCAACGGAATGACTGGCAATTTCATAAAGGCCAGTCTTGGACTGTGTAATGTGTATCTCCCTGGCTTCTTAGCCATGTAACCCTTAGGACACTGACACAATTAGAAAGCATATATATGTGTCCATGCACAAAGGCACAGAGATACATTAACTGTCTCTTCTAGTTGTTTGTTTGTTGTAGGAAGGCTGTTTTTGCTGTTTAACCTAGAGACTGTTTGTCATTCTGGTGTTTTACAGGACTGAGCATAAGGCTCATGCCTTTTAAACAGCCCTGGTGATGGAAGAAAATCAGTGGTGGGTTCAGCTGCACATCCAACTCCTGAGCGGGACTTGCATGTTCTTGATGACCATTGCTGTGGTCAGCAACCAAGTCTGTGTATAGAGAGACAGTCACTTAAGCAAGCTCCCCCAGCCTTTGGGGCCCATTGGAAATGTGGGCTGTTGATTTCCTGGCCATCCTAGAGAAGCTGAGGATTGGGACGCATGCTGAGATGCTGACTGGGTAAGTTATGGTGGCCTTGGCTTGTGCTAGGGCTTTAAAATGTTGAGGTGGGGGCAGTACCTTCCTACTGGTGAAGAGTATCCTTGGTGTGGGAGCATTCAAATGGTGGATCGCTGTGCTAAATCTGAATCACAGCTCAGTCATTCTTGCCTTCTTGTTGGCAGCTATTCCTTTTACTGCATACTACAACTGGGAGCCATTGGCTGCTGGACTACCAGCACTAAGCTGAAAGCATCTGCAGCCCTAACTGGATCCCGGAACCACACCATGCCCAGACAACGTATTTACCCCACCTCTGAAAAGAGACAGTATGGGTCAAATTCATTCCCCATGCAGTTGGTAAAGTCACACTCAACGCATCAGGACAAGCAGCAGAATGAATGTACTTAGATTGCAAAAGAGATCTCCTATGTTTTCACAAACACACTCTCCATAAGCCTTGGTTTAGTGTTTTCCCTTTGCCTAGCTGACGCTCAGTCTGCACCTTGAATAATACATGTAAGTTTTTGATCGACATTCGGTCCTAAGCATTTAGCTATCTTGATGTCTTGTCGAGACAGCCTTTGATAAAAGCATTTTAGGTGCCACAAAATGTAATCACTTCACTGCAGCATTCTACATTGCAGATTCAAGTTTCTCTGCACATTTTTCAGCTGAGGATCTTGGCAATGTCAATAGATCTGTTCCATGGGTGATTTTGGAAGGATATATTTATATTGCCTCTAAGAGTAATAAGTCCCGCTCTCTTACAAAGTGAATCATCTATCTCTCCTGTGGACAAGTGAAATTCTCCCTCTTTGGGCCTGTAGTCCACATGTTGGCAGGGTTTCCTGTTCTGTTAGTAGTCTTCGTACAGCAGCGAAGTCATTTCAAAAAATGTTCAGCCCAGTTTTGGGGCCAAGTAGTATGTCTTTTGGTTATTTGTTCTTCTAGACAGGCCATGTCACCATTAGTCATACTACAGAATGATGGTTTACTTTCATTATTCACTGACTGCACTGCTTCCGATTCAGCGCTTTCCAACTCAGCAAGATTTCCCTGTGCTAATTCATCTGAATCATTTCTAGAAGAGTTTATATCAAAGGACACATTCTCAATGTTAATAAAGTGCAGGGGTTTTGAAACAGCTTGTGAATCTGATTCTTTAGAAACGAGCTTTTTAGAGGTGTTTATGCTATGTATGTGAGCACAGTATGTGTCAGTAAGGGCCTTAACATGATTCATAGCCCTTTCCATTTTTATTTATGTTCTGTTTGAGACATCTAGCACACACTCACTCTGTGACCAGAACTGGGCTAACATGGCTTCAGACGGAATACTGGGTCTACTGCAGCAAAACCAGCAGCCCTGGCATGGTTTAGGACGTGGCTCTTAGACACCACTGCTCACAAGGCCCTCTAAACCTGGCCAGCCATTACACTTTCACTGTTGTCTTAACTGACCACTTACTTCAGATGAGGATGACTGAGATTTCCTGAAAGGGCTCAGTACTGTGGANTTTTGGTAGGGCTCAAGTGATTCGTGTGCTCTGATGTGGGCCTGTCTCCTCCTACGTCTGTCTATTGGGAACATACAGCGTACCCACACATTTATATGGTACGCATCTGGCTCTACACACCTACGACTCAGGGCAGAGGCTTGATCTCACTGGTCAGGTTTCTGAATGGGTTTTTATTCACTTGAAGGCTCCTCGGTTTGGTTGCTATTTCTGAACTCCCCCCACCAAACATGAGTCTATCATATACTGTGTACTCTTACTTTCCTTGGTTGTCAGCCTGCCCATAGCAGCAGTGAATTGCAAAAAGAAAAAATTTGCAGAAAGAGTTTGTTAAGCAGAAACCTAATCGCCCACCTCATCTGGAGTGCCTTACTTCACTGAAGGCATCTCAGAACCTAAGGAAAGAGAAACAAAAGAAACAACACTTTGTAAGTTAGGCTGATATAATAAATTGAAGTTTTCTGAGTGCTCTGGGAAGAAATTAGAGGAGTTGCTCCAAATGTGGAATTCTTGGGGTCAGAGTGCAGAGCAGGAGAATTTTGACAATTGGGGAAAAAAAAAAATCTGCTTTGGAAATAGAAGAAGAATTGCTTAAATGTTCACATGAGGCAGAAATGCTGTTCTTTGTAAATTTGTTAACTGATGCTAATTGCCAAGAGTATGTTCAGCATGTGACTCTTCACAGTAGGCCCCAACGACCCTTAGGACTGGTGTCTACAACATCAACTTTAATAAAGCTGACATCCCTTGACTTTCTATAGAGTCAATGGAAAGAAATAGGATGTTACATCTAGTCAATATGTTAGTTATTTATAAACTGGAGTACAGATTCAAGAATGTATTCACATTGCTTTGAGCAGTCTCTTACCTTAAAAAAAGCCAAACCCAAGGATCAGATCGGTTAGCGCGAATCAGATTCACTGAAGTCACCAAGTTTCTTCTCTCGGTGCTCAGTGGAGAGACTTGTGTGTCTAGTTGGTACATGTGCGATGTGTTTTCTGAATACCTGGGCAGGTTTTGTCTTGAATTTGGAGGTGCCTGTTGATTTTAGATTCCTGGAGGCTTACATGTGGTGGCAGGGTGGGAGGTCTGCGTGGCTCACAGCCTGCTCAGCTCCCTCTTTTAAAGAGTAAACACGGACCTCAGCTTTCACCTTTTCTGCCCAGCCTGAAGGATGTGGCTTTTCCCTTTGACAATACTTGAAACTGTGCCTGTTTTCCCTCTTCCTTGCTTCCTTCCAGCTTTCCTGTCCCACCCAGGACACTTTTTGGGTTTTTCTGATCCCCAGTTGTCATGGCTGACATTTTTGAGCCCCAGGATTACTGATTGTGCTTGTTGCTGCTTAGATCCTGTCAAGCTCTCCAAACCAGTAAAAAGCTCTGGGCTTTCAGCCAATTTACTCACAGGTTTGTCATATGCTGACATTGTTTCTCTATAAATAGGTCTACCTTTACTGACATTATTGATTCAGCTGCCTCTCTTCTCGCTAATACTCTTTTTAATGTATCCAAACTACCTTCGTATTTCACCTAATGAAAGGCTGAAGTCAGAGGGGTAGAGGTCAAAGAGGTTAAACTGCAAGTGTGAAGGTCCTAGGCTTTAAAGTCAGTGTTTGCTGTGTGAGATCCACGAGCTTGTCAGTGGAGCAAATGTGCAAGTCTGAGCTCTCTTCCACCAGAAAAAGTAAGCCGTCAAGCCAATTTCACATTTTGTTACTAATAATTTGAAATTAAAATAAACGTGTTTTGCAAAACCCTCCATCTGATCTATTCACGGCTCAACAACGAGAACACAGGACCTAATCTGCCCGTCTCAGACTGTATGGTTTTGAAAACACGGAGCAAATTTTCCCTCAGAGATAGGAATACATCTCACGTGCTGTTTGTCTTGGAGCTAATCCAAACTAACAGACCAAAGTTGTAGTTGTCTTGCTTGTAAAGTAAGCTCAGCTTTAATAGGTCGTTTATGCATTTTCTACATATGGAGGGTTTTTTTTGTGACTGACTGACGGGGCAGTTTTTGCATGCAGCGTAGCTCTCTAGGGTAGTGGGGCAGAAGTTCTCAGCAGCGTGCCTCGGGGTCCATGCAGGCAGCAGCCTGCAGCGTGGTGGGATGGTGCTGTGGGCTGGAGACCTGCACCCTCACCGCATTGCTGCAAGGAAGGGCTAGTGGGCAACCTGGGCAGCACGGCAGCCACCAGGTCCTGCGCCGTGCCCTGCAGATGGCTGCAAATTCGTTGTGCCCTTGCAAAAAATGAGTTCCCCACAGGGAGGTCTTTAGACCTGGCAACAGCACTTGAGAGCTGGAGGAGAGCATGCTGCAGAGCAGCAGTGAGAGCAAAGGGAGGTGCCAAGGGCCAGGTATCGGGTCTGTACCTACCAGGGAGGAGAAAGAAAGAGGAAGCTGCAGAATGAGATCAGGGTAGAGGGTAAGTCCACCAACGTATGGGACTGAAACTCATTCAGATTGAGGTCTGCAGGGCAAACCTGGCAGCAGCCCTGCCAGGGGCTCCAGCAGCCATCTGGGTGTCCTGGGGAAGCTCCCCTCGCCCACAGCAGCCCTGCCAGGGGCTCCAGCAGCCATCCGGGTATGCTGGGGAAGCCCCCTTGGCCCACAGCAACCATCTGGGTATGCTGGGGAAGACCCCCTGGCCCACAGCAGCCCGGCTCTGGTGGGAGAGCCTGTCTCAAGCGGTAGCATCACCCTGAGGTGGTGCCTGGGAGCCGGCTGCTCATCATCTCCACACCACAGATACCTCCTGTCCTCCCTGTGTTTCTGTGCCAGGTGGGCAGAGCAGAACCCTGACTTTGTTTCCTAGCTTTTTTTTCTGAGGTTCAGGGTCTGGCTTGGCTCACAGAGGCCACGGTGGATGACGCTGCCACCAGCCTTTCCACCGCAAGGCTGGTGCCTGCACCTTGGAGCTGCCTTTGGCCAAATGTCCTCAACGGGGCAGGAGAGTGAAATTAAACATTCAGATCTGGCAAGGGAAGCTGCCAAGGCTGCCAGAGCAATAGGCCATAAAATCCCACGCTCAAATCAAATAACATCCCCTGCCCCAAATAAATCATAAGAGAGAAGAAAACATTTCATATTGTTGAAAGTTTATACTATCTCTGACTTCAGACATGTTACCATTAACCTGGGAATTAATCAGAGATTTTCATCTGCTCCTTGTTCTGAACTATAATGAGCCCTTTAACAGGGTAAATAAAAAGATCTAAAGATTCAATAAACTATAATGTCACAAATGGCAATCACCTACCATGTGAGGCCTCTGTGTTAAAAAGCATCACACAGCTGGAAACAAATGCTTCTGTATAACATTGTAAATAACCTCTAAGCCCACTACTAATTAAACTGAAGCTCCACTTCTCCTGGGCATTGAATATATGAACCAATTAAGAAACTATAATTTCTTTTCTGAGACCTGTGCTGTCCTCCTTAAAAAAAATAAAAGGGGGGAAGGAGATAAAGACCCAGTGACAGAGAGAAAGAAAGGCAAAGAAAGACAAGGTGGGGGGGGAAAGGAAAAGAAGAAAGGAGTTTCACAGGAGAGACCACACTGATGCGCTGGGGTTACAATAATGAGACATTTCTGCTTTAAGCAAATTTTGCACCTGTAACCTGCAGAAATATAGCCATAGCACTTGAAAAATTACTTCAATGCTGCACAGTGCCATGAAAATTTATCTTTGAGATGATTTTATTGCATGGTTACCCTAGGCAATTAAATCAATAAATCTTAACTGTCAGAAAGGTTGGCCCGCTGCCAGGAATAAATGAAATGCGCGGAATCAGTAAATAAAAGGTTTCTGACAACTCATTCTAGGAATTATTTTGCAGTTGGGCTTTTTGGTGGTGGTGGTGTTGGTGTTGCTTTTGTCTCCAGCATTTATTGACATTCTCCGTGAGAAATGATTATGCTAACACAAACAATGTAACACAGACATGTAGATAGATGGGCGAGAAGAGTCAGGCTCTTCAGGGTAATAAATTACCCTCCTGGAACTGTACGGGAACAGCAACTTTGGGGGGCTGATAGTGCTGGCGGAGGCGATTAAAGAGCTGGGGACTGAGCCACGGGCTGGCAGCACATCGGTAGCCCCCGGTGCCAGACACCAGGAGTTCTGTGCGCTGGCCCATGGTGCTTCATTATTAAAATAGATGTGCTGTTTTCATTGATTGATTCAGAGATGATTGAGATTGAAATGCCTCCTTGAGACGTGGAGGTGACATTTCCGTAGGCCGAAAGAGTCCAGCGTTCACCACAGGAGACGCCAGTTTTGACAGCGAAATCATAGTTACGCCTGTGTAAACCCCAGGTAGTCAATGCAGCCGCATTGTGTTTCATGCTGGTGTTACAAATCTGGAGGCCTGAATCGGATTTCACTTACCCTGGGATTTGACATATTGAGTCAGTGTGAAATAACCTGGATTTAGGCTCAGGCTCTGTCTCTAGAGACACTCTGGTGAGGGCAGGTGACCTGATTAATGAACTGATAGATTTTTAGCCATTGTGCTCATCTACTTTAACCTCCTGAATACCAACAGGCCACTAAACTTCACCTGGTAAGTCCTGGTTCAAGTCTACCTTTACAGGCTGAACAAGCCCTTTCCTTCAGCAGGGCAGCAGCTGCCGGGATGAGCACAGACCCCGCAGGGACAGCCCCGGCTGCAGCTGCAGGGGATCTGCGTAGCCCCAGTGCCACTGGTGACAAGGACACCACTGCAAAGGAGGGAGCAACCTGCTGAGCTGGGCCTCTCCTGCCTAGAATAGAACTAATTAGATGGTCTGTGAGGCCAGTCTCTCCTCACCATCACGCTGGGCCAGCCTGGAGGGGTCTGCCCTTGAACCAACACCAGCTCTGTGGAGCCAAGAAGGGATTTATTTGAGTAATGTGGAGAAGAGCCTGCTGCCAAAATGTCAGTATCCAGTCCCTGGACACCCAAGTGACCTTCAGTCATAAGAGCCCTTAGGGAGAAACAAACCGCCCTGCCTGGGGCCGGAGACGTCAGGTTGTGTTGGCTGTGGAACATTTCATGTGGAAATGTTTCCTTCACGATACCCTATGGTTCCTCAACGCCAGAGTCAGCGCTTCCCAGGCGTATTGCTCCTCAGACACCTCCTACCCCAGTCATGATTTTGCAGCCTTTGTGCTCCTCCACAGCAAACCTGCTGCCTCTCGTTGCTGCTCCGTGGAGCCAGGCGGACTGCGGCAGGATGGCACTCGTGAACAGCAGCTCTGGCTCGGGGCTTCAGCAGCATTGGGCGGGTGGCTGGGGCATCAGGGATGCCCTGGACACCCGTCTGGAGGAGGCTCCTCTTGGCTAATCAGCTGGCAAACCACAGAGGGCATGAGAGATCTGAGTGCTACACTTAGCTGAACGAGTCGCATCCACTTCTAGGTACAGCTAAAGCCAACGGGCTTTTACAACACTGATTGGCAAGCAGCTTCTCATTGCAGATAATTCCCTGCCAGCACATCCCGAACGCATAGGTGATTGCTCTTAAATTGATGGCTTGAAGCACAAAACAGCCTTTTTATTTAGTTCCTGCTTGATAGGCAGCGAATGTGGAGTTGCCAAAAAAAAACCCCACCCAACCCCAGAAAAAGAAAAAAGTGCTGCAGAACTGGCTCTCTGTTACACCACTGTGAGTCAGAAATTCCTTGGGATGCAGAGGAAAACAAGGATCCCCAAGGCTCCCGGTGTGGCCCAATGCCCGGGATCAGCACTGAGGGGCACTCAGGGCGTGATGAGTTTTCCAGCAGCCCCTGCTGCAGGTGGGAATCGCCCTTCAAACACAGCAAAGCCTTGGGGGCTTCATTCTTACGGCAGACTCGAGCTGGCGTGCTGACCGAGAGCGGCTGGCACTGAGGTTTCATGGAGGGTGGCAGGGCAGAGGGAAGCTGGCACCCTGGCACCCAGGCAGCAAAACTCTGCTCTCTTAGAAAGCAGAAAATGGAGCATTTTTCGTGTGGCTTCATCACCTCCAGCCACACGTGTTTCTTGTAGTACTCCCCAGTCAAAAGGGTGAATCCTGCCTGCCTGGAGCTGGCTGAAAAATGGGGAGCAAATGGTGGTGGTAGTGGTGGCTGTTGGTATTCTTTTCTTTCACTTTTTCACTCAAATTTTCCTTTCAAAATGTAAACTCTTGAGCAAATCTTCATGCAATCGTACAGCTACCAGCAGCCAGACTCTCAGATAGCTGCATGCCAGCAGCTGCAAATCACCGCTGAGTCTGGCAAAACACGCGAGGTGCCCAGGGGCAGCGGACAAACCTGTGTGGGAGAAATAACCAGAAAGCAGCTGCAAACAGCTCCAGAGTTGGTTTCACAGATGAATGACATATAACTTGAAGGAAATCTGATCCTGAAGGTTATTGCCCAAATTTACCAAATATTTCTGACCTAGGCAGGCCAGCGCTGTCAGGTAGTGTCTGTTCCTCTGCAGTCCAGCTCCTGAGGTCTGGCCCACTAACTCACCTCTTGTGTTTAGCTGTTTTCATGTGCTCACGGGTGTACAGGCTCCCAAAAGAGAGGCAAACACGTCTCATTTTCAGAAGGCCAGTCTACATACATGCCTAAAAATATCAATAGGGACTTTTCTGTAGCTCATATGACCACAAACTTCTGTTTAACGTTAGCTTCACATGTGGTTTGTGTGCTGAACACATTTACATTAGCTGTAATAAAGTCCTTCCAACCGTATGGACACAGTATGGGGTGAAAAACCCCTGGAACTCCCCATGCACATGTGCCTTTTTCAGTCAAAGGGATAAAAGGATATCTAAATTCACTTTGAAATGCAGCTGGTAAGCGAAATTCCTCTCTACTATGTGCAGCTGATACTGCATTGCTTTCCTTTTGGACCACGTAGGAGAGGCTGAAGAAAATCTTAACCTTTTAGTGAAAGGATTTAGGCTCCGCTTCCTACGCCTTAGCTCCACGGGCCATGGGAAGCTCCAGCCAGACTCTTCAGATATAAATAAGGCTTCACATGCTCTACATCTTTCTGGTGTTGGCAACCAAACGTCTAGTGGTCTAGAGCAGCTTGTCATGGGCCAAATTCATTCCTGAGGGAGATGTGCAGTTAAATCATCTTAGCTGGCTGTGGAACTGTCGTGCTCCCGTTTCTCTCGTGAGCCTCGCATGGCTCTCACCAACACCCTACGCCACTGCCTCAGCCCCACACAACCAGGGAGGGAGGGAAGATGTCTCCTTGGCTGGGGAAAACGGCAGGCAGTACACTGCCGGAGGTTGTTGTGAAATTGTGTGGGAAAATGAGCATCCAAATGCCGATCTTGTATTATCCCCATCGTTGCCACGTTTGGAGGAGACACTGCTCTCTCCACTCAGCAGGCTGGCATCTTTGGCTACTGTGGGCATCCCACATATTGGTTATATGAATAATTATCCTTTTTCTTTTTTTTTTTTTTCCTCCAGAGGGCTTTTTTCTGAGTTGTGCAGTAGCACTAGCAGCGCCGTACAGCATGGGTTGATGCGGAGCCATTCATCATTCATAGCTGGGATCACCGAACACTTCACAGCCGATTACAAGGTGACACATGCAGCGAATGACATGAGCTGCCTGTCTGAAGTCAAGCTTCAAGCTGCTTTCTGGGCACACCCAAAGGATGCTAAGGACTCGGGGAATGAATGGCATGGGCAGCATCAGATCTGCCCTCCTTCCCTCCCACTGACCCAAAACATGTCTCTCTCTGCGATGATCCAATGTTTTCTGGCTCCTTGAACAGAAAATGGGCACACGCCATGCAAAGTGAGCTCCAAATACCTCACTCCAGATTTTCTTCTGAAGCGACCTATTGCTAAGAGAGGGACGGGGGCTCTAGCAACTGCCTTACAGGTAACCACGCGTGCAGGTGCGATGAGGAACACTGGAAAAGCCACAGCCTGGTCGGCCCAGATGCCGCTTCACGTGATCAGAGGGGTGCAGAGAAGCTGGAGGGTATCAGCGACTGGCCCTTCGTTTCAAGCAGGACATTGCAGCAAATAGCCTCCAACCCAGGCTAACACCTACCGGTGTGCCTCTGAAGGCGTCCTGGTGGAACACCGCCCGGCCCTGGGGCTCACCCCGTCCCGGCACTGCCGAGGAGGGAGGTGGCACCAGGGCTACACCATCCCCGCAGCCGCCTCTGGCCGGGCCTTCCTGCGGCGCCCACGGAGCACACAGCTCTCCGGGCCGGGACGGAAAGGCTCTACGCAGGACTGCGAGGGGCTGTACAGCAAGCCACAGCGGTGGCTGCCTTCCCTTGGAGGCAGCGGCCGGAGGTGGGCTCTGGCGGGAGCGTCGCGGTCCGTCCGTCCCCGGCGGGCAGCTTGACCTCACGCGCACCGCGCTCAGCGGCACCGAGCGTTCAGCCTTGCGGCGGGCAGCCACATCACACGCTGCTTAGCATCTCTCGAGAGATTTTTACGTCTCTTCGGAGCTGGTATTCTTGGCACCGGCTCTTCGGGCAGTTCCCGCAATGATGACATAAAACCTGGTGTTTCTCGTTTTGGCGTCCCGGGAAGCCCCCGGGGAGCAAGGCACCCCCGCGCAGGGGGTCAGCACGCCGACTTGCTCCTCTGCAGTCACGCTGGGGCCTTGGCCTGCTTGTCAACCAAAAAAAAAATCCTGCCTTTGAAGCCTGTCTCCTTTGCCCTTTAGGCTGGGTTCAGGACAGACGGGATTCAGGCCGATGCCTGGCCCTGAGGCCCCTCGGGGCCGGGGAACATGCCATCGATCCCGGTACCTCACAGCTGCTATCAGCACGACGGGATTTTCTAACATCCAGTCGTTGTAAGTCTCCGCAATGACACAAACACATTGATTAAAAATTAAAACCAATGACAGCTTTACCACAAACGGTACTTACTGTACCATACTTATTGTATCCTGGGAGGGGAATGAGAAAATAGCAGAAGACAGAATAATTTATAGTGATAAAATGGGTTACATTTTCATAAAAATTTTATTTTTACTTTTTTTTTTAAATAATTCAATGCACTGGCAGTATAATTAATCCCTCTATGAGAGACACAAATGTACCAGTTCAACCAATATTATTTATACAGAGACATTGTGTTTAAAAACAACAAAAGTACATTTAAAATGTTTGTACATAAAGTATTACTGTTATTTCTTTTTTTCTGAAGAAGGAACAAATGTAAACAAAATGCATAATTGTGCAACACGTTGGAAATACAAAGCAAAACAGGCAAGATACAATTTTATACATATAAAGCAAAAGAAATCAAACTTTTATAACTATACAACATTTCAGTAATTGCTTGACATTTTAACAGTTACCTTGGTCTGTACAAAACATCTTAACTTATACTTAAAACTTTACAAGAATAACATGCTTGTTCAGAACAAAGACACCTTGTGGAATTGCAATGATTATTGATATGATATTTGCACGCATGAGAAAAAAAAGGCTACTTCAATAGTAAATAAAAAGTAAGAACGTAAGGTAAAGGGCCATTTAGTAAACTAATGTAATCTAATTCCAATACCTAATTAAGTTGCACTGCAATGCAGAAATTACATCTGACTTTTGCTGGAAGACCGTAAGGTCATAATGTTGCTCTGTTTCCAGGAACCAGAAGAAGCATATATAAATTTTCCTGATATTTTGGTTAATTTTACATGCGCACGTGCACACACACATACAAAAGAAAAAATAAAAAGCAAAAAAATAGCATTTGCCACAACAGCCAGAAATGGTGGGCAAGAGAACGCACGCACTAGACTACTCCCAGCATGGCTAGGTTAAAACCCCAAGACAACCGGCAAGAGCAAAAACCCACTGAGCTTGCCAGGATTACTTTTCTTGAACCTTAGTTGTATTCTGCTTTTGTTTCAGATGACAAGAAGCAACTTGAGTTGAGCCAGTTTTAAAATACTGGGAGTACTACAGGCAAAGACAAAACACAAAGCAAAGGAGAGCTCAAAACCAAAGCAAAAAATAACCAGATCTTTTGACTTGTTTTCATACTCCGTGACAGTATGTCCTAGACCTTTTCAATGTGGGTTGTAAAAAACCAGCATTTAAGATTCAGTGGAAGATATGCAATCCAGAGACGTCAAAAATACAGACAGGAATAAATAATACAATATTTTATGGGATTACGAGGACTGTCAGCTTGGATAAAATGCGCATAAGTTTTAAGTGTCCTCAAATGATACATATGGCTAAAATTAAACTCCTGACTGCATCAACCTAACATCTTCGGTGCCTGATTCTGCAACCTGTGCGCTGAGCACTCGTTTACACAGTTACTCCCGTGGACTTCAGAGGAGCAACCTGCCCATCAGGCTGCTCAGGGGAAGAACGGCAGAATTGGGCCCAGATAAATATTTGCCATGACTTTCAAATGTACAAACTCCATTTGGCTTGGAAAAACCACTTTAGCATGTTGCAATGTCTTTGAACTAAAGTAATAAATTCCATCTCTAGACTGAGAGCATTTATGACACGTTCGAATTTATTTGCCATTTTTCTATGCAAGCTAATGCTGATGCCAGTAAATATTTAAACTGAGAGGTAATGAAATTGCAACATGCCTTTTAGTTAAAACCAAAACAGACGCAAGCCTAGACGGCAGGCAGAAATTACCCTCCAATTCCTTTAGCGGGGATTATCTGATGCTGAATCAGATTAGTTCCGTATATACCCAGCTTCAGTACGTATTTACAAAGCTGCACTAGGGCACACAGCACAGTATGAAAAGGGAGAGGACTAGTTTTTCAGCTGGTGTAAATCAGCACTGACATCTACGGAGCTACTTAGAGGCACATCAGCTGAAGCTCTGGCCCACAGTCATCAGAAACGTATGACCATCATTCACTCCATATGTAAAAATCTCAGCGGTGGAAGCACCGAGTGAAAGTATAACCGACATCAGATAAAAAGCTGCTCTGTTAGTCTGGTTTCTGATAACGCTCTTCCAGACGGTGTGGTCTAAAGCAGTTTTACGATGCGCTCTATACTGCATAGCTTTGCAAAGTACAGTATTTCCTTACAGGCAAGGATTATGGTACATTAATCATTTCATTGGCATGATCAGTAAAAAAGGCATGATGATAAAAGCTTTGGGAGTTTATCTGCATAGAGATATATTGGCAAAATAAGTCTGGGGTTAAAGGGTTTGCTCCTCAGTGTGTGCATATTGGATTAACCCCACTGAAACCAGTACCCCTATACCAGTTTACACCAGTTGAGGAACTTGTACTCTGCCTCTGTCATAAATAAAGCATGTGTGTTGCTGCCCACTAGTCAGTTCGTTCATAAATTCAAGGGTAAATGCCTCCTGCCACTGGGTCAAAGCTTCTTCAGGTCTGTAACTCCGCGGTATTTGCCACTGAAGTCAATGGTGGTTTGCCTGAGCAAGGGCTGAGCCAAGATACGGTCTGGTTGAAGAGCAAGTCTGCTTGCAGTTAATCCAGCACTAGTCCAGAGGCCTTGAACTAATTTCAGCGGGGCGAGTGCTCAGCCAGAACAAAAAATGGGTGTAATTCCGTTGAATTAATTGGGTTAATGCAACTGAAGATCTGGCCCAATAAACTTAACTCCCGTAATGCTATGCCATTTTTGTTAACCAGCTTCTCCTTTGATGGACAGTGCTCAGCAAGCTCCGTTAGACTTGCATCATTGCCAGGCAACAGCAGAATTTGGTCCCATGAATTCCACAAGCTGAGCCAAGTTACTTTACATTTGCTTAGCTCAAAGTTTAGTCCATTGTAGGTCCTGTTGTCCACTAAAACAATGAACTTAACTTCAGAATCTGACTTTCCTTCTAATTCAGAGAAGGAAATAACTGATTAGAAATTAGGGCTATCTCTGCTTGATGGGTTTTTCAATGGAATTACAACAGAGTGACATTCACACAACTGTAAGTAAACTTACAATCCAGCACAGAGAGCTTACAGAACTTGCATAGAGGGGAACTCAGTTAAAATCAAAGACGAAAACAAGTCTCAAACAGCTGCACCATCCACTCACATGGCTTTTAGCACTGGTATCAGTAGGACTCGGCTAAAGTCCCGTAAGCACAAGTGGTCCTGGTGACACCATGATTTAAATTGCAATTCTTCATACAGTGAGTACTGCCTTAGCTTTATGATGTTACTGCAGGCACCGCTTCTGTCAACGTATCTGGCGTTTCCAGATGCAGTGCAAGCACAAGTGAGTGCTCAAATCCAAGCCCCATCTGTAGCCGCAGAAGACCAAGACCTGACAGCAACGCAGAGCTGCAGCTCAGGCGGTGGGGCTGGGCTCACTCAGTGCTGCTGGGCACAGCTCTGCTCGCCCACCACATCTCCTCCACACCGACACCGTGGCCAGGGCTACATGGGGATTCGCACTGCGCAGACCCGGAGCAGGCCAACACCCTGAGCAGGCTGGAGGGCTCAGGGAGCTCTGCGCAGCTCCGCAGCCTGTGGTAGGCACGGGTCGGTATTTTCTGCGGCCTCTCTCAAAGCACCGAGCACAGACATCGCTACTCGAGCTGGCCGCTGGGCCCCCGGGGTTGGTCCTTGCTGGAGTTGTAAGGGAAAAATGGCTTAACTCTACGGGGACTACAGGGCAGTGACAAGCTTGAGCTCTTTGTGGTATGTGGTGGCACCCTGAGGTGGATTAAGGAATTGGACGGGATGGTGCCATATTCACATTTTGTAGGGTAGCATGGTATAGGTGTTCTTTTGCAGGGCATATCAACAGTAATGACTTCCCTTTCCCAAGAAGCACACACAGGTTAAACTCATAATGCCAGACCACACCAACTTGCCACAGTTTCTTTAAACCACTCTTCACATCTGTACCATTGCCTAACACAATTACAGTGTCAATGAGCTGCCTGAGATGTTGCTGCGTACCCAGTGACTCTGGGCACGGCTTCTCTTCGTAGTATTTGTGTTGAAGTGCCTCCTGATGTGGCCAGGTTTGATTCTCATCTGACACCAGTTTTATGCAGTAACTCATCTGCACATGGACTTGCTCTCGCTTCTACCTGCAGAGCTACGGGGTCGCCCCAGCTGGACACAAGATCTGAGCTCAATCTCTTCTGACTTCAACAGTTACCGCCATGGGTTTAAACTGGCAGGAGAGGATCAGAATCACTGATCTTGGAAGACAAAAGAAACAGACAGAACATCTTTGAACCAGAATGGCTGAAGTAAAGCTACCGAGCCCACCGGAAAGGCAGGCCTGACCAGAACACTGCACAGAAGATGGCTACTCTGCAAGTCAGGCAGGGACATTTTGCATTCAGTAGCAGGGAGGTTTCAAAAGTGAAGGACAGCCTAACAGAGCTTTCAGCCTATATATAGGCTACAAAATATCAAGTGATATATCTCAAATATGTCACTATATCTAGTGAGATAGATATGTATCTGCCACATAAGACAATACAGAATGCTGACAAGCATTGCTGTGTCTAGTGGTCTGGTTGTATCATGGAAGTACAGGAGGAGTATTAGAGGAATTGAGCCCTCCCAACATTGACAAGACTTGTTTTATTTGTATTTATAAAATAGTACGTAAAGTAAAGCTGGAAGATGTCATAAGGACAGTGGACTGGTTTCTCGTCTTCATCCCCTTTGCCTCGCTTCCAGTGCCGTCCGGTGAGGTCGGAGAGACGCTGCCAGAGGCAAAGGCCCTTTGCAGCGACACCGCGCTCTGTGGGCCTGCCCATGTACAGGGCATTTCTACACCTGCTTCAAAATGAGAAATTAATTTTCTTTGGTGACCGGTGAAATATTTTGCCTTTCTTAAAATTTCAACACACTGGTCTATTGCAGATGAGCTACCCTTCTGAAAAACCTGTACACTGACAGCACATTCAGTTTTGGCACTGACTTCAGGGACCACAGGACCAAGATGACAGAGATGATGCTACTTTCTGTCACACCTTCACTGCTTGCAGGGAGACCACAGATGCCAATAGGACTATACACAAACTACAGAGGAACACTTTGATAATTCTGCTACCACTCAGCAATGGTCAAAGTGTTTCCTCTTTAAGGCTATTGCATCTTTTTTCCTGTGCTATGAAGTAATGAGCAACAACTTTCTGCTGCAAATCCACATCCAAATCCATATATATATGCCCATGCACACATACACACACATACACACACACACATACACACATGCTTGCTTCATTACTGAGTGTAGTGGAGTTTCTCCTCAACTCGAAGCAAAAATGTATATTAATACCTAAGTCAGAATCCTTTACCAGCCCCATTTTTGCAATCTTTTAAGTTGCACTCACAAAACTAATAACTGAATTTAGCCAGCATTACATACTGATAAAAATGCAATGAAAACATTTCTTCCAAAGTACCTAAAAACTTGTCAGTGAATCTAAACTGTCGTAATGGAAGAATACAATAAAATCCGTGAAATTAAAAAAGCACAGAAATTAAGGTCCATACTAAATTTCCAGATTTTGTTTCTTTAGGAGGAATGAAGATCTCAATCTTAATTCTAAAAAGCCCCACTCTGAAATCAACAGACCTGTTCCTATCTTTCAAAGGAGGTCATCTACAAATGAGAAAATATATTACAGAGAGACTATTTAAATGATTACAAGTCTAAATACCATGTAAGAAAAAGTGAAATGAAGCTATAAGAAGCAAGCTGGGAATGTTGCCACCAACACTATCAAGACAAAGGCTAAACCAGAATGACTAAAAAAATAAAACAAGATAAAATGAAATAAAATAAAATAAAATGCACAAATACTGGTCCAAAGCTCTATATGCAAACTCAGCATGAACTGTTTATGCTGTCAGTTTGCTAAGAGTGGGAAGAGCGATTCACCCTTTGACAGGAGCCGCAGGAGCATAGCTGAGATCAGCAACCAGTGGGATACGGTCTCAGGGAACACGGCCCACATGGGATACATCATCTCAGGCTTCCCCTTCGATCTCTGCTCTCAAGGACCATGGTTTCCCAACACACATCACATGGCTGGAAATACTGACTGCACTCAGAGCAGGATATTCTGCCTGCACATTGTCAAATACTTCACTTCAGACCTGCTGCAGCTCTTGACATGGAGGTTAAGTGCTATGTAAATGCCCTGCTTGAGCACTTAGGACTTTGCTGCCCTTGGATCTCGTACCGATGGAGCTCCCAAATGCTCACCTTTAGCCCTTTGCTGGCATGCTTCCTTCACTGCTGAACTATGGATACTGCTCCGACCCTCCTGAGGCATAGGACACAAACGGCAGTCTTGTCAGCTCTGGCAATTTTTTGTAAAGCTTGGTGTCCTTCTTAAACCCCAGCTGCAGAAATCAAGAGATTACATCACTGTCCCAGTTTATCACTATTAAAAACAAATGTGTAATTTCTGGCCCTCAGCACGCTTGAAAAATGCCTGAAAATGTGTCACGAAATCAGTCTCCAAGCTCAGTATCCAGAAGGCCATAGGGGAACCAAAAAAGTTTATTTAAAAAACCCCTATGATTTGAAGCCAATCTTGCCGTTTTTGGGGTTTGGTTCAGGACTTTGGATGCCTGAAGTGGGCAGTGTGAAGAGCAGACATAGCAAATGCCCAAGCAAACACATGCTGCTTCCCCACGGATTGAAACAAACAAACAATCTCATTTGATTAACTCTGCTGGAAGTAATATTTTAAGGGGTAAAATGATTCCACAAAGATGACATGTTGGCATTTGAAATGAGATGAATATAGTGCCTGTAAAAGTGCAGTAATCCTTAATAACTAACCCAAAAGAAGCATCATCCCCAGGGATAAGACGGTAATTCACTCTCCATATTTAATTTGCTTCTAAGCCGCTTTTGAAACAAGACTGCTAAATAGTAAGTTGGCTTGTGATCCTAGGCTTGACTGCTGGACTTATTATAATCATGCCATTGATTCAGCATACATTCCAAACTAAGTCACAGGATACAAAATCAGGTGGGCTAATTCCTTAAGCTGTTTAAGCAAAAGATTGTGAACAGGGGGTAAATTTAGAGATAGGAGCCTGTTTACCGCAAGCAACAGAGGAAAGACGATACACTGCTTCACCGAGTGACTGCAGCTAACTCTGTGAACAGTCTGGTGTCTGAAGATTGTATTTCAAGACATATCTATCTTTCATAAATGCACGGAAGTCTAGGATTTCAGTCTACGTTAAAGGAACAAGTGACGGCAATGCACTTAATCAGATTAAATAGCTACTGAATCTTATTAGTGAGATCTTGCAAAAAGAATGGAAAACTCTGGCTTACGACAAAACCACCCCAACACCACTTCATCTCAAGTACTCACCCTGTTCAAAACAAGAAAAAACAAACCTTCAAGTGTTTTTCTTCTTTTTCTAAACAAAAAACCCCAACAGCCACCATCTTTCATCTAAGTTTTTGAATAGTTCTCACTGTTGTGGTTTTATTCATTAGCTACTGGGGCCAGAATTAGCGTGACAAGTGCTGTCAGATTCACGTTTCAGCCACGTTGCCGAAACCCTCAGAGAACAGATAAGGGCGTATCGACCACTTCAGGAACAGCGATGTGCAGATAACACAGGATGTGCATGTTCGGCAAAAGTCCTTTGCAGACAACCCTAAACTGGATGATTTCTCTAATAATGCACCTTGGCTACATTTACAACACAGTCTTGTGGAACAAAATATTAGGAATTAATGATTTTTAAGAAAAGGTAGTACTACAGGGAGCTAGTATACAGCAGCTACAGTAATGTTTGTCTTAAATGTGCATTGTGCAGAGTCCTTAAACTGCTCTTATTGCAAATATCCAAGGCCTGCTCTAAAAATCGTAACAGTCTGAACCTTTTAAATGCAAATTTGTCCTATTTATTTGGTCACAACCCAGTGAGTAGAATCCAATAACTCACCAGATTAAAGGATATACAGGATTATATAGCAGAAAGTAATTGCAATTAACTAATATCTGGATGGCATTTAATACACATATTGTATTATTTCAATGAGATAGAATAATATTTACATTGCTATGAGCATTTTCTGTTTATAGAAATGGAATTTACAGCTCAGTAAGGTATGCAGGCGTTATATCAAGAATGAGATGAGACCGTTTAAAGTCCTGTGAATTACTGATATAAATTCATTTTGTTTTGTTTCATGCACCAGCGCTTCTTGCAGAGCCACCAGAAGAGCAGTGCAGTTTATAACAGGGGAAAAAAAGAAGAGGAAAGAGCAAATGTGAAATGGTATAATTTATTCACAATTGCTTTGAAATTCTATCTGAATTGTCTCATTATTATTCACGCATTAGAGGAATGGTCCAAAACATGACAGCATGGGTAAACAGATGCAGAGCTTGGAAAATAGTTAATCTGACTGAAGTATTTGTGGCCATTATTAAACAAATGTTATATTGCTTTTGGGTAAATCTGGTGATTTTATTTAATTTGACATTGTTTTTAAGATAGCAAGATAATATTGTTCATTTCTAATGTTCTGAAATGAACAAAACGTGAAAATTGATACCACATGGAATGATAATGTTTCAACACTAGCTGGTTAGTTAAAACTTCTAGAGAGTTTCATTGAAGAATCTGCATACACTTATTAATGGACTTTTACATACAATAGCAATGCTTGGAGTGTAGTGGTCCTGTTACAATCTGCTTTCACTGAGTCACTATGCAAGGAGAGATTGCTCTACGAAGAAAAAACTTGGATGAGTATTTGTTTGAGACTAAACAGTAAAACTGAAAGAAAATTCACAGATTTAGTATAGGAATGGTAGATGAGACTATGAAAGCTAGTATTTTGAAATTGCCTACAAACTGCAATAAATTCTGCTGCCTACCGAAATTATTAAGCCAACAATAAACAGGAAGAATGGAATATCAAAACCTCATTGCATAGTGTGCCATCGTTCTTTAATGAGGCATTCCTTCAACCTTTTACCTCTTAACACCTTTGGTGATCTTACATTATGTACCTGTAAGATATTAAATGTTCTCTTTTAGAGATTAAGCCTATAGGAAGTAAGGAATCTTAGGAATGTACTGTGTCAGGTAATGATGGCAGAATTAAGCATCAAAAAGCTTGGTTCAGGTTCAGAAGATGATTTTGAATGAATAGCTGTAACTTTTACTAATTTATTTCAGAAGGGACTTCTCATATATACCCTCAAATACTTAAGACGCTTTGTACTGTTTCTCAGGAATCCATATCTTCTCAAAGTGCTTTTTTGTTTTCACTTGAAGGCAGCTTGGACTTAAAACAATACTGCAGGGAATGTACCGTTCCATAAAGCACGTAAGGATGGCAGGATCCAGGAGACACAAGGCATAGAAAATTGTCGAAAATGATTAGATGGTACAACACATACTGCTCTTGAGTCATAAGTTCCATTTATGGTGACTTCTACTTGCAATAGATAGGATATTAAAAAAGGCAATAAAAATGAAGTTACATGAATAAATTTCCAGAAATGAGTGGAGTTCCACCAGTGATCGTCTCTGCGCTGGTAGAGGTAGAAGAATGGGGATGTTATGAACAGGGCAGCAGTCACTACAACAAATGAGCCTCAATGCGGAGCCAGTGGAGTCCTTGGCGAACGTAACGAACCAGATTGGTCATACTGCTGTGTTGTGTTAAGGGTCCCATCACTGAGTCCAGGTCTACAAAGAATTCTGCAACACACAAGAAGCAGAAGTCACTGTTGCAGGCAATGGTACAGAAATACATGCATCACCATGACTTCCCACCCAGTAACAGCAGCGCAATTAGTGAGTTCTCAAGACATTGTGCACATGAGCACGTGGTCACTAGGAAAGAATTTAAACAAAAACAACAATATATTTCAAAAGATCAAATTAGATTAGTGATGCTGGGAGTCAACCACAACATGGTACGAGTGGTTGCCGATGTTTTTTCTTTAGCCTTGACAATCTACACTTTCAGTTTGTCAAGCCTAGGTTTACTGACTGCATGATTTAAATAGCTGGCAATGAACTGTGGGATTTCCTTTTCCATGTTGTACCCTCTCCTGGGCATGGAGAGCTGGACTGGACCTTGCAGCAGACCTTGCTTGCTCTTTTCCCCACCCTCCAGTTTCTGTTACTGCCACTGCAGCAGTTTTGGCCCTCTGCTCATCCTGCTGCAGCTACAAGCCCCAGAGGATGTATGCAGGGTGGGAGAGAAGAAGGAAGAGGAGATGGGAACCTGTAACAGGAAAGGAAAGAAAAGATGGGTAAGGCCACTGGGATCTGGTGTTGGGAAGGGTTAATGGGAGGTCACTAAACAGAGAGCCATAGTTAGGAAGCAACACACTGGTTTACTTTATGCCACTTGTTAGATGCTTTCTGGGTGAAAGACTAATCCTGTTAAAGTCAACAGACCTTTCCTAATTGCTTTCAGTGGAGAACTGGATTGTGTCCTCTGTTCTCCCACAGCTTGTCTTTTTGCTCACTGGGGCACAGGCATTCCCACATCTACAACACTCACACTATATTTAGGCAAGTGGGAGCCCGCTCTCAGTTAAAAGCCCCTCAGAGCTCAGATAACAACCAACAATCACAATAACTGGTGGCTGAGCCCTTACATTCTCACTCTATCTCAAATCCAGCGTGCAGCACTCAGCCAGCTAACGCTGTATTGGCTGCAGTTCGGGAGAGCAGATGCCGGGTACAAAATCATTATCAGTACTTTCTTCAGCAAGTAAGTGCTGCTTTGAGGTCTTCTATCCAAGCATCGACAGCCTGACCCTGGTCAGCTTGAGAGCTACAGCAGTATCACAGCACAAAGCGATTTGGCTGGAGGCAGGCATAATGAAAGCTTAGGGCTATCACCAATTGCCTTAGGATGCTGCAGCCAGCAGTTACTTTTAATTGTACTTCCTCTGTCTTCTATTCCCCTCCTCCAGTGTAAAATCAATACATTCAGAAGTGAAATAATGCACTGTCTTGCTTGCATTCTAGATATCTCATTCTAGGCTCAAAAAAATAATAATTGCTTTAAATGCTGAGAATTCACTTTAAAGCCTAATTTCAGTTTAACATTTCTTGAAAAAGCTACAAGCACTGAAGCCACTTATTAAATTTATATGTGAAAGAACAGGCCTTTGTCACTACAGAGCTGATGGCTTTCTACTGTAGGGAAAAAGTGCTGTTATCTTTGGAAGCTTAAAAAAAATTACCTGATTTTGTAAAGTCAGATGAAAGTTTGATGTTATAAATGGTGAACAACTCTCCAAGTGATCCAACACAACCCAGCCCATGGGTCGGCTTTGGGAAGTCTGCAGTGTAGCGCTACTGATGCAGAGTTTCTGACAAGCTCCATCTATTCTCCCACATACCCTAAACTCTACCAAGCAGGGGAAATTCAGCCAGAGGTACACGGCAGTCTGTTCCCGCTTTTCTTTTCAAACCAGATCAGCTTGGCGGGTCACAGTTCTGCTGTTCTCCCTCTTGCTATGCCTTTTTATTTTAATGGCACATCTTTTGTCAGGCTGACAAGAAAGGCTTCTGTCTCCCGCTCTGAGCCAGCTGGAAATGAGTCAGGTCCAAACTGGGAGTGTGCAGGCATACTTAGAGGAGCACAAAACCTAGCAGACAGCTGTGGACAAGGGGAGGCTGCACAGCTCCCACAATGTGGAAGAAATCTCTTGTGTCTGCATGGGCATGACCTAAGAAACACCTATGATAGCAGTCAGACCCAGAGGTAAAGGCTATTAGACATTACAACGATGGGGCCACATATCTCTACCTATCTCTATTAGCTCATCAGGGACATGTTCATGGGCAAGGCACCCCCTGTGATTCCAAAGACAACAGAAACAATGAGACCTGACCACGAAAAAAAAAGTCACTAGACCTGTTTCTATTTTAAAGAAAACTAATTTTTATCTTACACATGGGTTTCTTTGTGGGTTTGTGTGTGTTTGTTTTTGAGACCATTCTTATTTCAAGGGAGGGGGATCTCATTTTTTATGATGAACTGACTGCCCAAATGCCTGAGAGAGCGGCCAAGATGTCTGTCCTTTACCTGTGACTCAAGGCAGAGTCTGGGGTTTGGACCTATCCCATTTGCTGTCATGGGACATTTTTGAACTCACAGTGCACGTGCAGTGTACCAGAGCTTGGGCACCACAACGGCCGGTCCAGCTGGCAAAGGTGGATTAGAGACAGCTATGGGCAAAAAGGGTGGGCCCTGTCCCAGCCAGCAAGATACAGGTGTTTGGAATAATTTGAGAGTTGCAGATGACAACTACTAAAATAATTACATCTAGGTTTCATGGAACACTGTAACATTTCTTACATCAAAGTGTCTTAAATGTATCCTTTTGTACATGGAATCCATCACGGGATATGACAATGACCTGCAGAGTAACACAGCAGTTCTTACCTATTTTGTTGTTACACCATGAATTTTTCAAACTGCAGTTTAACTGTTTAAGCATGCAACTTTAAATTGAGTATTTAATTAGAAATGAGGTATCTTTCCAGACAAAATGTAAAGACAGACACGCTATAGCGTGTATGAAACTCTGATCTCTCTCCAGTGGTTTACAATACTTAAATGAAATTGGAAGTAACATGAACTTTCCATTCCTTGTAACACAGCTGCAGTTTGTGAAACATGATATGAAAGAACAGGGCAGAACCCTAGAAGTCTTGCTCATGTGAGAAACCTTTATTCATGCATCCAGTCCCACTGAAGTCAAAGGGACTGCTCATCTGAATAAAGATTATTCCTATACGGCTTTGCAGAATTGGGTTTTTTTGATCGTAAATCAAAATGAGAACAAAGAAGAGTATAGGGGGAAAAATGCAGAAAGAGAGTCAGCAGGTTTTTTCTCATCAAGCTCTAGGACTGATAACAGCAGTGGCTGGGTACATTTTCTGTCTGCTGGCTGAATGCCTGAGCTATTTTGATTCAATACCAAGTAGAACATTTAACAACTCCACAACACACAGGGCTAATTACAAGATTATCGCCATCTCTTTCTCCTATCAGAGCATCCTTCTGCATTCCCACTGTAACATTCTGCACTACATTTGACAGGGAATCACTTTCCCATTTTGTGAAAATGGATGCAGCTATGGAAAAAATCCAAAATGACTGTATCGCTACTAAATTAACCAATGTGAACAAAGACAAGAAACAGTGGGGAGGACTGGACGGAACTTCTATTATTGTTCTTCATCCAGGGACAGATCATTATGACCCACCATTCAGACATAAAACTCTATAAATCTCAAGCTTAGTTTCTCTAAATCAGTGGAAATTTGCCACTGACATTAATGGAAGTAAGATCAAACTGCATACAGTGAGCACATTTGTCAGGAAAAGTCAGCCATCTGAAATCTCAGTATAATTTAAGAGAATGAGCCAATTCATGATAAGAATATTTCCCAGTTAGGCTCTGCACCTCTAGTGTTAAAGAAAGCTTTGTCAATGATTTGTGCAAGTCCAAAGCTGGAATCTGAATAATTACATTATCATGGGGAAGCTCACAGCCGGCCAACAATAGGCCAGATTTGTCCTTTACTTACATCTCAGCCACTCCACTATACTTGATACAACCCAGTCACAAACTGCTTGCCACAACTCCTCTGAAATGACTGTGGTAAAGACTTCACATTTTGCTGTTCGGAATAAACAAGCAGATTTGCAATCCAACCATAGGAGAGTCAAGGTCATGGCTTTCAGTGGACATCTAATCGGACTCTCTGCACAAACATAACATCTAATGTTTGCTTATTATCCTAGCTAGCATTTTAATAGTCTTAAACCAGTTGACAGAGCAGTATGAAAATAACCTCAGTGCTCTACAAGAAGCTGAAACTGTGAACAAATCTGCAGACTCAAATGCTCTCATCACTTGGGGCTCATGTTCGCTAAATTATTTGCCAGCTGCTCTGATAACCCCATGTTCAGCGTGTGTTACACATCCCCCCTCTGTGCTTGACAAGAGAAGATACGCATTGGCTACAGTGACCGGCAAGCAGATTTGGTCTGTTTGCTCAAGCTGTCACAGTTGTGCTCTTAGATGCGGCGGCTCTGGGTCCAATTCCAAACAATGCCTATGAGAACAGAAAGAAAGCTAAAGCTGATGAGCCAACGGGGAGAAGGAAGAAGCCAAGTGGGGCACCTTTATTCTCCTTGGTCAGCTTGTCAGCCATGTCCCAGTGCTCGTAGCTCCGCAGGACATTGTTGGTGATGTTGACGTGGCTGGCAGCCATGTGGTGGATGCGCTGAGGGATGGTGATGGTCCCCGCCGATGAGGAGCCGGCAGTGCCCGTGCTGCTTCCGGCAGAGCTGATGGGGGACGGGCTCAGGGACATGGGCGACGGTGTTTCTGTGCTCCTGTGAAAGGTAAAGGGAGAGTGAGTCCCCCTCACACACCCCCCAGTTCATTGCCATCCTAAACGCGCTTGAAAAATTATCTCTGCATCCCAGTCAGGGGTGAATGTGCAGTAGTATCTCCTGGTTTTATGAGAAAGGAGAGCTTATAAACTGGGAATGATTGAAAATAAAAAGGGATTTAATTCTCCCTACAAATGAACCTGTTATTTAAAAAAAAAAATCTATCATAAAAATAGAGCAATCTTTCAGAGAAAGAACTATCTCATAGCTGTAATGATTTTTCTACCTGCTGCCAGAAGCTGCAATGGCAGTTAGAAAACACTCAATGTGCAATATTGGCTTATTATCAAAGCATTTTGTGGAAGCCACAATGACAGTTTGCTCCAAATACAGTCACCACAATAAGTAAAGTGCAAGTCTTAAAAGCACCCTGCAGAGCAGCATTAGGAGCTGAGGGTACTGCAGGATTATGAGTATCTCTATAGGATTCTCTAAGACTGGCTATGGAGATTTGTTTCTAATTGCCTACAGTTCATCCACACAGTTTTGTACAGAGCAGTGTTTTAAGTTACCTACTTAGTGCAGCACTGATGTTCTAATATAGATTTTCCTTTAATTCTAACACCAGCAGTTAGGAATCACCTGCTGGCTGCCGGCAGTGCAGAGGTCAGCACAGCAAGCCCATGTTTGGAGCTGTGCAGCGCTGAACGCTCACATACAGCTCTGCTCTTTCAAAATCTGTTTCAGCGAACAAGACTAAGGGTTCCAAAAACTTCTTCTTTTGCCCCCATTTGGAACCACTTACCTAAACAAATGCATTCGATTTGCTGTGGAACACACTTCAAACGCAGGGCCGAGACGCTCTTGGCGCTCTCTGCATGAAGCCAAGACACCAAAACTCTCTGGGCAGGGAAACTTGAACCCCTCTCCTGAGTGGCGGCCACTGACGCCTCACGCTGCGCAGCAGCATCACGCTCCCTCAGCCCCGCCACGGGCCTGATCCAAACCCCAGGACAGAAACACTGCTCCTCTTGGCTTTACCAGCCACCGTCGGTGGTCTGGAACATGAAGCGTGGGCAGGGACCTGCTGCGCTGGTACTTTGCAGGTGCTGTAGGACAGACTGCCACCGTGGCACAGCCTTGGCCTGAAAGGCACTTACGGCAACAGCCTTTGCTGCAGATTTTCCAGCAGTGCCTTGCTACTACCTGTGCTCAACAACAGGCTCCTGCGATACATTCTTTTTCCAGAGCTAGGGACCACATTAATTCAGCAGCTAGTAGCTTTTTACACAGATAACGTGTTATAGTTTAAGCATATCCTACGGCACAAACGTTTTATTTTTAAGTCTCAAAACATCCTGGTTACTTGACACGCCACAGTGTCTTTAATGCACAGATGAGCTGAACTATACTAGATTAGGTCTGGGAGCAGTTAAAAATCATAAGTATCTGAGGAGACCAGGAGTATTTTGTTAGAGCCGCTTACAACAAGCTGACGCACTTCTGCCAAATAAAGCACATTGTTCATTGGATTTACCCTGTTGAGCACAGCCATTATTACTGTGGTGAGTCTATTAAATCTCTCTATTTTGTGCGTTCTGTCGCTAGAGGTGGGAAACATTTCTGTAATGAAACCAGGGAAAAATTGTTTCATTGCCAGCCTGGAATTCAGGCCAACTTTGTAGAGGTTCACAAGCCTTTCAAACAAAAGTGGCCAGAAATTCCAGTAAGCCAAGCTGAGATTTTTGATGGTTTGAGATGCCAAGCAGACTATACTTCATAGCAATGGGTAAGTTTTGCTTTGTTCAAAAGATTTAGGAAGACCCTGCTATCTCCCCATTCTGAACCAGGCTGCTGATCCATCTCCAGTGGTGCCACACCCTGATGGTGTTTGGTCTCCCCTCTGTGTTATGTGACTTCTCTTCCCATTTGGTACAACTTTGCAGGGGAATAAGAGGAAACTGCACAGTGAGTAGCCTTGGGGAAGGCAGAGAACATGCTGCCAGTGGCAGCTCCAGGCCAGTGACAGTCCTTGGGGCCACCAGGAGACACCCAAGATATACGGCAGCTCTGAGCTGGAGAGCTTTTCTTCTGAGACTCCAGACAAAGGGGACACAAACCTGAGTGTGGACTGTGGTCTCTGTGTGTTGGGTCACAGGTGTCATAATAACACCGTTACAACAAGGCCTCGTAATACTCAGTTATTCTTGCATGTCAAGAGCTTCCTTCTCTGAATAAATGACAGAGAAGTGCACTTTCAGAGCTTTACTGCCTTACCTCCAAAGGTGGTGCGAAGAGACCCATCAGCTTGGTGTTATGTTAGAAGTGATGCTGACCTGAATGCTGGGTTTCTGCTGCCTACGTGTGGCTGGACAAGAATTTTCTCCTCCAGTCAAAACCCACTGATTCTAAATCCTGGGCACCTATTCAGCTCCTTTAAATAGCAAGGGAGGTGTCGTCACCTGCAGAGCACACACCCCATAGCGGTCTGTTATAGGATGGGAACAAAAGGATGACTTCCGTTCCATGAAATTTTCAGGTATAAGCCACCTCCTTAAAGGAAAAAAAGAGGTGTAATGCTCCAGTGGTCTATTTTGGCAATAAAATTTTATGTAGACCTTACTGTATTTTTATTGCAATACAAGGTTTCACTGACATTTAAATGCCTTGAAAAACTGGCATATAATGAATAATTTAAATTAGTAGCTGTTACCATGTTAAAATATCCTTTCAGTTTTTGTTTAAAGTGATTTTGTATTTCAGTGCTTTAGTCTGTGTCATATACTTCAACACCTTTATACACTCAGTTATTCAAAATAATTTTGTGTATTTGATGTGCATGTATATATACACACACCAAAATATTTTGAATTATCTAGGACAATATTTTCCTTTAAGCAAAATGTTGTCATTTTTGATTCTGCACTGATTCAGGACAAAGTCTATTGGAAAACTTCAATTCTTTGTGTGTTAACCTTTAATCCCTTCTACAGTTTTATTACTTTTTTTCCTTATTTGGTTTCTCAGGTGTGTCTAGTAGACATTTCTTCTTATGAACCACCAGAAAGAGACCATTAACAATAATAATTTTTTCCTAGAATTCAGCCTACTCAAACAAAGAAGGAAAGAAAAGTCCTTCTCCTTTGTTTTACCTATGTCTGTATGTATGGCCAGAGATAGGAGCAGAAGAAATGTGTGTCAGGTGGCAACAGACATTGCAAGATAAAGGCAAGGGTGAAGCAGCAATGCACCTACACTGAACAGCGTATCTTAATTGCATTACCCTGACTTCATATCTGAGGCGAGGGTGTTTTAACATTAGTATAAAGCCACCGATAATTGGTTGACTAAGTGCCTTCACATTTTCACCACTATTACGCCTTCAGTTTTATTAAACAGCACTTACCATATATCAATGAAATATTCATTGGTCTTTCATTACTGAATGAATCATTGAAAAATCATTGCAATGAAGGTTAACTTTACTTTGGCTTCCTGAAATGACATGGTACTTGCTAGCTAATTAACAGATATTTTTATGGCCTTCAATTGGCTTGAGAAGCAAAGCATCAAAGAATTCAGCACAGACCCACCACGGCTGACTTTAGACTTAAGGAGGCTTTGTACAAAGGCGAAGGTGTGTTTCAGCTCCTCCTTCCCACCCGCACCAGAAGGCTCACACGGGTACCTGATTTAGCCCAGTGAGAGCCCCTCATCTCCACAAGCCCAAGGCAGCTGTAAGATCAACTCTGTAGCCCACCAGAACATTTTCTACCTGCTACATACTTGAAACATACCTGTAGCTCCCAAACCACTGAGTCATGGCCCATCCTTTGCCTTTACAGGCACCCAAACATTTCCCTCCCTCTTGGAACCACTTGTCCCCAGACAGAAGTACTCAGCAGAACATACTCACTTTCCATTGCCGCCCCAAGGTGAGGGGGCCTGTGAGGCTTTTGAAGAGTTCTGTAAACACAAAACCGAAATGTAAATAAAGGTGATGCAAATACATGAATACTGATGACACAAGGCTCAACACTCCCCTGTTCTCATTGCAAGAGCTACAGTGCATGCAACAGAACAGCTCTGCACATCAGTCCCATAATTAAATGGCTGGTGGATCATTGGTAGGTTCCAACCAGTAGCTTGAAAGTCACTTGATGAAAGAGGGAATACAGTAAGGTTCCAGTAAAAGCAGATGTAGTTCACAAAGAAGTGGTTTAATTACCACTGAAATTTACTCTACAAAGTTCTTCAGAGCGCAAATGACTTCTCAGCTTTAGGGAGACCTGCAAACTTTTAACAAGAAACAAAAAGAAATTAGCTTGATGCCTTAACGAAATTAATCCCTCTCAAATTGCTAGGGAAGGTGGCTTGGGATTCAGATAGTAGGAGAAATAAAACTTCTAGTAAGGATCTGCTTGAGTACCCTTGTTTTTATGTATTTTATTGGCATAAACTGACTTTCCTTACCTGCTTACTCATTCTTCCTGTCATGCCTATGTAGCACCTTGTACAACCCTATACAAAAAGACTGCCCAGCAACAATAAAGCCCAGATTTTTCCAGTCTTGCTCAGACTGGGTGTTATCTTACTTAGTTCCCATAAAAAGCGGTAATATCAGGACTGAAGCTATCTATGTGTGCCTTCTGAAAATAATCACTCTGATCTCCCTTGCAAAGAAGTCACCATGCCCACTGAAAATTCAATCAAATTTTACAAGTTCTCTGCAAAGTATTACTGTCATTATTACAAGATTCATCTGGTTACTGTAATTGCTATTTTGCATGTGAGGCACAGAGAGTCAGTGGAGCACAGAGCAGCCCAGGGCACGGGCCAAGGTCACACAGCTGACTCTGGGAGCAAAATCCTACCCTTGACTTCTAAAACACAGCTAAACTTGCCAAACAGTATTGACCAAAGCAGAAGACGCTGCCCAAACCACCATACGGTATGTTTCTACACAGCACGCCACTGCGTTTCATAAAGATGCAAGCAGCAGATGGAGTGTGTTGCAGTGCAGAGCATACGTAGTGTGCCACTCACTCATATGTAAGCAGGAGGGAGATCCTAAACTGCCCTGGAAAGTCTTCAGGGATGAAGAAGCAGCTTTGATGTTAGTTTCTGCTGTCTGGGGATTGTTCCCAACAGTATCTGGAGACAAATACTAGATCTGTCAAGATGAAGACTAGAATTTGATCGGAGGTAGTTACTTGACAATGAAAATATTTGAAAGACTTCTGCCAATGACTACTGACAACACATTTTCAAAATCATAAAAATATTCCGCAAACTTTTACATGAAACTCATCAAAAGGTGCCACTTTTGCTAATCTTAAAAGTTTGATTTAAATTTAAAAAATTTATCATTTTAGTTCTATTTTACTCTAAGTTGTCTCTGAATTTCCAAACTACTTTTATGATTAAATGGTTATTTTCGGTTTTGAAATGTCAAAAAAACAAATTTGAAACTTTTAATTGGAAATTAATCACAATTAGTTCTGTCCACAAGTGGCTTCAATTTGGACAAAGTGGCATTTGTGAGGAAAAGTATGAGAAAAAATTCTGCCAAAAAAAATCTTCTCCAGCTGTGCCACCAACAGTGGGCTGCTTTTCACAGTTAAAAGCGTGCAAAATTTTGAGTAGCAACTCTATTCAAATAGTTAATCTATTTCATTTGTATTACAGATTCTCGCTAGTGAACATAGAGAACACTGCGCAGCAATACAAAACTAATACGTCGTTAATAATTGCCACTCTTTTCTTTTCTCCTCCTATGCTTTTACTACAAAAATATACTGAACATATAATCTGCATACACTCCAACGCTGCTTCTAGCAAATGAGTTACAGTGCCCATAGCATACACACAGTGACATTAGCTGAAACACTCAGCTTCAACTGGATGCCAAAAACCAGCATTCCTGATTTGTCTGGTTTATTATGTTTTAAATTTTTTTCTCTTATTTTCATTTACATTAAAAAGCATTTTCTCTGTGCAGATGCAGTAAAATGGTATTATGCTGGAAGCAGTAATATGTTCTTCATTGTACCTATTTGCACAGCTAGAGAAAGTAAAGTGGCTTTAAGGGAAAGGAGAATCCCCTCCGCCCCCTTCTTTTTCTTTTTAAGAAATCATTACTTTCTGCAGGAAAAGTTTATCAAATGATATGTTTAATAACCTTTTTTTAAGAGACAATCTACATTCACACTGGATAAGTTCTGAAGTAGATGGAATACATTTCATGAAAATGCTGAGGCTACAAATGTGTCTAGTTCAAATTTAATTTGTTGTGCAAATCCCTGACTGAAAATTCTGTGAGTACAACAGAGACACTCCTAATGGCTTCAAGAGAGCCTCAATTCAAGCGGAAGATCAGGAGTAACATTACTGAAGTTACAGAGACACACACACAGAAGACACCAGGGAAGTGGTGGTTGCTAGCATGACAGTACTGGAGTTTTACAGCAGAAAGACCATTTTGTTGCCATTTACATGAAAATATTAAAACTGCAGTGTTAAAGGTTTTACTGGTTTGCAGTGCTAATACGTCAAAGCCTGGAACAAATTCAGAGAGGCTGAAAAAAACCCCAAAAAAAGACTGATGGGCTGACAAACCAGTATAATTACATAATTATAGAATAATATGTAGTAATAAAGCACAAGAATTAATGTATGCTTTAAACAGCTTTAACCAGTAAAATATAAATATCAAAACCTTGGCAGAGCTGAAGAAAGATTCGGTTTCTCTCTTCATTTAGGAACTGTGAGGACTTGTCATTCTTACACTGGGTAAATAGCATTTGACCAGGTAAAGGAAACCATCACCGAGTCATGACAGTCAGCTCAGCTCCACTCGATTCAAGGTAACGGCAAACTTTCAAGCTGTAGATAAGGCAATTTGAAGTTCCACAGAAATAAAAGGAGAAATCTCTAAGTCTGCAATAAGCTTCAACAAATCTCACTGAATTTAAAATCTATATTTAACTAACTAAAGCCCAAATACTTGCTTTCTTACAGTTCATTGGGGCTCAGTTCATAATCACTTGCACATTGAAATCTTGAAAGAATCAGTTTCCTTTACAGAAACTTGCATAAACATTACATGGAGTTGAGAATAATGTTATTTTAGGAGAATTACTGAGCATGGTCCTTTGAATCAAGTGACTAATCCAAAAATCCCAAAATTCACTTCTGTCCCCACTCACTGGCAGCCATCCTGCCTGCATTTCCCAGAGGAGAGGTTAAATGTGGGACTTTTAAGTCACGCAGTTATACTTGTGAGAGCTCTTAGTGCTGGTAGGAATTTCATTGCATATCAATAAATTAAACATAAAAAAAGATTACCTTAAAATATTCCATCAGAGATCTGGAGTACTTCATAGCATGGTCCTTCTTTAGTTTAAACATTCTCAAGTAGAGAAGTGATAAGCATCGGTAGCTGTGGTAATTAGGAAAGGATTATGTTAATTCCATTGCTTAATGAAACCTATAAACTGTAAAAAAAAAAAAAAAGCTGACCTATATTTTGCAGTTTCTGTTCTAAGGTTAGATTTTGAAACGCAAGCAAATGGAGAAAGAAAAAAAAGTGGTCAAAAGCATTAAAATCCCATCTTGATAAGAGTATAAATTAGAAGAATAAATGTTTAGTCAGCTGCTGAAGAAATCCATTAGTTATCCTTTAATAGTTTAATGGAAAACAAGAATAATGATCTTCTGTAAGCTGTTTAAGTAATTCAGTACTTTTAAAGTCCTCCTTAAGATTTTAGCTGCTTCTCTCATTGTCGCAATGGGACTTACCATAAAACTGCTAATTTCTTGTCCCCTTCCGTGGCACAAGAGCCTGTGAAATTCTTGAGTCTCATTGCATACCTTGTCAGAAAGGCGAGGAGAGAAGAAATTGAGAGTTAAGATGTTTCCAGGAATACTAGTGACACTCTGCAAAATAACAGCCACACACAGATATTCTCCGACTGCAACAGTCAATGGTCACGCTGTTCTGTAACGATGAGATCAATGCAAAATTCAACAGAAAGCACCACTTGAAACCTGGAGGGCTAAAGTAAACCACCAACCCACTTTCTGGGCCAACAAGGTGAACTATACTTGGGCATATTAATGATATTATATCCAGCCATCTAGGCTGAGTCCTGCAAATATCTGAGATGAGTGTTGGGCAGAAGCATAAGGTCTTGGCCCTGTATGTACTGAGGAGTAGAGTAATATATAATAAGGTTTTAGATATAATACTTTGGGCTTAACAATGCCTTCAAAATCCTTCTCATAAATGCTTCTTCAAAGCTTTTAATGTATTTTCTATAGAAAATGGTTTTAAATACAGGGAGGGTCATGTTCACAGCTTTTTAAATTCTTGGGTCTATTAATTTATGAGTCTTGTGTACTTGGTCTTCCCTCTCTATTTAATTGCTGCTGTCCAGCATTTGGATGATCAAAGATTGAGTATTCCTACCTCCTCTATCTTTGTTTTTCTTTAACTGAGCACACTCTATTCCATGCATTTAGTCTCTTGAAAATCAATTCATCGCATAAAATCATTGTTCTGAGCCCTAATGCAATTTCACAGGTACTTGTGTTAGAATAAGTAATAGGGTTCAGCGTTGCGTAAGAAAGTTTTAAGGTATCCAGGCAGTCTTGATGAGTTCTCATTTACAAGGAGGTAATGGAGTGCAGGCAGGCAGTGCTGCTCTTGCTCTGCCTTCTTCCCACCACCCCCATCATCAGCCCCCAGCTTGCAGCTGTAGCACACCAACCTCCATGTCCCACCTCACCTGCTCTTTGGTATTGTTGTTCCAGTCATACTGACTGAACCTGATCAAACACGAAGCTAAATGTGTCTTTGGGATTTTCAGTGTTGGGGATTTTAGTACTGCCGTTCACTTAAAACACCTTTGACAGTCAGATCTCTGATATTCTCAATTATTTTGATGCTCCACTTGCTTTCACAAATAGGTGTCTGATGCAGATACTCAGAGCAGACACAGCTAATGCAAAAGGGGAAAATAGTTTCTCTGATGGAGGGAGAAGTAAAAGGGAGAAAAATCTTCTTCTATTTATTCTATCACAGTAAAAATCTATGTTAACATCAGGAGCCACAACGAGAAGTTGTGTGTGCACAGCCGTGTACTTTGTTTGCACATTCAACACCGACTGCAGCCCACAAGAACTGTGTATTTGTCCATGGAGTTTATTGAACCTGTACCAGCCTGGGCAATCATCTTTCTTCCATGTCTGACTAATGACAGCAATTAAATGGGCAAATCAGTCTCTCACTGGCTGCCTACAAGATGCTGCATACAAGAGTTGGTAAGTTAAGCTCTACCTTTGAAGGTAGGTGATGGAATTAATCTCACCTGACTTTAGCTATTTAGAAATTGGAGATATACTGCAACAAAGTCCTCCAGATCCTTCCATAGTTAAAAGCCATTCCAAAAGCAATCCAAAAGCAGTTCAGGTGCTGTTTCCATGCCAAGGTCTATCTATCACGTAGCCTGTGCTAGGACTGTGCTGATACAGGAGCTGCCGGGAAGAGCAAGGCAGCGGGGCTGTGCGTGCTGGTGAGTGCCAGTTGCTCCAAGACGCAGCCATACACTCAGCTGACTCCATCCAGCACCAGCACTGTATGGTGGAGGGGAGCTGCAGGTATCACCCATTTGTGAGCTACTCCTAGAGCTGCCATTCTCTGAGTTCAGTGGTGCATGTCTTGTGGGTCTGGAATGAATGAAGATTTTCGGTCCATCCACTAATGAACAGACAGACTGCTGGTCTGAGCAACATTTTCAACTGTGCCATAAAGAAGGACTCAGTTCTTTAAAGAATATTTCTTTAGATACAATTTATCCTGCCATACCACTGTAGTTGTGTAGTTCAGGACAAGCTGCACACACGTACTGAACTGCCCGCTGTCGGAATGCAGGAGGAGTTCCAGCACGCTGGAGCAGAGGTAAGTGCCTCCTTTTCTTAAGTGCTCTGCTCTGGAGGATTTAACTCACATCGTGTTGAGTGAACATCATTTTTTTGTTGAGTAACCTCTTTAGATTTTCTTCTTCTCTTTATGAAGTGTAGAATGTAAAAACATGTTTTAAAATATTTAACAGGCACATCTCTTACTTGAGAGTAAGAGCTTCTTAAAATTTGATACATTTTATTATGTAAATATCTACTTATTCAAAATGTAAAGCATGCATTATTTTTGGCAGTCCCTAATAGCTAATATGGCATGTTAAAAACATTAGAAAAACACCTCTGCCATACTAACACCCAATCATTTAGGGCCTGATTTGCCTCCTTTTCTTTCTCTTGTGCAAACTGCCAGTAATTACACTGACATTAATGGTGATATTCCCAGCATGCACTGCAGAAAGCAAAGGTGCATCACAGTGAAGAGGAAAAATCCTGTTGTTCTACTTACAGGTAAATTTAATCCTTCTCAATTTCACTCTGATAATTTGAGCAACTAAAGCAAACAAGCCCTTAGTTACTCAGGAGACCATTATTTCTATGGAGCAAACAATATGAAACAGCTATAGGGAACAGTAGCAGATTTTAAAATAATAATTCAGACACTTTATTAGTAGGTAAAGGCGCTCATCCATATTCTATCCTACGAGTCTACAAAACTGTATTAAAACTAATTCAGCTGGTTCACATTCCTTTAACATTAAAAAATATACTTTTTAAATACAATCCATGCAGAAGGCTTCCTCTCTGGATATGATCTCATGTGCAAAGCTTAAGGTTGTTTTGTTTTTTTTTAACAGACATGCTATAAACCTCTAAAAATTGGGTTTGGAATAGAAACCCTGATAGACTCAATTTAATGTTTTGAATTATAAAGCTACACCTTTTAAAAGACAAGTGTCATTGCCAAACAGTGAAATTACTATACTTTACTTCCACCCACTACATTTCAATTTTAATTTTATGAATATTGCAAATTATAACACTCACATTATAACCTCTAAAGGGGATAATTTATAAAAGCAGTGTCCATCAATTATAAATTTTCCATGACATTAATAAAATGGCAAGAACTAATTATGATGACTTCTGAGATGAAGATGCCTTGGACAAATCATTAATACGTTGAAATGGTGTTTTTTAAAACATAGCAGGTTCTAATTATGACTGAAATGAGATTATGAAAATGATCACAGAAAGGACATTAACCTGATGAGTTCCACAGTCTCTGAGTACATGGTGTATGGAGATTTAGCTTCTAATGGATCTCGCTCCATAGCGTTCCCGCACTCGATGAAGGAGAGGGCAGCATCAGCATAATTCACTGCTTTGCCAAACTTCTCCAGCTGAAATGGGAACGACACTGTCAAGAAAATCCTTCAGCTTTGATTTTTAGGTAGACAGATCATAATACAAGGCAACAGTAGCATCAGGATGAAAGCAAAGCAAGGCTGGTAGTTAAGAATGCATTCCTACAGTAACTAAGACAGGGTCTACGTTTTTACCAAATCTTTTCTGGCAGCATATCACCAGATGCTCCAGAGAGGAAAGTCAATGTATGTCCATTGGCGTGCATGGATTCACACAGGCAGTGAGGGACACTAAGCATGTTTGAACAAATCCATATCGCTCCTTGATATATGAACTAAGTTTGAATGTCACTATGCAAGGGTTAAGTAACAGCTCCATGCCATTTGTCAGACATCACATTCTGTGTTAACTGTTGACCAAAAAAAATCTCATCACTTATGTGATGACTGAAAGAGCAGGAAAAAAAAAAGGAGAAAATATACCACTGCTAAATATTTTATTTTACTAGGATTTTATTGCAAAAGGTTTTAGCCCTCATAATGGTTGTGATTAAACTGACTTAGACATACTGATTTCTTTTTTTATGTGTAATGAATATTATATATGACACTTTTATAGTAAGTGTTTTATAATAGTATTTAACATTTTCAATTTTTGATAGCTGGATATAAGAATTCTACTAATGTGGCATTTGATATAAGAGATGCAATATACTTTAAATCATATAAAAATTTCTTTGTATGACTCTATCAAAATATTTTTGATGCACCTGCATATGTTTTCCATTCACAAAATGGAAGCCCATCCTAGCAACATATAAGCAGAACATTTAGTATACATACAAGATAACAGCATATTTGCCTTAGTGGCTACTTCTAAGCAATCCTTATAACTAGTTCCCTCTGCATACCTTGTTCTGTTCTTGTCAAGTTCTGCTCTTGTGCACTGATGATGCACAAAGCTGATGATATGTATGATATACTGATGATGTATAACTGACAGGTATTACTTGGATGATCACGAAAGGGAAATATTTCTAAATGTTTTCTCTCTATTCCAATGGCCACTTCTCAGTATATTCTTCAAATTCCTTGCTTCAAGTGTTCCAAATACAACTTCTTGTGGTATAAACAAAGGAGCCTGGCTGCATGCAGATTTAGTACAGACATACAGTTTGAGCCAGAAATGGGATCCGATTCTGCCCTTTGCTCCATGCTGACTCTAGTGGAGTGGGTGGAATTACTCCAGCTCATCACAGCTCAGCTGAGAACAGAGTGAGGTCTCCAAGATTTCTTCCATATGGCACAATCAGTTGTCACTCCAGCAGCCCATCCAAATTAGTTGATTCCTTACTGCTGTCCCAGACAAGCATAGGTTTTCACGGGGTTGCTCCCACAAGGTGCAAAATACCCTGCCCTTCACCAGAAATCTCTTTTCTGTACAAGCTCAGGAACAGCATTGCCACAAACCTCATTAACATTTGCTGACACATTTCGAGGTCACACGCATTATCTTTCTAGCCATTGCAACACATCTTTCAATGCTGTGTGTGCTTCATCATGTCAGCACCAAGTAACCAGAAGCAACTGTTTCCATAGGACAACTAACACTACAGCAAATGTGTTACATGGAGATAATTTGTGTGCAGCTGTATTGGGTGGAAAAAAAAAAGTTGAGATCTAACTAGCGGAAAGAAAAAGCAGATACTTTGTTCATGGGTATTTACATCTGCCAACAAGTTGTATCGTAGCGGCTGGGCTCACATTCCCATCAGAGCACTCAGGGTGTCAAACTTCATGTGACAGACAAGGCCTGCCTGCAAGCAGCAGCGTGATGTGCCATGCCTGCTTCTCTTAGTTCTGCTTGAGAAACACCCCTGCTTCTGCAAGGCATCGTCGCAGGTAAGAGGACGGGAGACAGGTCAACACTTTGAGTGAATCAGGCTGTGGAGGAAAGTGGATTGACACAGCGTGTTGAGATCATCAGGAGCCTGAGCCTGTAAATATTTGCTAGCATGGAGCAGGCATCCGTGTGCCAGAACCATGTGTGTTTTCTTTAAAGGTCAATCAGCTGCGGGAGGTGTTGTCAGTCTGCTTCTGCCAGCCTTCCCCCGTGCCGATGTCAGGGCTCTGGCTGAAGATGCTCTGCTGGGTTGGGCCGCAGGAAGCGGTGCAGGTCACCTCCCGCAAGCAGGCAGGTCGGGAGGGACAACGGCTGACTGACCGACACTCACGGCAGGTTGCCAGAAACCTGAACCCACCTCTCACCGAAAACACGCTTGGTGACACTGTGGCCGAAGCCAAAAGGGAGCCCAGAGAGCTGAAGCAGGCAGCTTGACATGTCAGCTCTCCTTCAGCTCACTGACAGCAGAGGGAGAGCCTTTTTTTTGTTTTTTTAATTGATTTGTTTGTTCTATGTTTTAAAAACATAGCATGTGATTGTTTGGGTTTTTTTGTTTTGGTCTTTTTTTTTGGCAAACACTTCTTTCCAAGCACTAAATCTCTGATCTGGAATGATATGCATGCAAAAACCTCAAAATAATAAAGCCAGAGGTGAATAATCACCCAGTTCTTTTTCAGTTGCAATTTTGAGGGGAAAAGTGAATGACTACACTCCATTTTAGACATCTTATTTTAAATAAATAGAGGAGTCAAGTTCCACTAAGCCTACCTAAATGAGCTGCTGTTCTGCACTCTAGCGTAGGGGAGCAAAGTCCCTAACCACAAAGCAAATGGCTACTAAAGGCACTTCAGTACTAGCAACAGTTTGGATTGAACAAACTACGCTGGACTATAATCTATCCGATTAAGTAGTTTTATCAAAATCAAAACACTTTGCAAAATTAGGTCAGTCTTACTGGAATTTCATCTGGGGTAAAATGAGAGAAAAAGCTTTCCCAGCATTGAATTACCTCATTGCAAGATTTTTTGGGAAGCGTTGAATCTTCATTTACCAGCCTAAAAGCATGTAATAAAAATGAACGTACTATTTAAAAATCAATTGTTGCAAATTTTAAACAACTGGATTGGAAATATGAAACAGTTTTACCACATGATAATGGGGTGGAGGGTGATTTGCCTTCCTTAACTTTCTGTTACGGAATATTTCAACACTTTGGTTTTCAGCTCAAAGTGAACAGGAAATCAAAATTCAAATACACATCATCTTTCATGAAATTATCTTATATCCTTCATAAACAGCATGACTGCTGCTTTTCCTCAGAAGACATACCAGCTATCGAAAGAAGCTTCTTTTGTTTGGGAATGAGTTGTTAAAGGCTAGGAACGGTGCTCAGGGTTTGACTTGTGGACAGTGTGTCCATGGAGTACAATCTGAAGCAGACTTTAGTCAATAGCAGGGTTCCTCTTGGTTTCTGAAGCTTTAGACGACATTCAGAATGTACATTTTTGTAACACCCAGCTCCATAGTGGAAAGGGACACCCCCTCCCACCCTGCGATAACCTACCAATGCATCTGCTTTATGCTTTAGCTTCTTAGCCTCTTGCATGTAATAATCCGCATTATGAAGCCTAAAGAGACAAAATCCATTATTTCAAGTCTTTGTTTTCATACAGTTGGACAAACATTGCTTGGGAAAATTGCTGACTGCTTCCAAGAACAATTTTGACAAGTATGCCTACTTATCTCTTTAAATCTTAACCTGATATTAATCTGAAGCTGCTGTACACAAAGATATGATGGGTGACCAGAATGTAAAATAACTAGCTGTAGAAACTGGCCACCCAAAGGACCCATTAATGTGTGCTGAACAGAGGAAAAGGAAAAATATTTTAAACTAATGTAAGTATAAGAAGTTTCCATTAGAGGAGCTAAAATAAAAAAATGAAGAAGAATTATCATGAACCTACATCCCTGATCTCAAAACATTTATCAACCGAGTCTTCATTAACCAGTGACAACAGTTCATTTGTAAAGATTAAAACTGTGCATGCCTTTGTGCAGCACTATCCACACAGGTGCCCAATACCAGTGTTATAATCAAAGATACTCTCTTTCACTGGGAGCTCTGCATGCACAAAAAATCCCAACACGCAGCTAGCACAGGGATCCAATAATACTCACGCATCATCAAATGCTATTTTGGGTCTTCTGGGCTCAGAATTCCCATTGGAAAGCGTTGGCATTGCAGACCAGATGTCTGTTTCTAGATGGCTGGTGTCAAGAAGAGTGTTGGCTGTTGGTGTATTGTGAGATTCTTCCTCCTGAAAAAAAGCACTGTTATTAACTCTTTGTAGTTCAAGCAAATACCTTCCTACAATGTGAGTGCTCACATCCACTCCCCCAAACAAACCAGCAAGCAAGCAAATGGCTGAGGCACAAAGTAGCACTCAGATCTACCCAAATACATCCAGGTTACCTTACAAAACCACCCTTCCATGCCTTATAACATAAGCCTATTAGATTAATTAGGCAGTATGACTCTACCTCTGACCCCTCACCTGAACTCATTAACTCACACTCTTAGGTGAAGTCAGCCTGGATACCACAGTGGTATTGACTGGAGCCACTGGTTAACGCAAAGGTGGGGAAATCTAACAAAGAAGGGCTGGGTGTAAACTCAGCTTCACTCAAGGTGGATCACACTAACCTAACTTTTTACCTATATTATTATTAGCTAACTGTAAGGCATCTGAAAAGTCTGCTTGGATTTCAGCAAGGAACGGTTTCCTCACCCTTCCTACATAGAACAGAGACAAGAATGGAAAGCAGAAGTCAGGAGTTGTGACTCTGCATTGACTAAAACCAGAAGCATAACAGCAGCATTTAAATCAGGCAATTGCAACTTGCAAGCTAGGTTCACAACCAGAGAAACTAAATTACAGATGAACCAATGAACTAGGGAAAGAAGTCTAACATATTTTAGAAGAAAAAGATTTCTTCCATCAGGATAATAGATAAACCAAGGATAAATCTGACTGGAGATGCTGGGAGTGAGAGGAAGTGGCCCTGCTGTTTACACAGCATTGTTTATTTGCTGACATATGCAGTTCATTTTGGCATTGATTTCAGTTGAAGGTGTGTGTATTACTCTCTCAGCTTGAAGTGACACAATGATATCAGAAAGCAACAGGGATGAATGAATAAGGTGAAGTGATTTGTCACCTACGATCCAACGCAACTTGTGAGCTTTACTATTACAGTGCAGGGTAACAACCTCTCACAAAGCGGCTAACAGTGAAAAATGGGGCTATGCATGTCCTTTTCCACGGTAGAATTTTCTTTTTTTTAATTTTGACAATGATACTAAGATACAGTTTGGTACTAAATGATACTGTTTGAAACTCTAGAGGGAGGAGTATTTTCTAAAATAAGCCAAAACCCTGAAGTTCCCCTGTTTTCTCTAAAAGAGGATGACAAACTGATGTAATATTTTGTATTTTAAAATGTTTTAGTGAATTTGCTAAGCAGCTTCTAGTTTTGGATCTTTTTCATGTATTTTCAGCAAAAAACCCCCATCTGAATCTGGTGAAAAGCAAGCAAGAAGGAATTGTCTATGCGAAAACCTTTGATAGGGAGATGGCTGTAACAGAATGATGTGTTTTGGGGGGGAACCTCCTGCCTATTTACATGGTATTTAAAATCTTAAATATGTAATACATGGAGACTAGGTGTAAATGAACCTTACTTACTGCTGAAAGCTGGGAGCCTGCAAACCTGAGAGAAGATGGTTCCATGTTGAGTGTGCTATGGACAGGTAACTTTTTGTTAGATTTTTATTGTCTCTTTAGTTTACTCTGCAATATTCAATATAACTACAGTGCTTAATTCTGGCTGAGATTCTGGGGTAATTATTCAGGCGCTGGATACCAAAATTCTTGACATTTTATTTTCAAAATGTGTGTGTTGTAGCTACAGAGTTAAGGGACTAAATTCAGTTAGTTGATGGCTGCAAAGGCTCTCCTCTGAGCCTCAGGGACTGGGTGTTTCGGGGAGCGATACACAATGCCAAGTAGATGCCTAATCCTGACATAAAAATAGAACTTGCAAGAGTTGCTTATGCCCAGCTCTGCAAAGAACCACTCCTCGCTGCTCCTGAGTGGGGCTACGTAAGGATTTAAAAATAGATACTGGGGAAAAAAAAATCAAACAGAACAAAGCTAAGTTAATTTTATTTTCTCTTGTTCACTTCCAGCAACAGAGGTCGGTTACTTACACAGATTCCTTTGGGGTTGGAAGAGGATTTATTTTCATTCTTTCTGTGTTTAGAAACAGAGGAGGAAGCGCTGCTGGTCTGAGGGGTGTTTGTGATGGTGGTCTCTTGGCTGAAGGAGCCGTTGTCACTGCTGTGCCGCCGGTGCACAGGCTCGTCCAAGAGGGGGGATAACGGAGGAGGGAACAGCTTCTCTTCTCTTTTCTTTGCCACCTTCTTCACTGAGCTACTGCTGCTCCTGGGACACAGATAAGAACGAGCTGCATTTCAAGAACCTTGGTTAATCCCTCATAGCACAAAGCTCTGGATTTTATTTACTGAGGAGCCAGCTCTACCCTCAAATACGTCCTGTGTAGGAGCTAAGTCAAAAGGGGACAGGCCGTGAAAACAGAAGAGCTACCTCTGCCTCTGCAGGGACGGCAGAAACCTCCTGCTTTGGAGGACAACTTCCAGTGCATTAGTACAAATTGCACCCAATTTAAATGCTAATTTGAGTCAGTCTTCATTTCAGAGGTCACAGAGGTTCTGACTCAGCAAAGTGCTGGAAAGTTTTATGCATGGGGTTAGCTCTATTGACATCAAGTATGGTTATTTATGTGTTCAACATTAAGCATCTTTTTAAGAGGTGGATTAGGGTCCACATAAGCAACCTTTGCAAAAAACCATAATAGCACATGGCATGTGAAACAAAAAAATCATTTATACAACTACAAAATGATAACCATAACAATAACAATAATTATTTGACCTCTAGAATAAAACCAATGTTCAACACTATATTAAAATGATACATTGTAGCTGGCAAAAGCCCTTGAGCAAATATTGGTTGATGAATTGAATGTGATTCAGAAAATGAATGTGGTTTTGACATGAAAGCTCCAGTAATATGATAATCTATTGTCTGTTTTATGTACAGAAATTGTTAGCTGGCTAGAAATGGCAGCTGTGATACACAGTAAAACCAAAAAAACCTGCTAGATCTTTCTCCCTTCAAATCCACCAAAAAAGAAAAAACCAAAACCGAACACCTCACTCACTGTTTAATATGTTAATCTATTCATAGATTTTTATTTTAGGTACTTGTCCTAGCTCAGTCAATGAAGATAACTTGAATTTTAATCTTTTTTTTAAGATATCTAATATTGCACTACATGATCATTTACTTTTCATGATAATCGACTAAAATTTCAATAACAAATTAAGTCAACAAGAATTTATGTTTTGCTCCCAGTCACCTTCAGTCAGTGTCAGGACACTCCTGCTCAGAAAACACTCGACCTGTAGAAGCTCAAAGGAAAGCAACCAGGTTGGAAGAGACTGGCAGTGCTTCGAGGAGACTGACTTTATGCACATGTGGTCCTGCAACATGTCCGCCAAAAAGGTGCCACTCAAAGCCCCGTCTGTTAGCCTTCTTACCCCCAAAGGGCATTTTGAAACTCAGATAAGTTACCATAGCTATAGCACAATAATACTCTGAACTTTTTCCAAAGTTTTACTCTGAACGTTTTCCAAAGGAGGGCAAGCGCTACCCAAGAAATGTGCATGTGTTACTGGATGGTACAGAGGCACAGCAGACACAGTTACTGACATACCCAGGAGCAGAATCCAAACCCTCTGCCTCCCAAGTAAGTGTCCTACACAGGGAACCCTGAACACGCGTATGTGGGTGGGAGCACAGACTGAAGTGGTTCTCCGTGCCCCTGCGCACAGAGGTGTGTGGAGCTCTTTTTTTCTTCCCAGTACAGCTTCGCAAAGGCAAGAGCAACCGAGTTTAGCAGATCTATCTCCAAAGCATCTTCAGAAAAACTTTATGTGAGCCACTGGCCAAGTCCCCTTTAGGGTCCAACCCTGCACCACTGGTGTGGTTCCTCAGCACATCCATGGCTATTTAGAGGGCTAAAGCAAGACTCGGTTGCTTGCACAGAGTCTGCCACTGCATGGGGAAATTTAAGGCACACATAAAGCAATTGAAGCAACATTCCTCGCTGCTACACGGAGGTGGAAGAATTAAGAGAGTAGTACCAGAAAAAATTAAGAAGGCTGCAGGTACCATGGTTAAAGCTTCACTACTTAAAACGTCACCAGATCACTTCATCTTTGGGCTCAAATACCAGATGGGGCAAACCAAGACATAGGTGCAGCTACTCAGCTCTGGCACACAAGTCATTCTGTGGATGGGAAGACTTAGCCACAAAGAAAAATGCATTTGAGGATTTTCTTTTCCCTACATGAATAAAAAAAGCCCCAACAAAACTTCATGGTTATAATTCTATCTGGGGTGTCTTGTTCGTCCCCCTTCTTCTTGCCCACTTAATCCTATGAGTTTTCGCAGCAATTAAGCTGATAATTTGTTTAGCAATGTTATCTCCCTCAGATTTACACCAAAGCATTTATGTTAACAATAACCTCCATGAAATAGGTTGTTACCAGCAGTTACCCAGATTGTCACTTTGCTTTGGGCTGTTAATGGGCTAAGGAACTGGTCTTTGATTGCCGTAAACGCTAATTTTGAATTAATTTATTGCAATAATTACTGAGACTCAATGGTTTAATTTGCTGACATGATTCTTAGTTAAACTATATTTAAAATCTAGGGAGAAACACAATAAAAGTGCAAGGAAAAAATACAAGCAGAACTGATGGTCTTGTGGCTGCAGGGTTTAATCTTTGTGTCTGAAAAGGCCAATTATCAAGGAACGAGGAGGCTCCCCATCTGCTTTTATTTCAGCCTGGTTTCTTTTAGGGCAGAAAGCAAGCAAGCAGGCAACAAGAGGTCAGTGTGTGAAGGAGAGAGAATTTCCATCTACTCGCACATTTCAAGCTGCCTTTCTTTGCCCTTTCTTTATCTGCTCCTTGTGGTATGCAGTGGTATCTCTGGCCTATTAGTGAGCCACTGTCTACACCAATCACTTGGCTTTCCTCTGCCTCTACTCTCCCTGTCCACAACGAAAGGCCGAACATTGATGGTGTATCTGATTTTCTGTAGGGGGTGAGTAGGGAAAGGTCACTCCCGCATTAGCTTGGACCACATGGCAGCAACTGAATGAAGCTGAAGTCATTGTCATAGATGTAGAAGGCTGGCTCCGCCGTGAACGGGCCCCAGTGAATGCTGTTGTGACTACTCAAGGGATCCGCTAACATATGTTGCTGAGTACAGGTGCGTCTTTAACTAAAGGTCAAACAAAACGGAACAGGAAATATTGAAAAAGAGACTGAAATGCTTTGCCTCAGACAGACTTCTAGCATGCCTGTTAGATGGGTGGCACGTTTCACTGGTACGAGTCTAGTCTGAAATTCAGACTCACGGTTTGCATCAGCAAATAACACTCTATGTTGTTCTACAGTGCCAAATATTGGCGAATAGTGCTCTATCTGCATTGGGTCTACCAATCAGGTATTTGGATATAAATGGTATTCAGCAGCACATACAGTTAATGCTTAAATTAAAATTGCTCTGGCAAGCAAGTAAATACATAAATAATACTCTGCTGCAAAGTGGGCAGTTGATCTGATAAAAATCCAGCCTCACAGCAGTGTTTCAAGGTATTACTATGAATTAGTTGGACAAAACACAGTATCATATATTTCTTCATTTGCTATGAAATATCAGAAATGAGGAAAATACAGTGGCAATAGTTTGAATAATTATATTTTAAGTGTCATATCAGATCTAGGAAAAGGCATCAGCCCCAGTGTGCGCAAGGGAAGGAACAAACAGAGAGATAACTAGTTGCTTATGCAACGACTATGTAATACACATTGGCTCTTTGGTTGTGCGAATGGCTTTTAAGTTCATAACTGATCATCTGAAATGTCCACACTCAAACTGTACATGTAGTCATAGAAATTTGTGGAAATTTGGCTTATAATTGCCCATATTAGACATGTAGCCCTTTAAAAATTAATTGTGCATCTTTGCTTGCTTTATTGAGCCCATATATTTAGGGAAAGATTGTAAGAGAAATGTATTCAAATGCCCAGACCACAGACATTCAGCCAGCGGGGATCTGCAAAAGCACAGGTGTGGCCTATCTTTCACTGATTCCTCCAGACTCCTGAAGGCCTCCAAATTTTGGCCCAGAGATCATGGTCTTTCTGTCAAAACACTCTTCTACCTATAAAAAAGCACAATGAAAGTCTCTGAAGTCTGCCTTGGGGAACTTGGCTTGTTGACACAGGGATCAAGTCCTAACAGGAGAGACCTAAGGTTCCTCCCAAGTGAGAACATCCACCATGGGACGTAACACCTTCTTAATGGATGAACATCATCAACACACCTGTAGCTGAATCATCCTCATTTCTCAAATCCCTTGTGCAGAGACTTAGGACGTCTGAAAGAAAACTTAGGACCTTTGGGAATAGAGGAGCAAATGACAAGGCCTGTCTTTCAACCTTTTACCACTGAATTATTATTTTCCCCCATGCCCTTGAACAGTATACTTTTAGATCCCCTTTTCTGTTGCCTCCCCTTAAAACTCTACTTAACCCTCTGGAGAACAGAACTACTCCTGACTGCTTAAAAACAGTCTGGGGCTCTCCAGAAATGTGTTGTCACACAGTTCATCCAGCTCCCCAGTCTTCTGGGAAACACATTCATCTACATTCAGCTGCACATCTCTGGGTGCTGAAGACCTGAATTATCAAACAATATCGCATTTGTTTCAAGAAAACTCAGAAGATGCTAATAGCAAATGCAGTGTGATCTAGGTCTCCACCACTGCAGTGGAAAACAAGTCAGAAAATTTTGTTTCAAAACTTCAGACAGACGAGGAGAAGCTAGCATATGAAAGTAACTATTGATGGACACAGTTATATTTTAACAGAGAATACCAGAGGCTTGGAAGCTCCGAGGAATCAAACTAATGACCTGGAAAACAAGCTCAAATTAAGAAACATCAGGTTGGGGGTGGATCCTTAAGGCTTGCTGGTGACAAGAATAGAAGGATTTTTTTAATGGATTGTGGAGGTGTTGGGGATGAATAATCCTTGATTCCCTCTGCAATATATCTCTGCTCATTGTATTTCTAGCAATGACAATCAGGGAACACCCATCATTATGTTTATCAAATGTGCAACATGTTACAGATCACATTGTAACTTTCAACTCATCTGCCTTTTCCAGACTCCAACTCTGATGTTTTCAGTGGTAGAATGAGGGTTTAGTTCAAGGACTGAAGTTACTCTGTAATTACACCAGTATAAATAAAATGATGCTCAACCTTCTTTATGGATTTTATAATTTGTGTGCTACTTCATAAATGATTTTTGAACTCTATGTGTGTTTAAATACTATTACAATGAAGTTGTTTTCAGAAGCACATCGTGGGGTTGATTCTTTGCTTGTCCTAGTGCAAAGTGCTCATCTCAAAATCATAAAAGCACAAAACTGATGACAGAAGGGAACCGAACTCTTTCGTTATTTTTAGAATGTTAATCTTGTGATTATACTAATCAGAATCATTATTTATGTGGCGCCTGTTTGCTCAAGCATTATAGCCATCTCAAAGACACTCTGAAAGGCACAAACTATTTGATTATACCTCTGCTGGAATACAAAGCACGTATGTCTGAAACATTTAGGATGGTCACCTTTGGCATTGCTGTATATACAATGTTCACCGCTGAAGTGAACGACAAAGTCAGTATTTCGTTCAGTAACTGAGAACTGTCTCTTAGGAAAAGCATTTAAAAAAAAAAAATTCCAGGCAATCAAATAAAGCCCACTTTTAGTAGGATTCTCTGGCCATACAGGTTAAGGATGATGGGGGCAAGAAAGAACACTGAAAGGATGCATTATGGGGCTAGAACAGTACACCAGGATTGTGGTGGCACTCTGAATTCCTGTAGTCCATCAGAAGGATGAATGAATCTCATCCAAAGCCATGTGGATCCTCTTCCTGATGGATGGGAATAGCAATGCCGGGTCACTCATACTTATGGGTTGTAAAGCCCATCTGGCTCTACAGCAAAGACATTTGTAGCACAGTACCATGAAATCCCTCATAAAAATTACGTGAAAAAAAAACAACTTACTCTTTAGTGCTGGTTAATCTGTGATTCGGTATCGGAGAGATACAAGGTGGGAGCAGGCATGAAGCTGAAGGGTCCTCCAGGCGCTGCTTCTTGCTTTCAACAAAGGTATCCAGGCTTTCCGGCTGCTTTAACAAAAAAGGTAGAGCTTGAAAGATCCAGCATCTATACACAATTTCACTTGCCATTAAGAGGAGCTCAGGAATCTCACTGCATTTCCTTTACAGTAGCAGCAGTTAGAATACTGGCCTAAGAGAAGCAAAAGTCACCTGAAATCAGGGCTAAACATGCTCAAAACACATGACATGAAGTTATACAACAAGTGACACAGCCAGATAATTAGAAAGCAAAACGCTTAATGTGCTATAGTTATCTTCTGTAGTGCACTGGAATTTAATTAATAATTCAGATGGAATGACTTGATAGCACCCAATCTTACTCAAGTAAACAGCTTTTACTCATTGACTTAATGGAAGTTGGTGGGAAAACTCCCAGGAGTGAGCACTCCTCACAGGACTGAAAGACTGCAGGACTGAGCTGGGGTAGTCATTAACAGCGATAGCTGGTCTAAAATTTCTTTGAAAGATTCCCTGATGCATGACTTTTGTGCCTGAACTAGGATGATACAAGCAAAGCTGATTACTGCTCCGTCACTGGAACCTTCATATCAGCCTTCAAGCCCACCAGTAGATGGCTAAAATAAATCTTTTAATAGTATGATTTAGAAATCCAAATCAGGCTCTCTCTATCCTACTTTAACTGTTGATATACCCTCAAGTCATCCTAACTGGTTTGTTTCGCCTTGGGTAGCAGTGAACAATCACGCAGCGACTGAACAGGCTGTTTCAGAGTGTAGCTCATGTTTCTACAGTCTCACAGCAGGACTCCTCATTTTGCTACTTTGTGATTCAAAGTCCCAGCTAACAAAATTATGAGGTTCCAACTTTCATATAACACCCTCCCCCCCCTTTTTTTTACCTGGGAGCCCTCAGTTTAGTTGCCAATACTACACTCATGTTTTAACCAAGATTCCCTCTCCACCATACTGACACTCCACTAAGTTACCCAGCAAGAAGGTTTTTTGTATAATTAATATACACCCTGGTGTGCTTATGCATATACATAGGCATGGACATTCATACGTCCTGCTCCTCTTTCTTCTTTTCTCCTTCCTTCTTACATTTCTGCTTTTAGTGTACAACTAGACTATAAATTGAATAAAAACCTGCTGGGTTTACTCATGTGATTATTTCCACTTAATTCAACAGGGAAGGAGCCAGTGCAGTGACTCATATAGGCAGGGGTGCAGACCCTGTGTCTGCCTGGCATTGTCTGTCTTTGGCTTGTATTAACTCTCTCATACCACTGGACTGCTCAAACTCAGGATTTCAAGAAGTCCACTAGAACAGATAGCTGAAGTCACATTCACAATGATTTATAAAATTTGGGGTATAAAAAAAATACACTATGATGGCTTCTCACAGGGAGACCAGAGCATAATCATTTCAGCTGGAAAAACTGACTACAAAAATTCATTTATGATCTAAAACTTCAGTTTCTTTTCTGAAAACACATTTAGTTTGAAGTGTACTGTCATATCGTGCAAGATAGGATACCCTTGGGCATAAATAACATAAAACACATGATAAAACATAACGCCTTAAGTCAAAATGTATTTGCTTTGTCAGGTAGCTCTGTAGAGAAAGCAGCTAGTTAAGCAAATGGTATTTCTACGAATCACATTTGTTTATACAACAAAATAATATAAAGACTAAATTCACCAGGAGCATAAGCAAGCATCATTCCATTGACTTTAATGAAGCTACGCCTGTTTAAGCCAGTGGTGAAAATGCCTTAATTCTGCAGACAATAAAACCCTGCCTTCCAAATAGAAGTCATATTTTCTGAGTATGGCTGAACCTGTAGTAATACAAACTCATCACTGGGAAACTTTCTGCAGATTACAGAACACTGGAAATCAATGGGTAAATGAGCACATCAGTGAAAAACCTTGTAAGATAAATCTCAAAAAAAATACATTGTTCACTGATTTTGTCAGCTGTAGTTTGTTTATGACTAGTTTCTGATGTTAATTTGTAATGCATTTGTAAACGTATATCCTTGGTAAAGACCATAAGCCTTAGTGTTACGATGCCTCCTTACGGCCCTGCTGCAGGTGCAGTGAGGAAGCACTGACTGCGGTCCTGATCTCCAGGACACAGAGAAGTTCAGGGTTTTCCTCCGAACAATGACAACGACTTACCTTGTGTTTCCTTTTGGATTTTGTGGATGGTTTTTCAGCTGCTGGGGTAGGGGACTCTCGAGACGATCGCCTGTGTTTCACATTTGCCTCTCTTGGTTCACTTTTCACAGACGTGGTCTCAAAAGGTTCTTGTCCAGGTATCCTAGAGAGCAAACTGAGGTCTATTTTCACCCACAGAGATTTGAGTTCTTCATATTCTCTCAGTGGGGACAGAAGTTCATTTTGTACGATTGGGATAGGAGAAAAGAGCTGCTCCTCCAAGTCATTGCTGGTCTGGTCAATGGATGTGTTGCTGCCATTGCTAGTTAAACTACTTACGCTGAGGATGTTACTGCCAGAGTCCTTCACTTTGACGCCATTGCCAGGCACAGTGCAAGCTGGCAACACCTTAGCCTGCAAGCTCTCCTCCTGGTCTGTATTTGAGTCAGAAGTAGATGAATCCGTTTCAATGAATTCCCGGGATTTAGGGACAATTTTGCTGGGGCCTCTGTACTTTTTCTTTTCTGAAGTGAGACCTGTGCTAGTTCGTGGTTCTTTCCTTGGAGCGGTCTTCCCAACTGCTGCTTTAGTTCGAACCTTTGGCTGCTCGGGGGGTTCCTGTGTCTCTTTTTCTTTGGGAGTGTTGCTGGTATTATTTGGTTTGGGCCAGTTATAATCTTCTACACTGGAAGTCCTTTCTACCTTTTTGGGTTGCTTTTTCCCAGTAGTCCTTTGTGAAGCTGGCTCATTATGAGCTGGTGACTTCTGCTTAGAGCTTTTTGCCTCTGGGGTTTTTTGGGCAACCCGTGGTTTGGCTTTCTCTCGGATGGGACTAAGGATCGCCCGATCTTTGGAATCAGTCGGGGGCAGGCTGTTGTTGAGCTTCCCTTTGTTTTGCCCTTCGGCCTGCTGGTTGCTCTGGGCCTGGGAGCTGGTCTCGCTGTGAGGCTCATTTTGATTGTTGATGATGGTCTTGTTGTGGGGGTTCACTTTATTTAGCCATTTATCCAGCTGCCATTTGTTTGTTGAGGGAGGTTCAGGCTGCGGTTTGAAGAACGACAGGGAACAAATCTCAGACAGAAGCAATGCTTTTCCCTTGAAATGAGAACATTTTTAATGTACCCTTTTATTTCAGTCAACTAGTGGTGACCGCTAGTTTTATGGGAGTATTTATGGAGTATTTATGGTTAATTAGGCTTCCTTATCTAGTTTACAATGTGGCCCTGGAGAAATTTAATACAACTAAAAAGTTTAGCTGGTCCCTGCAGACATAGTTGTGTCATGTTGCCTTTCCTTAGTCCCAGCTGAATACTGTGTCAATAAAATCTTCTCTAGCTACTGGCAAAAATCTAAATATCTCTTTAAAGCAATTCAAACGTAGGCCAGAAGGATTCTTCCAAAACCCAGCACGAGTATGTGGGTCATGCACGTCAAATTGTAAAGGGAGAAAAAAGTTGACAGCATCAAATAGCACAGAACTCCAACATTTTCCTAACAGAGAGCTGGATTTCACTCCCTTTCCCGCTTCCCCCTCCAAGCTGCCCCAGGGAGGAGCTGAGAGTGTGGCTTTACCTCCGGCGTGGCACTGCGCGACTCCTCGTTGCACTCGCTGTCACTGGAGCTGCTTTCGCTGTCGGAGTCGGACTCGGAGCTGCTCTCGGACTCGCTGGAGCTCCCGGAGCCGCCGCTGGAATGGGTCAAGCCAGTTGCGTGTGCCGCCGGTACCGGCAGGCTGCTGCGGGGAGACAATCCTCTCGTGTCAGTATGCTGCTTGTCTTTTTTAAAGTGTTGCCTGGGGGGGAACCACCCAGCGAACCCTGTTCACACTGACTTTCCTCAGTGTCAACTCCCTCTCCGGCAGCACAGACCCAACAAAAGCTCCAGCGGCTGTGCCACAGCATAGCCACCAAGGAGCCGGTTGGGTTTATGCTTCATGGGACACGCTGATAATGGTGTTAATAACATTACCAACATCATCACCCTCAAATGAGAAACACTTCACTGTCACACGCCTGAGCTTATTAGCCCAATGATTGTGAAAACTAACAATCACACTTAAATAATTCATTAATGGAATCATGGCTTCTTCATTTTTTGCTGGTTCATTTATAATTTATGATCAAAGGAAGGACATCAGGCAACTAATATTGGATGGGGCATTTTAAAAATTAATTTTAATGAATACTTTTACACTGTGGCATACAAAAACTACACATTTTTGACAAGTCTCCAGGGATTGCCCAAGAATTTTTTATTTATAGCTATTTTTTCTCTCATGTTTATTATAATGCAGAGAGAAAATGGCATTCATCCTGAAAATAAGCCTCTCTGTGAAATCTATTTTTCTGCATGTTCAACTGTCCTCCAAGATGTATTTATTAACTGTGCACTGCGTGTCATTGTTTTCCCTCAGCATTTATTTTTAAACAGAGAGGTCGGATGATCCCAGTTTTTAGCACTACAGAATTCCGCCAGTCTGAGTTTTTATAAACTCATCTTTAATTTCAACTTTTTTTGTCAGGGCGATAACCATAAGGTTTTATGTCTCTTCAGCTGATCTATACAGAGACTTTTTGATGATTGATTTTAAATTTGTGAAGCTGACAAAGCAAAGTGTTTGAAAATTGACACCATTTGCTAGTAGTCCTTTATGGATATTCAATACTTCACCTTAATATATCATATGCTGTGTGTGTCCCATATTGAGTGATTCAGAGGTGCCTAGAAGTTATAATACAGCTTTGCCTTTGTCTCTGCTATCTGCTTTTCTACTTTCCTCCAGGAAGGATTCAAGTAAGCCAGGTGCACACCCTGCTTAGCCTTTCATACTGAGGTGCCATGTGCCTCAAGATGCCCTCTTAAAAAACCACAGTAAGCAAGAAACTGAAAGTTGGAAAAGCCAGAAAAAACTGATGTGTGACCCTGTTCTGCTAAAGTCTTTACAAGTATTGGCATTGGCTTCCGTGACAGTAATAGATGGTCTTTAATTTCCTCCTTACGCTAAGCTACTTCCTCTCTCCCTCCTTGTTGGTAAACCCATCCCTTACACTGCGGTTGGTAACATAACTGTCTCTTTGAGCATTCCAATGGCCCTGCAGTGCCCATTGCAGAACAGCTTGGTGCTTTAGGGTGCATTAATGAAACAAAATTACTCATTTGGGTAATTGCTACAGATCACTAACTTTGTTGCTCATTAAGTGCATATAGTTTCTTTTTTTATTCTTCTAGAGGCTCTTCACTCAACTGACTCAAGTAGAGCTACTTAAACAACTTCAACTGGAAGTAACAGGTGCTTTTAAAAATATGGGCATTTCCAAAAGTATTATGGAAAACTAAACATTGCTGAATTAAAAAAACGGATCCTACACTTTGTATTGAATGTCATTATTTTTGCAAACCATTTGTGGGTTTGTGCACTTGTTTTTTGTTCTGTATCCCTCCTTTTCAGTGAAGCCCAAAAAAGTGTAGGGAGATACATTTTTCACTTCTTTCTTACAGTACAGAAGGAAACGGAACAGTGCAGAAAAAGTGAGTGTGTTTGTGGGTGAGTTTGCCTTTCAATTCCGTATCTTGTAATTTTGGTCTTATGTTTTCTATTCAGAAAACACTAAATGTAGATGACGAGCAAGTTTTCCTGCTTCATTACAATTGTTTCCAAGAAGAAAGAATATGAAAGAAAATAGAAAAAGCTTCTAGGATTCCCAAACTGAGGAGGCAAACAGAACAACTCCATTCTAAAACACCAAAATGAAGCATCAGCCTCGAAAAAAATGTGATTTATGGAATTACCAGAACAATGAAGCTGTAATTCAGAAATTACTTTTCCCCTAAATCTGTGAGCTTCACCTGTTTCACTTCTATTTTCTGTTTTCACCCCGCAATGGAAGTGAACATGGCAGTATTAATGTTTCATCCTAGCTGAAAACTCCAGTTCCCACAACCGTAGTGGAGAGTTGGCTCTGAAGACGAAGGGACATTTAATCCCCCACAGCCCCTCCAACAGCTCGTGGCTGGGCATACGGCTGCCTGGCACGTGCTGGTCCTGCCGGCAGCAGCGGGACCCGTGGCTGCTAACAGTGTGTGGGGCATCAGCCATGTCCCCTGCGGCCCAGTTCCTGCAGGGAATTGAAGCGCCCTTGTAGCAGGGCGTAGAAACCTGCACCAGACTCTTGCAGTGAGGAAGCTCCTCGCCCGGGGCGGTCTATGTGCAGGCAGCCCCCGTGCAGAAGGATGTGTGTGGGGCTGCTCGCACCTCTGTGCAGATCTGCCTCAGGAAACTCTCTGTTGTCAGCGCTGGCAAGTTTGCTCTCATTAAGATAACTGATTTAAAGAATACCACCTCTTCTATCAGATCAAAGAAGGAAAAGCCAGTGTCCCAGCAGCTAAGGCCAGACCTTTCTAGTCTTTAAACACAACCTACATCTTTTAGCACTTTGGAAGAGAACTGACACTGGGATGCGCTTACACAAAACAACTGGAGTTGTACTCTAGCAGACTGCAACTGCCTGACAAAGAACTCAAAGGGCAAGAATAACACCATGGAAATAGATGGCAGCTCCAACCTGGCCTTATTTTCTTTCTTTCTGCATACCAGCCTCAGAAAAAGTTATCATATGCCAAACATTACTGAATAAGACAACTCAGCAAGCTTGCAGGAACCAGACAGACTCAAAATAATGTTTTTTCATACAAAACACAATGAGGTCATATTTGTCTTTCATCTGGGATAATAAAATTAGGCCTTGGCTACATTGGGCAGTTTCATGCTGAAAGACCTCATTGCTGATCAACATTTTTAAAGTAGAAGCATTCACTTTTCATTATGTAGTTTGGGTTGAGAGTAACCCTGTTTGTATGCTTTGCAAAACAATCGGAGAAGACCCAAAATGCCTTTCCTAGCATCTCCTCATACTAAAGACAGAGATCTTGCACATAGCTACAGCCACAATCAACTTCTAATAACGCTGTTCGGCAGAACAGAAGAATATATATGATCTTTCACGTACAAGTGCATGGGAAGAAAATCTTTGCTTCCAACAACATGAGTTTAGTGGACAGATTCTGGCTTGCCTTCTGGGTTTTTTTCTTTAAATAAAATGTATCTTTTAGTTCAAAAGAACAGGTTGTTTTGCATTCTTCCCAAAGACTTCTTCAGCTTTAAAGTTAAATCACATGTTTTAAAAGATGCTGGGATAGATTCTGCAAATGTGCATTCAAGCAGCTGTTACACAAATAAATTGGGCTTCTTCACGTAAGTATCAACTACATGAACTGGAGGTTGCCTCTCTAAGAGACTTTCAAAGCAAGCTTTGTAATGTCGCTAAGATCCAGACAAGGAATGCCAGCCTGGACAAGGTTTAAAATGGATTTAAAGCATTTTATCATCAGACACAAGTCCTCAAAGTGACTAAAGGGGGCAGGAAGCACTGGTATTTGAAACTCTTGAATTTTTATTTCCCAGCAGGAGATGAGCACTCATATTGTTCCTCAGTGTTTGGGTGGACAATATTTTCATTTCATTTGAACTGAAAAAAAAATTAATAAAAACAATGCTGCACAATGGAACATAGTATTGTTCGGGTAAATAACACTTAGAAGAAAGCCAGTTCATTATTATCACTCGAGATTGGAGGCCCCTATTGAGACCAGTGACCCGCTGTGCTGGGATCTGTGTAAATACATGATGAGACACAGTCCTTGGGCCAAAGAGCTTGCAATCCAAACACACAAAGCAAACACCAGAGGTATTACAATCATTCTCATACTCAGTGCAGGCCTGTCACACTCTCTAAGTGCGAGGCCTCTCTGTACTTAATGGAAACATCAGGTTTGCCCCCCCCTTTTATTTTTGTTCTCCCCATTTTCCAAGCCCTCTACTCAGCACTCGAGCTGAACCAGGCAGGTCAGTCAGACCTGCTCTGCCCTGACCCAGAGCCCTGCCCACGGCTGTGCTATCTGGGAGGAAAAATACACACGTGGCTCAGCAGCAAGGATCTCCATTACTCAGGCCAGATGGACCAGCGTCTGCTCACCCCTCTCCAAAGCAGCTTCTCCTGTGCCATGGAGATGAGAGATACCGGAGTGACACCCATACTGCAGGTGGGAGGAGAACCAGACCTCCATCTTTTGCTAAGGCCATCATGAAGATGTCTCTAGTTGCCTGCAGACTGGTAAGCTGGTCTCTTCCCCATCAAACAATGAAACAGCCAGCAGAGACCTGCACATCTGGAAGCAATTTGGAAGGAAGCTCATCTGCAGCACCTTCACCTACCTCCCTTCTGCTATTGCAGCATACAGCACTACCCCTGTCCCCTTGCTGCTTGGTAGCGTGACTGTGCACAGTGTGGGCACAAAGTATGAGCTGAGAAACGTCTTGAAGGAGGGGACAAACACCAGTATCACCAGTACCTGCCAATGGTTATCAGCACTTGTTGAGCTCAAGCTTAACTACAAAGCAGCTGAGGCTTGCAGGTGTGTGGCTGCTGATGGCTCCTGGTGAGGAACTGCATCACGCTCAGCACACACCAACCATCCTTCTTTCACTGCAGTTCACTGGTATGAGTGATCTGCCTAAATTTAAATGTCTCCCTCCAGCTTGTCTGTTTTTTAACTCATGGGTTACATTTCCAAAGTCATTGAAAACAGAGATGGCATTATTATGTCGCTGGATTGTTATGCTGCCTGGAGAACTGAAGGCCCAACATGCTACTTACACTGTTTTGTTGTTGTTGTCATCTAGACTATGACATTATTTTCAACACATCATTTACTCTACTGTTGTAATAAATGATTTTCAAGATTAAACTTGGTAGTCACAACAAAGATAATGTGAAATACTAAAACTCATTAACCTCTAATAAGAAAAATAATAAACTTTTTACTCTGTAAATATGTATGTAAGAAAATTCACGTAACTCAGACTACTTCAGGAAAACTCATCAAGGAACAAAAATCCCTAACAAGTCCTTAGCTATCTCCCTGAACTTTTCACCAATTAGATGCAGTTATATTAATTGCTGTGAAGAGAATTTGGCAAATAGATGGTGCCTGCCAACAATAGGTTTATTCATTCCAACCCTTCCTTTTTAGGGTAACGATGAATTGGCCACTTGTTTGATTGCTTTACGCAGAAATCAAAATATAAACTTTGAGAAAGATGAGCGCTGCTGGGCAGTGGGAAATTGTAGATGGGAAATGACCAGTGAGTCAACAGTGTATCAGTGCTGGCTATGTATTTCCACAAGAAGCAGCATTCTGTAAAGGTTGCTTTACTGCACAGGCCTATTTTTAGGGAAATTTCAACCAATGAAATCTGAAAAGGGGGAGGTCTATGCTGGAAAAGTGACTACCGACTTGACAGAGTGGTTGATCTTCCTGATCAGGCACTGGATTGGGACTTTGATGAATTTTGCTTTGTGTCTGAGAAGAAAATTTGTCTGTGCATCAGCTTCTGCTGAGTATAAGAGAGAATATGTTGCCTATCCTTAATCTGGCTTGCCTATTTAAAATGCAGATTCCTCAGAAGAAAGACTCTGATTGCACAGGGCACTGAAAAGTGGGCAACCAGCTCTGAGTAAGACTTTTGTGCACTACAACCACACTACAGCATCTTCCAGAGTAGGGGGTAACACTCGCTCCTGGGGGGGGATACTGTTGTTCTGCCACTCACTACACTTTATTCTGAGAGAAGAGATAGAGGAAGAAACCAGCTTCAGCTTTTCAGAAGCCAGCCCTATCTCTCCTCCAGAGTTTATTTCTACAGAAAAACTGTGAACCTGAGGGGCATTACGAGGAGTTACTGGTCTCACTGACTTCTGCGTAAATGTTCAAAAAAGGCTGCTTCATTATTCTAGCAGATAATAATAGAGCAGCACCTAGCAGATTAATATTTAGTGTCAGAATTTAATACCATAACTGTTCAATAACGAAGTTTTATTTCTCTTCTATTCTTAAACCATTATCAGGAAGTAATATTCTCTTCTAATTTAAAAGGGAGCTGCCATTTTTTTACAATGAACTGCTCATATCTATATCTTCAAACTTCTATATGACTGCCATTAGATTGCTTTTTAAAGAAAAGGATTGCTCTGAATGATTTGTTCACTGCCTTTCCATTGGTTAGTATTAAATTATTTATCATCAGGCCGGTAGGATTCAAATCTAAACTTTCAAAGACTGGGTTGACACAGGAACTGAAAACCTGTATCAAGCCCTTTTAAAATATTAATCAGCACCCAGCTCAATGAAACAAAATAAGGTCTGGAAATTGTTACTTCAGCTAACATTAGAGCGCACAGTAAGACATCACTTATGATGGCTCTCTCCTGCCAAAACACATGCAAAGGGAAAACCTCTCTAATATGTTATTCAGGATGTGGCAGCCGATCTGCCTGTATCAATCCTGAACACTGTAATGCAAATAGGAGTTCTGATTTATTTTGAAGGGGAGGGTAACCTACAAGATGATGTATGTAAAAAGCCACATTCTCATTTTACTGTGTTCAAAAGTAACTGTTTTAATCAAAGACTGTTTATAACAGGGTTGATAGACTTACTGAAACAGATTTTTTCATATACATATACTCCTTTTATACTTCCAGATTTAAAGACCAAAAAAAGGATAGTAAAGATGAAAGAAATAAAAAGAACGACAGAGCTAACTCCTATGAGCCACAATCTATGTCAAAGCAGAACTAAAGTGATTGACAGCTTGCATTAGTAATGAACAGAGTGGGGAAAAGCTGCCAAGAATCCGTAACAAGGTCAAAGCCTTCCAATAAAGAATTACATTAGCCACAAATCCCAGGTGGAATTGTACATATATACATATATATATATCTCTCTCTGCAATGTGAATTTAACCATGGTACTGTTTCTACTGTCCTGTTCCAAATCTTTTCTGCGTTTTATTCCTGGGCTACAGTAAGTTCTGACTCTATCACACCAGCGATAAAGAACAGGTGTAACATATCAAACTGTCTGTGAAATTGTAAAAAACAAACAGAAGAGGAGGAATTTTAATGGCACATCCCTAACGGTGCACATAAAAAACTTTCTGAACTATTGGTATGGTAATTGCTCTCCTTGCAATTTCACAGCACTCTTCTACACACTTGACATGGAAGAGAAGGGGATTTTGCATATTAAAAGCAATATCGCATCCATGATTGGCGCATGCATCACCCTGATCACCTCAGAGTTTGGAAACAATTTTGTGAGCATGGTATTATTCAGGGAATGCAATGCATGTAGACTTCTTGATGTACAATATTTTAGTGAATGGATTCAAGTGTCAGAGAGCATTATTTGTACTATGCCCTGATGTGGTGCTGTTTGTCTGGCATCTGGAAGAACAAGAACACTATCGCTTACTGTGAGACTCCAAAGGGCCTCATTTGATGTAAATGGAATCATTTTGTTATATCAATATTGCCCCACTGAATCAAGCTAGATATGAGTATTGATACATAGAAATTTATTTATTTTCCACAAAGGAAACGTGGAATACTTTCAGTACAACTTGTGAATCTTCTGTGAAAGTTCAGCAGTACATATTTGCCCCTCTACCGTTCATAATTTTAAGTTAACATAAATGTTTTTTAGTGAGTCACTTATTTCAACTTTGATTTTACTTATTTCAGCAGAAAATCCAAGTGTGGTCATGATAGGAAACATCCAAAGTGAACCTCTAAAAGCAAAGTGTCGGCTTTTTTCTCGTTAATGTATGGCAGAAATTGGACACGTAACATCATAAATGAACTACCGTGCTCATTCTAACTCAGTTCTACTTCAGTTCTAACTGAAGGCAGAATCCAGCTTACAGAGCCCAGCGGGAAGAGAACTGGGAGCTATGGGACCAAACACACTGGTGCAGATGGATCCACATGACACCTCCAAATCCTCACCATTTCCAGTCTCATCTGCTGTCTGAGGAAAGCTAATTTTACTATTGGGAGCAACTAAGCAGTCGGAAAACAGAAAAAAGTAGGATTTTTTTTTTTCTTTCTCCGCATAAGGCAACACCTCTGAGCTTGAAAAGGTGCCAAAAGTCATATCCTGATTTTCCAGAGCTTTACAGCACCCAAGCAGTCATTCACACCTGTGCACTGTGTACAAGTGGCACAACGTCAGCTCAGGAAACCATCCGAGGATTTACTCTCCGGGGGAAGCCCTTGGGAGCAGACCGGCAGTATAACTACTTCCAGAGCAGAGCAGAGAGGATGAACCTGGAACATGAGTCTCTGCAAGCTAGAGAAGGGAAACCAGTCTGTTGCAGACTGCTAAAGCCACCCCGATTTAGAAAAGGCCCAAGATTGCTCCAACTGTGGCTATTGTCAGGGGCATGACGAGTAAAACTAGCAATAGAGAAAAGGGCAGAGATAAAAACTGAGCACAATCAGAACAAATTGGGTAATATTTTACTAAATGAGCTTCAGCTGCTCACAAACTGGTAGCAATCTCCATGCATTCTACACTGTACAGAGCATGAAACAGCAGATTGGTGCTAGCGGCATGGCGTGGCTCGTAGGCATGTACTCAAATGATTAAGGCATAAATAATCCCCCTCTACGGAGATGGCTGCTGCACCTCTGTAAAGAAGGACAACCCTGTGGTTATAGCACCAGCCTGACACTTCAGAAAACTGGTTCGATTCCTGTGTCTCTCTGGGATTTAATGGGCAAAATAATTCAGTTCCTGGCAGTTTCTCCCTGTTTTTAATACAGATAGCATTGTGAGACTCCAAGCATATTTACGTTCATCAGATTTAAGTTGTAGGATAACAGGGGCCACAGAAGTACAGAGACACTAATGAAAACCACAAGCACTTAGTTTCACTGCTACTGCCATAACAGTAAAAAGGAACCATCATCATTAATAATGGGCAATTACTCTGAAATAGTTTTTAAAGAAGTATTCCTAAAGGCACATGATGAATTTATGGCACACCACCAGAGCCTTTCATGGACATAACGATGTACTTCAGCACACATGACTTGTTTTTTGAACAAGGAGAAACCTGTCTAGTAAAATATTAATAAAGCTGAATGCTGAAACATAGGTGTCTCCCTTACAATTTAGTTTAAAACGGAGTGAAAAACTCAATTTGGAGTGAAAATCTAAAACTTCTCTACATTTCTCTCTAACATGAGCTCCTTTTAATGCTGTTCATTTTTGCCAGTGACATAATACACTGCTTTATAGATTTAAAAAAAAAGTATTAAATCTATTTAGGATTAAATATTATCTCGAAGGATCCTATGTTAAGAACACAGCTAAATCTTTAAGCAGCATCCACCTTTAATTATGACATATGTAGGTATTAAGGAAAAAAAGGTGCTTCTTTGAGTGATAAATGGACCTGAAGATCCTTCACAACATTCACTATAAATCACAAAAGGCCATTAATAAACAGTCAGAAAAAATGACAGTTACTACAAGTATCTGCTCTCATACTTTGCCTAATACTATCAGTGTCATGTTTAAACCTGACATCTTAAATCTTCGACATGAAAACCCTTTAAGTCAAAAGGCTCAGCTATTTTAAACAGAATATTCTATGCTTGTTATTTTGAATGACAGCAAAAGGAAACAGACAATCTTTAATTCTTTAACCTTATCTGGTTGAAAATCTTGCCTTTCAGCCTTTTTCATCAACAGCACAATAAAGGGAAGATCCTATTAGCTTCTGCACCCACTTGCTGGGATCTTGTGGGGAAAAACAGAGCTGCCATGCCTTCCAGAGGGAGCTGGCAGTGCTCAGCACCTTCAGGATGGAGCTCTGTAGAAGTCAAGTCAAATAGGATTGCACTGCCTGTGTGCTCGCTGAGGACAAGCTTGGAGGCAGCTTTGATTCAAACAGGAAAGACTAACAGGGGTTGCCAGAAGTAACAGTTGCAACACTGGATGCCTTCCTGAAGTGTTACTTCAGTACTTTATCCCCTCTGTCACGCTGCCTGCTTTCTTAACCTAGGCTGAGAGAAGCTGGGATGCCTGGCAGAGGCAGTTAAAATCTGACCTGGAAAGGACTGTGGACAAACGTGTTCGCCAAGAGGGGTTCATGAAAAGAGAAGTGGAGTGATAATAATACTGAGTGTACAGTTGGTTTTGGCAATGAGGTGCTGAAAAAAGTGACATTTTGTCTATTTTTTCAGTACAGACAAAATAATTTAGATCTGTAGGACTGGCTAAATTATTTCTTCTTAAAAACCTTCCACTAAGAAGCTTTCATTCTGGACACTCATGTTCCTGAGTTACAAGAAATGGATCTTTCAACATTACCACTATCCATTTTTTCTCAGACTGACGAAGGGTTATTGTATCAGCAATGATTTGTTGAAGGTCTGCCAACAAGCAAAGGTCAGGAAGACTCAAACTCCTCATGGATACAGAGGTAAACACGCAAAGTTCGATCTCCCTTGAACTTTTTATTGTTTTCAACTTGATAATAATTCCTTTAATACGGTGCAAATGCGCTCCTCACACATCTGCCCAGACAGCCTCAATCCAATGCTCTGCCGTGGCATGATGGTTGCCTGTTACATGAGACCTGAAGCGCTCTTGCTGGCTAATGACAAAAACCAGTAGCAAGATGTCACTCTCCTAGCAGGGAAATGGAGAAGTATTGACTTATTTTCTGCATTAGAATTGAAAAAAAAATCCCACCCTCTCTAATTTTGCATGCAGTATGTGGGATATCATGGACAATAAAGCTAAATTAACCAAAGACAGAGCTCAAAAGCCAGCCCCTACAGTAGACGGGAGCACAAATGGTCAAAGAGGCTGAGCAGGGCAGACTGCTTCTGCAGCAGGGCTCCAAGGTGAACAGCACCAACGCTTGCATCCCTTCAGATGCACAGGCAGAGACAGAGACACCGTGGCCCAGACCTAAAAGGCTCACCCTGAATCTCAGATCAGTACTAAGCTGGATCCTGCTCAGTAATAAACACTGCTTGGCTGAACTCTCTTTTTTTGCAGAGCAAAACCTACAAGGGCAGTCTGTAAGTTCAGATGATGCCTTCAAAGCCCTGGAAGAATTTAGAATCAATTCAGTGCTTTGTTTCCTCCTTTGCTTTTTAAATGAAACAACATCCCTAAATGTTCTTGCGAGTGAGTTGCGCAGAGGCTGCTGAGAGAAAACACAGTGTGGCAGCACGTTCCTCCCACCACGCTCAAGTCAGGCTGGATTCCTGCACCAACAGACTGTCAATGGGAGTTTGACATGGGCAGAGTTTTGAAGCCGAAAGCTGTACTTGTTAGTTTTGAAGTGGAGAGGCTGTTATTTTTGAATCTGAATTCATAAAATATCACTTATCATCTAGGTTACAGATGGACTCAGGATCCCACACTTGGCTCCAGAGTTTGGATAACTCACAATGCGTATCTGGGGTTTGGGTTCAAGCCCATCTCGAATATAAATTTAGAATGAAATACATGCAAATACCAGGCGTATTGTAAGACACTGCCAGCTGTTTTCTTCCACTTACAAGATCGTTTCTGAGAAAGCAATGTGTTTTTTTAAGTATATGGTGGAATGTGGGAGTGATGACAGGCTGGTATCCCTGTGTTCAATGTGAACCTGACCTCATTCTCAAGTTCAGGGTGTCTCTGGCTCCTGACGCATGCCTTCCTCGGCCTCTCAGGCTACACTCTTTATTAAGTTTGTTGAGAAATGGAACAGTGTGCTCACAACCTTTTTTTGGATCTCTCCTTGAAAAATATCTGCGTTCTATCTGTGCTTTAATGACAGCCTGCTGCTTGTTTTCCAAGCAAATCTATGCCAAAAGTCCGGATAACGTTTAACTCACAGGCTGGTATACACAGAGCTGGCCTTGCGGGTCACGTTCCCAACTGAGTAATGGACTCACTATATTATCCCTGGCAAGTCCCGCAGGTTGGAATTTTCAAACAAAAGCAAACTAAATCAACTTTTGTTTTGTGATTTGATTATTTTTTAATACTACAGCTTATTCATTTTGGTTTATTAATTTGTTGGTCCAACGGTTTTTATGTTCTGCTATTCAGAATAGGTCTCTCTCTAGTATCATGTTTTATATAGATACGGGAAATGAAATGTAAGGCTGATACAATCACGGTTGTATGCCATGCAAGACAATACTCTAAACACGACAGCCTGAAAAGCTGCTTAGCAAAATGATCTTAATATACAAGGCAGTGTGAAAATGTAAAAAGAATCTACAATGACAACAAAGATTAGCCATTTGCTCTCTAACCTTATTTACAGAAGCAATCAGAGGTATTCAGGTCGAGTTAATGACCCTGTCTCCAATTAATTCAATTGTCTACAAACAACACTGATGCAGTGGTTGTCTCAGAGTCTGCCACATAGTCTCTCAGGGAATACATAAGACTCCATTAAAAGTGACAATAATAATGCATTTATTACTGAAACGCTATTGTATTATAAATAAATTCCTGATGTTAAATTATGCTCTACGCTTTAACAGAAATTCAATTACTGAAATAATAAAAAAGACAGTGTATTTGCCAAGCGCTTGGACTATAATTTGGCTGCTTAGTTACCAGCAGTTGGCTGTTCTGCAATTTCTTGTTCATAGAGTATTTCTTTTGAATAAATGCCAGACTTTTTCATACAAATTTCATGAACAAGTTGCAAAATGAAATTCTGAGCTTTTGAATCCAATTATGAAAGACATAACTAAATCTATTATTGAAAAAATATTCTTGAAAGCCCTTCTTGCTGTTGTTCAGCTCTGTGTAGTAATTGAGGTAAGCACAGGTGCTGTTCATTATGGGCCATTGTGCACCATCTGAATTCTGGGAACTGAGGAATTCAGAGGGTTTCAACTCTGTTTGTGTGAATAACAAACAGGCGTGATTTGGAGGTTGTTTGTACAAGCTTGCACATCGCTCTTCTGGGACTCCTAAGACACCTGCTTACCCTTTTGAAGCCAAAACAGTATCATTTAAGTTCTGGCTATTCTTCCTACAATGATTTTTGCAGAAGCAACATATTTCCCCACCTCTCTTCCCTCAGGCTGCTATCAATGGCAGAAGTAGGAACAAAAGAAAATGAGGATAAAACAATTATCTAGTAGAGAGAAGAAGCCTCAGAGAAGCTCTTCCTGGCTTACTGAGATTCAGGCAAGGAAAACCTTGTGAGAAAAGAAGGAACTGCTTCTCCTACTTAGCATCAATCCCCTCTCAACCAGTTTCCTGTGGTAGGCTGTTAAGCATAAAATACAACTTAATTTTGTCTCCTAGCATCAATTATGTCTTCGCTCTTTGGAGCTTGGCCGTGTATTTATCTTGCTAATGCCTCACCCATTGTCCTCAGATGTTTTACGTGGAAGACATGAAGAGATGCACGCACCTTGTGTCCTGCTATGTGAGTGCAAATGAAAAACTGCTGACAGTCTTCTTATTGGATTCCATAGGTACCTGCAGCCATATGGCAGCATGTACGTGGGTCCTGGCTCTTCAAGGGATCACAGGCTCTCACCTCCACATATTTCAAAACATGCTGTCTTGACTATATATTTCTCCTGACAGTGATTATTTACATTGCACTTTTATTTGTTGATGTATTGCTAGTACTTATCAGCAGAGATGTTACCAAAACATCTGGGGATGAAGCGTGTATGTGGAGAGCAGCAGCCAGGCAGCCCAAAGGAAGCAAACATGGAGGGGAAGTTCTTTCAGTCTCAGTGTTAAACTGCAAGGTACTTTTTTTTTTTCCTCCCTTGACACTGATTGCAGTGCAGCTAAAACTTCCACAGTTCAAGTACTTCTGGGAACATATTGAGCTGATGGGAGATGCTGTCAGACAACATTTTGCAGAAATCAGCAGGCACAAGAACTCCTTAAGCAGGTAAAAGATTCAGATATAATTCAACATCAGTGCTATGAGTTTTCAAAACTTGGAGCAACCAAAGTTAGATGACTTATTCCTTGACTTAACCCTTGTCAAAAGCTGAGTGCAATTACAACAGCAGACCTTAGTGCCACACGAAAGTCAAGATAAGAGTCAGGAAGAGGAAATAATCCCATACAAGAAACCAACAATTAAAGAAAGGCAACCACTTTCCTGAACTTCAGGAAAAAAAGTCCTGCGTGAAAGAAGGCCTGGGATCTCAGCGGGATGCAGGGCTGAGGGTTTTACTACATTAGAAACTGGCTGGCAACACTGGAGATGATTATATTTACACAGGATAAACTTACAGAGTTCTAAAGGGGGTTGAGCTGATAGCGAGGGACAAAGTGGCATCCTATTCAGAGTGTCTGAGTTCAGTGATGAACAGCAGTATCCTCCTTTGGCCATGGAACCAGAAGGAATCTAAGAGAAATCGATATTTTCTTCCTGATGTGGGAACAATTAACCACACCTTGGAAAAGCAAAAGGAGAAGGAAAAGGAGAAGAAGAAGGAAAAGGAAAAAAAGAAAAGGAAAAAAGGAAGAGGAAAAGGAAAAAAGTGAAAGAAAAGGTGGAGGAAGATGAGAGCTTTCATCAGTCCAGAAAGACTGCAGGAACTTAAGGTGGTCAGTATTGTCATAGCAGATTACATGTCGAATGAAGTTCAACAGCATAACAACACATGCCAGGATGAGAAACCTAAGAGTTTTATTGGGCAAGGTGTCTTTAGTGTTGCCCTTTCTGAGGATGTAACTGGGAAATGCTGTGTTTCATTCAGGTATTTCATCTAGCAGATTCTGCTGAGCAAGATACTTCTGGAAATCAGGATCTGCACACTGAGAGTTCCTAGGTGTTTCATTAGATCTTTCTGCTGCCAGACAAGCTGACCCTGCTTCAGCAGGGGGGGTGGACTAGATGACCCACAGAGGTCCCTTCCAACCCCTAACATTCTGTGATTCTGTGATGCCAACATTATGCCCAGGCTTTCAAGCTCGAAGTCTAACATGGAGCTGAACTCCAAAAGCCGCCACAAAGCTACACAGTTTGTATACAGATACTGTTTTTCACTGGGAGTATGCCATGTTTAATACACTGGTGTCGATTATTTTGGGTTTAGGCTTTCTTAGTGGTGACCATAAATGAGGCTTATTTATATTTTGCAACTTGTAAACAAGCAGCAAACTAAATTCCTGAAAAAGGCTAAGTATTAGCTCCAAGAGATATAGTTTAAGTCTCTGGGACTAGGTACAGTCCTGATTTTTGCTTTATTTTGTTCAACTTGTATATACATGCACTTAGTGCGAACATCCCCACAGAAACTTGCACTTCTGTACAACAACAAGAGAGTCTGAGGAGAAAGACATTTTCTATGGACGCTGCTCAGCGTGTAGCTGCTGCTCACGTGGGGGAGCTGCTCATCATCTGAAGAACAGACATTTCAGTGGCATAGGCCAGATAACTTGCCACGGTCATTTCTTTCTTCTCAGTAAAGCTGGCCACCATATGAGGGGAAACAGACTCTGTGCTTTAAAGGGAGGGAAGTGTGAGGACCTGCTTTGTGTGGGGGATACCTTCACAGGCCTGCACACTGTGCCTCAAACCTGTGACACATTGCCACAGTCCTGGACTAGGCAAGACCCAGAATGCCAGATGTGGGAGGCATTAAGCACAAAAAGATATTATTTACAAGTCCAGCTCTAAGTAAGAATCCAAGAGAAGAAAGAGAAAATGAGAGTTTAAAGAAGTAACTGATGAAAGGGCCAGCAAGACAAAGTCTGCAACAGGACAGAAGAACTAGGAGGCCTTGAGAGGAGAGCTGAGGACATACAAGTACACACAAGTAGCCACACTCAGAGCAGGAGAGAGACTCTATTGAAAAATTTGCCATTTCTGCTTAGAATAGGAACGGTAGCCTAGAGGTCGTGGACTGAAGATGGCCTTAGATTTCACACAGCCCTCGATCACGTGATTTTTTGGTGGTATTATAGCTAGGTAACACTATGGAAGGTATGAACATCTGGCCCAGCAAAAGCTTTGGGAAGACTTAGCCCTGAAGTTCCTGCTAGAGAGACTTAACAGGTTATTGTGGCTCCTTACTCCTGCTGAAGACCCTCCCTCCTCTGCAGAAGTTGAATTCACTGAACTTCTTTTCAACACAACCAGAGAAAGCAAAGTCTTACCATTCCAGTCTTTCTGTCAGCATAGATCTGTATATTTCTTCGTCAAGCACAGCTAAGACCACTGCACCATGGTGAGGATAAGTTATTCGAATGCTGGGTCTGAAATAAGGCTCGAGATTCTCAGAGATAATGGCAGGAGAGTGACACTAGCAGTAGTACAGGCAGACATTTAGCCAGATTATAATTACTTAAGTAGCAATTTGGCTGGGACACCAGGATTAACACCCTTAATGCAAATGAAATCTCTAATGACTGCAAATGGCCAGGACCTTTGCTTTACACCAAATGTGAAGCAGCACCTCTCACAGCACAGTGGCCTCCAACACAACACAAGGTCATCGTTCCAAAGGTGGTGCGGGGAAAACAGCCACCTCGTCAGCCCTCGCACCGCTTTCCACAGCGCCCAAGTGACCTGGCCAGCAGTCTTTCCAAGCACTGTCATGGCCCAGCTCTACGCAGCTTCAGAAGAAGGCTGGAGGAGAACAGTACAAGTAGGCATGGCTGGGGGCCAACAGAGCATTTAGCTGCCATTACTCCTACAGTAGATTGAGATGTACTGCAAAGTAGGCTTAATGAGGGAATGTTAATTTATATCCATTCACAAGAGCGTAACAGGGCTCTAACAGTGACCAATCATGGGCCTAACGGGCTTTAACGCTTCGATGCGCTATGGGATCAGAGAAAGTTACAGACATGATAACAGCTAATAAATCCAATAAAAATGGAGATCAGCCAAAGTAAGTTGCTGCATGTCAGATATTAAATATGACTAATGTTGTTTGACAGTGTTCCACAGAAGGTGCACTGGAGTCTCACTTCTTCCTTATCATTACCACAGAAAGAGAAAGGTAAAGCACTGCAGGAATATAAATAATTTGAAAAGCCTCATAGACAATATTCTACTGTGTGCCTCATTTGCACTTAAAAAAACCTGCCCTACAGACCTTATGTACTTTTAAGATTCATCTGAAAGATACATGAAGAAGTCTTCCAGTCAAAAATGTACATATTTAATGGAATTAGATCTCTAGGCAAGAAAATGTCAGAAGAAAAGGAGAAATATTAAAGTGAATGCAGGGTGCTCCTTTCTAGTGCTTTCCTGCTTTGATAAATATCTTCTGGGATGTCATTTACTAGAAAGTCATGATTTAACAAAAAGAAAAACTGCAGTATAAAATATACTCTCTTTATTGCTGAAGTAAGTTGCTATTTTCATATTTTCCCTCTGTATTCTGCTTTTGTCAGCCAGAGGCCTTGATATTTGCTTTTACATCGTTCCCATTGAAAATGCAGTGATTATTGTGAAATATTCAATTGCAGAGCTCTTCTGATTACATGGCAAGGGGAGATCATAGGAATCTGTACTGCCACAGCCCTTTCTCTGCCTCCCAGTCTCATGCGAGGGCAATCAAACTTTAACAAAAAAAAAAGTAAAAGGCCCTGATTGTAGTGTTCAGTAATCACCCTGCGCCCATCGGGCTTGAAAGAAATCCTCTTTATTCAGTCACATCAGCTTGAGCTGCCTTTGCTGAACAGCAGCTGAGCATCTGTAGTGCTCTTCACCCCCCCACTGCCGTCAAAGCTGAATCACCTGAAGGCACTGCCCCAAGCACAGCCCTGCAGTGGCCATGGCCTGATCCTGTCTCGCAGTCAGGTGGGGCTCCTGCAATCTGATGCAGCTGACTTGGAGGGTCTGGTGCTCCACTGGTGATGCAGAAGGTGGTACCACAGATATTCCCCCCAGCAGGACATGAGAAGTGCAATCCTAATTAGCTCTTCTATGGAAAACATAGCAGAGTGCTTAGAAATTCTCCCCCAGGATAATCTGACAAAAACAAATTCTCATTAAAATTGGCATTACTACCTGCAAGAAAATTTCAAACGCCCGTCCAAACTAACACATTTCTATTGGGAAAATTCAAATAAAATATTTTGAGTTAATTTCATCCACAATGAAATATTTTGTTTCATTAAATTGACTTAAAATGTTTTATGTAATCAGTTAAGCCCAGTGTGCAGTCCCTGCTGAGAGCTTTAAGTTGGCTGCATCCTGTCTATGAGGGATGTCTTACGCAGTGCAATGCAAAGCCAATGGATCCTTTCAATCAATTTGATAAAAATATGTTGTTTCCAAGACTGTCAAAATATTTTATTTGATTGGAGGTATTTATGAAAAAGCACTTAATATAGCTGAATTCATATGTTTCTGTTTCTTCTCTGCAAAAAATTGACAATTTTTCAGACTACGTTAGAATTTTCCTCATTCTTATGCACGCCCAACAGCTATCTGTTTTTTCACATACTTTCACAAAAACACCAAGAAGAATCTGCTAAGAGTTTTCAGGCTCTTCTCTACATCTAGTTTGTGCAGTGATGTAACTTTTAAAGTGATTTTCTTTCGCACGCTGCTGTGTCATCTAGGATATATATATTACATTATAGAACCCCTAATACATTTATTTATTCAACACATGAAGTCTTCAACAAAATGTCTAATTCCAAATTCCTGTGCATTTCCCACAACAATTCACCAAATCCCAAGCAAAACTTCTAGTACTTCTAGTTTCTACAAAGATTTTTAAGATGTCTAAATCTTGGCACACATGCTGGAAAGTTCTGAATTCTCTGACCAATATTACAGAGATTTTGGGGAAAAAACAGGCAAGCATGGAAAACAAGGATTCCTATTTCAAGTCTTGTTTCTAGGCCACTGGACTAGACTTCACCAGAGTTTTCTCCTACTTTCTAAATGAAGAATGCTGCTGCAGTAAAATACAACCAAGGACATTCAGGATACCATTTATATCTTGTTAAATGCCTGCACATGTTCACGTCTAACTCTCCTGCACACATCTTCCACATGGATAGTTTGTCACAGACTCACTTCCCACAGAACAGGGAGAATTCACCCTATAAACACCCACACTGTATCTCCTGGAGACACATTCCTTCCGTTCTGGCTGTGCTGACTGTTTGGGTAACAGATGTTGATCCTTGATGCATCCCTGCCATCATCTGTATCAGCCCCCACCACACTGAACAGTATTGTTTGCATCTCAGAGAAAAGTAGTTTCAGGCTATTCACAAGCCAGCCAGACACTTCTGTATCAGTTATACTCGCTTCACATTTTAAAGACTTTTTAAAAACGCTGGTTGAAAAGCTGCGTTTTGCAAACTGAGAAGTGTGAAGGTCCCTCCGTAGCTGTCTGGGACACGTGATGCGTGTAGGCATGTGTTCAATCACATTTGCTTGTTTCCACATAGAACTCGAGTACAACTGCATGCCGTGGAGGAACTGATCCAGCTCACATTAACTTGACTGAGAGTTGGAGCTGATCCTAAACCATACCCCCAAAGTGCTACTGCTCTGAAGTACAAAAAATAATGAAAAAACACCAAACCTCCACAACTCCATAGGAAAGCATCATACTCTTCTTTCTTTCACTTCAATTTTACTGAAAGTATTCACAGCTTTATGACAAGATCTGCCAAAATCCTTCTGGTGGCTGTAAAGTGGCTGAACTTCTAAACATGGGCAAGAGCTGTACGTCACTAACACAGTCCCTTTGCCCCATTTCTCACTGCTGATATTGTTTTTTAAGGCAAATGTTAGCAATAAGAAGTCTATTTTGACTGGAAGTCCTAACACTGAGCTAGAAAGAAACAGTTTTCTTAAAAAATGTAATAGAGATTTCCTTCACTAAAGTTGAATTGTTTTGGACTACTGGCCCTACTTGGAGAGCCTAATACTATGATAAGCTTAGCTATATAAGACAAGCCTTTATTTACATTCTGTTAAATAAGTAGGATTAAAGCATAAAAAAATCTTTCATATTGAGAATTAGCTTGCTTACCTCCAAGCAACAAACTGTCTGTCATCTCTTTATGTCTTGTACCTCATGGCTTCAGCTGTTAGCCCCTCTTCTCATCTTGTCAGCTCGCTCTATTTCTGCAATGCTTTGGAGCAAAACTCTGCTGCAGTAACTCCAAAGAAATCCATAGAGATATGCCAGAAGAGGTTTTGATTCATGGGACGAACCCCTCACTGGTATGAAATGATGCTGATCTAGTGAAGTAAGTGGAAATACGCTGCTTTATGCTAGTTGAGGGCTGTGCATTATGTCTGTAATAACAGAACGGCTATCAGTGCCATCTGTGTGTCTTTGCTTCCAGCCTGCAGATGATTTTAAGTTGCCAGGACTATTTGCCACAGTTATTAAACACTGTGAACTCCTCTGACATGCTGGTTCGCCCAGGCAGCCCACCAGCTGCAGCTCTGCGCTGACCCTGTTCCTGATGTGGCTAACAGAGACCGGCGGCCCTGTGCTAAGAGAGTGCTCTGGCTACCCACAAACCAGGACAAAGGATTCCAGTGGCATTCAATAATTAAGATTTCTTTTCTTCCAGCTTGCAACAAGGGACGCTGCAAGAAGTGCTAGAGATGATGCACACCAGTCTCCTGCTCATTAACACTCACTTGGGGAAAGAGATAATTTGCCTTTGTCTTTCCAAGCCATGTTGAGAAATTTATTTCAGCAGCGTCAGTCACATGAGATGATAAAACTGGTGCAAATCACGCAAAGGAAAAGAAGCTGCCTTCGCATGATTTGAGTTTATATGACGAATAAGGTTACTAATTAATTGGTAAAGTGCTATTTGTAATTGTCCCTCTCTGATAAATGGATGAGAACAGATGTTTTAATGGGCACTTTTTCTCATTGTTTCAGACACAAGAATATGTGCACAACTGAAAAAAAAAAAGTAGTGATCCAGAAAGCAGGCACTGGGAGATAAATGGAGGGTTATGTAAGACAAAAAAATGCCACACTCACTTCCTGGAACAGAAATCGCCCAAAGTGCCCTATAACTTTCCCAGTATGTGCAGTAAATGACGACACGAATGAAATGCATTGTTCATAAATGTAGATAAATAACGCCTAATCACTTCAAGCACTCACTTAGTGCTCTACAGCCCAGGATTTGAGCTGCTGAGGAGTGAACAGTGGTAACTTAGAAAATCAAGAACGCTACTCGATGTTCACCTGATCCTGGGGCCATGGCATGTTCCAATGCAGAGCTGCTGGAGGCCTGTTCTGCTTCATGCCTGGTGCCCGAGGAGCCCCAGTGTGACAGTGACGGTGAATCTGCATGAAGAAGGGACTCTTTGGCAAGACTACACAGAGGCAGGCACCAAAACCTGCCACTATCGGACAGCCCTGCGGTCGTCCCAGAGCTGGCCAGCTAGGCTTCTTGCCATGGGCCAGGGGCAGCCATCTAGAAGGTAGCAGAAAGAATGCCGCCTACATGTTCTCACTCCAACATTCAGATGTGAAGTCTTTAGGACAAACATCACTTAATGATACTGCAGTTAGAACCTGATCCCACATAACTGAATAGCACTGCATAATCTCCTGGATCCTGAAGAGGTGCAGGAGAGTCAAGGCTGTGTCCCAGTCCACAGACAGTACTGTGGAGAGGAGAGCATCCCTAGGCATGGGAGTCACATACGTATGCAGTCCTCTTGCTCTCCCCCAGCCCTGCCTGCACTCCCTGCCCTGGGCTTTCGCCTCACCCACGGTGGGAGAAGCAAGGAGAACCGGAAGGCTCACGGTGTATCGCAGCACCTCCACTCCCGTGTCCACACCTCTCCACTGAGACATTTCCCAGCGACAGCACACGGGTGTCACCAAAGGGGAAGCGACATCAGGCCTCTGATCGTTAGTACACTATGATCTGAAAAGAATTCTGCAATATCAATTCTTCTAATGGTATTAAAGGAGGCAGTATTACTTTTCATTTGTCCAAAGTAATCTGATTGAGTGTAACCTAGCTGAAATTTCATTTCCTATATCTTTATTAAAGCAGTGCCACTCTTTAAAGAGAAATGTTAGCAGACGAATAAACAGAAGCTATTTTTATTGTCTAGATTTGTTTTTAAAAAAGGAAGCAAAGAAGAAGGTAGGCTGGCTCCATATTAGCTTCTAATCAACCATCGGTCATAAAGATTTTTTAAAAAAATATTAAAGGACTTGTAACTGCAACCTAATTAAGTTTCCAGCCATTGGAGGGATTCGTTTAAATCTGACCTGAGCCATTCTAGTTAGCCAGGGCATCTGTTAGCTCATACTGAAGAACAAAAATTACATATTAATTCAAAGAGTGTGTACAAGACACTTGTAGAATTGCATGGGCGTAACAAAATGAATTGATTTATTTGTTTATGGTGTTTTTTTGCTTTGTGCCATTGACTTCCTCCAGAATGCTCTGGTCCTATTATCCCGCCTGGGACACAATCATCTTTTAAGAACTATATAGTTATGTGACACAAAATGTTTGAAACAGGGTGGCATGCTCAGGTGGCATTTGCTCACAGAAATATTCCTTTTAATGCTTTCATTAGTGCCTTTATTGCACATAAAGAGAAAGTATCAAAACTTCACTGGCAAAATATTATGAGAATATAGGAAGGCAAGCCTCAAAAGATGCTCAGTTTATCACTGACAAATGCCACAGTCTGACATCACCTTGCTCAGTAGTAAATGAACTAAAGAAGTGCTAATTGCTTTGAAGTTAATAAAGACTATATTGCCTTTCAATAATTGGTGTTTGTTTAGCTACTATGATTATAACTATCTCTTTCTAGTTGAGCAATGTAAGATGGCAGAAGTTCCACCTTTTACAAGTTTTAAATCCCTGTAGAATTGACAGAAAAAGCCGTAACCACAAATTGGTTTGCAATTTTCTTCTTTCTTCCCAGCAAGCTCTGTATGGTTATATTATGAACTTTGCTTCAAACAAACTGCTTCTGACTTTTATGATCCTTTTGTGATCTAAATGGCTATCTCATAAGATATTCCACTGCAGCTTCTTTTTCAATTGCTTTTACTGTGAAATGGCATTCTGGAGATTTCTGGGGACCATTTCACACTCTTTTGGTATTGATTTGCTAAACCTGATGATAGGTTTATATTTAAGATGCAGTCTAGTATATGAACAAAGTGTAAAGCTTACGAAGAACAGATTCAGGACTTTCAATAACCCCACCTTCTTGATGGGGTTTGCCTCTTTAAAGAAGGTTAGTGTTTTACACTGAATTTTTGAGTGCAGCTTGCTATAAGGACTGTGTTTCTAATTGCTTTGGAATGTTTCCACTACACTGAATTACAGTCACAGAAAAAATATGGAGAAGATGACTGCTAGTAACTTGTAACTCTTCCCAATATAAGGTCAGAACAAATACGCAAAGGCACTTGGGAACCTAAATGGAAAAATGGATGTGAGATTGTTCCCTGAGTTCTCACTTGTGAGGCTGGCAGAGGACAGATTTTCTCCTGGGTAAACTAGAAAGCTGACAACAAAGCTAACTTCTCTGGGCTTTGGTGTTGGAGATATGCACTTATCTTTAAAAGACTGATCATTGTAAAATGGTTATGGGCCAAGAAAAAAAACATTTTTGATGGAGTTATAGCATAAAAATGAGTCAGAAATGCTTTTATACAGAGAATGACATTTAATATTCTGTTGGGCCAAACCACTAGCCCATAGCTGTGCCTTAACTCTAGCAAATGTTACAAAACTAAGAGACCCAGGTAACTCAATGGAAGCAAAATAAAACAATCAGGTATGCACAAATGCAGTCAGGAACACCCAAAGAGCGGGGGAATGACCTCATAGAGCTTGGAAGTTGAGTTCCAGGACATTTTGTTTAGAAGACAGAGCAACACAAATGCTATGAATATGAACAGCACTGTAAATATACCTAAGTGAATACAACTGTGCTAGTGTTCCCCGAATGCTAGTGAACTCCTGTAGGATGGTGCAAAAGTAGGAGAGCAAGAGTCCGAGACAGCTTCTGGAGTGGAGGCAGAATTTAGGTCTCTACACACCTCTACGTGGGCAAAAGCGAGAAATTCACTGCAGTGGAGGACACAGGACAAAAGGGGTGGGGAATCCTTTACCCTGCAACCAAGACTTTTAGAGCAATGTTTCAAAGATCATTTGACTGTAGCACAACTAGATGTTTAAAAAAAAAAAAAAAAAAAAA
>Ga0065711_1000089_pt1 | contig 122459 bp, 71 predicted proteins | sample Hoacrofraction12_FD_59098 | JGI IMG/M metagenome (GOLD analysis project Ga0065711, IMG submission 59098) | Hoatzin crop microbial communities from Cojedes, Venezuela - Epithelial fraction 12 v2 (version 2) | ecosystem: Host-associated > Birds > Digestive system > Esophagus > Crop | place... | reverse complement strand
TATAAATATCTGAAGGGTGGGTGTCAGGAGGACGGGGCCAGACTCTTTTCAGTGGTGCCCAGCGACAGGACAAGGGGCAACGGGCACAAACTGAAGCATAGGAAGTTCCAGCTGAACATGAGGAAGAACTTCCCTCTGAGGGTGACGGAGGCCTGGAACAGGCTGCCCAGGGAGATTGTGGAGTCTCCTTCTCTGGAGATATTCAAGACCCGCCTGGACAAGGTCCTGTGCAGCCTGCTGTAGGTGACCCTACTTCAGCACCGGGGGTTGGACTGGGTGACCCACAGAGGTCCCTTCCAACCCTGAACATTCTGTGATTCAGTAATCCTTATGGGTTTCTTCCAACTTGAGATATTCTATGGTTCCATGGTTCTATGCTTTCACCCTTATTGTCCTGCTGGGCCATGATAGTCCCTGTTTCCCTCAGGAGAAGAGAAAATCGGTCCTGTGCTGATTAGGTAGCTTAAATTTTTCTTGCCTGATGAAGCGAGTATTTCAACAAGAATGTCTATCTTCTTGTAATGTCCAAATCCCTTAGGCAGAGCAGTGTTTGTACACAAAAATAACACTTACACTTTATTACAGAAAATCACACCCCACAGACATCAAAAGAAGGGAACCACATATTTTGACCCTCCTCCAGGATCCCACAGCAACCCAGGCCTTGGATGGAGAGGATGTGGGCACACCAATCACCCATCATCAGGCAGCATTTACTGGTCCTGCCCACAGACAGAGACATGTTGGTCACACGTACGCAAGAGCGCGGAGAATGGCCCATGGTGAAGTGTACAATTTAAAACCCACCCAGTTACATTCTTGGAAACATTCTTCTCCAAGTCAAACTGAGAAAAATATGTATTCCAAATACCAACAAGAGACACAAGGAGTTGCATCACTCTCCTATGGCTCCAGGGTTGCAGCGTGGCCAAACAAAGAAGGAGGCGCGGGAAGGACAGGAGGCAAAACTGCAGCCCTAATTGTTACCTCAGCGGTGGCTTGAGGGTCCTTGAGTTCAAGCAGAAGATGTTACAGCCCTGCACCAGAACTCTCCTCAGCTACCAGCATATCACCCATAAAGACGGCAAGCTGATTCCGTACAAGACACGGTCTTGCTCTCAGTGAAATTGGTGCCAAGACTTCTCCTGACTCTTCCTGGACTAAAGGCTCATGCAGACCTGAGCACAATTTTGCATCAGTGTGTCCACCAATGCTCAGCTGTCTACACAGCAGCACACCAGTGCACTGGTGACACAGTGAGCCCACAACAGACACGCAGTTCTGCATTTGCATATTCACACATTCACAGATGTTACATGGGTAAATAATCTGTTTTTAAACATGATGGTGGAAATGAGCTGTGTACCTGAAGAAGATGGGGGCTTCTTTTGGAGAAACAATGATTTTTTGTATCTTTTCAAAATGTGAACAAAAGAGGTAGGTTTAATTAATGTTCTTTTTTGCAGGGGTCATTATTTGCAACTGCAAGAACAGAAATCTTAAAAAAAAATAAAATTCAACCTGTTTTTTAATCTGGCCTTTCTTTGAATCTTGCGTTTCATTGGAGACATGTCCACTAGTCCTTAACCTGATTTATGTGATTGGTCAATTGTGAGTTAATGAAGGGGATAAAATGTTTTCTGGAATGCTGGGATAATCGACAAATAGCAATGACCAGTAACTGGACCACAGCCAAGACAGGAACTTAATCCCCTGAAGTCCAAGGGTATTGTGAAGTTGCACTGAAGTGGGAGCTGAAAGAAACCAGTTACATCATTCCATTTGTTTCCTTAGATTGGGACAAATGCACTCACTCGAGAAAGCATATTTGAAGACTAATTATATAGGAAGAAAACAAGTTAGGGAGGAATTTCTCTAATTCTAGGCATATGTGATTTGAAGTGCGGTTTAAGGGTTTTAATCCTCTTCTTTTCTGGCAACTTTTTACCGTTTGATGCATTCAGTGTGGGTTGTTTCTTCCAGAGGTCACACACTCTCTCCCCCTACCTCTGCTTTCCCTAATGATGTGGAGCGGCTCCCTTGCCCTCTGTCAAACATTTCGCCTGAATTCTCAGTGGCAACACAAGAGCTGAATGGTTCAGCTGCACGGATTAAAGAGGTGGTTTTAAAATGTATGTATATCCTTCGAGGGTAAAATTTAAATTAGAATACAGAGACACCCTTGCTTGCTCTGTCTTGGATTTCATGTAAAGGTCAGAATTCATCACTGCTGGAGTCCCACTGAAGTTAAGCAGTTTTGTCAAGGACGAACTCGGGGCTATTCAGTCCAGCCAAGGCTTCTCAGCCTGGATCTTTCCGATTTTGAAAGCATGCCTCAAGGCGCATGGTGCAGAAAGTTGGGGAGAGAGGATTTTCAGGTGGTTGGTACACAGTCACTGAATTTAAAGGTTGAAACTATGCACATGAAGCTCTGGTCAGTGCTCACAGGTTCAGCATCTAGACAGGGACTGAAGCACAGCACCTGTAAGACTGCCAAGAATTGAGTTATCACGCCTTTTGTGGAGGAAAAATTGTGGGCTACAGGCAACTCAGTAGTGATAGTGGAGAGGACAAAGGACACTCTATGATATTCCTGCTGCCTATGGTGGATATCACCAGCACCGAGCAGCTTGCCAGGAGTAGAGGGAGGAGAATCCAGTTTGCACCAGGCCTCCAATTTTGAGAAGTTAGAGCAGGTCCCCAGCAGGTTGCATGACGTACATCAGTACAAAGGCATTCGTCGACTCAGTCCTTTTGCTAAGACTATGCAACACATCTCCCAGAGGGGAATTTTAAGGATACTGCAGGATGACCCCTGTGCTCTGATGAGCTCCCAGATGCTCAGTAACGTTTTCTCAAACACACATCATGAATGAATGAAAAAAAGCTCTACAAACAAAATGAAGTGACAGAAACTCTTCATGGACTTTCCAGCCAACACCCTCCCATGTGTTTCTGTGCTGCTTAGGCTCACTTTTCCTTCAATTAGTGGTTAATTTTCATACCATTTAACAGATATTTTTCCGACAAGAGGCCCTGGAGAGCAAATGTTGAACATTCAGGTGGATTGTAAATTCGCTGAGGAGAGGGCTGAGGTTTATTTGCCTCATTTGCACCTCAGACAGTGGGTCCCGATTTCACTGCTATGCCTAATTCATGTAATTGATGGGCAAATAATTGAACAGCTTAAAATGCCTGGGAAGGCCCAGGAGAAGGTTCAAATGGAGACATTGCTTTTCTTACAAGAACAGTTGGGGTCTGTAACGATGTGAGCTTTGAAGGGAGCAGGAGATGGCGTTTGTGGTAACGAGATTTCCAGAGCCAGAGGCCCATGGGGAATCATAAAGAAGAGAGTGAAGTGAGACATGAGTAGTGAAGAGAGATTAATTAGTGGTAAGAAACATCCTCTCAATGCTTAATAAGCCAAAACACTCAGATATGTGAGAACTGTGTTAATAGCCTATGGCGAAGCACCGGATGGGCTAGCACCAGGGTCTACGCCCGCATGTAGGAGCTCTGGGACAGTCCTGCTGCTCCTCTCCCTGTCTGGCTCTGATCTGAATTTGCAGACTCTTTGCTACCCTGAGCCACCTGGCCATATCTGTGATAGAGTCAGGTTCCTATCTACTTACCCCTGGCTCCTCCGCACCATTCTGTTTATGCTCCTGGCCTTGCTCTGCGTATTGCTTCAGCAATTTTCCCTCTTCATTAGCATTTCAGCAAATTAATTGCTGTCCTCCAGTGAGCCGGCTGGGCAACTGTATTGGCCAGGCAGCTGCACCCCTCTTGTGTTTAGGGATTTGTTGATTAAAACGATTAGCTCATCCAGTTTGACCCTATCAGCTCCAGCTTCCTTTGCTGATGATGAGAAGCACATGTTGGTGGGCCTGGAGCATTTCACAGCAGAGCTCATCAGCAAGACAAGGGGTTGTATAACAAGCAGGTGGGCTCTGGCAGTGTGATTTCCTTCTTGCTATGGGTTCAGGACAGATCCATAGAGAGCAATGGTGAACTCCAGCATAGAAAACTCTGCTGGTAGTTTAGGATCCCATTTAAGATGAAATTCAGCAGTAAGTGGCTTCAGAAGACAAGGTCCTTCTAGAGAAAGATTGAAAAAGCTCATGATGGTTGGGTGAGGTCTAGGAAGTTAAGGGAGAAGAGGTGATATTGAGCTCTAATTTACTTGTGATGACAAACAATCAGGATTTGCAAGAATTGTGTATATGCCGTGTGCAGAAATAGAAATTCTTCTTATTGGGTTTGTGTGTGGTATACTAAGGACATCTAATATATTGCATAAATCCAGGACAGCTGTGTCTGCTCTGAGTTTCACAGTTTTCAGATGAAGCTTTTGCTACTAGTCAGCTTTCCAACTCTATGAAGAAAGCTAGATCTGATTAGGTTACAGCCCAAGGTGCTAAACCTCATGTCCACACCCTTTTAGTGAAAGAAGAGGCTTGGAGGAGAGGTCCAGGAAGGTTTTATTATTCATTTGTATTCAATCCTTAAATGCCATATTAATGTACAGACTTAAAAGGTCTCGTCTGAATCAGGTTTAAATCAGGAGGACAACTGCTCTTAAAGACAACGAAATACAGCTGTCCAGCAATGAACATCTACAATAGCTCAGTTTAAGGCCTGATTCACCTACCTCAGATCTTTAAAACCCTCCCATTAGAAATGTTCTATGCAGTCTATTCTAGTGCTTGCCTATCCCTTAAGTTACAGAGCTTCCTGGTGTTCAACAAACCTGATTCTTTCATTCCTCCACAACTTTTTCATCTGTCTTCTGTGACTTGGATCTCATGTGTCTGGAGTACATATATTACTTAAGCTGTAATGCCTGAAGCCGAACAAAGTGTTCATGTCTCAGATATGCCTCTCTCAATTAAAACCATAAACTAGAGCTGCCAAGTGCTGACTTCAGTAACGTATCTATTAATAGTGGCTGTTATCAGGGAAATGGGAAGAACAGCAGATGGATAGAAGGAGAAAAACATGATCAAATTAGACATTTCTCTGAAAATATGCTCCAACTTAAACCACAAAATACAGTCAGATAACCTACAGAGTTATGGCTATGTGGGTGATAAGCCTCCCTTTAATTTTCGCACAGGAAACCGTGTTTCAGATTAACTTTTCAGAAGTGATAACAAAAGCAATTAACTCCTACATGCACAAAAACCCACACCGGTGTGTTTATGCATTGCCTTGGGCAAAGCGCCTTCCAGACACTCAAGATTGTTCCCTTCTCTAAGCATTGTACAAACCAGACCGGTTTTGTTGCTTACTGGGTTATAGTAGCCCTGATTACTAAATTTGTAACAAAACCTCAGGTAACATCGATATTTAGAAACAGCAATCCAAAGGGATTAAACAAACATAGAGCCTAACTGTTACAGGATTTCCCCTGTGTTGTTATTCAACTTGCACTTTTTAGAGATAGGAAAATCAAACTGTGCAGGGCTGTGCTGATTGCTCCCAAAGACTAAATGCCTGTACATATGAGACTAGATTCACAGGAAGGATTTAAGGGTCAGTATTAGACCCTGTTCCTAAATCCTAATTAAGCAATTCCTAAAGATGGCAATTCACAAAATTTATCGTCGTGAGCACGGCTCTGCCTAGTATCAGATCCTCTGTAAGAAAACCAGCAAAATGCCTAAGGGGAGAAATTTCATGTCGGATTAACAGCTGGAGGTTTTTTCTTAAATCTAAGCACAATATCAGATCGGTCATTCCTCCTCCTTCTCCCTCAAAAAATACTAGAGTTGGGATAGAGGGTTCTCCTGCCCCAAATATTAGCCTACATGTCTCTGATATGAGAGGCCCCCTTCAATGTCCATACCCTGCGCTGAAGACCATCTTAGAAGTTGGGTCGTTAGGTCTTCTGGTGTAATTCTTACCGACTTTTCAAACAGAGAGGATGGGGCTTTGGTGTGGTGGGGAGTGCAAGGAGAGGGGGACAGGCTTTCTGCAATAGCCCATGGGATGTGCGCTTCAGCTCCGGCATGCTTTTCCCATCTGTGGCCCAAAGAAAATCTAAAACCCAGCTCAGAGTAGGGGGAGCCAGCTTTATGTGGTGAGCCACTGGGCTCATACACAATGAACCCTGTTTTGGATGGAAAAGCTTTAGTTCCAGCTCCAGAAACATGCTAGCGCCAGGGGACTGACCAAGTTATAATTGAATCTCTTTGTGTTATTGGTCCCTTGGCCTTCCTAAGCTGAAGAAAGCTACATTTGATTTCTTTGGCATCGTCTAGCATGTGTACTGCCAGCGCATTGCCCTTGGTGCCTTGCGTAAGCCAAACTGGCCACTTCTGTGACCTCTTGTTCCTTCTATAGATGGAACATATTTCAATGATTTTATAACTCCTCAAATAAGGTCTCTTTTATTCTAATCTGAATGCCCTGTTAACTTGGTTTTGGATCCTCTCCCAGTCTCCAGAATACCTGATGCTTTATATTTTGGATATACTGGACTGCCTGTTGCCCTAGGCTGTGACGGATGATGTCTGGCTCACACACTTCTTCCCTTAGATGTTAGACTGCTTATTCCAGTTCCCCATCACCGCTTCAAAAAAAAAGATGGGGGGAAATAGAGCACAAACAGGTTCCTTCGAAATTCTCGTTGAAAAGGTACCTGTCAGCTCACTTCTGCTGTCTCACCAGCTAACAAAAGCAAAAAATGCCTCTTGTTGCTCAGTCCAGCTTGACCAGCTGTAAGTGGACAGATTTTGAAACAAGAAAGCTCAGTGTGGGTTGTTTCAACACAGGTCTAAGGGCAATGTGAGGCACAGAGATGAAGATCTCCCAAGCAGTGCAGGAAACTGGCACGAGAAAAGCCACACTTCCTGGAAACTGGTTTGTCAGAAGCCAACCTGCTTCCCTCCCTTTGAGGAGGGAAGAATCTCCAGACTAATCATTTTTAAAATATACTTTTCAACTTGCCCTAATGTTTTCTCTCTCTTTTTTTTTCCCTTAAATGAAGAATTTCTTTTAATTCTAAAGCACCTTTGAAATTGCAGTACACTAAACTTTTCAAAAGTTTTTCGTTATCTTTAGATATCAGAATTGAAATAAACTGTTCCCATATGCTTCGGATTAAAAATTTCAGTGGAACCAATCTGAACCTGGAGGGGAAGAGTTTGGTGTGCAGAGTTTTACTTGTTCTTCTTATTTATTACAGGAGGGTTAAAACAAAAGCTCTGAAATCTCTCACGGGATGGTGAACAAGTTTCCTACTCACTTGTGGGGGCCAAGTTATCCGGGCGGAGCTGCTCTCACAGCAAACCAGCCCTGGTGAAGGTTTCTTCCATCAGCATATAGAGAGGAGATACTCCCCTTTCAAATATAAACTGATCATGGAGGGTATAACGAAAATTGGGGGGTAGATTAAGCCAAACTGATTGACCCTTTCTCTTTTTCTCAACTCAGCTTCCTCCTCTTCCTTCAAATTAACTTGCTTCTTGGTACATCTCTTGTTTAGTGTTAAGCATGCAAGCTGTAGCTACTGCAGTGGTGGAAGATAAGGGTGTAGTTATATTAAATTATAGGAATTGACCCCAAACTTATCCCGCTTTTTAAGCTCTTATGGTTGCTTTTGACTTCTCCCTCTCTGCCTGGCCTTGACCGTTTATTCCTTGAACTACACCATCAAAAAGGCCTCTCAAATCCTGAAATAGCCTCTTGTGTCTCCTTCATCTGCAGATTTTCCAGTTGAAGCATCCCAGACCATGCCAAGCTGGATATTTTTTAGAAAAACCTCCCAGAGGGAAAATTCAAGTGTTTCTGCCTGGTCTCTCCCCCCTCCTCTTCACACCTTTTTTTTTATGGTTTGAACTCTGTGCTGTATCATCTCTGCAGCCAGTGAATTATCCAGATATTCAGCAGAAATGCATTCAGCAGCATGTCGGTTCCTATCAGCTTCTTTGCCATGCTCTACGCCAGCAGTCAGGAGAAAACAGTGGTTTCAGCAGAAAAAAACAAGATGAGCAGCCCCGAGTGCCTTTCTGGCCCTCTTCTCCTGTGACGTGAGAGATGCTTAGCAAAGACTAAGACATCCAGGTCTTCACCTTCATTATGGACATGACTGATGAGTTTCCAAAGGGTCACAAGGTTTTGGGAGTGTGGACAAGACTGTCTGCCACCCTTGTAAGCTTTTACAAAACCAATGTCAGCTTCCTTTCAAGTATTACCACGAAAACATGTGGTTTCTTCTCAACTTCTTGTCCCTCATGAACTTTCTTTTATGCTCAGGTTACTACATTACAGTTTTTTCTTATTATTGCCTGTCCCAAGCTTTCAGTAGGGAAGAAAGCTACTAGTCAGGGGCCAAGGATACCTTGCCAAGAGTGTGCACCACTCAGCAGCCCAGGAACAGCAGCTGAAGCAAAATGGAGTGCAGGCTGACTGCTCCTGCATCTGCTGGGACACTAAACTGGGGAAACCGGTCCAGGTGGCAGGTACGACTGTACAGCTACAGGCTGTGCTCGAAAAGTCATGCCATGTTGGCAGACGATGACTCAATGCCATAGGAAGTGCCATCCTGTGCGCTGGGAGCAGATGCTGCTTGCAGAAATCCTTGCTGTGATTTACGTCCGTAATCCTGGGCAGTGGAGAAGCTGGGGTTCCCATGGGAGTCCTGTGACCAGCCAAAATTACAGCAATGAAGAATGTTCAACCACCAGGACAGGTGAAGTTCAGTGAGGTCCTACAAGCAGTAGGAAGATATTTCTAAAGGTCCTTCTAAAATCTGACTTGCCTTTTCAGCTCTACACCTTTTTCTTTCCAGCGAGGGAATTTTTCTGCGCACTATTGCAAGGACCGTCCGAAAGGGGCAGGGAAGTGTGAAGGGCTAACATGAGGTCAGGGACAGAGGGAGATGACAACATGCGACTGGTCTGGCCCAGAAATACAAGAAAACATGGAATGGAAAGGACTATATACCTTGCCCTAATCTCCCAGGTAAGGATAATATCCAGGTTTTCCATGCCATCTCTGTTCATAAAGAAGAAAAATAGAGAATTGCGATCAATCTATCCCGATGTGTCATTGATGTTCTGAAGCTTAAAATAATAACCTGTAATCCCAAGTGAGAAAGCAATTACTAATTATAAATGTAATACAGAAAACATGTTTTAAAAAAACAAAACAGTTCCTCTTTCCTTTTCTCACAAATCTTTTCCTGAATTTTGTACTAGTGTTTGCTATTCATAAACCTTCAATAAAAAATTTGAGTAATAACTTTCAAGCAGTGGGATGCCTGTGAATATCTGTCTTAGATTAACCTATATAATTTCCCAGTAAGAGGGTGACACACTGCCACTGACAGTGTCACAGTGGCCAGCTAAACCTTCCAGCAGTATCTGTATAGTGCTGTAAGACAAACTGTACTTCAGCATGAGGTGTGCTAAAGGCTGAATGAAATCTCTTGTTGGAAATGAGTGGTTAAGGAGATACAAACATCTTAAGAAATCCCCAGTGGCTGCCCCATGCATTTGTGAATATGTTATTTAATTATTTGATGGGCTCTGGGTTGCTATGGGAACTTGATGAACTTGGAGAGACACAACAAAATGAGGCCTTTCCACCTGGGACCTCAATGTCTTCGGTCCCAAGCATTTCACGATGTACTGTAATTATTTAAATATCAGCAGAGCAGTGATATCATGCAAAGGCATGACAGATCACACTTTTCTCATATTAGGAGAGAGGGCTGGAACATGTGAATATGTGTACAGGAGTCTGTTTGTAATGAAACTGCCATTATGGGGCCCTTGTGTGCTTGCAGTCTCTTTTCATCGAGTTAAGAGTATTCACTTTTCTTAATGCTTGCTTAATGTGTTTACTTAAATATATTTATTAGCCTATGGAGTCCATTTCCATTTACTGTTGGAGTTCTTTTACAACGTCATAGTGGCAAGTCTGCATAAGATACCCGTGAAAGACATCAGTAATGATAACATATCGAAAGCACTGAGAAGTGCATGTTCAGGATGTGAGAGGGCAACCTTCAGTTTTGTAATGAAAATAAGTACATGAGGAAAACTGTGGGAGCAGATTAAAATAGAGCAACCAGCCAGGAAAGTAACAAATTACTTGATGTACGCAAAGTGAAAGAGTGAAGAAGGCCAGTTTCTTTATTTTTGATGTTGCTCATTGTGGAAGCAATAGGTGCCCAGTTTGGAAAAAAAATGTAATAATAGTACAAGATATTGTGCTCTGTGCTCCCTGTTCACCATCTGACCTCATCACTATTGCATTCCTGGCTGCCAAACAGCTTGGCTTCAAGGAAAATACTGGACAGCTCTTGAGAAACCCTATGACCTGGTGGTTAGGACATTTAGTCTGAAGGAAAGGAAGGTTTAGCACCCCTTGGTCTCAACTATCACCTCTTTCTTCCTAGATTAATGCAGTAGCATGCAAGCAGAAGCCACTACCAAGAGCAAAGGTAGTCACTGTCCTGACCATACGCTGGGATCTTCTCTGGGAGGCCTTGGGTTGACGTGGCTGACAGCTGAGACTGTGCTGGAGCTCTGGTTGGGAGATCACCACCTGGTTTTAATGTAACAGGCTTTTCTAACCACATCTGAGGACTAAAGATAAGCGTCTAGGGAAATTTCTGGCGAAGCTGCTGCAGCTATTCTCATTTATAGGTCAGTATACAGCAAACTCCTCGCTCAGTGACCTAAGGGAAGAGAGGCAGCGGAAGAGGCTAAAAGCCTTGAAGCAGAGGCACCAAGTAATTGAGAATTCACCCTTAAATTGCAGGAATGGCAAGGGGATTTTGCACTCACCCCTTCTGTGGTTCAATACGGGGAGTCTTGTTATTCCTGCTAGAGACATCTATATGTTCGAAAAGCCAGTTCTGGTGGCAAGGGACACAATGATCTCTTCAGAAGGGTCCCAGCTGCCTTTCCCTGTTCAGTGTCACTCATACCGCCAGGCCCGGGGAGCCAGTGCTCATGCGTGTAAAATCACTCTTTTTAATTTTCTGTTTCTGTAACATGACCTATTACTACACTACATCTTCATGAGGCAGCGCTGTCTGGAGAACATCTGTTGCAGTCCCAGCTGTTCGGGTACTTCCTCTGTCTGATGTTTCAGTCCCAATAAGTGCAAATCACTGACAGTAATACATCCCCCAGTTCCTCCTACAAATCCTATTTTCTCTGTTCTCACAGGGAGAGGAGGGGAAAAAAAAGAGATACTTTGTGTGGTTAAACATGGGCTAGATGCCTTCTTCTCACCAAATCGCACCAGCAGGGTCATTGTGACTGACTCATACCAGACAGACAGTAAAAACCATCCCAGTGTTTATTCCCTTTGGAGCCTACATAATTAAAGCTGCCCACCTGCTCCTGAATTTTGCTGTCATTTTTTGATGCTATGGGCAATGTGATACTCAGTTATTATCATAAACTATGTTAAGCTCTACCCACTAAGGGGTTTATGACAACAATCCTTGAGAAAATTGTAATCCTCTGTGCTCAAGTATATCTCCTTGTTATAATGCTTATGATTCTTGGCTTGGGAAGATGGCAGATGACGGCCACGAAAGACTTCCAAATATGGCTCCTGGCAACTTGCTCTCTCCCTAGCTTGCCTGCATTAGATACATTAGATGAAGCCATTTTCAGCCCACCTCTTCCAGCCTTTCAGCAAAGCTGTCATTCCTATTCCAGGACACATGACTGAGAGATGTGATAGACTGCCCCAAGGTAACGGTTCCCTTCTCAACTCCAAAGCCATCCCTCATCAATCTGCGGAGTGTCCGTGGTGAAGGGTCCATGGAGGTGAAGGGGCTGTGCTGTCATCTCAACAACTCTCACACTGCTTCACCTCAGTGTTTGAAAGCAAGTCACTTGCCTCCTTTCCCTGCCTGGCCCACAACTCTTGTGTTCATCCCCATGCAATAGCAAGCATCAGTACGCCTGGCCAAGGGTGCTCAGTAAGGATTCGGGCTTTGGCTGGAAAATTTTCAGGGACTGGAGTGTACGGAGCTCTTCTCCCACACCCTGAGTGAGAGTTACAACCACTAGATCATCACATTAAAGAGTAGCAAATCCAGTGGGTGTGTTTTGAAAGGAAACACTGCTTGGATTTTGAGAGAAGGATTGTACACTCCAGGCTGTGGGTCCCATGCAGGCTCAACTTTGGGTGCTTCCAGTGTCTGATATTTCCCCTTGGAAAAACTGGAATTATTGACTAGTCCTCCTTACGCACTGCACAGACATTGCCAGAGGCAAAGACCAAAACATGTCTCGAATGCTCAACATTTAATCCATACATTTTAAAAAAAATCTAACTTCTGAGCTCCAAATAATGTGAAATAACCTAGGGACATCAACTTACAATATTACAAATACAACCATGGGACAGCTCAAATATTTGGCAGTCTTGGAAACCATAAAATGGACTTCTGTATCACCCAATACTGGTGACATATATTAAAGCAACCATCATAAAATGCTTACTGTAACTTCATGATTGAAAACAGCAATAACACGTTTTGTCTCTGTAAACACTCTTTGTTGGTTTCTGGAGAATTAAAAATCATTAAGAATACCTTCATAATAGATTTTTTTAAATGGTACAAATACTGAAGGCTTTGGAAATTCAAAAACTTTTATGACTCTTTTTTTTTAATTCTGAATAACCAGACATCCAAAATTTAACACCACATGGTTGCAAAAAATCCACAGCTGATACAGTTTTGCTGTACTTGCGCTTCCAGCTACAATCTCAACAACAGAAAAACTATCAAGATTAACAATCCAAACATGTTTCCTAGACAGTCTGGTCATCCATAATTACTGGAAGCAGCCACTTCTCTTCACTGCCAAAATATTGTCTATCATTTGTTGCCTGATACTCCTGGAGGGACTTATCAGTGTTTATTAAATAATTTGAATCTGCTTGGTAAAGTTTCCATTTAATGCTGGTTGAAATGTGAATTATTTATCATGTTTTTTCCCCCCAGCTTTCTGAAGAACAACACATGGTCTTTGACAAAATCTTTTGAATGCTGGATGTGCATGAGCTGGAACCACACACAACTAACTTTCTGTAGTAGCTGCAGGACAAAGGTTTGATGTTGGCACATCTTGCACAGGTCCTCCAGAATGGTAAAAAGAAAAGTTTCCCTTTGTATTTCTCTTGCACATACTTACCCTGAAAAAAAACAGGAAAAAAAGACATTGCTCATTGCTGATGACAGTAGATGTCAGAAAGCCGTTAGCTTTTTAAGAGAAATGAGCTATTCTCCCAAGAAGTCCAGCGTAAGACTCCCAGTCACTTCCATGAGGCCAAGCTCAACCCAAACCACTCTGGTGGCCTCACTCCATGGCTGAGGAGAGAGCTCTACCTTTTAGACAATGTTTTTGGAGAAACGAGGATAAGTCAAGACCCTGAATGGAATAACAAATTATCTGTGCCTTCCACTGGTGGAGAAACTGAGCTCAGCACTGGAACACAGCTACTCCACTATGGCCTCCAGTGTATTCACTCTGTCAGCAGCTCAGGTTTGGGAAATAATTAATCTTGGTCTCAGTTTGCTACCCCTGATGCTCTGAAAGAAAGCAGATGTCCTGCGATTTCCCCGTGTTAAAGAAGCACTACTCATCTAATGAGGAAGGTGATGGCTTTGGCAGACACTAATTTGGTGAATGGATCCAAGTCCAGATCTCTGCTCTTCCTGTTTTTTTAAATAAAGCTTTTTGTTTCTCTGTATTTCAACGTCTCTTCTACGCAGTGAGAGTAATTATTGCTGTAATCCACAGAGGTGTAGTGAGGATGAGTGCGCAAAGGTGTCTGGGGTGCAGACGCGCTGGAAACAGAGAGGGGCACTCAGTAGTTTGCCTACATGATGTATATCACCTTTCCTTCAAAAATTATTTAATAAGTAGGTTATTTTGAAGTGCCATTTTGACCTTGTTTTGCCTGTGTGATTTTCTGCCTTTTGATTTGTAGGTGCCTCTTCTGGCAAAGATGGCAAATCAGGTTAAATGCTGCAGGGACTTGCACTTTAAATGCTGACCACAGAGTCGTGTTTGCACAGAGGCCCCTGCAGCACTGTCAAGGAACCAAAAAGCAAGTGCAAACAGAGTTGTGCTGACTTTATGGCCCCTTACAAATCGTTTCTGGCATATGGGAATATTAGGTCTTAGCACACGAAAATGAGAGAAAAGTGTTTTATCACTTCTCTGTGATACCGGGTTGAACCTGTCCTTACATGCAGCCTCTGTTGTGCATGCACATTTGGAAGAGAGTCTCAGATAAACATCAAAATGCATGTCTTCTGATGTCAAGCGGGAGAGCTCTTTGCTCTTACTAAACCATGACAGAGGGCAGCTTGTGTTCCCCTGGCAGCGTGGGGATGGGGCCAGCAAAGAGCGATGAAAGCTGGGGCTTGTACCAACTGGCAATCCCACCCTGCGTGCCTCTCCCCTCCAATTCCCTCATTTTGTTTCCTATTCTTATGGGCAGGGAGAGTTCAGGAGAACATCAGCCTACCAGGCTCAGAGGAAAGCTGCAGAGACACAGCAGTATAAGGGAAGTCACAATTATTAGGTCTTTATTGGATTTGAGCAAATTTAGTGTATATGGACACGTCACCAATTTGCTGCATATTTTTGTAATTTTCCAACGTTGTATTTCGGTGCCAAAGCCAGATTCGTCCTTTTGTTTCATGGTAGCTGAGTGACAAATTTAACTCATCTCCTTGGCTTCAGTGGAACCCACCATCGGAGGGTTTTTCTCTCCACCCACAAACTAGACCACCTTTGGGAAGTGCCAGTTTCTCCTCCCTGTTTAAGGAAGCTCATGATTACTCTGTCCCTAACTTTGCCACCTCAGTTAAGCAGGATGAATGCAGGTCTTACAACACATAGAAACATAGAACGATGGGGGTTGGAAGGCACCTTACAGATCATGCAGTCCCAACTCCCCTGCCATGGACAGGGACACCTTCCACTAGACGAGGTTGCTCAAATCCTTATTTCTTTATGAAATCTAGGCAAGGCATGAACATGCTTTGAATTACAGACATTCTCCAGTTATGTGCTCAGGAGAAATTGTCTGTTATAGTGGAATTGAGTGCTCTGGTTTGTCCTGGGTCCAGGGGGAGCACCTCACAGCAGCCCCCAGCTGTCTCCCGGGCTCCAACCCATGTGGACCAGGCAAAGCAATGACTTCACTTTATCCTGGAAACCTCCTAAGATGTGTCACCTCTCCCCCTCTTCTTTAATTGCTCCCCCTTATCATTCACGACTCATCTTTTCACATTCGCCTCCTGTCTTAGGCAGCCTTAGTGAAAGCATTACTATTTTCAATTTGCTATATTAATAGTATTAATATTGAAATAACTCAGCAAAATTTGACTTAAAGTCTTGCCCAGGACCTCAGCAAGATTTTGGACCCCAGCTCCCACTGGTTTCACGACCTGGCCTCCAACTTTATCTCTCTGATTAAATCACTAGCTTTAAAATCCTGCACCATTTTCAACCCGATAACAAAGCACAGGAAAACGTGGCTGTAAGCTTCATGAATATTTATTTTTTCAACAGTGAAGGAGCAAGTTTACCTAACAGCTTTGCTAACTGATTGTCTGCAGAACAGGGAAGTTCTGGCCATGTTAACGCAAGCAGTAGTAGTTTATTGTTTTAGTCGACACATCTTTTTCCTTCCTTTTGAATAAACACACTGCAGGGTCTGGGAGGACGTGTGCCAGGAGCATTACTGAGCACAGCAACAGCCGAACAAAGCGCGGCAAAAGCACAATCCTAATCATAACAGAGCGAGCAAGTATTGTTACAAATGTTCCCTTTAGTATGGAAATGAGCCAGGGGTAATAAAAATGCCATAAAAATGTCAGAATGACTGATCACCAAGAAGCACTGGCCTTTTAATAACCAAAACTTGTAACAAACTTAAAAAAATTCCTGTGCTAAGAGAAATGCCATTTTTGCTTAACTTTATTGTTCGACTTATCCTCACTTCACTGCACAGTTAAATGATTGCCGAAGAAAACAACTTCAGAAGGGCATCAGTAAAGATCTGATTGAAATTAAATGGCATTCAAGCATGATGGTGGACTCTGCATGGAAACAAACTGTTAACCAGGGCATTAACACAAACACTGCTACTGCGTCTTTATGAGAATATGGGGCATATTTAGGTACTAATTGTTTGAATAGCAGCAATAAAACATAATGTTTAATGACATACAAATGAAGAGCTGTGTAACTCGTGTAATTCCATCAGAAAACGCTCAGGAACAGCAGCTTGACTCTTTAATTACTCAGATCAAAGGAAAAAAAGGCATTTTGAAGTCTGGTCTAAAGTGTTATTAATTACTCCTCTCACTAAAGCACAGATCAGCTCTGACAGAAATAGCGCTTCAGACTGGAATTTGTTAGCGAAAATGGGAAAAAAAAAGAATATTCATTGCTTTGTTGATGTCCATGTATATTGTGGGATAAGTTAAATTCTAATTACAATAGACTGGCAGAAAGGAAAAGAGAAAAGAAAGTAAAAGTGTAAAAGCTAAAATAAGGACAAATAAAGGTCATAGCTCCACGTATTGATCTCAGAGACCTGAAGCTGGTAAACACGCACAAAGATATCTGGGCTAAACACAAAATGTAAAATGAACATCCTCTTTCCTTCAGATTCCACTCTATACATAGACAATATGTATGTGCCACTTCATAGTCAATGCAATGCCGGTATTCAAAATATGATTATATCAGCCATTACTTCCTATTTTCAACTACAATAATCCACTTTTTTCATAGAATCATAGAATGGTTTGGGTTGGAAGGGACCTTACAGATGATCTGGTTCCAAGCCCCCTCCCATGGGCAAGGGACACCTTCCACCAGACCAGGCTGCTCAAAGCCCCGTCCAACCTGGCCTTCAACACTGCCAGGGAGGGGGCAGCCACAGCTTCTCTGGGCAACCTGTTCCAGTGCCTCACCACCCTCATAGTACAGAATTTCTTTCTTACATCTAATCTACATCTACCCTCTTTTAGTTTAAAGCCAGTACTTCTTGCCGATTCACTATGCGCCCTTGTGAAAAGTCCCTTTCCAGCTTTCTTGTAGGTCCCCTTTAGGAAAGGCCACAATAAGGTGTCCCTGAGCCTTCTCTTCTCCATGCTGAACAGCCCCATGTCTCTCAGCCTTTCCTCAATGGAGAGATGTTCCAACCCTCTGATCGTTTTTGTGACCCTCCTTTTGATTTGCTCCACCAATTTTTGGTGGATTTTGTTTTGGGGTGTGGTGGGCTTTTTTAGCATTTTTAGCAAACTTACAAACTGAGAATCATAGTGCAAGAAATATATTTCTGGTAAGATAAGGTCAAAAGAAAGCCTGACATACCAACAGTTTCCTAATAATTGGTATTTTCTGGCAGGTCCACAATGCAGAACCGACCTAGCAGGTGGCCTGGGTGCTCCCCAACACATTGGGATGAGAGACCCTGGCCCTGGCCAGGCTAGTACCTTCATGCCTCATTTCTTCCTCTGCGAAATTGTTGCTGAGATCTATAGATGAAACACACTCAGTAAAGGTAGGGTTTTTTTGTGCCTATGCCCCTCACACCCTCACTACATCGATCCACAAGTAGAGAAATGCACAGAGGTGCCCTCTCTGTGGGTCTAACACCCATTGGGATCCCGCACACATAGGAGACCTTTAGGGTCACTTTGGCCAAGCTGTACAACTCAACATTCAACCACCAAATGAGGGTGCCAGGGGGACCTGTGTCCGCCCCAGGGCAAGGACAGGGCAGGATCCTGGCTGGCTCCCATGCATGGCAAAAAGGGATTGAAGATACTTACATCAGTAACGAGTTTAAGCAGCTGAGCAGGCCATTAAACACATGTGTTTACATTCAAATTCACGTGTAAATCCTCCAGGACACTAACGGCAGCAAATCCAGCATGATTTTCTGCAACGTCAATAACGCAGATGAAGGGTGTGCGTACACACGGGGCTACGCTGCTGTTTACGCAAGGGGTTTCTTGCAGAGGCAGCATATGGTGATACACAGCCCCAGTGTATAGAAGTAACGCCATTACTGTAGTAATGAGCTGGAAAGCGCTGAGATCACATACTTACAGTCTGGAGGCAAGCAGAGACGGGTGTGCAGCCTGAGCGAGGCTGCCATGAGCCAGATGTTGCTGCAAGGTCTGCGGCGCACGTGTGCTGCTGCAGCTCTGGCCGGGAGCCGTGCAGCCGGGTGCAGGGGACCTGCGCTTGCATCTCCTTTTCTCTGCAGCTCAGCTACGCTTCTTTGGGGCCAGAAGGGACCACTAGCTGACCCATCTGGACTAGGTGTATCCCTTTATCCTCACAACATCCCCATTATCTTGCATCCAACCAGAGCACCCTGTCCACAAAGCACCCAGGGTTGTTTTGAAGATTTTGAGAGATGCAGTGTCTACCCCTGCCTTTGATAGCTCCTTCCAAAATGTGTGCATTTCCCATTTAAAAGTGTCTGGCTTCATACTCTGGCCATCAACTCCTGTCACATCTTTCTCCGCCAAAGGGCCAGCCAGAACAAAGATGTAAAAACCTTGCAATGACTCCATGTGTCTGATTGAGTTCCCAACGGACATTGCAGGGATTTTTTCCCACTGGCATCTGCAAGAGCTGGAACGGGCGCTGTATGTGGAATAATCATTGACTTTGGGTAATTTAGAGTCCTGGGTACACTCAACATACCCCATACAGGCAGAAGTGATGCCCAGATAGCGAAGCCATAATAATTCCCCATTAACTTTTGACCACCTCCCAATTTTAGTCACTGCTACTTCTCCCCCGGGGCTTTATTCCAAATTTCAAACATCTAAAGAGTTTCAGACAGCCACAGAAATGGAGCTGACAAAGAAATATTTCCTCTTTCCAACCCCAAGTCTGCAATGTCTGCAGAGGGCTCTTTGGGTCCAAGGCCCAGGTCAGGTCAAGCTGAAATTTGGGTGAGGACCAGCGTTTCTGAGCTTAGGGTCACATCTTGGATGTTTGCCGTCTCTGGAGCGAGCAGTAAGACACTCACATGTTTGCCTCGAAGGGGTGGAGGTGGTGGGCTTGACTCTGAAGTCCCTGCTCCACTCTGAGCACTGGAGTTTGGCCATTGACACCGGGGACCCTGAAATTTCATCTTGCTAATTGCAGTTTGGCTCTTGATGCAACTATGGCATGTGGCTTTGGAGGCAAAGAGAGAAAAAATAGTCCCCATCCACTAAAAACCAGAAATCTTCTTCAAAGCATTTGAAAAATAATGTCTCTGCTAGATTCACAGCACCTACACAAAATATGAGCCCGAGCTGCGGTGCACAGGTAATTTTGCGATATTTTCTGCATTGCCTTGCCAGCACATGTGCCTGCTGTGTGCAGACACACACACGTGCACACTCTCACACACACAGTCATCCTTCCCTTCAAGGCATTGTAAGCTTAAAGAACTGTATCACCTGTTAACACAATTCCAGGCTTTTATTCCTTTCTTTTCTTCTGTAACTTCTATTACAAACCACGGACACACACGCACTCTGCCGTGCTGTCTCATTTTGATGTGTTCAGTCACCGTATTTGCCACCGATTGAAAATCACATGACCCTTTTTATTTTAAATGTCTGATAAAAGTTTTCAGTTTCAAAGGGGCTGAGTGTATGAAGATTGTCCATACAAAGTTTAAAAACGCCACACGCAAACTGACATGTAAGGCCATGTTTGATCTGTAATGCAAACAGAATAAACAATGATGGTGAGCTGTAAGCCTAAAATTCCTCTCATCTTTGAAGGCCCACGGCTTTAAAAGTACAACTGCCTTCTGTGCCACAGCCTGGCAAGTGTATCTACATGCCTATATGTATATATATACTTACACTTAACATAAAAAGCTTCTGTGTTCAAAATAGGGTCAGTAGCTAATTGCAAGACTATGGTTTTCTTCTTTAACCACCTTCTGCTCATGAGTGAAGGTGAGTCCAAATCTTATCCCACTGAAGAAAAACAAATCCAAACACGAGCAGGAGCTGGTTGAAATTATGTAGACTACAGAAGCCAGACTACAGAAGCCTTTGCAATACATGCAAGGCACAAATCAAGCCACACAAATAAATGGCATGCAGTAGGGCAGAGTGACTCTTAAGAACACTTACAGGTACCCTGCGGAGGCAAAACAATTCCTCAAAAATGCAAAACCCACCCAGGCACAGCAAGCCAGCGCAAGACCCAGACAATATGTGCCACCTCACTTAAGTAGGGCATAAGATGATATTTTCCTAGGGGGAAATTTCACACCAATTTGGGTGCTCAACATGAGATGCTCAAGAGGGAGCCGATACCCAAGGCAGGATGTGCATCCTAAGCTTTCTGCAAATTGAGACCTTTACAGCATCTCACCTGGCGCATCCAAAACCAGAGCCATCTTCTCAGCGCCGTGGCTGAGAGCTGCAGCTGCGCTTGGCTGTTGCATCGTCTGTGCTGGGTGGTTTGCTGTAGTTTTTGCCTGTGGAGATGTCTTTGCCGGCATCACTAGAGATCAGCCTCCAAAGGCAGGAGCTTTAAAGGGCAGGAAGAAGCCACTCCTTCCACATACCTGGCAGTATGTAAAGTTTTTGACTGCATGAGACTACGGAGCTGGATCACAAAGGGTAGAAGGCACTGGTGGAGAGCGTTACGCTCAGCACGGAAGACTGTGCTGTAGGCGAATTGCAGGATTGCTTGTTTCAACCCACTCACCCTGTCTCTGAGGGCCAGCGATATAGCTGCTGTTTGAAAAAGTGCCAGAGGAGAGTCTCTTAGGGCTTGCTTAGAGCTGAAGCATACAAAACCAGTGTTAGCCTCCACCTTCGAAGGTGGTTTCGGTACCGCTGTCACAGCACGTGTTAGGAGCGTCCTCTCGCTGCAGCACCGGCACAGAGAGCAGAGCGGGGCCGCGGGCTCCCAAGCGCATCCTGCCCTCTGCCATGCCCCCAGAGCTGCTGAAATGTGCAGTACCTCGGCACGTACTGTGTGCATCCACCTACTGCCTTCTTAAAACCAAGGTGATGCACTTACTGTATAAAGGCTTATTAGTTTTTTTTTGATGAAAATGACTCAATAAAGTCCAGCCATTAAGAACTCCTGCCTAAATCACCCCTTATATTCGAACAGAGCACTCAGTGCTCACATTAAGTCTCCCTGAAGATGAGACGATGCATACAAAGATACCCATGATCTTAATTTAGCTTTTATAGACTTCATAAATTTGTGTTAACAAAGTGTAACTGAAACCCCCCGCTGGCAAAAAAAATATTAGCAATGAGCTACTTTAACTGCTACAGGAAGACCATGGTGAGGGATGGTCTTTCTGCAGAGGTTATAACATGGATTTCCTGCTACGGCATGCAAGAAAGCAGCAGTGTGCTATGCAGTGCCGTATTGCAACAGAGCTGGTAAACTCCATGTGAGTAGGAAGGTGTCCCTCTTCTACCTCCTTCTCCTCCTCCTCCTCCCCTTCCCCAGAGTTACTGGATCCCTGCACCAGCGCAGTGGGCAGGGTTGGAGCCACTGACCCAGGCAGCTACGGCAAAAAAGGGACTTTTTGGAGCAGCTTGTACCAGTGAAGGAGAGCAGGAGCTTATGTGCTTTTTGCTGAATCGGGGCCCCACCTCAGTGTCGCGGCTGAGCAAACAGGCAACTGTTTGGTTTGCTGGTGATTCAAACAGGCCAGCAGAAAAATCACTGCAGGTCAACTCAGAACAAATACCTTCAGAAACGTTCAGAGAAAAGCGAAGCCTGAAGAACTGTTTTGTTTCAGGTTGAATGAAGTGTTTCACTTTCAAACGGAGCCGCGGGTTTGCCGAAGCTCTCTTTTGCAGAACAGCCTTGAGAAGGAAGTAATTTCAAACTTAAAAATTGGCACGGTTCAAATTTTCAGGGCTTTTTCCCAGCAAACTTGAAGTGAACCTCAAGTGAACAGCAAACAGTTGCAGCATTGCTGAACCTGCCTAATCTAAAGAAAATTTTGGCCGCTGAAGGGTTGAGTGCCTCTCCACGGCACGCAGCAGAAGGAAGGTGTGAGCCCTCCTGGCGCGGAGCAGCTCTCCGCGTGCTCTGCTTATGGCACCCAGCTCACCCTCCGCTGGCTCCTGCAGCAGCTGCCTTTACAAATGAAGTGTTTCACCTACGTTGCCATTTTCCACTCCCAAGTACCCTGAGGCTAAAGCCCATTTTACAGCTCACAAATTATTATGTTTTGATTTACAATATTTTCTTGTAAAAAGAAAACCCACTGCAGGTTTGTGCTCAAGAAACAAATGCAAATTCCTTCTCCTCCCCCCAAAATAACGCACAGTGAAACAGATTTCCCTGCGAGCAGAGCTCTTTGCTACTGAAGATGACAAGGGGTCCATGAGGAGTGACCTGGCCCCTGCAGACCCTCACAGCCAGTGGAAAAGGACAGTTTCTGATGGAAAGGACGGCACCAGCAGTACCAGAGAAGATGTTAGCAGATTACACGTAGCTAGTGTGAAAAGGCATAGAGATAGATGACCTCCAGGTTAGGAGAAGTAGTTGGTTACATGCTACATTGAGTGTACTCTGAGCATGGCATCTATAGAACCTGAAAAAACAAAAAAAATCTTTATTTTCTTTGATCAAAAATACATATAGAAATGCCTGTTTTGAGGAAAATATCATACATTTTTTTTCTTGTTTAACAAAATAAATTAAATATACATGACTTCTGTTTAAACTCTATATAGAATTACAAAGGTTTTATATTTGCAATTGGATTCATTTCCAGTCCATATAGGTATTTAATATGGTCCTTATTTATTTTCTCTTCTTTCTGGTTTTATTGTAGTTCAAACTGCAAAAAAGTTGTATCATTTCCAAAATGTTATCTGAAGGGAGGGGACAACCACACACAACTTAGGTGAATATTTCTCAAATGCATTTTTTCCTACAAGATTATTATTTCATTCTCTTTGTTTTTTATTTTTTAACGTTTTCATGTATTTTGCATTGATGTAGAAAATCCAGTAGCTTGTCACTGTGAGCCATCAGAGAAGGACAGCGTTTTGCTTTCTTCAAAATCAGCAGTTCAGTTATTATTATTATTATTATTTCTTAAATATAAATATAAAGGTGTTCTGTACAATATTCCTCTTTCCTTCCTTGCTTTTTCCTGGCAGTGGCACTGAGTCCTAGGACCAGGGGAGTGGAGCACTTGAGGTTTGGTCTGCAGAACCCCCCCATAGGAAACACGATGCCTATGGGTTGCAGAAATCGAACCGACCAGCTTGATCGGCATTTCAGACCAAATGGCCACGACTGAGGAGCATTTGGCTTTTCACATTGTGAACAGAAATTAGTTTTTCCCGATCCTCTTGTGTTATTTTTTTTCCCCTGGAAGAGGTGAATTGGTTATGTCTCCCATTGCTTTGGCACTAAACCTCAGACACTTCAGAGCTCAAGTCACTCCAAGTGGGACAGGTCTGGGGGTTTCCCACTGAAACAAGTGATGTGCAGCAGGCACAGGAGCAGCGGTGCCCATCCAGAAGAGCAGCGCGGTTGTCTCTTGGTTGTCTTGCTCCTCTTAGCAACACAAGGAGGAGGTGGTGGTTCATGTCCCTGTGTCCTGTCTTGCTTGTTGCCACCTTGATTAAAAAACCCAGGAAGGCTCCGCTGTTGGAGATGGCTGCCTCTCTGTTGAGATTTGGAGTTCCTTCATTATTCCTTACCTACATCCTGGTTGCAATAATTAAAAAAAAAATCTCTTTTCTCTCTCTGTCTTTCTCTATTATATATATATTTATATAGATAGATATAGATATATACACATATATATATACACACACATACACACACGCATATACAATTATATATATGTATATATATATTTAAAATTATATATATAATCTTTTCTGTCTGCTTTGCCTATTGCTGGCAGCGTGAGCTGGCTTGGAGCAGTCTCTTCTGAGGTACCACGAGGAAAAGCCCAAACGAGCCACTGTACACGACTGCCCTCTTAGCACTGGTACTGAATGTGCTGGTGCTGATGGACTTTGCCTTCCACGTGCGAGTGGGTGTGGGTGTGGATGTCCGTGTAAATCTTTGGGTACATTTTGGATGCCATGGCCGGGGCGAGTGCAGGCCCTTGCGACAGTAAATGCTGCTGCTGGGCAACATATTCCTCATAGTTTATGGAGGAGATGCAGTCTTTGTCGGGGACCTGGGAGACGCAGATTCTGTCCCGGGGCTGTGGCCGGTGCACGGGGGCGGCAGCTGGCGGGGAGCAGGGTTTCTTCTTGGTCTGGCAAAGCCACAAGAGGATCGTGCCGAAGATGAAGACGGCTCCGGCGGGGATGCCAATGATCACGGGCCAGGGCAGGCTGCTGGCTGAGGAAGGGGGCACAGGTGCACTCGGAGGCTTGGGATCTGGACGTTACAGCAGGAAAGAGACACTAAGAGTTAATTAAATGCAGGCAAAGTGGATTCAAAACAGCTGTCACACTTGGGCTGGCTTTTGTACAGGCTGTCTGGCAACCCTGCCAGACCAAGTAACAAGGGAGAAATCAAGCCAGCACATGATGTTGGGTAACTAATTTGCTTTTCATTGCTCCTGGAAGGACAAACAACTCATTTTCTCTGGTTTAGGGGTCAGGCAGGGAGTCTTTGGGGGATTTTTTAACTTTCTTATCCAAGCTTTAATGGATGCACAAGAGCCAGCCCGAGAGAGTTTCCTAACACCCTCACTCTGCAATGGAGTGGGCTTTGCTGCCCAGATCGGAGGACTCAACATGGGATGTGTCAGTAATACCTCCATGTCAGCAGCCCAACAGGCATGACTGGGTTGCGCAGAGCAATGGCACGTTTTCCACTTGCCTCTACCAGGTGTAGCTGTGTGTGCGTGGCCTTTAGACACTCATTAGTATCCCTTTCTGGTGATACTGAAGCTACTCAGCAGTGGTCCGCCATGGCAGGTGGCATGAATGGAGTGTTTTGGAGGTGTTGTCTTGAGTTTCTTGTGTGGCTGGGAGGAAGGCTGAAGGATGGGAAAAATGTAGGTGAGCTGGTGGTGCCCAGGCCACAGAGAACTGAAAGTTCACATGGCATTAAAGTGTGTGTCCAAATCCCTGTGCCAAATGGGCTCTACATCCACCACTCTCACTGGAGCTGCCCTTGGCTTTCCAAGGATAGCAAATTCAGCTACCACAGGAGACAAGATGCTTCAGACAGCATCTTTCACATGCACCTCCCCCTTCCCCGCTCTGCTGTTGGCGGCATGTACATCCCTGAATAGCCACTCCGGTTTCTCAGCCTGATTTCTTGATTTATAGACCCGAACGGAATCCTGGGGTAGGATCCTAGCTATCAACATCCCCATCTAGATAGCTACCAAGTGGGATTTCCAAAGCCTTGAAAAATACCTGAGCACAGAATTCAGATTGCAGGGAGACACCCAAGAAACTTTGAAAACCACAGGCTATCCAAATTGTCCAACATGCTAAATTCAAACATATGTTACTTCACTTTCAAGCCAAACTTCTTTAAGACACTATTGCCTTTTTTTCTCCTTGACAAATAATCCTACAGCTAGTTTGAAATACTAAATATATACCATAAGGTCTCTTTGAAATCAGAAGAACCTGTACTGTTGACCTCAAAAGACAAAAAGTTTATTCACCAACACTGGAAATTACAGAATAATTTAGGCTGGAAGGGGAGTCTGGAGGTCATCTGGTCCAGCCCCCTGCTCAAAGCAAGACAGGATCAGAGAACTGACCCATCAGCTGACCACAAAACCAACAGTCTTCATGTTGTTTGGCAGAAATCCTCTGCTGGGCTGGAATGAAAGTGTTTTGATATTCATCCATGCTGTTCTTCGGAGCTGTCTATGTCAAATCTGGTAGATTTACAAGCAAAATTGTGTTTTTCTAACTCATGGCCTTGCAACCACATCTTTGCCTCTGAGGGCAAGTTGGGTTCTCCTTCTCCATCACTGCCAGTAATAACAGGCCTGCAGGCTCTGGTTCTGGTATGAGGCCTCATTATAGTCCCATTTAAATCAATGGAAAGTCTCCCACTGATTTCAGCGGGAGCTGGATCAGACTCTCATAGTTCAGAAACTCCCAGAGGCTTTGAATCATATCTCACCCATGCAGCCTTTTCCTCGGGATTGACAGGCTTTCTAGTTGGAGTTTAGTCCTAAACCTAAGTGATGCCACAGAAGATGCCAAGAGCACTTTCTTACTTGGCAACCCGCTGTCAGTATCTAAATTCAAGCTAGTGACTCTTGATGGCTGCGGAAACGCAGAGCTTTGGCAATCTGAGCAAAGCGAGCAGAAGAAGCCATGTTGCCTTAGTTACAGGAGTCATTTTTCCCACTACCTACACAGAAAACCAGTCCTAACAGCCTGAGAGAGTTAATGGTCTCTGTCTCTCACTGGTGTCTTGACTGGAGACACCCCATCAGACCTGACAGCTAAAACAATCTGATATTGTCTCCAGCTTCTGCAGTTTCTTCGCTATGTTGGCCTTGTGGTGGTGAAGGGAAGAAAAAGAAGTAAGACTGATTTTTGTCATAAAACTGGTGGATCTGCAGCTACATTCACAAGCAGGATGAGGCAGAAAGAAACACCCTTTTCAACAAAACATATTTATCAGGGCAGAACTGCACAGTCAGGAGGCAAAGAAGTAAATGACAAAGCGAGGACGATGTACCTCAAACACACTCGACAGCCTCAGTTGGACGTGGCCACCAGCTCTGAGAGAAGGAAGCAGCTGTGAGTTTGGCACAAGGGTCCCCAGGGGATCACTGGGTAAGAATTTAATCAATCATTCCCTCTTTCACGCTTGTTCTTTTCCTTCCCTTGTGACTGGGACAACTTGTATTCTTCTCTCATTTTATGGGCCTGTATCATTACTTCCTTTTACCAGTAAAAGCAATATAAGTAAGAGCAAGAAAAAGGAGAAATGTAAGAATCGGGGATTGCGAACTGTGCGGGCTATTCGGTTCCTCTCGCACATCCTGCGCCCTATCACTGAAGTGATGTAGTGCTTGCAACTGCAGTATCCTTTCCCAGCTCCTCTTCCATGCAGGAGGAGACAATTCATTTTATTTCACATTGCTGGAATCATTATTCCCCATGAAGAAAGAAAAGGAAATATCACCAAGAGGGTTTCAGCAGGTGCAGATTTAAACCAGGGTTGATTTAGTCCCTCGCTCATTCTTATCAGAACTGGGCTAGCCTAAATCAGCACAGCATCACAGAGAGCCATGAACCCCAGTGGGCATCAGTAGTTGTATTAATAAATACCACGATGTGGACTATTGGTTCAGATGGGGGGGAAAAAGGCATAACTCACCTGGCAGGACTGTGAGAAAAGCACTGCGAAAGCTGTAGCCCATGGTGTTTGCCCCTAGGCAAATGTACATCCCTGCATCCTCTTCCTTGGCTCGAGTAATCATCAGTTTGTTCAGGTAGGAACCATCGGGACGAGACCAGACCTCCCCCGTGGGCAGCACAACAAACTTCTGTCCCCCAACGTCGATGGTTGAGTTGTACTTGCTCTCTGTGCCATACTCCACCCTTTTCAGCCACTGGATGACAGGTTTGACATCGCTGCGGACTTTGCACTGGAAGGATGTGGTCCCACCGTAGTCTACTGTCGTGTTGACGGGGTGCGTCCCTGTCAGGATGGGCTTGGACCTCGTCCTCTCTGCACAAAAACACATGGAGCTCCATGGAAAAAGGTGTTTGCCAATCTCATTAACTTGTGATTGCAGAAATTTAGAAATGGCATAGGAGGGATGCAAAAGAATTGTCTGGTCCAACCCCCTGCCCCAAGGCAGACTGAGATTTCTGCAAACCTCTCCTGATATAAATTTGCCCAGCCTCTGCCAAAGCCTCTAATGGTAGATGATCTCCAGTCTCTCCAGACAACTCCACTATTGTCTGATGCTTAGTAAGTCTTTTCTCATGCTGAATCTGAATCTTCCTGTTTCTATCAAGGGAGTTACTTACTTACTCTATCTGCATCAGTCCTGGAGAAAAGCTTTCTCTCCCTCTTAGCCCTTATATTTCGGAAGATTTTCTTTGGTCCTCTCTACTGCACACTGAACAACCCTCCTAACTGCTAAGCAAACAGGGTCTTAAGAATCTCTTATAGAAGGTTCTTCTGTCTTTGCTGTGTTTCTGCTCTCTCAGGTCACTCATGAAGCATTTATATTTGGGTATCCAGTTTGCGGTGGCATTACTCAGCACCACACAAGCCAGACCTGGCCCTTCTCCTCCTTGTCAGTATTGTAAGTCCAGTCCAGACTGCTGAATTTCCCCATTCCCTTGATGTATGCTGCAACTATGAGATGACAAAAGGGGTCATCCTTCCTTGCACTCCTGCTTATCCTCATGTCTCAGTGACCGTATCCCAGAATAATGGGATCTTAATGATGTACCTTGACCGACAGGGTCAGAGGCTGCAGTGATCTTTCTTGAGTCTTGACCAGAGGAAGATAAATGGCCTGATACTAGCCATTTCAGGTTTAAATTTGGGCAATAGTACAGATCTGAACACAAATGAAGTGGATTATTTCCCTGTAAATGTTCACCTGATATTGACCCTGATGATGTTTTATCAATGTTTATAAATATCTGAAAGGAGTGTGTAAAGAAGATGAAGCCAGGCTTTTTCCAGTGGTGCCCAGAGACAGGATCAGAGGCAACGGGCACAAACTGAAGCACAGGAGGATCTTTCTAAACATCAGCAAACACTTTTTTACTGTGAGGGTGACCAAGCACTGGCACAGGTTGCCCAGAGAGATGGTGGCATCTCCATTCTTGGTGATATTCAAAAGCCATCTGGACATGTTTCTGGGCAACTGGGTCTAGGTGACCCTGCTTGAGCAAGGGGAGTTGGACCAGATGACCTCTGGAGGTCCCTTCCAACCTCAGCCATTCTATCATTCTGTGATGCTGTGTCTCTTACTACCATGTCTGGTAGGGTGTAATTTACAAGTGATTATGACAGAACCTTATGTATACTCAGATACAACCTAAGTTTTTTACTAGATTATTTACAAGTACATATGTATTGAGAGCCCACACCAGAACCACTATGGCTACCCCAGTCTGGGGACAATGAGCGGCAGGGTAAGACATGTTCCTTCCCCTTTTGGTCTTCCCAAATGTTTCCTTAGGACAGACAAAATTGGATGCAAGAAAGCCCCTTCTTTCATGGACTAATGTAAGGCTGTGGATGCTGTCTCAGCCTTTGTCTGGGAGTCCTTCAGGAGATATCTGTCATCCCTTTTGCTGGGGCTGACAGCTTCCCATGGGGACCAAACTCTACTAGAAGCCATTCCATGCCATGTCACCCACTGCTGGGGGAGCTGAGACCGTATGCACTACCAGTGAGGCAGATCTTCACTTCATCATCACCTCCCTGCTTTTATTATTTCTTTCTTCAGTCTAATCATCTGCATACCAACTATGGAGCAAATTTTTGTGGAGGAAGAACTCAGAAGGCTTTTGATTTTCTAGTTAATAACAAAATGTTTCCTTTCTTGCAAATTTTTTTGCCTCAAGTCTCAGCTGATGAAGGAAACAAGATGGTAGGAAAGGAAATCAAACACAAGAAGTTCACAAGACCATCCTTTCCAGCATGATCGTAAGTCTTACGTTGTGTCAACACCACATAAAGTCAAAGGAAAAATATATTCCTCATTCTGAGGAACGTTTGAATTTTTTCAGTGCTAGCATCAGAGAAATCAGTCACAGTTTCCAGACAAGGAGGAACTGCAAACCTCTATCCTAGGCACAGAGAGAAATTATGGTATCACACTGGGTGGTAACTGCTGGCAATCATCAACTGCTTTTGACAGCAAACACTGTTGGATTGAGCATGCAATAAAACAGCTCCCACCAGCACTGGCTCCAGGGTGAGAAGAAGGAACAATGGACCCTCTTTCAAAAACTCAGGATACTTTCAATAATGAGGGCTCTAAAGATGTGCTTGGGAAACAAAAAACCCACAGTGGTCTCTATAGGCTTTGTCTTGTGACTACCAGCAGGAATCACAGCTGGGCAGACTGACTGAGAGTCAGATAAGCAGGACTTAGGAGTGGAGGCTCAGGGGGGAAAAAAGGGGAGGAAATTGAATAAAACCTGTAATGCTCCACAGAATGATGTTAAAAATAGAAAGATGTCTGAAAACTGCTTAATGCCCTTATCTCCTTGACTCTGGTTCCAGCTTTGGTTACTGTTTTCACTCCTAGCCAGCAAAAGCTAATGAAAACAAAGGTTACATACATCTTTAAGTTGATAAAAACCAAGATAAACAGGGACACAGAAAGAGGTTTGTTCCTGGTGCTGTCTGGTTTTGATGAAGTGAAAATGCCACAGCTGCCATTAGGATGGGGCTTGATTCATTTCCCTGTCTCTGCTCCTGGGTTTAGTGTAAACACATGTTTTTACTGTCTCTACACAGCTGCATCTTTATCAATCCCAGATGTCCAGCAGGTTTGTGCCTTTGGAGCCCAACAGAGCTCCTCACATGTGCTTTTAATTCCTCTGATTCTAGAGAAAGGATTTATCAGAGAACAGATCTTTACCTTTAAGAACAATCTTTCACACTGGGATAAACTTTCTCATGCTAAAATGTATGCAAAGACAGACAAACAACATGCTTCCCATGTGGCTGGAAATAGCCCTCTGTGCCCCTGCTCCTCATTAATGAAGGATATTCAATCTTCCTGCCACTCAACTCATCTTCTTCACTTTCTTGCATTGGCTGCTCTGTAATAGTTTCCAGGACAACTTATGATGATATCATAGGCAAAGCACAATGATTTAAGAATAAGAACTCTTCTCTGGTAGACTTAGGTATGATTTGAGTATAATTATCGTCAGTAATAATAGGGGAAACAGGAGATTAAAGACCAAGAATTGGAATAGCTAGATAGTAAGGAGAGGAATTTACCCCACCACAATGCAGGGTAATTCCCCACAGGTCATCTTCTAAGGGCTGAATCTTTAAAGCCACGTAGGCATCTAAAGATACAGACAGGACTCTAGTGGGAGTATGTTGGGTTTTATTTTTAGTATCTCATTTGTACCCACCTGAACCTTCAGATGGCCAAATATTTTTAAAAATCTGGCCCTAAAGCCTTGTCAGGCTAATCACTCTAGTCATAAGATTTCTGCTCATTCCCCTGGGAGAATTCTCTAATGAAGTGGGCCTCCTATTACAGGTATCTAGACTAAATTTTCAATTGATTAGTTTCACCCTATTACCGCTCTGATAAAGTCATCTGGGCCATCTTAAATATTTCTACTCCTTCTCTATGGTACATGAAAGAGCTTTCTCAGTTAGTTCTTGCTCTGTCCTTGATTTGACTCTGTTGGTATTGTAAGACTGCTGGCCAATGGTGAACTTTCACTATACAGGTGCCCTTAAAGATGGCTGTTTCCCAAGTATCTCTCCTCATTTCAGCTTCTAAATTGTATTGTTGCTACTCTGTCTTGCCCGGGTGTTAGGTTTATTCTGTAACGCTTTCTCTGTCTCTGCTAATGTTTTTAACACTTCCCCATTTCTGTGTCCAGCTGTCAGCACTGCATGCTTGCCATCACGCTCTCTTTACTTTGCCAGCCCCCTTCTCCAAGCTCCCTCCCTGCCTTTCCACCTCAGAGGCTGCACTTACGGATTACTTCAACTTTGTATGTTGCATTGATTTCTCCAACTTTGTTAAACACTCGGCAGGTGTATTTCCCACTATCCTCTGGCTTCAGATTCTTCAGGTTCAGTGTCCACTTCTTCTTCTTGTTCTCCCCAATCTCTTGGGCTGTGAGAGGTTTATTGTCCTTCAGCCACGTGATGTCAGGCCGTGGGTTCCCACTGGCCACGCACTTCAGGCGGATGGAGCTGCCGACAGGACGGGCGATCACTCTCCGTCTCATCTTGGCAGGCTGCGTGAACCTGGGCCGGGCTGTAAAAGGCATGAAAAATTGACTGTGGTGAGAAAAGGGCACGCAAAGGAAGATGCTGCTGTCAAGCATTATGGGCAATTTTGTTTGAGAGGCACCTGGCAGCCCCATATGTACCAGTCTATCACTGTCTCTTATATCAGCTCAAACTGGTTTCCTCTAGAAAGCAGGCACTATCCAGCCTGATGCATCTGAATGTCTGCTGGACTGCTACAGCTGCCACATTAGCCTTCAGCATAGCACCACCCTGGAATTTCTCAGAGTCTGTAAGGCAACTGCATCAAATCAACTCATAAAATAATACCAAAATCACGCTATTGTAGCTGAAGGCAAAATGCAGCCCCATAATCACATTGTAATTGTTACCGTATTCCATGCCACAAATACAAGCCCTTAGCCAAGACCTAAGGAAAAACCCCAGATTCCTGTCAGGCTGACCATTTTCTCAATCTTTTGCTGGTCACTTGAAATTTCATTTTCTGAAGATGTTTTGCCTCTTACTTCTCACTGCCTTTAATGTGGCTTAAGAAGAGTCAACATCTTTTCAATGCGTAGCAAAGTCTTAGAAGTATGCCAGACTTATGTACATTGATCTGAAATGTATGCAATTCATTCAACAGTAATTTATGAAGCACTCACATTGAAAGGCCCAAAGAAGCAAACAAACAAATGGAAAGACCCAATAAAAAACCCTTTAGTTTTTATTATTAGGTGATACCCCATGGCAGTCCATTCCAAAAACGGAGAAGCTGAAGCAATAGCTGCTGGTAGACAGAATCGTGGGTGAAGATAATATTTCCTTGCCTTAGCAAGGAAATCACGAATATTTCTAAAACTGCAGTGACAAGAACACCAGAGAAATGCAAGCCACTCACCTGGCAAAATCTGAAACTTACACCCTCAACTGCACTTCATTTTAATTCAGATGATGTCAGAATTCCAGGCAGAAAAGAGGGGGCACCTTTACATCCTATTAGCTTCACTGACACTGCAGAATCTTTCTGTAAAGTCAGGAGTTGGTCTAACTATCAATAGAAAGAAAAAGAACCTCGCAAAAACTTTTAAGACAGTTGAAACAACAGAATATGATCTGTTGCAAGGCAAAAGCTTGTCTACTAGTACCCTATAATGAAGAAATAACAAGAAACTACAAACTTCTCACAGTTAATGTAATTATGCAATGCCAGTCCAGGGGCAATTCTAGCTGCAATCTCCTGCTGAGATTAGCACTACTTCTGACTCCCGCTTGGCACTCTCCTCCTACACCCAAAATACTCCTGTCAAGTTCATCTGTCTTCATTTTTGTTTGGGCAAAGCCAGTTTCTCCTCTGAGTCCATTCAACGTCTCCACGACGCATTTCTTTCGCTGCTTTTGAACCCCGTTTCTTGCTTACAGTAATCTTACTCTTCAGCCATAAAGCACAGTCACACTGCATGTTCACACTCCCTGGTAAATTCTCCCTGATCCTTTTCTTGGAAAATAAGAGAAAAAGGTAATGAGTGGCCTGCTCTGTGGCACACTGGGTTGAATTATGCCAATCAGCCACTGTCCTTCACCACCAGCAACTCAAGAGCCACAACCCCAGTAGCACATAACACACCAAGGAAAGCTGAGTAGGTTGTGCTTCAGGTGTCAGGGAAGTTTGCTGCAGGGCAGCAGAGTGGGACTCCCTGCTACAGAGCCAGTCCCGCTGTCCAGGGCTGAGGGCCAGAAGCTCTGGGATGTGCATTATAGTAGAGTTTTTCTGGTTGGAGGAGGCTGGTCTCCAGCTTCCTCTCTCCAAGTGCTGGGGAACTGCATCTATTGCCCTCCGAAATCTATGAACTTATCCCTTAGTCCTCACCCTGCTGCAGCCTTGCCCAACATCCCTCCCTCTCAGTAGAAGACACCATTAGGCATACCCCTCTCTTCAGAATCCTCTTCTGTAGGGGAAACCATCTGCCTCAGCAGCCTTCCCTTGCCCCCTTGGCTGTCATGTTGGGTCCCAGCCGTTTCATGTTATTTCAGACTCTTGCTCAGAAATGCTTTACTCTCCGTACAGAGGCTTTCATGTGTAATCTAATGAACTGGAGCAACGCTGGCACTGAAAGTCCTTGCAGTGACAGCTGAGCAGCAAGTGTGACACACTAACCTACTCCACAGGTTGTGGTGCACAAATTGCTGGGTATTCCCTTGGGGGTCTGCTGCAAGAGGAGGCCCCTCCCAGCAAAAACAATCACCCTCCCTGAGACGCAATTAACCCCATCACAGCTGCACGTTGTGAGCAATGACATGCCGAAGTTTAAGTCTGAGCCGCGGGAGACGTGTTGATAAGGGCTGTCGTTGTGGAAACCCAGTGAATGTCTGCAGGGTGCACGGAGAGGTTAAGAACCAGCCATGAAATGGGTCAGAATGGTTATCCTCTAATATGGCAGTAATTTACTCCGAGGCCAGGAACTGCAGGTCCAGGCAGAAGTAGATCCTTGCTGGATGGGATTTCTAGGCTGGGATTAACATGTTAAAGAGCAGGCTGGAGACAGGACAGGCACACTGCCCACGCACAATGAAGAGTCAGGTGAGTGAGGCTGAGCTCTCACCTTCCCTTACCTCTTCCCTGCTTCCACAGCAATATTTCAGAAGGACTTGGTGTCCCTGCTCAGTAAGGATGTTGCAAGACAGAAAATCTCTTTCCTCCCAAAAAAGCAGGGCTGTAACACTTCGGGTTTTCCTTCCACTGTGACTCCCATGAATCTGTCTGGAGTTTTGCATTCCCTCCTCTTTCATTGTTGCCCAGATACATACCAAACTACAGGTAAAGCTAAACTTGTTTGGCTCTTTCTGCCTTTCTTTCTTCTTCTATTCAAAGAAGGTTAAGCGATTATGTGGTCTCAAAAGCTACACCAGCTTGTGTGCAATATGCTGAAATCAGATCCCATTTACAGAGTCATGAATGTTTCCTTGACAAAAGCCTGAACTGGACACGTTTAGAAAAGCCAGTTAACAAAAAAGGAGAAAGAGAGAGACACACACACATGAGAGAGAAAAAGAGACCCAGCAAGCACAAAGGAGAAAGAGGGAGAAGCAGCAGTGTGAGACAGAGGCAGAAAAAGTCTCTTTTAAGTTGGTGCTAGTAAATGTCTGTCCCCAAATCTGTACCATTTACAGAAGTTTTGCTTGTTGGAGTGCCAGCGAAGGCCATTACAAAGTGCCTCTGTGTTATTTATACTTCACATGCTTGTTCTCCTCCACATCACTTGGCATTTGCTTCATAAACATGAACTGCCCATTTGTACAGTATAAATTATGCCACACACAAGACCAAGGGAAAACACAAGTGGATGGGGACAAAGAGACAGTGTTGTGTATGGGTTCCTTACTGAAATGCTGTTCACCGTGAAGATTTATTCAAGCTAATGAAAATTAAATGAAACAGAAGGCTGTTGGCACAAAGACCTGGGAAGGATTTCAGCAGTCTCCTCTCCCTGTGGGACACCTCAAGGTGCAAGAATTAGTCCTAGAGGCTCCTATCAGACATTGTTCATACAAAGTGAGATAGTTAGCTTAAAACGTGTAGTCTGCTGCAATCCGACACTATCACCTCCATGTAATGACGCTCAGTACCACTTCAAGCTTTCATGATACTTCTACAAAAAAGTGTCATGATACGACTAAATATCAAAATACTTTCAAGTCTTTAGGACGAGATCTCAGTCAGTTGTGGGAAGACATGGATGAGGGTATCTACCTTTCCCCACATCAGCTCCCCCTGCTTTTGATGGGGGCAAGACCCCTCCCCAGCGATATCACTCTATGATGGTAGCTGGAAAGCAAAGTGGAGCTTTTTTAAACATGCTTCTCCTCTCCCACTTCTCTAGGGCCAAGGACTGTGCAGACACAAACTGCTGCTTCACCCTTTATCCTCCAGCAACCTGCAGACACGCACTGACCCTTCCTGCACACCAGCTCGCACCAGCACTTTGCTTGTGATCACTGATGGATGGAGAAGGCTCAAGTGTGTGTGTGGCCTGCCCCAGCCATTTCCCTGCCTGGGGAGAGGAGATAGGAGGGACAGAACAGGGAAAAAGCAGAGATGCAGAAACACTCTGCAGCACAAAGAAGGACTAGGCCAGGGCAGCACAGATTAAGACACAATCTGATATGAAGATTATCAATACCTAATAATTTTAGTAGTGCTTACATCTTTTTTCAGAATATTATTGTTGTATTGATACCTCATCCACCAGCTCTACCAGGAGCACATCTGTCATGGCATTCAATGTCTGATTCTGTCTCCGTAAGGGTAATGAAGAGTAGAGAGATGGTAGCTTTTCTTGCTTAGCTGCTGAATCCCACTTGAAAGACTCCTGACCTGGAGTTTATCCAAGTCACCCTTTCTCTAGTTCTAAAATGTTGTCATCCCTTTCCAGAATGAGTGGAGGTTACCTTCCTCTCCCAGAACGAGCTCAGTCTCAGACGAATCTGTAATCCAAAGCTATTATGGCACTGCCTCCTCCAGGTGTGGCCAGGACTACACTGCAGCATACCAGATCCCTTGTTTGCCAGCTTCTGAAGAAAACCGGCCTCAGCTTATGTGGCGGGGACTCATACAGTGAAAGCTTGACAGGTTCCACCCCTACCATTGCTATGAAGTTGCTCCCTAGCCATGAATGTGGTACAAAGCCATCTCTGTATTATAAAATTAAAAGGAGGGATGCACAGCAAGAGCAAAATGGAAATGCTGTGCTTCATCCCTTGAGGCTGTAAACTCACATCTCACTTCTGTCAGTAATGGCCAAAAGCTGTTTGGCATCAGCCTGACAACTTATTGTCCTTCAAGGAGTGCTTGGACGAAACTTTGGACCTGCAAGTCTTGTGGTGATTCAGAACTTGTTCCAAGAGAGGTTTCAGCAGTTCCTCAAAGCTCTGCAACAGCATCAAAAGTCTATGCTTTAACAGTCAAGGTCTTAGAGAAGTTCATGCAGGTGTTTGAAAGAGAGGGCAATTTTAAAAAATACTCAGCTTTGGCCTAATGCTAATTCTCCTGAAGTGAAGTCAGACCTCCCATTTGCCCTCAGTGGGAGCAGTATTATGTTGGCACTGAAGGCTTTTGGAAATATTGCTGTAAAAGTCAACATGCCTTTTACAGAGAGTCTATGAAAGCTATAGTAGCTGCACATGCAAAAGAAAGTCACTGCCCAGAAAAACAAATGCAGGAGAGAACCATGCTGGGCTGTATGGCAGGGGGCCTAGAGCAGACCATGGGCTGCATTTCACAGAAGAACCCTTGGATGGGGTCCATTCACACCGACACTTTCAGCTGACACTCCATTTATTATTTGACCATCTGTAGGGAGAACTCACTCCAGTCGCTCTGCCTTTTCTTGCCTTCAGCAACTGAGAAATGTGCCGCGTGAGCAGCACTAAACAAAGAGCCGAACAAAACCGGGACCATTCCTTACCCCATTGCTTCCCAGAATGATCTTCATATTCTCCATTGGAGCCTTCAGGTACCTGGCTATCCTTTCCTGAGCTGGCATCGTCTGCAAAGCAAAGGAAAGGCAAGATGTTAAGAAGGTCTCCTGCAGTGCAGCAGTACGATAACAAGAGTTTGCATTTCCTCCTGGAGGCACCACGCAGCTGAAACATGCTCAACATACATTTGGCAGCCACATCCTGGCACTTACAGCCTGGCCAATTTAATGAACAATTTAGTTTGCTGCTTTATGAGCTTTTCGGCAGGCTACCAAAGCAATGGGAGATTAATCAATGTTTCCATTAACAGCTGACAAAAGGCTCTTTGTTTATGTTTACAGGTTGCTGTTCTCTAGGAGGAGCTGATCTGTTGTACCTTCTATGCAAACAATGGTAAAATCAAAATTACAGCTAATTAAACCTAGGAGGTGGGGGAAGACTTATGTGATCAGTCACACAGAGAACAAGAAGTGGAATTAGGGCCACTCATTTGCCTTTCAGCTTCTATACAAAATGAGGAAAGAAAGCAGGTCTGGGGTCAAATGAGCCTTCAGGGGATACTGAATGCAAAATTACGGCTGGAGAAAGTAATGTTGAACAGAAAAACTGCTTGTGTTTGGGTTTTTTTTTAATCAAGACCACCCATCCACCTGTATTGACAACACACCACTTTGTCCCTTACCACTCTAGTTGTATATACCACTACCACAAAGCAGCATCAAGGTCTTAACTCTATGCCCTGTAGTGCTAGGAGAAATAGAAATCACTGCACGGAGAAACCCCACCCCTCCAGCCGATCCCACCTCAAACTGCCACTGTGATATGGCCACCTACAAGGTCTCCACGAGGGTGCCGGGGAGTGCCCTGTGCCTCCTCCTGCAGCCCAGGTGGTGCTGGTGGCCTCAAACCTCTGAAGTGCCTGGATGTGAAGCTCTTTCCTTCTCCAGTAGCAGCCCAACCTCTGCTGCACAAGTGCTCAGCTCAGAGCATCCTCTTGTAGGAATGCATCACACCAGGAGGGAGGTCCACCTGAGGGACTTTGGGCACCTGTGGTTGACGGTGCAGCAAAGAGTGGCTCTTCCAAGGCTACTTCTGTGCTCTACAGTTGGAGCAGCCCCATACAGCAGCTGGATTTGAGATCAAGATCCTGATCAAGAGCTACTCAGCTCCTAGCTAAAGTGCACTGAAGTGTGTGAAGAAAAAAAAAATCAAGTGGAAACACCTGACCTAAGGAATGAACCTCTCCAAATGTCCAGTTCCTAAAACCCCTAAAAGGTCTCATCGGCAAAAGAGAGGAAATTTATTGCTATAATCTCTACGGTAGAGACGAAAAACTTATGTCAGCTTATACATAAGCATTCCCCCCCCCCCCTCAAACGTACAAATAGTAGAGCTGCTCTTTATTGTTGTTTCAGAAGTTAGGCTGTGCTTAAACAGGGCTTGGTGGGTAAACTTGTGTGCAGCCTTTCTGCGAGCAGAGCATGTGTTTAACCCCACCCTCACCCCAGTTTCCGCTATTTTGGTTCATCAGGTTCCTCTGTGCACAACTCTCCAGCCTGTCCAGGTCTCGCTGAATGGCAGCACAGTCAAATCAAACCACAATCACAGATCATCCCGTCTCTTCCGCATGGGGCATTTTCTGCTGACACATGCTCCCATCTCGTTTGCCACTGTCCCTTAAGCAGAGACGCTGCAATGCCGCATGCGTTTGTCCACCCATTGCCCCTGACAGATTTTTCCCTTCTCCTTGTGGTTCCTCCGCACAGTTTCCCCCGGAGGGATGTGCAGCTGTCACTTCGAGGGGAAAAGACAACTTTCAGGGCAGTGGCACGCTGTGCTCTTACTTTGGCAGCTCCCTCCTGCTAACTGCTCCTTCCCAACCCTCTCTCACCTTCCGTCCATTGCTGGAAACCCGGAGGCTTTCCCGGGGGCTCAAGCCAGCTCCCAGCCCAAACCACAGGGAAGCAGTGTGAAATGCAGTCACACTCAGGAAACCTCAGCTCTCGTGTGGTGCCGTGAGCACAAACGTACCGTCGGGGCTCCGCCGAGGCTGGCCCGCAGCCTCCGGTACAGAGGAGGCAACAAACCCATGTGCTGCGTTTTGCAAATGTATTTTTACAGCCTTTGCAAACCAAACGCAGGGGACACAAATGTACCCTTTATATGATGGTTTGCATACGACAGATTGACTCCTTTCAGTCAAAATACTGCATCGATTATCTTCTGGCAAGTGTACAGTTTTTCATATAAATATCAGTAGTGCTACGAATGAAATCTTGGATGCTTTCTGACAGAGAGCTTAGTAAATCCCATAGCACAATTAGAAAAATGTATTGAGTAACAGAGAAGAAAGAAAAATTGTGGTTGGAGATGTAGGATTCCTACCCATTGTTAACTGTTGAGTATCTTAAAAGCAGTTCAGACGTTTAAGTGACGATGTTCTGTCAATTCTTTCTTAATCCTACTCAGCTTGATGTACAAAGAGCAGTACATCCCCCCTTGCCTCCTGCCTCATGTTACAGTGTGTCAGCCCATGTGCGCTCCTCCTGCCTACACACAAGGACTGACTGGCCTTCTCAACGCCTCTTGACATGCTGCCAAGCTTTTGATGTAAGTAAAATCGCTCTGAATCTGTTTGATCCTTTGAAGATGCTTCTTTGGTTGTTATCCTGCCAAATCCAAACCTGCGGAGTAACCTACCGAACCCAGAAAAAATTTTGGGGGGAAGAGACCAGGATAACTAATGCCACTGTGCTGAGCCTATGAAATAGATAGTTTGATGGAGGAGCAAGACTGAAATAAATAACTGCATGCATTTAGACATGTTGGTTTAGATCCACTGGAATCAGTTTCACTTCAGTTAGGAATGTGGTAATGTTAACAACAACGCATAGCAGAAGGCTCGGTGGTGGTGAGGAAATTTCATAAACCTGGAAATTCATGTAGAGTAAAACCACTCCTTCCCACCCCCAGAGCTGCACACCAGGTGAGGGACATCCCAGTGGTCTCCATTCCAGCTGCAACGTGCAGTGAATTGGGCTCCTGCCTTCAGCATGACTGTATCTGAACGAACTCACACTTGAGAACTGTAGGAAAAAAGCTGATTCATGAGATCCAGAAATTGGATGAAACTCGTTTTGGGAAGATTCCCTGAAGCCCAGGAATCTCCAGTCAGACTTCAGTGTGAGTGAGGCAGCAGAATAGCCAGTGATATTATGATAAAGCGTTTACCTGGGATGGGAGAGACCCAGGGTCGAGTTCCTCTTCTGCTGCATTCAGAGAGGGGTTTGAACCTCCCCTCTGGCACCTTGGGTGAGTGACCTGAGCTCTGAACTGTGGTCCCAGAGAGCCAGAAAGACGCTTGTTATCACATAAAGTGGAACAGCACTGTGAGAGGCAGATATCTCAGCAGCACCCTTGGGATGGAGGACCCCTGTCTAATTCAGATATGACCAAGATTTGACTTCCACCTGCCCCATCCAAAGTTAGTACCGCGGCTCCATGGAAACAACCTGTCTTTCCCTGTTTCGAGGAACTTTCTTATTTTTTTTTTAATTTTAATATCAAGTGGTTTCCTAGGGTAGGGAAACACTTCTGCAGTTGTTCTAGTCCCTGTGCTAGCAAGGATGGGTATCTTTCTGTACCACAAACACACTTTGGTCAGCCTCCTCACTTCTAGGGAGGGATCCGCGATGTTGAAAGCAAAGCCAAATTTCCTGAAAGTCCAGAGGTATGTGGTTCAGCCCAAAGCTGCAGCCTGAAGCCTGGTAAATAGTGCCAGATCTGAAGATCTACTAGTTTCATTGCACCCCAAGCTTTACAAATGCAGCTGGGCTAGTAATATTCTTATTAGATGGTGAGTGGACCTGAAAAAATGAACCACATTCAGATACGTATGACCAGTACACAGAACGATGAGTAGCAGAAATCACATGAGTCTTAGCTATATTCAAAAATGACCTAATAAGCCGATTGCTTACTCATGCTTTTGTCACCTCCCACAGAGGCAGGCAGGTCAGGGTGATAAGTACACACAGAAAAACCAGCCTGCAGCCAAAGGGCAGCAGGGACCAGCTCCGCAGCGTTGCCAGCTCTGCTGCCAGCAGATTACCGCAAGAGGCAGTGCTAAGAAGGATGAGCTGCTGAAGTTTCCTACAAGCTCTCTTTTCTGTGACCTATATTGGAAGGTCATCCTGTACTGGACTTCTTGGACAGTATCACAGGCTTAGGAGAGCAGCCAGTTGGAAGATGAAGTGGAAAACTTGCCTTGAAAAATAATCACTGACTAATTTTATGTCACGAGTATCTGAGGCTGAGGACACACATACATGATTTAGGTGTCCTCACTGTACAGTTTGGTTTTGTGGTGTTAAAAAGCATGCTGCCTGGTTGAGAAATCTGAAGTGGAAGGCTCCGATATCAAGTCAGATAATAGACTGGGAGACATGGCACAAACTCATGTAGCCCCTTCCCCCCAAATACGGCACCTGGCCATACAAGACAGGGCCAGGACGGATCCAGGGGCATCAGCCCATTGCTCAGGAATGCCATCCCAGTGGCGTGATCCGCAGCTGCTCTCCAGCCATTGCCTCTCTCTTGCTTCAGGATCTCATTCCAAGCTGGTTTCTAGGTCTGAGATGCACAGGACTGAGATGCTGGCACTGTGCTGGGGAGGGGTCTGGTGGGGCTGAAAGGGGCAGTCATGGGATGGGTTTTGCACGAGATCTGACGTGTCTGAGTGTATGAGGCCCTTGACTATCAGTGCTGACGTCATGCGCCAACTTGCCCTTTCTCAGCCCAGAAAGCACGATGCTCTATGTATACTGCCTGCCATGTGTCTTTTTGGTCTACCCCCAATCCCTAAGCAGGCTGGATTTCTGCAGAAAAAGGGATTTCTGCTTGCAGCTCCATCAGCTGACAAAGCACTTTGGGGATCCTATGGGACAGAGAGTGCCACATAAGAAGGGTATAGTTACTGTTTATTACCATAGCAGAATTGTTCCATTCCCTCTTAAAAGTTAAAACAAATGGAAAAATCTGCATAACCGTTCGGCTCTGAGAGAAACTGATGGGAAATATTCACAGACTGTTACTGAGCCAGGATCAAATTTTATTTATCCACAGACTCTCCATGAAGGCTTCGCGTTTTAGCAGAATGGGTATGACTGGTTTTCAGGCCAATACTATGCGCTGAGCATCCAACCACAAGTCAAAACAAGGGCCCAGTTTTTGAAGCAAAAATCTAGCCATAATATTTCTCTATGATTCACAAAGATTCACAAAGTTGCTATAATTTGTTATAATGCAAGGCCTGTCCTTGCTCCGACTTGATGGGACTAGCTTTGGAGTCTTTGATGTCAGAGGCCTTGAAAGCCCCATTTCACAGATGAGCCAGCTTTGCATAAATAAACAAAGTGACCTCTGAACTGGAGCCTGAGACCTGAGCACACTTCAAAGCGCTGGGGGAGGCGATGGGGGGGGGCAACGGGGAATGAAGTGATCAGCATGCATCATTAAGGCAGCCTCCGCTCAATGCTGCCGCCAAACAAGGGGTGTAAATAAAAGGAGGGAGGCAAGTGAGGAGGGAGTGAAATGAGGGGGAAAGTGATGTAATCCAGTCAGGCTTGAACAATTATAATGAGGCCTTCTCCCATGGAGGAGTGAAAGACATCTTTCTGAAGACCAGCTTTAAGAGCTGACTTGCGTTTACCCAGATGCGTCATATTTGCACATCATATTTGTGCCCCGATGTCCTTCGCAGATGCAGATATCTAGTGAGTGACAAAACACAAGTTGTCTGTGAGAGGTGGGTCTTGGACCTTCCTAGGAGTTAAATCAGCATTTGTTCTACTAATCTTAACCAGTAAAACTGAGGGATGGGAACACACCATAATCTTAGACCAAGAAGTGATTTGAATTAGTTTTCAGTAATCCTGAGGGTGCAGTAGATAGCAGATGAGCAACACATAAGTACAGTTCTGTGCAGCTTATCTCACATAAATTCAGGATTTCCTGTAATACTTGCTGGAATTTAAAGGGAAACACAAGGGAAAGATAATTCTGTACTTTATTTTAGTGAGTCTTCTGCTATCCCAACTGGTTCATCTGATGTCCAGATGAATGGTCCATGAGGTATATATGTAGGCAGGGAGTAACAGCTTCATGACCGGGTTTGCAGGGATTAAGGCACTTGCTTTCCCCAGCTCTCCTTAACATGGATTAACACTCCAGGTTTCACTAGAATTTTAGCTGGTATTCACCCCAATGGCCAGGGAAACGCATCCCAACCTGCCGACTAGTGCATGATTTCCATCTGAAAGCTGCCACTGCCAGCTGCCATGATTATTGCTCATCTTCTGATATTTGGGGTGTTTCTGAAGGACCTTGATCCTGCCAAGTGAGTACTCAAGAATCTAATTTTTCATTATTAATAACAGTTCTTCACATTTGTGACCACAAAGAAGAAGTCTACACAAATATACCCTGAAAGCTTGGAGAAGAAAGAAGAAAATACAAATTTTTGAGATCTTGTGATCTTTCAGCTTGTGACCTCGTTTTGCAAGGTCTGAATTATCATTTCAGGACTCTTGGGACTGGTGATCCATAGATGAATTTCCAGGCTGATTTGAAATCATGAAAAACATTAAGATGCAAAGTCTGCATCTCGACTAATTCTGAATTTCTTCCCATCACTGAAGTCTAATTTAGCAAGTCTTCTCTCTGAACCCTCCTTTCGGCCAGAGGCAGACAGGATAAAACTCCAGTGAGCTCATGCCACCAGCACAAACCTGGCTTCAATCTTACATACTGTTTTGAATGTTTCTGATAGTTCTTCCATCAGCCCTTCATCTCATGCACACCATTCCTTAACCTGACTGCAATATTAACAGTGTCATCTACTGAATTAACTGTGCTGATGCTGTGAAAAGACAGGAAATGTGTTTAGAATTTATTTGAAAGGGTACAGTGAAAGCAAAGGGATCAGAAATATTTGGAGGGAAGAAAAAAGATCTTGTGGAAGAAACCCATCTCCTTGGGCCCAGCCAAACAAAACTCCTCAAGATGAAACAGAAGAAACCCACTTAGAGGAATGTATAGCCAAGAAACACTCTACTTTTCTCAAAAAAACACAAAACACCAAAAGCAACACAAACTAAAAGGTTACTGGCAGAGAATTTGCCTCTGTAATGGGCACTGAAGACTTTACTGCCTACTGCCTTTGACTCCCGTTGGGCCAAAAATAACCAGAGGTATCGATACTGGAATTTCCTGAAAATAAAAATAAAAAATGTTTGTATTAGTGGCTTTTTTGGTATTTTCAGCCCTGGACACTTTCATGAGAATTTTGATGTAAAAAAATTGCATGGATATCACTTCAGCACCAGCACTGGGAATCTCTCTGTAAGCAGAATGCTTTGCAAAATAAACCTTTGCAGCCCATCTGCCTGCTAAAACACTGGAGAGGCTCCACAGTCTAGAGACCAAAGACCTGGCTGGGGAGTGAAGAAACAAGACTGCTGTCCCTAGGTAGATCAGTAACTCACATTTTTATATTATGATGATGTACAGGCCCATCCTATTACCTGTAGATGACAAAGCTCTTAATTGGTGGTTACTGCTGCATTCCACATCTCAACACACAGGTGAACCTAGATCAGAAGCAACTGCTTTAAGACCGAAGAAGACTTAGCTCCCTTCTGCAGAATGAAAGAAGCAGGGACTGTGGGGTAGCATAGGCATATGAGAGACAGTTTATTTTATGGGCTGTACTAATCTAGCTCCTACAGCCCAGGCAAATCAGTCCTACTTCTCTGGAGAGTTTCAGCAGCCCTCAGAGAATCTAGCACTGCTGTGCAAAAGCTGCTACCAGCATCTGAGCTAACTCTTTTACCACCAATTCCTTCTTAATACTGCAATCTTTGCTGTGAGTCCAACATAGACATATCCCTGCTCTGTACTCTTGCAGACCACTAAAGAATGCTATGGTTTAGTTGACTAAAAGAAGTTTGGTGTGGAAAGGGATCACATCTTTCATTGGAGAGGTAAATCTGTAAGGTGGAGAGATGGAACTTCAGAAAAATTGGGTATTTTAGGCATATAAAGGCATTAATACACAAATAAGGAGATAGAAAATGACAGCATTTAAATTGAACATACGTGAAAGCTTCCCAAAAGGGACTGTGGAATATTCACCCAGAAGAAGAGAAAGAAGCTGTATTTCCCTCAACCTTTGCAACATTTAAAATTATAATAGTCTAACTGTGGCTGAACTAGAGATTTTACAAATCCATTTGCCAAGAGAGCTTTAGTAACTCCTTCACTGTTATTGTGAATGCGGTATGATGAATAAGGATGAAAAAGCCAACAGAAAAGTATGTTCATGAATAAGGAGTTCTTGACAACCATAAAAATATTCTCTGTTGGCTGTATGCAGAGCAACTTCGGAGCACTTCTGAGCTCCTTCATGGAACTCTTTTGAGTCCATGCAGGATGAGACCTGTGCATACCATACTCATCCTTCTCCTCCTCTTCTTTGTCCCCAGGACTCTGTATCTGGTTCAGAACTGTACCTCCTTTATAATTCATTCTCCTCCTCCTTCCACAACGGCTTTCCATAAAGCTGTGGAGGGAGAAGCCTTCCTGATGGATTAGTTCTTGCTCCTTGTGGTCTATTGCTACCCACAGAGCTCACAAAGTCATCTGAGACCAATTCTCAGTCATGGCACATCTGCACATAGGGATGCTCCATCTCCCACTGTAACCACACAAAGAACCACAAGCAAAAATGGATGGAGCTTTTCACTGAACCACTGCAATTCCCTGGCCTACCATTATAACAGTCACATTACAAAGGCAATCACAGGCCTTCCGCCATGCCGACTTCTCCAGACACCAGGAGCTGCCTGCCTTCAGGTCTCCACTCCCTAGGGGGCAAGAAAACAGTTCCTCCTTCTTTGTAGTTGTTGTTGAGGTTACTTTTTTTATCAGCATGCTCCAGCACACACAGACAGCAGTCCTGAGAGGCCTGCACCGCAGGCACCAGTTTGCGATTATATTCTTGATCTGCTACTGGAGAGAATGAAAGGGAGAAGAAATCAGAGAACAAGATGAGTGGTTAAGCTTCTGCCTTGTCATCAGCACTTTCTGAGCATGAAATAGTAGCACCAAAAAGGCAGCAATCACCATTCAGCTGTTCCAGACATTGAACAAATTGATACTATTTCCCAGTTTTTTTTAATTTTTACTTGCTGTGATAGTATCAGGGATTTCTTAGAGACAGGTTCCCAGTATATTAGACATTGTTCACACACAGCACAAAGGACAGAGCCCATTTAAAGAGTTTACTGCCTGGGTAGTGCGGGCATGGAGTGGATGTCACAGGTATTAAGGTTTCCCAAGAAACATATTTTTTAGCATCCCCCCCATTTTGGCCTGCTGGAGGAACTATGGAGATCTTGGACTTTATATTATAGAGTTGAGCAGCAAAGATTCATCTATAACACCAACCAGCCTATCTAAATTTATAACTGTTTTGTTGCGTTTATTTTTTATGATAATAAAACATTAGTTACGTCTATTAAGTTTCTAAACATTGGGAAGAATTATGTGATTTTCATTGTTATCTGACAAATATAGATGTTGAAATAGTCCTTACTTTAGAAACCTAACTCTAGTGCCCAAGTTAGGAGCAAGCATGAAAAGAAGGTCAGGTTGAACCTACCTCTCTCCCCTGACTGTAAAGGGACAATGGAGAGGCCCTCAGCCACACAGAGTGGGTGCCAAAAGCGAGGTGGTATGAACACTCCACCCAAGAACATAGGCCAAAATTCCATCTTCAACAAGCCTAAATTGCTTAGGGTTGGGGGAGGGAGGCATGCCACTGAAAGGACTAATGCAAGGTTAATGATAAGAAGAAGATTGCAGCAGAGCCGAGGATAAACTGATAAGACCTGGCTCTCAGCCTTCTATTTTAACCACTACGCAGCTGCTGTTCCCCACATAAAGTCATACCTCTATCACTCCCCTTCCTAGTAGCACTGATGAATGTTTATTATTTCCTTCATGGAGATGTGTAGGAACATCACTGATACATGTTCTACCTCCCTGAATGTTCACATAGTCAAAATAGCCAGCACAAAGAAATTTCCCGAAGGTTTGGAAGGAAAGAGAGGTCATACATGTCAGTGACTGAGTACAGGAATTATTTTTGGATGGCATTTATAATCAAAAAATAATAATCAATCGTACAATCCTGTCCCTTCCAAACATTGAGTTAATTCCTTAGTGTGGAATTACCCAATCCATCATGATGAACTGGGAATTGCAATACTGGACTTTACACAGGAACGTGGATCCAGCTGTTTCTTCAACAGCAGTATGAAAATTATTGAAACATTTTTTATGGGCTTATGTATATCATAGTCTCCTGGTAGAAAAGTAAAAATATCTTCTATGGAAGAAAATGAAACATCCTATGCAGTATGATGACTACCAAATGAAACAAACTCTCAGAGAGGACTGGTGCTAAACATCTTTAATGGGAAAAGTAAGCCCCATATGTGTTTGCTCGAGGCGAAAAATCACACCTCATCAAGATCCATTACTAGCCTATTATGTTTTAACTTTGATTTCAAGAAATAGCAGCACCTATAAGTGGTAAAAGTGATCAGATCTCAGAAGAAAACTATTTCAGAAAACAGTCCATATATGTAATACATATGGATTTAAAATATTATGTCATTTGTAGCTGTCAGCCTCTCAACAGCCACCAACCTATGACTACATACTCCATTATCTTTTGATAAATGGACTTGCTAAAGGACAGGCAAACCACTATAAGAGAAAGTACAAAAAAGGCATTTAAATGGGTAGAGAAAAAACCACAAATTTTAGTTACTTTTTAAAAAAAATTTAGATTTATCATTTATTAACCAATTGATATGCACCAGTGTAATAGAAATATGACAGTGGTGTAATCTCTCTGACCACTATACTTGATAGCATGACATGAAGTCAAAGTTACAGAAATTGAGATTTTGGGGTCCATTCATGAAAGATAGGATGTAGCCTCAGTGTCTGATGATGTCCAGCCTTTCAACGTTGCCCTCATAAACTGCTGAACACATAATTTTATTAGTGAAGTGCCATACACCTTCTACATTATGTTCAATGAATGCTACATATATCTCTGGGTCATTGTCAGACGAATAATAAACTGGTTTAAGTAGCAAAATGTTACCACTTTCACAATTCTGTCCAAGAACAACTCTGGGCAAGTGGCAATTTTGTTGGCTCCCAAAACAAACTGAATACTTGGCACCTTACCCAACGTGAGGATTAGAGGATATTACGCTGGATAATACGGGCCTAAGTCTCGCCAAAATTAAACCTAACCTAATTACTTGGAGTAAATTATAGCTTTCCATGTGGGGTAAAACACAAATTGTAAAAATGGTTGCTCCACAATTAACTATATAATCCCAATGCTGTAATTACAAATTTCTAAAATATACTTGAAAACAATGACTAGTGTAGTACAGTCATTCCTGTGGGATGGAATTCCATTCCCTTGTGTTTTTTGCATTGCCATTTTTTTTCAAATGGCTGTCCAGCAGTGTACGAGAACAACAACCAGAGTAGGACCAGAACGGACCAGAGACAGGAGCTACCTAAGAAAACACATGAAACCCAAGATTTTTTAAGGTAGAATTCAACAGCCTTCTGGTGCTCAGTCGCAGAGTTCCTGCATTTTTTGAAGAATGAGGGTGCCGCTCTCCCCACTACGCAGAACCCTCTGCAGTCAGAGATGCAACGCACTCGGTGTTAGTGCACTTCACACCTTAACCCTCTTTTAAAGGCTTCACCGCGATGAAGAAAGAGTGGCAGAGAATCTGCCTGAGTAATACTGTTTTGCAGGCAGTGAACAGGGGCATGGAGACCATACAAATGCATTGAGAAGATAGACGAGGGCTGGAGTTTGAATTCAGTGCCTGTCCATGAACCAGAGCTGGCTAACACCTAACCAGCTAGCTGTCACCTATGACCTTGCCTAGACAATCCATAAACAACCAAGAATTATTTTCCAAGAATTATTTCACCTTTGCTATTTAGAAGCTAAAGGAAGTGTAGTTCATTAGCTTTCCGTGCGAGTTACCCCATAAGGACTGGTCTTGGAGAGCACTGGAAGCCACAGTGTGCACCAAGGGTGCAAATGGGAACATTTAAGTCCTCTATTCTAAATACAGAGAATCTATCTCAGTATTATCTGTGGGGGGAAATATTTAAAATTTTTTACTATTAAACAGTGCTTTCTCCAAAACCTCTGAACACTTACTCTAACGAGCACTGCAGCTACACACCTTATTTTTTACTGTGATAATGTATACTATTATTAAGATACTCATATGAATATTGCATACTGAATCTATCCCACACGCTGTTGGCTATTTTAAACAACAGATGTGAGAGGGATTTAAATGCCAATTTTAAAACTGTGCAGTTGATTAAAATCCTGAGAGCCATTCATAGATTGCCAGATATTCTATTAACATGCATTCTCCCATGTTAAATACTTCAGGGAATACTCTAGAGCCTGGCATATGGTTTAGAATGATGATAACCGATGTTGGAGATGCCACACAGACAACAGGACATATTATCTGGTTACATCTGTGTGTAAAACGCTTTGAGATTTTTTGATGGAAGGAGTTATGAATGTGTAAGGCTGAGATGCTACATTTATGTCCCTCTAAATCACGCTCAGAGATAACAAGCAGTTAGAGCCCCATCAATGCAAAAGCAAGCACTTTTATGAATGCATTTCATTACATCCATGTGCTGTTATTCCTCTAGGGTAATTATGACTTGTGAGTGAACCTTAAAAAACTGCGGAGGATCAGCTTAAAAGGAGAACTCCAATGCCAAAACGCATCCAAACCTTGAAAACGGAAACCTTGTGAGAATAGCCTGTGCACAGTCAGACTGCAGCGCACTCCGGGCTTACTCCTTGCTTCTTCTAACACCGGGGAAACCCCTGTCCATGCCACAGATCTGACTGACTTCAACTTCTGTGTCTGTAGCCTCACAAATCCCACGGGCCCGAAACTCCCACGCTGTGTAGCAGAGGCCCTGCCTGACAGACTGCGTGCCAAGGTTACAAATACATCACAGGTTAGAGCGGAGGAATGCTCACCGTGCTGCAGACATGTTTGGGAAAAAAAATTCAGCAAGACCCCTTGGTAAAGTCCCCATGGTAGTACGTTCTGAATGAGGAACTCTATCGTGTGAAAATATTCCTATTAATTCCTGCTGTTTTCATTAATAATATTAAATTTCCTGCTTCTGGGGTCTCTTTTTGTTTTGACAAGCACAGCTTTTTGTCTCGTCTTCTGAAAGACTGAGCCACTGTAGTCTATTATTACTATTTATGCTGAAGTCGTTTAAATGGACCAGACATCCATATCCAAAATCAGCAATTTGCAACCCATAATCTCATACCAACCAGATTAACGTGACACCTGAGATGTGTTTTCTTGCAAGATGTAGGAGTCAGAATGGCTGAAAGTGTCAAAAATGAGTGAAAAACTAGTCTTTCTGCTTCAGAAACATATGGAGTTGACTCTGCAGTGCTCATAAGTGACCTTTGGTAATTTTTTTCTTGACAAACAACCAACTAAAATTGAATCAAATTGTAATAGGCCAATGGTTTGAAAACACTAGAAAAAAAATTAGAGAGTTGTTTTCTTACTATTTGAAATACCTCATTCTGGCCCAGAAATAATTAGGGGCAGATAAATTATCTGGTCTACGATTTTCTCTGGCATATTATTTTACTCATGTCTTTCTTCTTCCTCTGCAGGGGGTGCTTGTGGTCATATTGTTCTTTTATTTATGGCTCACAGCCTTTTCAGTGGCAGCACGCACACCAAAGCACAGGCACCGAGCGGGAATGCAAATTCCTTGTGAGGTAACCAAGAAGAGAAAAATGTCCCAGACCATGCCAAATCTTTACAAGATCAGCAGTTAAACAGAAAGCTATACCCTTAAAAAACAAAACCTGGGAAAAAACAACGCTTAATTAGAATATCACGATTCGTATATTTATGAGCTTTAAATATAAGATCTGGTTCCCTATTGAAGCCTAATTGATTCTTTTGAAATCTCCTTATAAAACAGCGCTCATGTTATGCAGCTGATGCATTCCCCTATTTATTTTGCTCGATGGTGACTTGCTTCCACTTTGAATTGGTCGCTCCCAGCACTGCTCTCTGGCTCAGCTTTCAAGCTGATTTCTCTGACAAGCTGGCAGCAACAAAATAATTCATTCCAGAAGCTGGGAGAATCACCCGCAGCATATACTGCAAGTATCGTCTGGCAGCAGTACAGAGGCCTACGCAATGGGAAGCCCGGGGTAAACCCTGCGCTGGGACACATGAATGCTGCCGGGAGGAGGAAAGGCTCCAGTAACTCGACCAGGAATAAAGGCAGCATCACGGCAGTGGGATGGGAGGAATGCTGGAGAGGGGTTGCTCCGAAGGGCACTCACTGAAAGGAGGAAGAAGCAACCAAAGAGAGCAATACTTTGAGTAAAACCAGAATTTCCAAGAGAAGAAGCAAGCCCCTGGTATGAACCCTGTGATGAGGTGCAGATTTTCAGCCTGTGGTCTGCATATCCGTGGCCATTTCAGAAGGTTCAGGGAAGGTCACAGAATTACCAGAATCATAGAACAGTTTGGGCTGGGACATTAAAGATCACCTAGTTCCAACCCCTCTGCCATGGGCAGGGACACCTTCCACCAGACCAGGCTGCTCAGAGCCCTGTCCAACCTGGCCTTGAACACTGCCAGGGAGGGGGAAGCCACAACTTCCCTGGGTAACCTGTGCCAGGGCCTCACCACCCTTACAGTGAAGAATTTCTTTCTTACATCTAATCTAAATCTGCCCTCTTTTAGATTAAAGCCACTACCCCTTGTTCTATCACTACACGCCCTTGTAAAAAGTCCTTCTCCAGCTCTCTTGCAGGCCCCTAAGATAACTGAGGAGAACAAGCCAAACAGCATTAGCTATGCTTTTGCAATGCTTTTGATATGGTTTTGTCTGTATTTCTGCTGGAAATGCTGAGGATCCACAAGCTGAAAAAAAAATCCTTGTGCTAAACGATATGATGCGGGAAGATCCACTCCTGTTAAAAAAAAAAAGAGGTAAACTCCCCAGAACCTAACAACAGCATGGGTTTTTTAATCCTCCCTGTGGCTGGGTTTCTATAAGAAAAAATAGGCTCAAGATACGACATCTCCCTGCTGAAGTCACTGCATCTCTGAGTGCTCAAGACAGTCATGACTTTCCCGTATCAGCATGACATGTAATGAACTGGCCCAATATCTCACTGAACAATCACCAGCCTGTTGCAAGGAAATCTGATCACATATCCTTATGTACTTCCAAACCAACCACATCTGGGTAGAGATTAGTCACTGTTTTTACAGTAAACTCCTGGACTAAGATCTGCTGTCTGATGCATTTCCAAGGGCTAGAGACCCCACTACCTATATGGCCTGAAACCTATATTAGAGGCAGACCCAGCAGAGTCCCACGTGCTCCCTTGGAGTCCTGTGTAGGAGGAGGCAAGTCAGGGTGATTTGGCAAGTCCCCTTTGAGATAACACAGCAGGAAAGCAGGGGCTTAACTGTGCTGGCTTTGCTCTTTGAGCACTCAAAAATTGTACTGTTGGAAAACTATAGCAGCCTCCACATGAATCTTCCTTAATTTGACTTCTGGCTGGTGTAACCATAATCTGTCAGCATTTCAAACTGCAAGAAGTCTCTTCCGCAAGACCTTTTCACAGCAGAAAGAGCTGGGCTCCCTGCACAGCCCAGTTTGTTCAGCTCAGCAGCAGATTTCCATTGCCTCCATTCAAACTTGCCCACATCGTCCTGGCCCAGTCTACATAAAGCTCGTCCATCCCTAAGGATAGCCTGGCCAAGTTCAACTGCCTGACCTGCAGCTAGGACAGCTCTTCAGAGAAGCTGTCTAGAAGGTGATGAACCATGTCGCCCCTTCACAAGCAAGATCTAATGCAACCACACTGTCAGTACACCAGAGGTGCAAAACAGACTTCATAACGTGACATTCCATCACAAAGCCCTCTATTGAAACCTTTCCATTGAATTGCCAGGCTCAGGTTGGCAGAATTTAGGATTATGTTTTAAATGAAGCAGAAAGTTGCTTCTATTTTATTTCTAAGCTACACATTACTCAAGTGACCAGATATTCCAAATGAAAACTGCACTGGAAACTTCCCAGAAATAGAGGTGTGGCATTAATTCTGTACAAAGCAGAGCAGAAGGCAGCTATCGCCTTTCTATAGCATGAGTGGTTAGTTGGTGCCCAGCAGTTTTAAGAAGATTAAATACCACCTTAATTTCAGAAGCCTTCTGCTCTGTCTATTAAAATGCTACAACTCCAATAATAATACAACTGATGGTAAAACTTCAATGTTTAGCTTGGATTAATACCACTGCTACTACAGGGAAAGCAGTGCAGTGGGTCTTCTTGCTATCTCCTCCAGACAAAAAGGGTTAATTACCCATTATTCATTACAGCAATTGTGTTTTTGCTTGCTCGATGGAAAAATTACATTGTTTTCTGCTTTACAAATGATGAGGTAATCTTATTAAAAAAATGCCCCCTTAAAGCAGATTTTTTTTCCACTAGCCTTTTTTAAAAAGGAAAAGCATAAAAAAGTGAAACAGCATTTTTAGCTACTGAAAAATAAAATGTTGAAAAGCTAATTTGGAGACAGTAAAGCTGGGGAGAAACTCCATGGGTAAACACACTGAATGACCATTGCGCAGGAGACATCTCTCAGAAGGGACTTTCAGGAAGCTGTTATCTCAAAGCTGTCAAAGCCCCTTCCCCTTCCTGTTTTCCAAAGGGGAAAAGCGGAGCAGGCAGCATGGCACTGGTCAGGCTCTAGGCTCTCCTCTTCCACTGCAGAGGTGACCTTCCCTGCTGATGGCCCAGGACCTCTCCTGTGAAACCAGGAGCACGAGGTTCCCACCAACTGGGAGTAATATGAGGATAAATACAACCAAATTGTGAGCCTCTCTGGTACAAGCACAGACGCAGAGAGACAGGCATGTTGTTTTAGTCAGTGTGCATGGCTCACTTAAATTTACCATGCAGTTTCAACTTGCAATCCCATATTTCCTGTCCTAATCTCATATACAATGTGGGTTTTGCACTATTAAACAGTTTCTCTGTGGTTGTTCCATAGCAATGGGCAAATTGATTCCTATACGAAAGGCCAGACTCTGCTTTCAGATATGTACATTCTTTCCACTGGTCTGAAGAGGGAGTAGCCGGTGTGTTCAAGAACTGCAGCTGGTGGAAAGGTAAGGCATAGGTATAAGGCAAAGAGGAGCTGACCTTTTCTCAGCTGTGCCCGATGTCTCTGAGTAAAAGTGAGCAAGTTATTTACTCCTCTTACTGCCTCAAATTTTTAGCTATGGTAATATTAATTCTGCCTTTTCTGCTGTTGCTAAGATTACATATTGCTTGGGCAAGGGTTGCTCAACTGTCCACAACCAGTTGTGTAACAGGACCCTACTACAAGGAGTTAGTAACAACGAAGAGCAATGTTGGCATTCCTGTAGAGGAAAGGCTAAATACGAACTCCTTTCAACAACCTGTACAGCATAACAGCAACCTTATACAACTATTACAAGCCTGATCAAAGCACACTAAAGCCAATTAAAATGTTTCATTGACTTCAAAGTAGAATGGATGAAGAACATTAAGGATGAATGTGAAAAAACACAAGCTGTAGAAGGTCCCAGTAAAAGGAACAATACAAATTACTTAGGAAAAAAGCCTGGATAAAATTACCACCTTCACCCTTCAAAGTTTCTGCCTGAAACCAAATCTAAATCACACCTTTGCTGCACAGGGGTATCACTAGATGGGGAGGTAAAATACTTAGTTAGCAGCAGCAGGGCGAAGAGAGGCAGTGAAAGATGCAAAACCATCTGTTTAGTAACATGTTGCCTTAGGACAACATATGTTATGTAGGTTATTTGCAGTGAGTTCTTTGACACCTGATTTGATCTACACCTTGGTGTTTTTTAAGCTTAACAAGTAGTAGGCCTTATGATAAATCCTGATCTGTACACACAGTCAATGGCCCCATTGGCAACTTGTGCCAGAAAGATCTTATTCTTAGGGAACACGGTTACTACAACTGTTGCTTCAAAAGGACACTGTTTTTTCCAAATGTATTGTTGCTTGTCTGCACACAATAGATAAACAGACATTGGTTTGTGCTTCTGTCGTCTAACTGAAGGGTGAGCTTCCAACATCATCCACCAAATCAGAGAGTACACAAGTGTGTTTCCATGTGCTACTGGGAAAGGGACGACCCCGTGTAAGATAAACACCACCTGGCCCTAAGTGCTTCTCTGTGCTTGTGCTTTCATAGAACAAGTCACTCGTCTTTGCCATGACCACAAAGCATATTTCTCAGGGTTCTAACCAACCCTCCTGCCTACCACAAAGCATATTTCTCAGGGTTCTAACCAACCCTCCTGCCTACCAGAGTTGGGGAAATGACAAGTGCTTGGCCTTCAGCAACAAATACCCTCTGTGGGAATGGTGGACAGTATGAAACCTCTCCACCACGGGCAATTTGCCTGATAAAAGGGTGACGATCCTGCAACAGAGACAAGGAGGCAAGGTTCCAGGGGGAACAGATGAAATGTTGTTTGGTTGGGACTGAGCAGGCATCTACTGGTCTCAGAAAGGTGAGGATTGAACTGTCTAGACAGCCTTACTCCATGCAATGAGAGAGACTGGACAACTAGTGTAATACCTCCCACTTTTGCCATTTCTCTACAGTAAAAGATAAGTCGAAGGGTTGCATTTTCTAGCAAAATCACTGCATTTCTCTGCGGGTCTCAGCTGTTGGATTTTTTGATCATACATCCTCAAGATCTAACAGTAGGAACTGGTTATTAAAATGACAGCAGCTATGAGTGAACACAGTTGACAAGTGTAGCCCAGGAGGGAGGGGAGAGCTGGCTTTTATGTCATACATTACTGCTTCTCAGCAAGGAAAACATAACTGGCAATAAATTACAATAAAAAGAAACAAGCTGATCAAATACTCAGCACTGAAAAAAAATGTCGTTGAGAAGAAACTGATTTAACCAGATGCAGTGTAGTGCATAATGACACATTTGAGCTTTGCCCTGTGAAAAGCAAAGAAGACGCTCTTGGAAAATGAGCTCAATGCCTCATAACTTACAGAAAATAAAAGCAGACACCCATAGTGCAAAGTCACAGCTGAGAACATTTTCAGTAGCAAAACCAGGCTCACGAATAGCAGGAAGAAAAGAGGTTTCTTTTACTTGTGCCTCAACAGCTGCATACTCAGCATGAGAAGCAGATACTTGCCTCCTCCACTCCAGTCTAGCCAAGCAGGACAGCCCAGGGCCAGCTGAGTGCTTGGAGAGAAGTGGGGCAGCAGTGAGAAATCAGCTATGTATCAAGACTTGCCTGAAATCTACTGTGATAATCTAGCAGGTCTAAAGACTCTGATTCTCAGTTCAAGCAAGGTAAGATTAGACAAATACTGCAGAAGCCAAAAAATAGCAGCAGAAAGCCAGTGCAGTTGCTCTGGGGGAAAGGCTCTTGTATTGGCTGACTGCAAAAGCAGGCCCTTTATCCTTAACTGTTTGCAAACAACTTTCTAATATTGCAGAAAGGATTGTTCTCTAATACAGCAGAAAGTATTGGCAATGTGAAGAAGTTCAAGACAAACGTTCCCCAAATAAACCTGTTGCCCCTAGTATTAATAATTTCTTATCATTCTAGAAGTTCCACCAAGATCCAGCTAACCCTGGAGTCTGGGAAAACTCAAATCTACCTAAAAATGGGGCCGGCCAGACCCGACTGCCTGCCTGTACCAGACTTACAGCACAAGCAGTAATTATCTGCAACTGCGTGCTGTTAAGGCAATGTTTCTCTCATCCACACAAGTGTCGATTAGCACAACACGCAGAGTGCTCCAGAGGAAAAGCGGAAGGATTATGCTACAAACAGCCCAGCAGCCTTCAAAAGCCTTCACTATGTTAATAGCCCTAAAAGTGACATTTCAGAGCACCAGTGGCACCTGGTCCAGCTGCTCGCGGCTCCGCTTCCATCTGAACCCCTCGCTGCTCATCTCCCAAGCCCTCGGCCCAAGGTGAGGAGGGCTTGTGCCTGCCTACTCAGTGCTAAAATTTATCGGTTAGGCAAGAGGAGAGGACACAGGCTTCTCCTTCGGTTTCTTGTGCACATTCTCCTCTACAGCTGCTGAACGTAACTTTAGCAAACATCAAGGAGAACAGGAGGCTTTACTGAATTAAAATATTTAACATACTGGCTAGTCATCGTTCCCTTTGAAACCAATACCCAGCTGGGATTTGACTTCATGAAGACTGCTACAGTCTTTCCATACCATGTCCCAAAAAAGTTCAGAAGGGAAGCACATTGTTGTATACTTTATGTAGGCCCACAGAAAGATTGGGTTTGGAGTGCACATGCACACAAAAGCTTTTTATCTCCAGCGACCTAACCTTTGATAACTGTCATTGCAAGCATTTTATTTTGCTCACTTAAGTAGCGCTATCAATAACCGCCTTTTGCTCTGAAGACAAACGTGGTCTGCTTTTCCAAGCAAAGAAAAACAAATTACAGACTTAAAACACCCATCAGTTGTTCACTTCAGCAATTCGATCGCTATCTTTTTTTTTTTTATTTCCAGAAGACTCTTCAGGCCAGATAATAGTCACTCTGCTGCCTGCAACGCTGCACTTCAGTCCACAGCATGTGTATTTTTTGAGAGCTTCGGTGAAACATGAGCGAGAGGCACAGATTAGAATCTGGCCTGGAATTACGGTTTGAACTCTGCAAAAACGGATACAGCAGGTCAAATTCTCCTCTCAGTTACACCAGAGTAGCATTCCAATGCAGGACAGAAAATCCATGTTTTTAGCCCTCATTTCTTCGGTTATGTATACAACCCAGAATGATGGGGTTTTTTAGAAGGATTAAAATCGTTTGTAAGAAATCCATGGCAAGCTGCATGTATACAGCTCACTGGCACATCAGCTGAATGCTGGACTGAAGAATAAGAAAGTGTGGGGGTCTGTGTTGTTTGGGAGAAGGCAGATAGGTCTTACTGCCTTGCGAGTCTTCTGCCTCTCTGTGACCACTTCTGGAGTCCGGCTGAGTTTAGGGGAAGCTCTCCAGGCAGCAGAAACTTAGTTGCAGCAGTACAGAGCTCAGCAGGGGTGATTTTACTCAAATACTTGGGGTTCCTCAGTTCTTCTGATTTGCTCTAACAGTATGATAAGACACACAGACCTTCACGCCACCATGGGTAGGTGGCTGCTGCTCCCCATGATATCGAGTCTAACTACGTCTGTTGTCACTCCACTACACTGAAGACAGTGGTGGAGGCATACCCAAAAGCCAGAGAGAGGAACTTGACATTTACCTTGACATGGGAAGAACTGACATAAGAGTAACACCAGAAAGACCCTGCGCAATACAGTCTGGGGAGCACTAGTGTGGGAGCAATGCACGGCATTTCTGATGTGCATGAAACAAAAGCAGTGTTTGGAGCCCCAGAGCCATGTGGATATGAGTGCACATGTGGAGGTGAGTTGCACCCACAGGCACCCAAGTGCGGGTGAGAAAGGGAAAGGGGCACATACATCTCTGGTGCATCTCTGGTGCTGTTGCCCTGGAGTTATTCAAGAGACAGCGTTTATTGGCTCTGCTCCTCCCCTTGCTTACGGTGGAGACACATCGGGGATAAATTTCATCCTGTGATTGTAAGCAGCTGGCCAAAACAATAAAAGTGCAATCTGTAATCGTGCTCAGACTCTTTTTTTCCCCCCAAAGGTAATAACTTCCCCTGACGTACACACATGCACATTGTTCAGAAATATTAGCCATTTCTCCCCTGCTCCAGCTCTGCTAAGTCAGGTAATTGAAGCTTCAAAGGACAATCATGGTTTAATGGAGCTGTGCTTGCCAAAGAAGACAAAGAACTTTCATTAGATTTCTTCAAGCTTATTTACATGAGTTATCTTTTTATAAATTCAACTTCCTTCCAAAGTTGATAATAAGGTGCCTTGAAAAAAAGACAGAAATGGAACGGTTTACTTTGTTGCAAGACAAGTGATTATTTTTGTGATAGAGTGTCTGGTGTAAAGTTCAAAAACAATGGAAGTAATAGTCTTTAGGCAAAACACATAACTATTCCTGATAACAGTCTCCCAGGAAAAACCAGCATTTTTCATAATTCTGCATAACAGCATTGACAAATACCTTCCAGAAGCAGCTGCCATGGTTAATTTCTGCTCTAAGATCTAAAACCAGGGATGGCTTTTCAATTAGACATTATTCATAACTTTTTTTGCATTTTACTTCTTTTGCCTGAGTAGAGAATGGCCATTTCCGAGACAGGAAAAGAACTATTAACATACTAGATTAGAATGTTTCCATGCATTTCAGCCCTTGTCATTCTGACTTGGACACACATATATCCAATTTCTTCACTGTGGAGTCCTCATAAAATCATAGGCATGCTGGCATTTTCCTAAAGTGGCCTCTAAAGTGTGGCAATGAGCCTTGTGAATAGCGAGATTTTAGTGAAGGAAAAACAGAAGCAGAGCAGCTGGGTAATTTGAAATAATGATGGAAGCTACTTTCCAGGTAACAAGTGATCAAAAAATAGGCACAGTGCTTTGCCCTGATTTGTCATTCAGCAGCTGGGATGCACAGAGGAGACTTACCCAAAGCAACCGAAGAGAACAGATGATCAGAAAAAGGATGGAGCAATGCATCCCCCTCTACAGGGAGTCTGCTGTCTGCTTCAACACTTCAACTGCTTCTTTACAGTTTGCGTAAAGACCTGACAAGATAAGCACTCACCTAGGGCATCTGACAAATTAATGTGGGGGTCTACCCACGTGAATTTATCGCAAATAACTACTACAGTTAAATCACGCCTTAGATAGATAAATCTAAATTCACTTGAGAAGCACTCTGTTCTGACCCCAAGATTGCTGTTTCCAAACTTCTTCAATATATACATCAGCAAGCTAATGGTTTGTATGTTTGAGTTTCACTCAAAAAAAAAATAATTTCCATGTCATGAAACAAAAACAACATTAAAGCAAAATATGTGTGCAATAATTAAACAAAAATACAAAGCTCTAGCATGCTTCAGCAGACAACCCAAAAATAGTTTCTAAAAAGATTCTCAACATTTCTAAAATTGAAAGCTGTCATAATAAGAGCATGTTGCAATTGCAAATCTTACTGTAAAAAGTTCCGAACTAAAAGAAACTAGAGCAAGAATTTTTACAAGTCACTTGCCTCAATATTATGGTACATCAACCTTGATTTTTATTACTGCTCTGTATTTTTGCTTTTGGACCAGACTAAAGCCCAGAAATACCAATAAATACACATATGGGGGTGGGGAGCAGAGAAACAGGAGGATTTGGATTTTGTAATAACTGAAAAAATGCAGTACGAGTTCTGTGCTAAAATCCCGGTGAGTTGTCATTTCATCTAACTGATTAGCTCCATCCATAATTAAAACCCAACTTTTCTCCCTGCAGGCTATGAATCAAAACATGTGTCCGAGAACTGCGCGGGAGGGACAGCCCGGGATGGGACCTGGGCTCAGGTTCAGGGCACAGCTCAGCCTCACTCCATCAAGACTAGACGCCAGGAGGAAAGCAACTTGCCAAAACATCCATTTCACTGACCACCTCTTATTCAGTGGAATATCACATGTTTGCAAATAAAACTGCTAAAAATAAAGAGGGTAGCCGCTCTGCCTTTGCACTGATGGGAAAGGCAGATGTTGCCTGCAGCTCTACCCACCACAATTTTATTCTCAATTTACCCACCACCCCCTGTTTTACAGCTCACCCTGCGGTAAGATACTGGAAGTCAGAGCTGCTGATTGCCAGTATGAACCTCGTGCTGGTGTTTATAGTGCCTCATACCGGCAGCCTTTGCTGGAAAACAATTTGGAAAATATCAAGAAATGTTCTCCAGTCATTCCAGTGGGAACCCATGAGAGCTCTGAATTAACCTTGGCCAAAAAGGAAATTCAAAGGGAAATAAAGAAAACGAGTGAAGATAGCATTCCTGATAGTGCACTCAGTTTATGTGCCTAAATCCTGCTCTCAGATAGAAATGGGCGACTCGGCTGCTTGAGCTGCTTGAGCTCGAGCAAAGAATTTGGCACCCACATTTCTAAACACAGGTCACTGCAAAGCAAATCGTCTTTGCTGTCCTTTGCGGGACTGCAAAAGGTCATTTCCCAAAGGCGCAGGGTCCCAGGAGAGGGGGAGACCCCCGAAGCACTGTGGCAGAGCACAAAAGGCAGCATGAAATAGCAGAAAATCGGTTCATCTCCATCTCTTCTTAAGGCAACTGAGTCTTTCTGCAGCCTCCCAGGTATGACTGTGCTTGTGTTTGACAGAATGAGATGCCAGTGGTGTGGCCGATGTCCCAGCCTTTCCAGGCCTCCTCTCATCTGTCTCATCAGGAGTCTAGTGGTCTCATGATCATCTCAGCTTCATCTCATTTCATAGATTTAAGCTATGCCAACACAGGGCGGATGCCCTTTCCCACTCTGTGTTTGCATCCCTCCTGGATTTGCCACACCTTGACATTTGTCTGCAGTCAAATGTCAGCGCTTTACTGTGGGACTTCTGTAAAATAAATATTTGAATTGCGATTTCTCCTAGTAACAGAAAGCTCCTGCATCAATTTGGGAACACTGTTGTTCTACACCGTGTAAGACCATGAACGAATGGGCAAGATGCATTTTAAAGAAGCCAAACAGACTACAGTAAATGCACTGGCACCCAAAACTAGGCAACAACACAGCAAAAAATGAGCCCAGATTTCTTTAATCAAGCTGACATGTGAGTTGTTCAGCTGTGGCTCATCTCTAGTGGAAATGCAGCACATGCTGAGTATTTCAATGATGTGGTGAATGCAGTCAGCACAGAAATCCAAGTGCAGAGAAACACGTGGCTGGTTTTACATGAGGTACAGCATGGTCTCATCTCAAACTCCCTCACCTTCAACCCACCTCCATCTATCCAAATATTTCTGAAAAATGTCTAAACTGCCAAATGGTCGGCTGTATGTCCCCTTATCCATAGAGGTGTGCTCTCTGGTGTGCCTTTACTGGCCAGGAGATCACCAAAGGGTACACACAGGTGAAAATAAACAACTGGAACTTGTAACTTGATTGTTTTGCTTCTAGCTGGAGGTATTTTTTGTATTACTCGTTTGTGGCTCCTTCATTAAGCTAAATAATTTGGATGCCTTTATGTGTGCAGGCTGGCATGGTGAGGCAGCAAGACCAGACCTCCAGGCCCACCAGGACTCCCACTGCTCCAGAGGAAATAGCTGTGTGAGCATCTCTGCTTGGAGTAGGTTCCGGAATAACTATTTTGCCATCAGCCCCATGGTGATACCCTTATTCCCAAGCTCTCAGTCCAGATGAGGAATGAGTGGTGAGCTCAGACCTCTGGAAAGAGAGGCTTGCACTCCAGAATCGGTGTCTAACAATGAATTTATGCCATAATACCTTTTCCAGAATTTCCAAGTCTTAGTGCAAGGGAAGCAAAGTGGGGACGGCTCTCTGTGCCAGCTAAACCTGCAGCAATTCTGCATTTGATTGTACTCCCCAGAAAGAACAAGAACTATTTTGGTTGCAAAAGGAATGTTCCATAGGAACAGCAGGAGGCAAATCCTGGAGCCTTGACTTGCCTGTTCTGCTGGCTGACACTCAGCCAGTATTCCCGGTAAGGACAGAGGGAATTTACCTGCACACAAACTTCATGTTTCAGCCCCAAGGGACTATTGATAACCAAGAAAAAAACCTCTTTCTGCCTCTAAAGCAGGAGCACCTGGGAATCGAGGGGAAGTCTGAAAGCTCCTAAGGAAGGAAAAGATTTCTATGGAGAAACTCCTCATTGCAGGCGAATTATAACTGGAAAAAATCAAAGCTCTGGAGGGTTTTATGCAACAGTAGCCAAAACCTTGAAAGAAAACATTGTTAAAGGTTCGCATTTTCTCTTTTCTTTGGGGGGACCGTTTCTTCTGGAGTGGCCTACATTCTCAGGCCTGAATGCTCCCAAATTAATTGCTTTGCATCCTCTTCCCTCCCCCTACCCACTTTTCTTTCTCTCTCTGTAGCTTAGTCCCAAGCTGGTGAAGTCTTGGCTGGGGTCCGTAATGAACTGGTAGAATGATAAAGAGATGCTGGCCTGGAGAGAGGCGGGGGACCGAAAGCCTGCTAATAAGACCAGGATCCCCTACTTACGCCATGCCCCACCGCAGGGAAGCCATTAAAGACCCACGGAATAGAAGAGAAAAGGAAGAAAGTTCTTTCAGAGAGACCTCCCCTCCCCGGGCCCTCTCCAGCACTTTTTCAGAACAGAGCCCTCGACATGGCTAATCCCTCCACCGCTTAATGAACTACAAGCTTCCCTTTCACTCGGACAAAAGTTTCTTCCCTTTCTTGGGCCTAATCGCAAACAAATGGTCCCCCCACCATGATGCCTGTTAAAAATCCATTCCCTTTTTTGAGGCTGCGAGGCAGGAGGAATGCCACTGGCAAGAATAGGTACCCTTGAAATGAGCTCCTTCTGCACTTCTGAGAGATAAGTGTGAGATGACATTGGAGCTATAATGGAAAAAATATTTTCACAAGGCAGCATCTGTTGTTTCAGTGGATGCAGCCCCATTTTTGTTCCAGAATGCTTCTGTGCATCTGTCTATATCTTTTCTGTCAGTGAAACAATTACCTCCCGCCCGCCCTCCCTCTCCACACACATATATTACTGCTAGGAATGTTGCACGGCTGCACAATAAAGCTGCCACAGCCTGTGCCGAGTTTCGTACAGACAACAACTTACTGCAAGACAGAGTTATCGGTTTGCTTCCAGAACGAAATAGTAGGCATGTCTTTTACAATTTACTACTTCACAATGCGTGGGATGAGCTCAAACATTGCCAGTTCCATACAGGAAAAGGAAGATATGCGATCTAATTGAGTATAAAAATGTTGAGCATCCAAATTTTATTTCGGTATATAAATAATTATCCTTATTTCAGGATAATAAAGAGGTAAAGCATGTGCAGCTCTCACTTCTGCTGAGTAACAACGAAACCAGGCCACTTGTTTCAGTGTTTAACATTCCAAATACAGTAAGACTATTTTGTTTCGGATGAGTTCTTAGATGACCATTCAAAGTTGATTTCCCCAACTTTATAAAATACACCAGTATCAGAGCGGGGAACATGCCAGGTCTGCCAAGCCTTGCTCCAGAGCTACGTCCTCTGTCTCACACTCCTGTGTGACAAGAAGATGTACAGACTTTAAAGCAAGTAGGGATGTTTGATCATTTAATCTGAACTCTCATCTAGTCAGTGCTGCTGTACCTGGTGAAAACATTTTCCAGGAAATCTTCCACAAATAAGCTGAAGACATCAAAAGATGGAAAATCCATGCTTTCCCTCAGCAGTTTGTCCCAGGGGTTTTTCACCTCCACTGCCTGGTTAGTTTTTACCTTGCTTTTGTCCAGACTGACCTTTTAGCTGTCATATCAGCTTATGCCTTTCTTTTGCTAAATTATAGAGCTGTTTAATATCCTGTATCTTCTGCTCATGAAGTCCTTGCACACTGCAATTAAGTCACCTCTCAGTCTTCCTGTTGATAACGTTTACAGCTGGAGTCCTTTAAACCTCTTTCTTTGAGGCCCTTTCTTCATCATGTCAACATTTTTGTGGCTTTCTATGTAGCCCCCCCGATATGTCAGTGTGCTTTGAATGCACGGGCCCTTTGGTTGTGTGCAACATCTCTCTGTCTCGCCAGTGCTGTTCACATGGCAAAACAACCTCCTGCTCCCAACAAATGAGACCACACTAGCCCTTTTGCAATGGCATTGTTTACATTAATATACAATCATATTAAAGAAATAGAGGTACTTAGCACATAAAAATGCCTTTCTAGACTTACTGAGGGAAAAGGCAGACTTCAACTTGTTTGCAAGACAATATTTAGTTACTGGATTTGACCTGAAGGGATGGGAGAAGGAAAAACTCCCAACCCTATCCCAGCACAGAGCCTTGGGACACAGGCTTCTCTGATGCTCCCATTATAAGGAAACAGTGGAGTCTGAATCCATGTCTCAAAAGACTTCACATACAGTTATTTTGTATTTTAAAAGGGGGAAAAAAATCTGTGTACGGATTAAATGGGCAGCTGTAAATCAATTCAGACCAAACGCTCACAACGGATAAGAGTTTACATCAAGGAGCATCACATAAGACCTGAAGTATGCCTCTGGGGCATCACATATTCAGTGTTTCCTTTCCTATTACAAACCACCACAGCAATAGTAACTGCAGTTTCCTAACATGCCCCTGTGTAGATACACAGAGTTCTGGGTATGCCACCAGCAGCCCACAAAGCCTGTCTGGGAACTCATAGATGCGTTTTTCCTTGCAGGGCTCCCAGTAGCTCTTGCTCCTGTTCTGCTCTGCTACCACAGCCTTCTGCCTGTGCTCTGGGTAAGTCCAACAAATGCAGAAGCAGTTGAGAAAATGACAAGTAGGAACACTAACACAATCAGAGCTGTGCAAAGTGATCTCACATTGTCGCGTACCGCAGAGGAGAGAGAAGCTGAAACTTGCTGGTGTGAACAGGAGCTCTGTGGCTTTGAGCCCACCTTGAACCACCACATTTATCTAAAAGAAGGGTGATGACACACGTTTGGACCAACGAGGCTTTAAACTGAACTAGTAACAACTATACACAATCAGGAAAATGCATTTTTGACAGAAGAGGTCTCTTTTAAGGCCATTTCCCACTGCTACACCACTGAATTATGGCTCACTTAGGAGCAGCTCTCCCTGTCGAAGTGGCAGAGCCCCCTCAGTATCTGGGTTACTCCAGGCTTTTGCAAAAGTAGCAAGCAGCTTATCATCACCGACTTGCAGCAGAGCTTACACCACAGTCCAGGTGAATCTTTGCCAATGTCTGTTAAGCACCTAGGACATGAGAAGTGACAAGTATTAGTACTTTCCACCATGCATTTCTGACTCTCCAGAGCAGGCTCAGTTTCAAAGGGCTGGATTCCATTCTTATTTCTCTCAAGCCTGTCTGCCCATCAGTACTTGCAGGGTCAAGCATGGGAGGAGGGGACATCCACCCAGCAAATCAAACAGCTACAAAACAAAAGGAATCCCATTCAATTATTCCCAGCAAGCGGATTAAGCAATGAAAGCGACATACAAGTCCTTTGTGTGGTGTTCTTGCAATTATGTTCATTTTTCCTACATTACTAATACGCTACTAGAAACCAGACACTATACCAAATAATGCGAAAACAAGACAAAAGAATGGAGCCAAGATGGGGAAGAAACAGTGGAAAATGCAAAACAGTAAACTATTCCTCTTAGCAAATGTTAAGAACCAGCAAGGGTACGTTATTTCCAAGCCCCAGACTTGAGAAGCAACGAACGAGGAGCAAAGCAGCAAACGGTGGTGCAGCAGATCAGAAATTGCTGCCAACTGCCTGTCTGGAGAGCTTTGCTCGGAACTATGGACTTGAGGATAAAGCAAAAACCTGTAGCAAGAGACATCAAAATGTAAGCATCCTTGAAACAGGAAGGGTCCAGGCTTCACGGGGATTCCACCCTTGTGGACTCTACCCTGCCAGTGTCAGAGAAAGCAGGCAGAAAGGTTTTGTGAATGTGTTACTAGAAAAAGTAACTAGATCATGTTACCGTTGTGAATCAGTGCAGCTGCACTGGCACCAGCAGATCTAAGTCAAAATATACTATCTGAGATCCGGGCTTCAGAGACCGGGCAAAAACAGATGAGGGTAATTGTCTTGTGATGGGGTTATAAAGGAGTGGGAATGAAAAAAACCACTATGGTCTATGTACATCCTAGATGGAAACAGTAAAAATGGATTCTTGCTTGTGCTTTTTTCCAAGACCACTTACATACTCTGACAGGGTAGGACTGGAGCAGGTCTGACAGGTCTCGTAGTCTTTCTCTGCCCTTTTGCAGAGACTGGTGCGCAGTGTGCTGAGCCCTCCATGTCTCCCTCTGGTTTCTGGCCACAAGGATTCAATGCGCTAAGACTTCTAGTACAGAAATGTATCCGTCGTGGGAGAGTCTCCAGCCTACCAAAGTCATACGGTGCTCCCTTCTGTGGAGACGGCTGTTAATTCTCCTTTACACTTCTTATCCCCCTTGTTTTCGAGGTGTAATTGTAGGGTGATACATTAGAATTTCCCCATTAAAGTGCCATTACAGAGCAATACTTTTCTCCTAAAGTGCTGATAAAAAGTGATATACAACATTTGAGGGACGATCACCTTTACTGCTGACTGCTTGGAATAGTGACTGCAGCACAGCTGTTGAGAGTGGAGACCACTGTAGCACTCTTCAGTGTGGAATACGAGTCTAACAAACTATTTCATTCAGAATTTCATTCACAAGGTCACCGTCATGTTAAATAGTTCTCAGTTAAATTCCTGCTAACTACCAGCAGCTACTAGTTTATCAGTGCATCTCTATCTACAAGGTAACCAACAACACACCTAAGCCTGAACTAAAGAGGGCAAAGGAACCGACTACAAACTTTACTGGATATAGCCTTTCCCTTGTGTGACCAGAGGTATTTTCCAGAGCAAAAGTTAGATGAAAGGTTGGGAGGAGATCTACTGTATCAGGATGGGCAAATGTGCATGTATGCATATATTTATCACTGCAGTCCTCCCAAGGACTCAAAGCGCTTTCTGCAGAGGGATATAGTTTCTTTACTGGGTGATGTCCAAGCGTCAACTTCNGTTGTTGGCTTTAACTAATGAAACATTCTGACAATAAACCACAGCAAGCCACATGCCACATCCATCGTGCTGAACCAGTGTGTGTTTGCTCATGCATTTTTGAAAGCACATTTTCCTTGATGAGCCTGTAATTCGACGCAGTGGGTCAGTGCAACGTGCACTAAATGGGATGGGAGAGTCCTTCATGGTATCATTCACACGGCCAAAGATCTGAAGCAAATCTATTAAACACATTATGTTATTCCAGATATTTAGCTGTGGAAACAAGATCAGGACCTGGCTTATGATCACAAGAAAAATGTCCCTTATGACCTTTGTCTTTCAAGAGTGAGGGGAAAAATCTGCCACTTGAACATTTATAAGGTTTACTGATACGGATTCCAACCTGCACCAAAGAGGACCTAATGAGTGGGCCAAATGTGAAATCAAAGTAAGTAAGGATTTTACAGCAGTTCAGATTCAGGGCTCCAGTTGTCAGTCCAACCAAATGTTGATCTCTTTCTATTCCAGCATCTTCCAACCAAAGCAACACAGGATTCCCAGTGTCTCTTGAGAACACAACGCTCCAAATAGCCTTCGAGTTTTACTATACAATACCAACATACATATACTTTAGAATTACACCTGTGCTTCAGCATAACCCCACTTATTTTATGAGAAAGTATCTTCGTAAAATTCTTTCTGTAAGAGAGTGAGAAAGGGAATCTCCTCCCATAAATACTGCCCCATAGCCATGAAGAAAGCCCAGTCCCCAGTGAGGCAGTTGCCCCTGTTGTAGAGGGCAAATACAAGGAGGTGAAATACCTGTCTAGTTCAGCACTAACTCTTTAATGTCATATACATATATATAAAAAATGGTGTGTGTGTGTATACATATCATAGAATCATAGAATGGTTTGTGTTGGAAGGGACCTTTAGAGGTCATCTAGCCCAACCCCCCTGCAGTGAGCAGGGATATCTTCAACAAGACCAGGTTGCTCAGAGCCCTGTCCAGCCTGGCCTTCAATGTTTCCAGGAATGGGGCATCGACTGCTTCTCTGGACAACCTGTGCCGGTGTTTCACCATCTTCATGGTAAAAAATTTCTTCCTCATATATAGTCTATATCTACCCTCCCTTAGTTTAAAGCTATTATCCCTTGTTCTGTCACAACAAGCCCTGCTGAAAATATTTTCCTCATCTTTCCTATAGGCCCCCTTCAGGTACTGAAAGGCTGCTACAAGGTGTCCCCACAGCCTTCTCTTCTCCAGGCTGAACAGCCCCAATGGTCTCAGCCTTTCCTCATAGGAGAGGTGCTCCATTCCTTTGGTTTCATTTGTGTGAAATAAATGAAACCATTTCCCCTTAGTACAGGTGCTCAGAAAGCTGGTATTTTCACATTGTATTTGTGAACCAAACAAGACTTTGCTGGGAAATAAACAAAGCATACAGGCTGTCCTGCTATGGCTTTTTCCAAGAAGACTGATGACATGAGCAGCAAGACGTGTCATCCCTTGCTGCCATGGGGAACAGTTAATGGGTCAGATCCTGCCAGTTATGCCATGCAGTGTACCCCACCATTACACACTGGGAACTGTGGGAAGGGAGCAGTCAGGCTTTATTGCCATTTCCACGAGGAATAAACCCTGATTAGACTGGCCAAGGCAAACACTGGCCTGCCCTCCCACCTGCCATGAAGGTCAGGGCTCGTGGGGCCAAGCCAAGTGCTGGCTGTCATCTGCTGAATCCGTGCCATTCCCCACACAGACGAGGCTCTACTTTTCCAACACTCAGCTACGGCCAGGCCTGGCAGATGCTCTTCACTGGTGATGCCAGGACTTTCTCCTTGGCTTGGCTTCTTCCATTTGGATGGGAGTCATCTTTAGCGGCAGACAGCCTGACGCCTGACAAGGGCTGCCCTGCAGGCAGGATGCGACCCCTCAGCCTTGACTGAGGGCTCCATTTTCTATAGCCTCTGAGTCCACACTCCAACCCCAGAGGCAGAAAAGAGATGAGCCCGTGGTGCGCAAGGGTGCTGGGCCTACCCCTAACTGCTCAGCAGATGAAGACAAGAAATGTGGTCACTCCATCTGCTGCAGAGAACCTAAGTCTATAAAATAGCAGAGCTGGCAAAGTTTCTCATAAAGCCGGTGCTCTTTGTGATGAAGGCAAAAGAAATCTGTTAAACTAAAACCCCGACTATAATGGTCTTTTTACATCAAAAGAGAACTTAGGAGCTTTGTTGCTTCCACAATAATAATACAAAAAGAATCACTTCTAAGGAAACACAAATCAAATATTTGTTTTCTTTGCTGGCAGAAAGGGTGAGGTTTCTCTCATCTGCTGCACAAGTAATTTGTGTGCACTCCGCTCGTGTAACAGTATCCCTCTCCGCCATCAAAGCGGTGTGGGCAGAGTTTAATCACTGCCCCTACTTGCTCTGCTTACAAGCCTTGCCTTAGAAGACAGGTCTCCCTTTGGAGAGGGATTTTACCATCAAATCCCTCATTTCAATGCCACACCCACCACACAAGATCACAAAGAAAGGGGATTGTTTAAACACAAAACCACAACTGTTTGATCACAGCAGTGTTATCACTTATAAAAACTGCAGCATCTTTCAAATTTCCAGGTATTTATATAAGAAATAGCTAACGTCCACTCCATGTCTTAAATACATATTATTCTTTTTTCACCAAAGACAGCCAACTTAAACCTGGAAAATGAGAATGGCATTTATATACATAACACATAAATAAGTTATACTCTCCTTCCTATGCATTAGAGGTCTACCTAAAGATTAGCCCAAGCTAAAAGCCAGGATCTAGCTAACACCAAGTTGTGAAGGCCAATTTGCAGTAACGTATCAAGAGGATACCCTGCAGCAGAGAAATTAGGGACCCTTTCCCCATCTGAACCAGACCTAAATTCTAGCAGAGCCCTTCGCTCAGGCTAAATGGCTTTCTAAAATATCAGTATTGGCTGTGTTTTATTTCTGATGCAAGCACTATGCAAACTTCTAAGTTCAGATGGAAAAATTTAGGAACAAAACATGCAAAATATCTTGAAATAAATCACTGCCTGGCTATAGTCCAGTGGCCTTGCAAAGACGTATGTTAAAAGTGTGTGAAAGTGACTAACAGAGAGCTCTTGAGATAAATTTGAGAATGGAACAAAGTGAAGAGCACAGAAAAATGCAGAATTTCTGCTCTATGGAGAATTCTGACATTTCAACATTTGTTTTATATCCCGGGTCTAAAATGTTGACATGTTCCATTATTTGTCTAATGGACCAAAATATGAAACTGTTTCATTGTCACGTTGTCAAATCAAAACAGTTTTCTCAAAAACTAGACACCTCATTGTGATGTATTCTAAAAGCGCGAAATGCTGAATTTCTTGCTGTGTTAACACCAGACTGCCTTCTTGTCCTATTGCACATTGCCTTATGGGAACTGTAGTTCCCAGCCATATTTCATCTTCCAATAGGTATGCAGAATGACTGATCTTCGCAATGGATCAAGCAAGTTCGGACAAGAGATACAGGTATTGTAGTTAAAAAATAGCCCATGGGAAAGAATGTAAGACTGAAGTAGAACTGCTAGAAGGTGCTTGCTGCATTGGTAGAAGCAACTTGATACCTTATTGAGCTGACTCAAAACAAAGTAAGCTGAGTCAGATTCAATAAAACAAAATATTTTAATTTGAATCAGGCATACTCAAATAAAATTTCTTTGAGATTTTCCCAACAGAAGAACTGATATTTTTGGCATAATCAGAAGTTTTCTGAACTAATGGGTTTATAATTTTATGGAAATTCCTTTTTCCATTAGAAAACGTCTCCAGCAGAAAGCTTCCAAAGAGCTTTCATAAACTCTGTAGGTGGAGACAGCAACCATCTTTCTGTTCATCATACACTGGCTAGTACAATAGGGTCCCAGCCTGTGTCGGGGCTCCTAGTCATTACCTTGTTACGAGTATCATTAAATACTAGAAGAAATACACTCCTAATGTGTTTTTTGGTAATAGCTTTTTTGGTTTCTTGCGGTATATATTCTTTCATCTCCAAACCATAAGTCATTTCTACATTCATGAAGTTTCTTGCATTGCCATATAAAGAACTTCTCCTTGCATCATGAAAGAAGTTGGCAAGTCTTCCTACCCCTGGCAAAATTTTACTGAACATGGCTCAAATGCCAAATTTACTATGAAAACATCCAGAAGAGAAGCCTCACACTGATTTCTTGTACTTCACCAACACACCACCCACTAGGTCTTCTCCTGTGGCTAGCAATTCATAGGCAGGAGAATAAGGGATCCGTTTCACGCTGGGCTTCATTCTCATGGCACACACTTACTCCTCCAGGCAAGAGAATTTATTTTCTGGGCCTGGAGGAAAATATTTGACAGTAACTGATCAGGACGAATGGCTGCTGTGTGCCTCTCCAAGTCAGTGACACATGGTAACGCGCCATCCAGAATTTGTACTACTGCAGCTTAAAACACATTAGGAAAATAGCTCGATCAATAAATCCTCAATGAATGCACTACCACATTGCCGCGTTATCACACGAGTGGAAACAACAAATGTGTCACTCCAGTGATTGTTTGATGTGAAATCATGTGGAACGCCTCATTTGGAGAGCTGCCCAGTCGGCCTCTCTGAAACCGATCCCCCTTGCGCCATGTTAACGAACACCGGAGCGTGAAATCCAACCTCGCATCTGTGCTGCTGCAATCTCATTTCGTGCCTGCTACGTGTCAGCGTCTGTTTTTATTTTCTGGCACCTTGAGCAAGTGTTAGCAACTCTAAATAATAAGTGACACACGGACACTTTGCTGGGAACAAGCACCTGGACTGGAGCACGGCATTCATTAAACCCTGACACATTCACCCTCTGCACTCCTTTCAGTACCTTCCTTTCCTTCCCTTACCACACGATTACTCATGTGCCTACTGGCAATGTGAGAAATGGAAAATATAGCATGCCCCACTGGCCTAACAACTGGACCATGATTCCAGCAAAACTCTCCTCCTCTTTGGTCCCTTTTATCCTTTCTGCACGGCACATTTAATAAAACCACAGGCACACCTTGGTCGGCTTCCTCATTAGAGAAGATTAGGCACTTATTTTTCTTCACTGCATTGAAACCAGAGATGCCATACACAGGTGCAGTCAAGCTAAAAGGGTATGTATGTTTTGCTTTAGACAAGAAAACAAATTTCAGGGGAAATTAATGGCATCTCCATAGCTTTGTAACATGCAAAAAGTCTGAATTTTTGATGCACATCTTCCATGAAGTTGAACTTCAAAGAAAGTAAAGAACAGAGTGCACGCCACGATGGTTTTGAGACCAGAGGTTAGTGCTCTCTTACCCTGTGTAACTAATCACTCACCACCACAGCATGACCAGGGAAGGAAAGAAGAAGGCGTGCTCATCACTCCTTTTACAAGCTTGAGGAGGTGAATTAACATTGAAATCTGTATTCTCGTAGAAAACAAAAGAAATGTACCTTGCCAGCGTGACTGGCCTAACCTATGCCATCCTAGTTTCTAGTAAAGAATAGACAGACTAAAGGTCTTTGTGAATAAAGAACCTAAAGTGGCTTTCACATTTAGCTTCAGATCCCAGCTTCTGTATCTGATGAGTCAACAGAATCAGAAAGATGCAGAAGAAGATGCATGTTCGGTAGCTTGTGGGTGCTCAGGAAGTAGCCAGTCGTCATCTAGCCATCACCATAGGATGTGCTGAATTAAACAGCTACTGTCCTCCAAAGAGAAAGCTGTGTCTGGAAGGGTGGAAGGACGATAATGGCTATGCTGTACTGCACTGGGTAATGCAGGACAAACTAAACACTTCCATACCATGTGAAAGAGGAAGAGAGATTTATAGCCTTTACCTACAGCAAGTTCAGTCCAACGAGCTAAGCATGGGATGACAATGAGGATATTTCACAGAGCATCTACTTTCATTGACTGACCATCCACTGCCATTAGCAAAGACAATGACTGCTCCTTAAGCCTCTAGTCATGACATGTGTGAGTTTCGTTTTGCTTGTTTTTTAAAAAAAGTTTTCCAGGGATTACTTGGAGTATTTACCCAGGCACAACATGCAGCCTGAACTTCCCAGTGGCAAAAAACTCTCTTGGCTAAAATGATGCATGAAAGTAATACTAAAACATTAAGAAAAAGTATATATATATACGCACACACATATATATACAGGTACCCTAAAAAACACGGACAAGAAAAGATTGATGATGAAGAATGTCATTAGCGTTTAAAAAACACAGCCTGCAAAAAACTCCAGTTGAAGGAGTGAAACACTAGGGACTCATCAAGCCAAAATCAATAAAGCAGCATTTAAAAATCCATCTCCAGTTCAGGATAAGCCTGTTGCTGTATGGGGAAGGAAAAACCATCAGTGGTAGCACAGAAGGGACAGAAGCAAAAGCAAACTGTGGAGACTGCGTACCCTGAGAAGAGAGAAGACTGTTAGAGCATAAACTGCATCATCCATCGAACAGGTAACCATGCAGCAGGTTGATGCAACGTGCATACATCTGAGGCTGGAAGAGTGCAGAGCTTCAGGTTGTGAGATTCAGTCTTCAAAAGGAGAGACTTCAGGACAACCAGCTCAACTCGAACTCTCAGCCAAAATCTGTGGTGAAAACAGCCAATGCGTTGTTCAGATACAAGCAGAATGCTACACAGCAGAGGACAGGTGATCTGACTACATGCAACAGTATCTGAGATAGTATTCTTGGACCAAACTCCATGTCATGACTCAAAAATTAAATGGAAAGAACGAAGAAAAAAAAAGAGTACAAAAGTGAGCCAAAAACAATTAAGAGAGCAGGAGAAAACACTTCTAAATGTTTAAGTACTCAACACATCCTAATAGTTGGAAAGAAGCCTGAGAAGTGTATTAAGCCCCCTTAAAAGATTCCACTACATAACCAGCACATAAAATTGTGGCCTCTGCAATCTTGATGAACCAGGTAAAATATAAGCCCATGGCTGGTGGTGGAAGTCAGCAAATGGCAAAGGAGAATTTGTGGCAGTACAAGTTTTTACTGTTCATTCAGCAGCATCTTCAAGTCCTTGAGTAAACAATTTTCTAACCTTTTACTGGATACATACATAGACGTACAGCTGTAATATGGGACTGAAGAAGTCAACAGTTTTTCCACAGCAGATCTTTCATGGATTCCTAAACCTGTCATTTTTCATTAAATTTAATCTTGGCAGGTAGCGATGTTTAACCCTACTTTCTCACAATAAAAGCAAAAACCAAACAACCAAACCTAAATATTTCACCGTTTTTCCAAACAAAAGGAACTAATGTAGCGTAGGTAGCAATTGCGATGACATTTGAGATTATCCTATAATCCATTTTTAGTCTTTCAGCTGGAGCATGGAGACTGGATGGTTTGAAATCTGTGAAGCTATTTGATTTTAAAGGCTTAACAGGCAAATAAAAGGCAATGCAGGCCAACGACACCAAATCTGCTGTACAATCTGTAGTACACTGGATCCAGATTTTCTACGTGTCCTCTGTTTGCTTACTGTGATATAAACAGTTACAGCAAACCAGAAATATGCACTGTCTGTGCAAGATGGACTGGAATTCTGTCCTTGCTCATGTCTGATCTGTTCACACAGAAGTCAGCACGATCAGCCAAAGGAAGAGAAGTTCCCAAGACAGAAGCTATTTAACAACAACAACAAAAAACCCTAAAAAATTTGATCATGAAGGAGGAAAGGTCATGGGGAGCAGACTATGCATCTTTATATTCTTTGTATCGTATTGTAGTGCGCAATTAGCTGTTGTCCACTAACTTAATCAGGAAGACATATTTTAGAGAGTGACAAGTAAGAATGAATACAGCCAGTCTTGTTTTCACTGCAGGACACAGAGACTGGGTCTGGATGTCTTTTTGAAGCATTCATTTGCCAGGCAGAAAGGGAGCCTGAGGACAGCAGGCTTCAAAAAGAAAAAAATATATATCCCAAAAGTCATCTAAAATATAGGGCTACACTGTCAGCTAGTGTAAATGAATGTAACTAACTCCACGTACGAGCAGGAGCATCTATAGTATAAACCAGAGGAAGATCTGTCCATGACAAACTGAAATTGTGCCCTTGGTCACATTTGATCTATTCACAAAAATATGCATGCCTTCTGGGGTCAATTTTACTACCTGTTCAAGTTTGTTTGGGGAGTAGGTGCAGCTATGTCTGCTGGGAGAAGCAGGAGGGGCAGAGGGAGTGCTCTAGCATAAAAAGCACTACATCATTAAACATCTCAAAGAGCAAAGTCCACCCTCAGTTGCACAGAGAACAATTAACCCCCTCCGAAGCTCTGCTCCAGACGATCAGTCCAATGCCCAGTTCTCACTACTCTTGTAGCGAAACTCCTGGTAGAGTTGTTCTCTCCAAACTTTGTGTTGGCACAAAATAGGAGCAACTTTGCTGAAATAACTGTCACGGCCATTCTACTGTACGGTCGAGCTGCTTGTAAGTGGAACGCAATCAGAAATAAGAGAGAATTTATCTGTTGTGAACGGCAGCGTGCTCCAGTTCAGAGCAAATTCCTTGTCTTTTATGCACGCAGCTCTTTGTGGTTTTAACCTTAGCATAGTCACTGGTAAGTCAATAGTAACAGAAGGGGCTGGGGGAAGGATGATTTATTTTTCCTTCTTGCTGCTGCAGAGCAACTGCATATTTTCCTTGTCAACAGCTGTGGTTCATATACACTATAGATAGGCAGAAAGAGGAAAAAAACCCCACCCAATAAATAAGTTGTAGGACTCTAAGGAATTGTTATTACATGCTGAGCATGCCAATATAATGCTATTCACAGTCTCCTCTCTAGGTCACTAGAGATTACAGCATCCTTTGTCCAGAGCAGTTGCTCTGCCCCAGGACTGCACGCAAACCTTCGTCCTTCTGCCGTACTGCCAAACCCCGATGGAGGCTTTAACCAAGGAAGAGTGAACAAGTCCCACTTGTGCACCTAACTGAAACGCTCTTCACACCAAATTACCACGTGCCTGTCTACCCTCTTTCTTTGTAACCATCTTCCATGCTTCTTTTCTGCTGCCTTCCATGGGACTACTCGTGTCTGTAATCTCTTCCCAGTCCCAGTCCTCTAATGCCTTCCACATGCTTCTGCTGGGAGGTTTTACTGACATTAGAGTCCACAAGGACACATAATCTTGACACTGGCAGGCAGTGACACTCCTACTTGCTTTTCACCTTCTCCACACACAGCATCTTACTTATGGCTTAGGATGCTGGAAACTCCAAGAGGACAACTCTGGCTATGCTCCCTTTTAGCATAAAGGCTCACACCAAAGACAGTGGGGCTGCTGTGTCTATCCCAACCACTTCTTTGTAACAGTAACTAATCACTCCGTCTGCCCCAGCAGCAAATTAAACATGGAAATATAAACTGCTGCGAATATGGTGGCATAAGAATGCTATTTTGGCTGCCATAGCTCAACTGATGAGGGGTAGCTCATTAAATGGTGATTGCACCAGCACTGTTCAACAAAATCTTGGGATTTTAGGTTGCTTGAATTTAGCTATAAATTCCCTAGCACCTTACTGGCATGAAGACACAAGTGCATTCAGACTCAGCCCTCTGCTTCAGCTTTCTTCTGGGTAGGATAGCAAATATTGCCAGCTGTCCACAAACACAAAACACAACTGCTAACGTAAACCTTCACCCACCATCTGACCCAAACTAAAAACGTATTCAAAGGGGTAAGAAGTCCTTACTTTACTCTAAAAACTGTCTTGAAGTATTTTGGCCTTTCCTAAGAAAGCTGATGTCACAGTTTCATGATAGAGGCTGTTCACAGAAATGTTGATTAATCTTTATATTGTGACAGTGTCTCAAAAATGCCTCTGTCAGGTCCCCAGTGACTGCAGCACTCTTTCCAAAAGCATTCAGCCTACTGAAACACCAAACCATTTTACTTGGCTGAAGATGGGGAGAACAAGAAATTAAGCTCAATTATTTAGAGTTCCAGTGAAATCCAAGCAAACCCATTTATCCATGCCGTTTTGAGTGGAATTTTGTCTTTCGAGGAGCTCAGCAGAAGTTGAGGTCAGTAGAAAGAACAAAATTTGGTTTTCCACTGTCTTGTTTTCACCAGAGAGATTTTTTGCTGAAAAATAACACAGTATCTGAGCTTCTCACAGCAACAATGCTATCCAAGTTCTTCAGTTTGAGATCTCATTTCATGCATGTAATACTGGCTCCATAAATGGCTCTTGGAGAAAATCGTGTTACAAACATAAACATGAGGAACAGCTGCATTCCGGCAGAATAGTAGCTATTCTCAGGTAGGTGAGTAAGCACACAGAGCACCCAAAACAATTTTAATATTCATCTTAATAAATAAATGGTAGAAAACAGTCAGCAATAGTCACAGAGATCCTGCAGCCAGGCTGAAACCTGCTGTCAGACTGAACACCGTGGAAAAGTGAGCAGCATTGCTGGCATTTCCACAATGCCGGTTGGAAGGAACGCTATAACCACTGATTGCCACTTCACTTCTTCCAAATAACCTTCAGGGGTTGCACAAAACCAACATTCCTCTGCACCCACTTGCCTTCCACTCCCGCTCCCCAAAGAAGGGCTTCGCATCCTCCCAGATGGACTGACGTTTCCACACCGATGACAACAATGAAAAACAAGAAGTCTTGCTCTCTTGGGCTAGGCACTGAGTTATGCCTACGTGTCCGGAGCCAGATACTCTCCTGCCTGGATTTTACAATGCCAGCTTCTCTTTTATTGTGCAGCATGTCTTACACAAGGAACCTCATATCTGCTTTCATTGGCAAAGAAAGATCACCCACAGAGCGGGACCTCCTTGTGCCTTGAGGGAAATCTTTCACTTGGTGGGTTTTATGAGGGCTATCTTCCAGTTTACACATCAAACATATGGCCTGATCCAAAGATCACTCAAGTCAACAGAAAGGCTCCTCTTGACTTCTATAGGCTTTGGCTCTTGCTGCTCTGGAAAGCAAGGAACTGTAGTCTTCATAATAAGGCCCTGGGCCAAAAATAGGCTTGCACACATGACACGACTCTCACCCCATTCCCATTCTCATCCCCCACCTGCTTCTACAGGTCATGGCTTTGCAGCCACAGGAAGATGTTTACATCATGGTCCTACTGACACAGGTCAGAGTTCAAGGAAGCCCAGTAAATCATGACTCTAAATAGGGTAGGGCTGGAGCCGGGCGGAGGAGAGACGGGAAGTAATGAGAGCAGAACCGTCTCTTTGAAGAGGAACAAATGTGAATGTTTATAGTCCCCCGGTGCATTCTCCTTCTGCTGAAAACATGTTCAGACGCTGGTTGGCTAATCTGCCTTCTGAGAAGTTGTGCTGAATGGCAAGGAGCCCTATTCATGCCATCAACAAGATCTTAGCCTATGCTTCAGTTTACCTTGCAAAAATACTAGTGGCATGGAAGGGAGCCAGTGCATTAGTCCTGTATTTTCATATGCGCAGTACCAAAGAGGATGAACTATGCATTGTGTATTCCCAAAAGGTTGGTGAAGTCAGACTTGGTCCCAGCATACAGTGAAATTCTTCTCAAAAGGCAAAAAGCAAAAAAAAACCCCACCTAAAACCCAGTTAGCAAACAAGACAGGGCACGTTTCTGCACTAAACCTCACTACATAGTTCAACAATCTTTAATAAATCTTCATTTATCAGTAATCTGAAGGCAACTTCTTTTTCCCCAGCAGAGTACGTATGATCCAGCTCCTTTATACTACAGTATTTCTGAGTTTTCTATGCAGCTCAGAGAATCTCAGAGATATTCCCACTGCCTGCAATTACTGTAAAGTGCATTAGCACTTCACTCTGTCACTCACTGATTTCCTCTGCCTCATTAAGACTCCAGGAGTGCCTGATGAGAGCATTTAATTAAAAGTGAGCACAAACTGATAATGAGGCCTCATGATTCTTTTGTTCATCTGTTTGTTGATCACTAAATGGTAAACTCCAGGGACTGAAGGGGAAAGCCCAGGACAAAACGAGTGGAGGAACAGTAAGAAGGGAGAGTTAATGTCCAGGTGTGGGACACCGACTCAGCAAAATCAAATTTCACGCTAAGATCCATGTAGCAATGGTGGACACTGTATTAGAAATGCTTGACCTTTCTTCCTTTTAAAAACAATCCATGTTTGAAAGATATCTGAAAAGCATTTGTAAGACAGGACAGTTCTGTACATGGGGATATGCTTCTAAAGGGAAGTGTGAGGTGCCTGCCGTGCTCCATCCACTTAGCAAACCTATTCCAGCCTGTCTTCAGCACAGCCTCTTTGCTGATGCCTCATCTATGATAGAAACATTATGCTTGCATACCTTTATTGCCCGATCCATCCTTGCTCAAACAAACATAGAAAATTATCACATGGATGAAATCTTGCTATTGCTAATAAAAATGGTTTATTCCAGTTGAGCAGCTGGTCCTAGGCTTCATTTTCTCTGCAAGAAAGTCCCAGCAGAAACTCACACAAAGAAAGGGAAGCCCAGGTAAAAGCAGCATTCATTTGGCTCCTGGACATAGCCTTGGCTGATCTCACTTTTATTAAATGGCGGTTTCAGCGAAGAACAGCATATTAACAATGTGGACAGTCAGCCTTCCACTTCCGTAGCTTTCAGCGAGATCTCAAACTTGTCTCAAGCCCTTTTAAGCCACAAATACTGCTCCTGATGATATTTCTTTACAAATTGCGAAGGCAGCTGCTGCATTTTGCAGCAGACAGTGGTGGTCTAACTTTGCTGCCCTGCATCACACAAAGCTTCGCCTGCAGAACCCGAATGGTTCCTCTCTTGGGACAACCACAGGAAAGTCTGTGGGATCAGACTGGCCATTCCTACATAACCTGTGCATTTAGGCATTGTAGCTGAAGGTCAAAAAAGATCAGAGGAACATCTATACTGACTGCCTGCCTACCACATGGCATGACACATTGCCTGTCTTCTTCATTGGAAACACAAGAGTCCTTAGTTAACACAATTTCCAATTTTCAGGAAACTACATCAAGCACAAGAGTGAAGGCCCAACCACTGACAAGTTTTCCAGGCCCCAAAGCAGAACGGGGCTGTCTGAGGTAAGACCCAGTGCTAGCAATATCCCTGGCTGCAAGCATGCACAAAAATGTATCTTGAGAGCTCCTTGTCAATACCCCTGAAGAAAAAATTGCTGGCTTCTGGTCTGGCAATGAAAGGTACTTGCCATGAAAGAAAGACACAGAAGACAGACATTGAAACCACTGCGCTATCTCAGAAATAAGAAAAAAGGCCTCCATTTTGTTGGTATGATCTACTGGACTGGGCTAGAAAACAGGATAATATGAATTATTCTGTGGCAGTAACTATTTTCCTTATTCTTTCCTGAGTTACTTTTGGGTAACCTGTGAATTTTAACAACATTGCAATGACTGTCGTTTTTGTTATTTATTATTTATTCTGCAGCTATTGCTCAGGGACTCCATTCATGCCACGAGACACATGGGGCAGGACCACAAAGCACAAGGTGACATGGATATGCAAACAGCCTTATGTCTGGTTTGTAGGCTTTGAGTTGTTCTCATTATTTTTTCGTTAGGTAAGTAAACGTGAGATGCATTGGTATCAATCATCCCTCCTGGCGCCTGCCTAGCCACACGAGTGATAAGCAGCTCCGCTCACAGTATTGCTTGTAGCAGGGGACATGCACAATTCCCTCCTCCAGCTACCTGGAACAACATACTTCAGTCTTATCTGCACAGGAGGAAAGCACCATGTTAGCAAACATACTTGTTAGCACAACATTCAACATAATTTGTCCTTCTGAACATTGATTATTGCTTTTAAAAACACGTTATGGGATCTCAGATGTTTCAGAGAAACCCAAGTTAGTGACTTGTTAAAACATTTAACTGTCTCTTGGCTCAGGCCCTCTGGAAAGTCAAGGACAAGCTTATCTCTCTACCTGCAAATGACTTCTCTATCTTTACTTTTTTCTTTAAAAGAGCTGGTTCTAATATTTGGTTGCTGAATTCTCTGCTGCTTTCTGTTCTGCATACTCTGAGGCACCGAGCTGCTGCATGTATTTTTGACGACCCTCAGTGAGAGGCAATCCAGCACGGGTCTGGATGAGCATCCAGCACACGGTGCTCCTCGCTCCACCGGTGATGAAGTCCACCAGCTGCAGCTGTGCAGACAACTCTCCTAACAGTATCCCATGATGCAACGTCTCCTGCTCAGAAAATTACTCAGAAATCCCCACTTACAAAAACAGGACACAGGAAAAGGGTTTTTAGGACACCCAGGACAGGCTGGCATAACCACAGCTCTGTCAAAATACGTGTCCCTCTGTGGGCATAGTAACGCTCCTGCACGGTTAAGTGATGCAACCTGCCATGTTCCAAATAAGAACCAGCTGCAATTTTCTCCATATTTTGAAAATTACGTGTGGCTCTCCAGAGCCTGGCAAATTGTCAACACAGCCCCTAGTCTGGTGCTATTTAAGTGTCCTTAATCCAAATGGTATAAAAGAAAACAGTTACAGAAACTCTGAAAATAAAAGATGATGTTCGGTTGCTGGCTTTCTGAATATTTCTTAAAATCCTTGGGGTGCCTTCTGTAGGCATATGCTTTCAGGCAAATCCTTAAAAGCCGGAGCTGCCATCACTTTCCAAAGCAGCTAGCTTAAAGGCTATATTTAGAAGATCTTGTCGAAAAAGTTTCCTTTAAATCAGGCTGCTTAGTCCTACCTAGAAAAGGATGTCATTTTATACTCATTTGCTTAACTTTTAGCTATTTCCATACACACATCTTTTAAAGGAGAGAGAGATGACTGGACTACCTCCTAAACTTAAATTAAACCATCATAAAAAGCTTGCAGAGAAAATGCCATCTTTGTGCCTAATAAAAAACCAACATAGTATTTTCCTGGCACTGTGCAAATGACTGATCCAGTGGTTGTTATCTTTGCAAAATGCTCAAACTATGAAATTCTTCATTGGTTGGCAGTTACCAAAAACTTTTGGGCGGAATCTGACATGCGATTTGAGCATTGCTTAGCATCTCTCACAAGAAAGGCTTAGGATGAGTCTTCTTTTCTGGCAGGAATGTAACGAAACTGAAGGAAAACTTGAAAGCATGAGGAAAGAAGCAACTGAACAGCTAAGTTACTACTTCTGAAGTGCTATTGAAGCATCTTTAACCTTCAAACATTAATGTGATCCTGTCTTCTTGGGGACGGATTACACGATCTCTTTCTGTAAGTCTTTTCCAGCTCTTACATCTATGATTCATCCTTCTTTTGGGCAAAATATAAAACCAATGTGCAGATCATTCATCATCATTAAAATTCTCATTGCATTTTTCACAAAAGCAGAGATGTTTGCTCTAGCCAAAATTCCAATTTGCATAATTACTGTACACTGCCTACCTGAAAAACTCCCTTGAGTTTGAATCACAGAAGCATTAGTCTATAACATCTTCTGTTTGGAGGAAACAGCCTTCATTCTTCACTTTCTTGAAGATTGTGCAGTCATTTGCACTTATCCAAAGTGGATATAAAACACTATTTACATACATTGTATTTGAGTCCTACTGGGTAAAGCATCACACAAGACACTGTACAGGGGAGAAATGAGCATTGTAAGTCATGCAAGCCATGGGAGTGCAGCAACAAGGACAGAAAAACATTTTGAATGCTTTCAGAGGTGACTTCTTTCTTGCTGCAAAGCTGAAAACCTTCACCTTCAGTGAATGCAGGGCACATCCCTCCCAGGAGTCATCTCCCTAGGTTGGTCTCTCCCAGATCTCAGCTTTTCTGCCCCTGCTTTGAGTTGGGTTTGGTCAGAAGGGCCTTGCAGCTATGTTACCCTCTGCCTGAGGTGACATTTTCTATGGAGCTGTTTCCCTTCCTGGTTTGCTTACAGAAATGTGAATGGCTTTTACCACAGAAACCATCTTCTCACAGAAAATTCTGGATCCACCAAACTCCAGAAAATCTTCAGAAAGAAAATTTGGGGCCTGCTCTCAGAATGACTGTTGCTTTAGATGCCATCATGATCTGCAACAACCTCTCCCAGATAGCAGCAAATCTGAATAAATGCCTATGTGTTATTCGGAAAGAAACAAAGGTGAAGAAAGTCTATTGTACAGCATTCCCACCATCACCTGGGGTGCCATTTCCAGTATTCCCCACACAATGCATCATTCCCTACTGCTGCAAGCCCACGGATGACACCATTAAGGCAAATCTGGAAAGGTTCGTGGACAGCTGTGAAGGAAAACAAAAAGATGGCCTTGCAGATTTTTAAAGTATTGGATACCATCCTGTGCTTAATGTAGAGCCAGATAACAGCTTTTCAGCAATGCATTTGATTCGGCTGTTCCCAGCATGAAGAATCAGGTCCAGGGAACTCCTATCACAACAAAAGGACTGAGTTGGGATGAGGTCTTCAAGGGCTTCTTGTCCACAGGATGTGAAGGAGTAGCTTCTGCTACAAGCCACCCAGAGTTGCAAGAGGTGGTGACCCTTCAGCAGCAGCTCTAATGCTGCTTGCTCTGGAAAGGACTAGTCAGACGCTGCAGCCCACTGACAGGAGAGTGAAGTCCACCACGGCTCTCACAGCCAGTGTATTCCACAACAAAAAAATCCAGCCACGTCTCCCATATGCTGAACACGGCCATTTACTCAATTTTTAATTACAACAATATTTCCTCCATGTTGTTGATGAGCCAGCACAAGTTGGGGTCCAGCATTTTGCATGCTGTACAGAGACATCATTTCTGTTTCAGGGAATTCCCAAGGAGCCAACTATTGGAGCACGGGGACTTATGTCAGGGGAATACCACGATGTGCTTCCTCTGTGTTTTATTAATTTTTCCTTGGGCACCCACTGTTGTGGGTGTTACAGACAAGATTGTGCTAGGTGGGTCTCTGCTTCGGTCTGACCCGGGCATGCCCATGTTCTGATATCCTTTCCTAAGGCCAGCACGTCAGACCCTACCTGAGGAAATTAACTCAGTGATAGTAGGGTGATACGCAGTCACAAGTGATAGTACAGATAATTTCATAGCACAGTGCTTAGCACAGATTCTAAGTCTCCTCAAAAAAGCAAATTCTTAGGGAACAGAAATTATACTTCCTTTACTGAAATAAAGTTATAAATGTTGTAAAATTCTAGGATGAAACTGCTATTGCCAGAAGGTCAAAAAGATTTATGGCACCTCCAGTGCATTAAGGCGCTCTTACCAGATCCTTCTGGGTCCTTAATTTAACAATTAAAATATGGAAAATCCCATGCAAAAAAACCCCAAACCAAAATACAGATTAAAGTAGAAAATGTCCACCACAGTCAGGGTTTAGGTTAGACAGCAGAACCTTCTAAATTGTACTAAGACTGTGTCACCACATTTGGGTGAGGTATGTGTGCATGGAAGGACCCTTGTCCCACGTCTTGTCCTCTTCACACTGGGACATTATAGCTCACTTGAATATACTTTATAAGCCTTCATGACTGGCAAATTTTAACACACAATACCTTCCATACATATCAGAGAATTTTCCTGAGGCACCGGCAAATCTTGTATCTGTGCACAGGAGCAAACCCAACAGTCACTGTCCTCTATCATGTATGTGTGTTGTCAATAGTAGAAAGCCAAAACCAAATCAAAAGGGGATATTGAATTCTTTACTGTGTGTCTACTCAAACTAGCAGAATGAAATTAAAAAAGAAAATATTTAGGTTCTATACCAGGAAATCACATAAAAAAATCCCTCCCTGGCAGAGAAATAACATCTATTAATAAGTTTTGGAAAAGAAGGACAGACTTCTGATTATGGCACTGGGACTTGTAACACAGGGGCTCAGTTTCCAGTTCCTACACAAACTTCCTTTGGGATTACAGGCAAGTTCCCTTACTCAGTAAATGAGACAAGGGCTGTCACTCACATTTGTCTGTGTGACTTAACCTGTAAGATCATAGTGGTGAGGTCTATTTCTACTACATTCTACATTTCCACATTTACTACATGTTAGAAAAATGCCCAGCACAACATGACTTTGCTTTCCATTCGCACCTCTGAGCGCTATCATATAAATAAGAAATAACCCCAATGTATTTAAAACTGCTTGGGACAAAAATTTAAAAACCTAATCTGAGGGGGACAAACCAATTATAATAAAAACATATTTCTTGCAATAAAATGGTGCAAATCAGGCAGGAAAATGATGTTGTCTGAAGAAGAAAAGACCGGTTCTGGGATGGAGCAGGCAGAGTTCATAGCTGGGAGTGGGCAGTAGACTCCCGGGATCTGGCAGATAGATGTTGCTGCCTCAATATCCAGGACAGCAGGATGGGAAAAGAGAGCAGCTCTGGATCCCCGCTGGGCTGCTCCTCTTCCACAGTCTCTGCTTTAAACCCTTCTGAGATGCTGCTGGGGGCTCTGTTGCCAGCTCCTGCTCTGCCCTCCAGAATGCGGCGCCTTGGGTGACTTTGATGCATCAACCACATCTTCTAGCCTGGCTAATACCCTTCACTCAACCCCTCACCAAGGGTCTATTGTATCACCCACCCCTTCACCCAACGGACATGTCTATCTGTTGGTGTTTCCTCTGCTGCTAGCCACTGCAGGAGAGGTACGAAAGGACATGGAGAAAATAATGACATAAGCCCTGTTCTCCCATGGTGTGAATCCTGGATCCTGAAAAATACATACAAGTTTTTCCCTCAGACAGAAAGCAGCTTTCAAAACTGGAGAATCAAATTCAGTCTTGGCGTATTCCCAAGCAAACGGACAACTCAGGCTAGACTGAAGCCCAAGAGACTGCACAAGGCAGCATCCTGCTTTTTAGCTATGCACTTCTGGCTATCACACCACTGCACTTCAAATTAAAAGTCTGCAAAAGCTGCCACTCTATCAGGTACTTCCACCACATAAAAATATGCAAGTGACAGAGAGAGGTAAGTGGAGAGAGAGGGAGGAGATCTAAGCCACTAAGGAAATCAAATGTTGTACACACAACTGACATAAGCACTAAATATTTACCTCCGTTTAAAAACTTGAGATATTTTCCTTTTCAGTCCTATCAAATCACCTTCCTAATCACACGCACTTGTTATTTTTCCCCAAGGACATGAACACAGCTAGTAAAACATCTACTTGATGAAAAGCAAAATGTTGCTGGTGTGACATGAACTGGTGAAGAAATGCTGTGGAGGGTCCAGCCCGAATACAAAATTTTGAGCCACGACTTTCCAGCAATACTGAAGACACAAGTCTGAAAATCACATTTCTCTCTCTCTCTGCATCTTCTGATTCAGCCGTGCTAACCTTTCAGATTACCAGAACCCACATTTCACTTAATTCCTAAGACAGGACAATCTTAATGAAAACCTGCGCTCAGCTGCTTTTGCGTGAGCCTGAGATCTGCCACTTGAAATAAAGGGACCACTGTTTCAATTTCTATTAAATTCTTATTTGCGAGGAAATTGTTTTAGCAGAAGCTAGGCAAAAACTGAACCTTTTGCAAGCTGTGAAGATCCAGAGGAACTGAAGAACTTCGCTCCCATGGCTGTTACATTGTTTTACACAAGGAAGGATGAACAGGTCAAAAGCAATGCAGGAACAGGAGCCTTGGCCAACTTTGTGTGCTGAGGGCTACAAGTCCCACTAGGAATTTGCTCTGTGTTATACGGAACAATATGGTCCCTTTGCAGTGTCCAAAAATCCTGCCCCACCTCCTCAACAGTGGCACACAGGCCCTACAGCAAGCAAAAACTGCTTTAAGCTATTTCATCCTGTGCTCTGGCTGAAGTGCTAAACCAGGCTTCCTTCCACCCCTTACAGCTCATTGAAAAAAAAGCCCCAAGTTATTTGCAGAGACAATATCCAGAAATAGGTCTTTGAATTCTCTCACATCCTGGATAGACAGAAGCAGAACTAAGCTACTCTTTCTCAAGAATGACATATAGAAATCAAAAGAAAAATACTTTAAAATAGTCTTCTGTAATTTAAGTGTGACTCTCCACTAACAATGTTCTGAGGCCTTATTTGAAACTTTATTAAAGAACTGCAAAGTATTATTGTTATAACGTTATTAAATAACAGCGTGAACTAATTCCAGATGTAATGAGGATGGAAAGGAAGAGGGAGCCTCATGCTCTTTCAGAGTTACACCTTCGGATGACTCTTTCACTCTAGCTGAAATTTCCCACTCTGCGTCCCAACAGCGGAGGCCGCAGTGCCTTACGCACCGGAATTGCTAAGATGCAGCCCACGATGAATAATAGCGCTCTTGTTTCAAACCAGCTCCAATTCCCATGGTTTCTTCTGAGATCTCTCTCCCCCTTCACAGACTTTACATTTTACTTACATTTAAGTGTCAGCCAGCAAAGAATTGGCAACAATTGTGGGACAATTGCTCCTTCTCATCTCCCTCTTGCGGGGGGGGAGGAAGGAAAAAAGAGGAATTTAAAGCGACAGCCTGCATGAAGCAGTGAGGCTTAAACTGTAAGCTGCACATTTTCAGAGAGCATGAAGCTGTGAAGTGGAAGGGTTGGGGAACTTGGGAGATGCAGCACAGCTCAGTATCTAGGTTCTTTACCGTGCCACCTGAAGTGGAATGTAAGGGCAGTGGACCTGTATAGCAGGGCTCTGAGGGACTCACACAGTCAGACGCCATCCACACAACTTCACTTGGTCCTCTCTAGCCCGTGGGTGTCTGCAGGAAGGGCTGGTGGGCTGAGGCAGTCAAGCTGGAAGAGCATTGACTTGGCGATTAGGAGACCCATAGGGCATCCTGAGTGCAATTGCTCTGTTGCCACCCCGACTAGAGCTCAGAGCCTGGTGAGAACACCTTTGATGTTAAACATGGAGAAAGCAGTGTGAAGCCCTGGAGTGAGATGGACAGGGAGATCTATTTTCTTCCTGGCATGCTATGCAAGCGAAGGAACAACCCCCTACCTTTCCACCGCCTTTCTGTGTAGACCTAGGCTACTTGTTACATGGACAAGCACCCAGTGAAGTATAGGTAAATTATTTTTAATGAACAGAAGGTGGTCTAAGCTACTTTTCTGCTGTTAATAATTTGGGAACTTCCAGGAATGGGGGTTTGCTACAAGGGACCTCAAACGGTGAACAATTTTTCTTAATTTGGCAAAAATGATAGTCCTCTTATGTTTTCTCCCACAGTGTTTGCGACTTGTTGAACACAGCTAAGCTCCCCAAGGCAAGGGATGTGGGATCTCTGTTGTCATGTGGGACTGTCCTCCTTGGAAACATGAATATTCTGGTCATACACTTTTATTTGGGATCGAAAAAATAGATGATGCTCTTAGGAAGTTTCTAATGCAGCCCTGGGTGCCACAAAACTGCATCTGTTCCTAATCAGTCTCAGCCCTCTCAGCATCCTCCGTGGGCACAGAAAAGTCCCACTTCTGCTCTGCATGGAGGCCACCCTGGTTAGATGTCCCTCCTACCTTTGCATGTGGTCAGAGGTGACACTTTATCTCCACAGTGCACAAGTGACTTAGGACAGCATGGCAGAAGAAGGTGAGGTAAGGACAAACAGGTCCAAATCTGGGAGCCAGACTGGCAGGATGCATGTGATGCCCAGGAGGCTGGAGAAAAGCTGACAAAGGGATCTCTACTGCCTTTGTAGGCATGAACTTGGGCCCATTTTAGTGTTTCACACAGGAGTCTCTGGGACAAACCACCTGGCTTAATCACATTCCCACCTTATTCTTTTCCATCTTCCCTAATGCCATTAGACCACATGAAACCCCAGGAGACCCTAGAAACAGCTTTGCCATTGCTCTGGCACGAATACGCACACAGGAATAAGAGTTTAGCCTGGAGACATAAACCCAAACATACAGCTGTGTACGGTATGCTGAAAACTAACCCAGCACAGAGAGCTGCTTTTATGGGCAGGATTTGTTTTTCCAAATGGGATTTATTTAAAAGAAAATTGAATGGTTATAAAGAGCTCACTCTAACAATAACACAGAAAATGAATCCAGTGCTCACTGCTGGCTTTGCCACATCATACAGTCCAGATAGAGAAATCTTCTTTAGAAGGTCCTGGCAGCAGACGACCTGCCCTGCAGAGCAACCCATGGGGAAACAGCTGGGTGAAAACCGGGACTCTGCTAATGACTGAAGTTATGGCAGGAATGTCAGTGGGGGAGGGTGCTGCAATGCCAGTGTGAGGAAGCCGCTGTGGGAACACCTTGTTTCAATAACCCACATCAGTAGCATAGCAAGGCTCTGGGAGACAAATGGGACTTACCCCTCCAGCAAATTGTTGGCGATCCCCATTCCCCATTTTACCGTCTTTGTCGCCAGGACCCCTTCAGTCCAAAGGTCACTTACGCTCCCTTGGTGCTCCAGCCAGCTGTATGAAACTGCCTTTGTACAACCTTGCTTCAATTTTGATGGCATTTGGAATCTAACAAATGGGTACCACAGAAGTATGCATCAATAAAAACCTGATGCTTTATGTTTCAGCATAAGGTGTCCATAACCTGCCCCACTGAGTTTCTTAAAACAAAGCACTTGGGACCTTTTGACCATCGTCCTCTACAAATCCTCTTCTCTATCTGCTATTCCCAGTGCAGTACAATGTGCTGCAGCTTCTTTTGTCCTATTTGTCTCCTTCAGTATGTGTCCCAACAGGCCAACATGCCCAGTCACCTAACTGCAGTTTATCTGACTATCTGAAGAACAGAAACAAAAACAATTAGCCATGACCATTAATGTTTCAGACACAATTTGCTTCAGAACTACAAATCTATTTCAGCGACTAATTAGAGAGACCATTAGATGTCTTTAATCCGGGGCACATCAAAGACCTTTCTTCTCCAATTAGGCAATGGGCTTCGTGCAGTCCTGCCCAGGATAGTAAGCCATGCTCTGTTGCACAGATGTTTTCAAGTCACAAAGCAGAGCGGGTGCGGGGACAATTTTTACAGCTTTTACTGGAAACCTGTTAAGGTCATGGTGTTGAGAAAGAGCACAGTATGGCCTTCATATTTTAAGCTTTGGAAATATCAAACCCAGAGTTATAAGATTATTTATACTGGAAGCTGGCTACTAGGCAGCTGCCAGGGTAGAGCTAATCAAGGGACTCGCTGGCCTAGTAATCCTGACATACTCCCCAGCCCATAGACTGCCCATAGCCTTGCATGCCTACTCCACAGTCAGTAGATAATCCACTACACCAAGAAGTCCTGATGAAACCCCAGACACAACTAATTTTTAAAACCTTCCCCAACCATATGAAGCTCCAGGCAGCGAAGTGGCAGCTGGTTATTTTGCTGTTATGGACAGAAATCTGCAGACGTGGATTAGCCCTGAGAGAACTGTCCCTTGAGATCATCTTCTCTATTTCCAGACCTTCCACGAGATTCACAGACTTTTTCTTTCCGGAGAGACATCACCTTTGCAGTCTTCCCCATAGGGGTTTTAGTTTTAATACAAATTAGCTCCCATCTCCTTGTCCCAGCACTCCTACATATCCCAGTGCTGCCCCAGCCTTCATCCTCCAATAGCCTGGGATAACACCTCGACAGCACATCGCAGCACCCTTTCCTTCTCCGGCACTCCAAGTGCGACACTCCGCAACCCTCTTGCACCCGAAGTAGCAGCCTCCATTGCTTCTACCTCACGTTAGCAAAGCTCCATCTTTTCTCCAGCAAAGCTTGAGGAAAGACATGCTGATCACAAGTGAGATTGAGCACACCTACTCCAAAGCTACCAGATCTCACCTTGCTTTACAGTTATCCTAAAGGAATTCAGATTTCAACAGCAATTCCAAATGTACCTGCTTGCCCTCAAGTGAAGTAGATTTCTCCTGCATAAATTGGCTATGCTGATATGCCAAGCTCATCTTGCCATCAAAAATATGCTTACTTGATTCCCTCCTGAGTTATTTGAGGATTAATTCACTCAAAATTATACAACACCTTGAAAAGGTAAGATACTTGTGCAAGTAGTAAGTTCTAGTAGGGTACATTAAGCGATAATGAAAATTAAATGGAGTATATGAATTATGTGATACAAGCAGCTTTCTAAGACCTCTGTAGATAACTTGCAAGTAAATGTTTGTTTTATCATTACATTGGTGCATTTGCTGAGAAATCCAGTAAAGGGCTAAGGAAACCCTGTCAGATAGCTACCAGTGTTAAAAAGAGGAATTTCCCTTACTTAACCTTTTGAGGAACAAGAGGTTAACAGAAAAGGTAAATTGTAAATCTTTCCAATTTAGAAAGTGGGACCTTTTCAACAGCATTTTCAAGGAAACCTACTGCCAGAGTGTTCCCAGAATTAAACTGGAAAACCTGACACCTTTAACAATTTCCTGCCACTGTATAACTGTCAGCGTTGCATGGATTTTATCAACCCAAAAGTTAAATTTCCAGGTTAGGAAACTGTTGCATTCATATGCTTTTGGGTTGTTTTTTGTATGGCTCTCTTTCCTCTGCAGCCCCAAGATACCCAGCTGAGGAACTCTGGGAAAGGCAGCGCTGTGCTGTTTTACAGATTCTTCCTCCCCCCATGAAACACCATGCGATGAAGACCTGAACAGGAGAGTTTTGCACTACTCCCATGGTCCAGCTCGAATCTGTCGCCCTTTGTGTCACATCACAAATCACAACTTTCACAAGCGCTGGTGAAGGAACAAACATCATCGGTGTGGCTGCTACTTGCCATGCAATTAAATCCAGATGCTGTAACAAAAATTCAAGCCCCACAAGGATGAACACTGTCCCTCTGAGAGTATGCAAGTGGCATATATAAGACCCAGTGGCACTCCGTAGCTAAATACCAGAACCAGGAAAAAAATCCAGGTATCTTATCTCCTTGCTTCATGCCCAGTATACTGTGGCACCTTTCTCTGGGGTAAAGTGGAAATTTGGCTTGGCTATCTCTGCTGAACGTAATTTAGGGTAGGGAGGACTGAGATGAGGTTACAGTCTGGCTGTGTTCATACCACAATGTATGTACACTCCTCTTATGATCTTATCAGCCTAGATAAACTTTTTTAAAAAATCACAGTTCTTTTATTTCTTGGTCTCTCTCTCACATGCACTGAAAAGCCAAATCAGCATCACCAGGATCACAATGAACATTGAGAGTCACCAGCACAGAAAAAGGTCCCAATATTTTACCACTCCATCCTGTTCATTACAGAAAAAAGTACCAGCTTTCTTCTTCAGAGGTGGTCCAGGGTATACCAGCACATTTTAATCACTGTGAAGACATTCACGTGCCCATGTCTCAGCCAGAGGTGCTCAGGACACTGAGAGCACTACACATTATGATTTGATAAGTCTGAATGACTGAAGAAATGTAACATTATAAACACAAGCCAAAAAGCACCCCCTATGCATGCACATCACTATAAGGAGAAAAGCAGAAAAGAGCTAACAGGAAGGGAGCTCACATGGCAGGAAGAGACCACAACTATAGTAAAAGTTTCTACAGTGCTGTTAATTACTTTAAAGCCATCCTCACTATCTCCAACAGTATGCTACTTTTAATATTTTTTTAAAACAGAAAGCGCATTTGAGACAGGAGAAGGCATTCGGTTCAGCTGTCCGCTCTCAGCCCTGCAAAACCACAGGGCACTCTCTGTATTTCCACCTCCACCGTGCCGGGGAATGACATCACCTCTGCTCGAGGGGCTGGCGGGCCAACAAAAATAACTGTTACTGACCAAGAGCGCTATTGCAAGGAATATTTTTGGAACCATACTCCGCATTCTTCCAAGTCCCCTGCTTCCCAGTCCAAACATATCATGGCCTAAAAATTCCTCGCATTTTCTGTGCAGTGTTTCCTTTGGGCTCACACAATGGGGCAGTTCTTCTGCTCAGCAGCACTAGTGTTCTGGAAAGGGAAGGGGAAAAAAAAAAAGCTGAAGCACTAAATAACCCTAATGGCAACCACAGGGGCCGCAGTGTTATTTTTAAGTCAGAAAAACGATGCAGAAGGCAACAGAGTCACCTCAGATTTACCTTCTACTGCCCTTTACTGAACAAAAGGCCAAAGAGCTTGGTCATTTCTTCCACATGGTGGTAAGCAGGACTCACCTATGTTTGTGGCAAAGACCCAAATATTTAGCGGAATTTTGCATGGAAGGAGGAGGCCAGGAGGATGTGGCATCTCCCTCTGACAGCACCTCCGGGACAGTGCAGGGATAACGCAGCCCCAAAGCCTCCTCACCCCTGTGCTCAGTTGCTCTTTGGCTGCAAGAGGCACAAAAAAACAGAGGCAAATTCTAGGTTGTGTCTAGGCTGTGCACCAGCTATCGTTTTCCCAGAGGGAAGAGCAGGAGTCCCCACAGGAGACTGTCCCTCTTAACATCTCACCCAAGTGACTCTGTACCGATCCCTCCCACTCCTACATCTGTTGCTGTAGTGACATAAGGTCATTCTGGAGGCTTTCTCACTAGCAAACAAATGATTCTGGCAAAACGTGTATACCTAAAAATATTCCAACCTAAGCCAAGCAATGGAAACAACTCTTATTCCTTCTTTGCTATGCATTTCTACCATAAGTTTTTCCTCCTTCATTGGAAGAAAGCCATTTTCCTTATTATCAAGGTAAAAGTCATGGCTGATCTCACAGGGAGAAGTTACATGTACCTAAACAGCTCCATTCCAGCCCTGCTCTGTCCGAAGCAGCACTATTTACCCAGTCTCGGTACAAATTTCTATTTGAATAGCAACAGCGGCTACTAAACAATATGTGTTTTACTGGCCAGTATTTGTTTCTTTTTTTAGCTGCCCCAATAAGAAAAACAATGCAGAGAATAAACTAACAGAGGGCATAAAGAGGCCACTTCTGTCACCGATGTTCTGTAAAAGGTTTAGAAACTCCCTTTACGTTTTTGTACCTCTGTTACTCTGCCAGTCCTTGATCAACTTCATCTGTTTACAGATGTGTGTACAGACTACAAAGTTTGGGACTTGCTTTCTGCTGTGTCCTACCCTTTCCACTCATAGTTGAGCCTGGAAGAACATATTTACTAAAAATCATTATATTTTTAAAGGTATTTAGATTCACTGCACATCCACAAACAGATCAGTTGCCATAAAACTGTTTTCAAACACAAGGAGAGCAAAGAAAATTCACTCTTTAGGGTGCTGCCATTGAGAGAAGAGGAATGGGCTGGGGAAATCAGTATTTAGGTGGAACTAATTAGCAGCGACTAAAAGCTAAATGACAACATAACCCATAGCCCCCTTGTGGGATATTCTAAAATGTCTGTGCATATCTGAAGCATTTCAAGGACTTTCATTATCTGCTCTGTCTACCACTTTCACAGCTCAGATAAATCAGTATTTTCAACCACAGCATTCAGCCTGTTGCCCCGCAGAATAACTCCGTGTCATAGCTTCCAGAGATACAGAAGCACACAAAATATGATCCCTTTTACTAGGCTAATAAAAATCAGAAAGTATACTGCATGAATTTTATAGACCTCAAAGGTCTATCTTCTGTAGGAGGAAATTGGGACTTGAGGCTACTGTCGGCACTGTAAGAGAGAAAAATGTTTATCGATTGCTTTGGAAAACCCACCAGATAAAAGTCACCAGGAAAGCAAAATAACATAACTGTAAACTTACCTGAATCCTTCCTCTCTGTGGAGCTCTTTCTTGTTATGGTTTCAACTCCCAGATTAACCCTCGTAGAGCCACAAAGGAAAAAGAGCCAACCAGCAAGAAAAATACTTCTGCCTCTTCGAGCCTACCCCGAGCAGGCAACTCTATACTGTCAGAATGCAAAGCACAAGGGCCATATGGGTCCCGCTCGCCGCTCCCCTGCATCGCTGTGCTGAGCCCGCTCTGCGCCGGGTGCGGGGTCACCGGCTCCCTCCAGCTCAGCCGGGCTGGGGGCGTTCAGAGGAGAGAAGGCGCCTGCTCTGTGCAGAAAGCCCTGCTGATTCAGTAGGATGATGCCAGGAACTTGTCCGTACTCCTTTTCTGAAACGCGCTGGCCCTGGAGATATTACTGTGCCACTGAGCGCTCTGAGGTATGCATGTTGAGCACAGCCCGCATGGATGCATTGCTCCTTGCTGAACTGGGGACAAGAGATCTGAAACCCAAGTGCCTCCCAAAAGACACCTGGGTGTCTCCCAAGAGCTACGTCCCGGGACGAGGAGTTCCATATGGATTCAGCTTCTCTGCAAAGTGGGAAGAAGCTGACTGTGAAAGCAGGGGAGGGAAGGAAAGTAAAGGATCCGTGCAGTTTTCCCCAAAGAACCAAGGTGCTGAGCTAATGCTTTTATAAAGCTGAATGACTAGGCAAGAAGTGGGAAGGAGGACTTTTTGATCATCCGACTGGTGAAAGCAGGAAGAAGCTGAATACTGGGGTCCCAAGGGAGAGAGAGATCGTGCTTCAAGCAGAAGCTGAGAGCTGCAGAAGGGGAGCCCAGCAGAGGCAATCTGAAGACCCAGAGAGGCACTAACAGAGATTTTGGAGATCACCTCCAGGTTGGAAGGAGGACCCCCTACACCAGCAATGTATTTACTTCTTTCAGTATAGCTCCTGTGTGGTACAAAGTAGAAACTGACTGCTTCAAAGAGCTTTCTGCAAAATCCATGTCTGTTTGCTTGTGGGCAAAACCTCATCACTCAGACAGGTGAAATCAGACACTACAATACATGCCCTGGATTCTCAGAAAGTTGCTAAAGACCCCAAACCTTATCCAGTTTCTTTGAGATCAGAGGTAAGACTGAGGCCCTGAGCACAGAGCTGAACAAATATGTTTTCATGCGCCTTAGTGGAAGGCTATACCTCTAAAAGCAGTTACGGATTTCCACAGAAGAGATGCTTTTCTCCTTGGATTGTTTGGGTTCAGAGTGCCTGCCCACATGGAAACACTGCTCTCCTCACCTTCATTTCAGTGATCCAGGACTGAGCAGTTTCAGATGGGGGACACATGGTTGTCTAAATAAAACCAGCCAGGGACCATCATATTTTTCGCTCCTCCAGTGACCAAGGAGGTCAGAAGCTATAGGGCAATATGAGCACAAGTGAAGGCTGAAAGGTGCTTTTTACTTCCCCCATGATCACATTTAGGTTGGATTGCACAAAGCAATCTGATTTTTGCCAGGGTAAGCAAGCACTTCTTAGCCCTAGAAAAACTATTCCCCAGGGCTTTCCATTTCAGCCACCGTGGATGTGGATGGCACTGACCACTCTCCACTTCAGCCAAGCCTCAGGGAAGAGATCTGCTGCAAAGGAAGACAGGCGGGTACGTGTTGTGACTGGCTTCCCCCTACATAACTTCGGACTTAGTCCCCAATTCATAGCCAGTTTTCTCTAACACAGGAACAAACAGAATCCCTCCCTGGATTTGGAGAATTGAGGGAGACTGCAGTAACCTTGACAGGTTTGGGGGAAACAGAGAGAGGAGAAACTCTACTGAGACAAAGTTCCTCAAGTGAGATTAACCTAACTAATCTGAACTATTCTGTCTTCACAGGAGAGAGAAGGAGCCACATGACCAGCTTAGCCCAGGTTAGTTACGTAGGATCCCATCCCCAAAGTCTAGCGGAAAAAACAGTCCTAGTTTCAGTGCTAAAAGATGGAACAAAGAGATCTGGCTCATGACTTTGACATTTGCTCTGCTATCATCATCAGGTCTATCTGATAGGATGACACTACTTAAGCTGTGGTAGCCAGAGGAAATCCAATGCTAAGGAAATGGACATTCATTTAATGTTTATCTAGGATCTACTCCACCAATGAATTCCAGATGTTGGCTTTAATTGTCGCATTCTGGTACGTTTAAGCAGAGGAGTTCATAAGGCCGATTTGTAAATCAATCTGGCAGGCTCATACTGAATCCCATCTTTGCCAGCTTTTCTAAATAAGAGGATGCTCTTAAAATATTAAGTACTTAACATGTCTGCAACGCAAAAGGAAGGAAAGATTTTTAAAAATCCCTCTCTCATGTTTTTCTCCTTCTGTTCCCTCTCTCCTTCATTTCTCCCCTGCAGAACTGCAAGACAAGCCATTCCCCTCAGCTGAGTGCAACGAATTTTAGCAGCCCTAAAGCTAACAAGGGCAGGTATGAGGATGCTCTCTGCAATATGGGCAGAGCACCCTGCTCCTCACTCATATACATTCCTTCTGAGTAACTCCACTGATTTCCCACCACGGCCAATGGCAACTGCATGCATGGACTACATCCAGCAATAGTGTTCCTGATATCTGAGCCCAGAGTTTTCTTAACACAGACAAAAAAAAAAAAAATTATTACTGCAACCTTGGGACTGTCTCAAGCCCCAGCTTCCATGTTCTTACTCATTTGTATTGAACGGTTACAACAGTTACAGCTCATATCCAGAGGTGGTACAGAAATATTTCATATTCTGAATCCCAAAGCATCACACAAGCTCCAAGTTAGACACTAGCAAACCTTGCAATTGTTCTGTGCTCAGCTGACTTCACACAACAGCTGAATGTGTTGGACTGGAGTTAGAGGGATTGCTTATTGCAACAGCCAACTTATAGGTCAGGGCTTGCTTACAGGAGAGAAAACTATGTTAAAAAATAGCTTCAGCTTAAATACTATGTCCCTACTGACTAGGGCAGACACTATAGCTCATCAAAATTGCTTTAGAAACCCATTTTCTCAGTTTCCTTTCAAAACAACTGCTTCTGAGAAAGCATCTCAGTATTCAACACGCGTGAACTCTACTTATATTTTCCTAGGAATGTGTGCTTAGTACACACATTTTTCAAAAGGTGTCACTGGATGGTTAGGTAAGGTTTCAAAAGCTTTCAGCATTGGCAATACTCATCCCATGGAAGTTCATGGGAAATCTTCAAAAGGGGTTGACTCTGCCTCGGCTGACTGCTTTTGAAAAACTCCCCTTTATCTTCCATCTTTGACGTCCTCAGAGCTAAAATGCTGTAAGTTCAGTTTAGCATCCTCCTTTAAAATTACAGACCTCTAAGTGAGGTCCGCTTCTTCCCTCACTAAGAACACAAAAAGCATTTCACTTGTGGCCTGGGTCATGCCATGTTTGGCGAGAGGTTTGAGAAAAGCAGCGGCTGAAAATCTACCCATTCCTTTACACTTTGAGCAGAGACCAAAGTATTAGCAAAGAACTGGCCGATCAGCTCAGCTTAGCAGTAGTTTAGCATTTGAGGCTGGAGAAGAAATCTCACTGCATCACAACAGCAAATCCCCCAAAATAGGCAGGATGAAGTGTGCAGGCTTGAAAATACCTCTCAAGTCCACGGGACCATGTCTAAACAAGGCACAAAAGCCACGCCACCCCAATAAGATAAATCATTATCACTATGCATCCCACAGAGCTAGGGTGGCACCAGGTATCATGCCACACCCGAAAGATAAAACAGCAGCTCAGAAGTCCATAAGGGAAGAAGCAAACTGGTTATTCCCTTACAGCAAACTGGCTCCCTGTGCTAAGTGTCCAAAAAGCTGGTACAAGGGTGCAGGGAGGTAACTGTCAATAAGAAAAGCAACAAAAAACTGTAAAAACAGGAGAGACATACAGGCAACTTGTTGGCTTTCATTCCCCATGCCTGAAACTATTTCTAGGGTCCATAGCATATGAGCAAAAATTTATAGATTTGGACTCAAACACAGCATAGTCCTTTCCCCAAATACCAGGTGGGAGGGATATAGTGAAACTTTTTTAAAGAGTTTGCCCTTCAGGACATGCCAGTGTGGCCTTGGAGGAACAGGGACGCTGTCACAAGATCTGCAATACTCTCTCCCTCGCTGCAGATGCTGAAGGGTGGCACAAATGTCACTTGTGAGCCATCCAGTCTGCATCCCGTCCTCCTGTTAAGTGTGGAGCTTTGAGCAGAACAAGGGCCAAAAACTCTTGAGAAGAGCTAACAGAGGTCAAACAAACAAACAGCAATAACCACGTATAAGGCATAGCTTCAGTATTTAAGGTTTAACAGTTTAATTTATAGTTGAGTACGTCCATGACCCAGGTTTTGCCTAGGACAAGGGCAGAATGTATCCAAATCATTCCTGTCAAAGGGTTGGGAGCCACACACGGGTGCTGATGGTACTGGGGATGTCGGGTGGTCAAATTCCTTTCTGATGCAATTCCACCGATGTGCCCCTGAAAGCTGTTGCCCTTTTGCCTGTTTACCATGGCAAGGTTTCAAGGGGCCACCACAAAATTCTCTGTAATCATCCAAGGACAGAGCACCCAGAGAATAACCTATTTTTTTTGAAGGTCACACAGACATACTTTTACGATGGCCTTGATTACAGCTTCCTGGACACCTCCCCAGAAGCTCTGAAAACCACCCCAGAGGAAAGGGGATGATGGAGTCCCCATAGACAAAGCCAACCAATCCATCCATGTGAGCAGGAGATGGGTTGCGTCTCAGGAGCATGCCTGTCAGGATGGGAGGAGCACATCTAGCACCTTGCTCGCCTTTCAAGCCAAAAGCACAGACCAGCTTCTCAAAATTCACCCTCAATATTACTCATTTCCCACAAGTGAAGGCTGCTGCATCTTCCAAGCCTCCTTGAAGGAAAGGGATTGACAAAACCACACTCAAACCAAAGCAGCTCACAGGATACCTTGGCTGAAACAACCTTCTTGATGTCAAATTCCCACAGCTTTCTCCTGGGTTGGAGTTTCTTCTGCCAAAGCACACGCGAGGGCTACCAGGAGAAACTGCAGTGGGCTTGCAGTTGTCAGGAGACGCTGCAAACAGAGCCCAAACACTGGGCTGTGCTGGGGATTGGGGTGGTGCCATGCCTCTCCTCCACGAGATTCCTGGGATTGCTCTGGGGAGAGCAGCAGGCAGGTCTGGGAATCCCAGCCCGCATCTGAAGTGGATCCAGCTCCCTTCCCAACTTCCCTCCCAGCAGACGAGGAGGACTGTCACCAGCTCTCCTCTCTCCTGCCAGCTGCATGTTCAACAAAGGTGAGATGAAGATCCTTGTTTACTTCAGTGGAAAGGTCATCATAATTTATTTTAGCTTGAAAAAAAACCAACGCAAAACCAACAGGCCAACTCATACAGTTGAGAAACATCTAATATCGGACCAAAGAAAACTCGGCAAAGAATTTCGTGGTGATGCTTTTTCCAAATCAAAACAGTTTTGTGATGGAGGATTCAATCCCAAAGATTTAAAATCCCGTTGCCGACAATCAAGCAGAAAACTGACTCGACTTAATAATGCAACTGACTTGAAAACATTTTTCAGGGAAACAAAGAATTGCAACTTAAAAAAAAAAAAGGTAATTAAAGTCCTGTGCATCATTTGGATTGTGTGATAAACTCAGATTTAGTCACTTGGTTGGCATGAAAAGATCAGAAAAACACCCATGTTCTGCCTTTTTTGCCCAAAAAATTTTGTAGTGTGTCTGTAAGAAAATTATATGCACACACAGGAACACACGTATCTGTAGCAAGATGAAAGAACAGAAGAAAAGAAGAAAGACATCAGCTGCCTTTGTTGCACTCGATCACTGCAATGGAAAAAAAAATTATTTGCTTCCCTTTAATTCACATGAAATATTTTCTGTACCGGCCTGTTAATAATTTAGCTTGTTATTAAACAGCAGCATTGTTCTTACTGTTTGTCTCCCCATTGTTCTGCCACTTGCAGTAATTTAAAACAACCCAAAAGAAATCACAGACAGATGCATCGCGTAGAGGACAGATGTGTTGACCCATACAGTGCTCTGACAGCTAGCTTGCAAGGTATGTTTATGTTCTTTGCTTTTATTGCACATTAAAAGAAGTTCTCGTTAAAACATTAACTTGAGAGCTGCAAAATACATCATGGGAGTAGAAAGTGAAGGGATAAATTCTGTGTTATCTGATTCCTTTTACTGCTCGGAGGGGTTTGATTTCTCCCCTCTTTTCCTTGGCTTCAGCGTGAGGAGCAGGTCCCACCCCGTCAGCACGATCAGAGTAAAATTGACATTTTATGAGTGGAAACAGTCCAAGGATGGTGGCTTACACTCTTAACATCCTGACATCTCAACCTCTGCGAGCAGCAGCGGCGCTGCTTCCAGTGGCTGCAGAACACCTTAAAACACAGCACAAGCTGACAATGAAAATAAACTACGGTTGCAGCACTGCTGGAGTCTGGCAGCCCTTCACAAATACAGCAGCGTCTGGGTGTTAAAATACATAAATCTGTCATCGTTACCAGGCTAAGGGGTCGTCATCCTATTCACAAAATAAAAGAACTGTGCATAATCAGCAGGGCAGGGAGTTCAGAACAAAGTCCGCCTTTTACAAACTCTCAACTGCTGATAGATGGATGTTTGCAAGGGACTTAATGTCTTTAACAGGGTACGTTTCAGAAGGAGTGTAGGTTTCAGAACTCCTGGGATTAGTGCTTTTTTCCTCTTCTTTTCCAAATTTATTGCCAAAAGTGTACAATGTAAACACTCAGGTCTTCTGACTCTGAAACCCACATTACTATAAAGTAAGAAGAATCAAAGCATTCTAGCACAATGATATTATTCATCAAGCACAACACAGAGTATGTTCCTTCTTTCATCAAACAAAAATAAATTTGATTTAAAAATAGGTTTATACACTAATTGCCAGCAGTTTTCTTGGTTTGGGTTTTTTTTCCTTTTCTTCATCTTGTTCTTAATGTGGATGCCAAAGACAGCACAGGAAGGGTAGAGAATCAGAGCCTACAGGAATGTAAAAATACACCTCCTCAATAACCATACATTGTAACAGGCAGCATACCTACACGTATAGATCGAGAAGCAGCACATGAGCGATCGATGGCGTGTATGTGCATTTACACACGACGAGGGAGTCTCCAAAATCAACATTCAAGCTACACCTTATAAATCAGCCCAACTTGGTGCTGTTCGCTCTGTAAGAAATCTCATACACTGTGCCTTAATTTACAAGTGTGCTTTTTGTGCATTTCTGAGTTAACTGATACGAAAGGGACTAAAATTTGGCTAAAAAACCACTATCTGTGGTATTTACTGGGCAAATTGAGGACAGCAGAGCAGTATGACGGCACTAGTGAATGGGGTACAGTGCTCTCTGACTGATACCTCCTGGGGAGACAGTGCCCATGAAACTCAACCCAGCTTCAGTGGTCCTCTGAGTCCAGTGAAGCTGTGCTCCGTTCTTCACTTTCAGCCTTTGGCAAGAAGAAGAGGGATGGAGGACAGGTTCCAAGTATACACTGTCAGGAAAAGGGNNCGATAGCAGTAGCCGTAAGAAAGTTAACGGAAAGATCNGGCTTCTTGGGGAATACGGTCATCTCGGATGNTTGACAAGATGGTAGATATCTCAATACTGCTGATGACCAGGTCAGCAATTAGTGTGATGGTTTTTCATTACTTGAGGCATTATTAATTAAAAGACCCTTAACTACTGCTCTGCAGTCACAGCAGACTTTGACTGGTAATCTAGACCACCTTCTGGACGCCTGCTTTCCACACACTAACATAGCACCTGCTTGGACCAGGGGACTGTCTTGGATTCACTCACAAATGCAGCTACTTCTAAGCATTACAGATCCGCAGAGGTGGACAAGTCAGTGGCTGTGCACATCAGCATTGCTCTGTCAACGCGGGCTGAAATTCAGCCCATGAACTGTGTGGAGGATCGTAAGAAAGACAACTCTGATGAATACAGTCAGAGTCAAAAGACGCTTTTAGCCTCAGACACACTGATGAGAAAACCTCAACGTGTACGCCACACACTTGTTGGGATCAGAGGCTAATTCTATTGCCGTCACTTAACAGAAGGAAGCTATAAATTTCTCAGATCAAACACACTTTTAACGTCACCCTGCCTGGCATTGTGCATTGCTTTTGTTCCCAAACAATATTTGTGCAGCAAACGGAGCTGCAGCTTTCTGTTTGCATGGGTGTAGCAGCAGCCACACGCTCCAGAGCATCTGCAAAGGATTGTGGGCTAAATGCCTCCGTATGTCCTGCGCGCCTCGAATTTACACTGGCTGCAGCTCCAGCTTGCCACAGTCTACCACAGGATGGAGTATGGGGGGAAATTATATATCCATACATATACGTATGAATTTCTTGCTTACATCCATGGAAAAAAATCTTTTCATTTCCTTTAAATTGTGAACAGGTGTTGTCACCTTCTTAACTTGGCTTCTATGTTGCAGCTTCACGAAGGGAAAACAGAAATCTACCCGAAACAGTGAGGCTTTTGTTAGCCAGAACATGATGCATTGATAAGCATACTGTAAAATTTGTTATAAAATCAAATGAAACTAATAAAACCTAACAAAGATCTTGTAAAAACTGTGGACATTATACAGCATTAGCACTGAGTTACATTATAGATCTGGACTGGGAAGAAAGGAGACTGCTGCCCGGGTGCGATGTCTTCCAGCCTTTCACACCCATTTACTGAGAGCCATCAGTCAGATCACTCGGTGCTACATTTTTGATTAGTCATTTTTAGGATAGTTACAGCTAATACTGGCACTCACATCATCACCTCTTTATGGAGAAACAGCTTTTCAAGAACAAATTATTATGGGCTGCTGTGACATCAGTCTAGTGTAGCACTCATCAAAATGACCAAAATCAGTGAAATCGTTTTTCTGCAGCAACCCAGGAACAGTCATCTTGTCATTCTGGAGTATTTCTCTCTCCTCCTTTCCTCTCCCAGGACACTGGGCATTGTCCAGGACTAAACATGCTGCAGTCGGGGACAGGGAGTTTGTCGGGCTCTGAGCGGGATTCCCCAAAAGAGGAGGAAACAAAGCACCACTGGAATTCAGGGGACAGGAATAACCAAATGCTTTGAGATTCCTTTTAACATGTACACTTCTGCTCTCCCTGGGCAACATCAGGTTTGGTCAGGGCGTGTGTCTTTACGCCTACTCTAATACACACTCCAAAGGAAGAGCCTTCACTTGGGTGAGGGCATCATTAGTCAATGATGAGTCACTTCCACTGCAAAAGGAGCTTCACTTCCAAGTGAACAGTTTTTAGCTATGAGTTTGCACCAAAACATGAAAATACTCATATTTTATGTACGGAGCATTTCATTGACTCTCTAGTCAATGGGATCAGTTCATACAGTCTCTTCCCACAGGCTGACACGCAGAACCCCCTCACTCGGCCACACCACTAAGACAGGTCTTGCTATGGACTGAAGCCCTACCTGCGTCTCCACAGAGGGGTTGCTGTGACCCAGCGACACCGCACCACACGCTGACCTGAAGTCCTTGTGCAATGACTGCAATTGCTAGGCCTTGAGTAAACTAAGGCTTCCCTTTTCTGCTCAGCTCCCAAAGGCCAAAACCAATCTGAGCTTTAATTAGCAACATAGCCATTGCTAAGCATCAGTGACTACGGCCAGATCCTCTTGTGGTGTTAATCACCCTGTGCATGTACAGGAGGCCACCAACGTAGATCTAGCCGCCAGATTGAGGCCTGAACAAACTAAACATGAGAACTTTGTTACTGTTTATTGTCACCAGGAATTCTTCATTTCCGTATAACAACGGACTAATCATCGTCATTCATGATTCTATGCCCTGTGATTGTGTTAACGGCCCCACGCTGGAGGGGCTGCCTTTTGCACTTGGTGTCGAAGTAAATGCGCTAAAGACGAATTGCTAACTCTTAACTCCGTACCATGACCAGAGCAAGCCACACCACCTCTTTCTCAAACGCAAATACTGCACCTTTTTTTTTCTTTTTTTAAGTGTTGACTCATTTCAGTTTTTTCTTAGGGTTAGCAGTCCCTTGGTGCACACATTGCTGACTCAACATTGATTCACATCTTCTTGCTGAGCACATCTCTCTCTGGTCCCCAGAGTTTATTAAGAGGCCAAAACCTAAACTTAAATGAATTTGTCATGCTTTTCCAAGATGGCTGGTGGCACCTGACTCTGTGCTACAAATGTTTTCTCAGCTTTTGCACTATAAATGAGTTCTGAGACACGGATTGATGACTTCATTGGAGAACTGTAATGCAAACCATGTTTTACTGTACTTGACTTTTTCACACAGTATTTTTTACTACTATGAGCAGAAAAAAAGCACTTTAGAATAAATATCCATTCAGACATTGCCATGATTTTTTTTTTCAGGATACTTCTGCTGACTGTTTAAAAAACCCCACATTATTTTAATGCAAATTTTTCACAGATGCCTGTTATCAAAGAGAGCTGTCTTTGGACAAGCTGTAAAAAAGCACAACACAGCAGCTGGCTCAGCAGGAAAAAGCTACTTTAAAGATAAATCATCTGATGTCAGGAAAGATTCTCCAAGCAATCAATTGCAGCAGACAGACAGCAGATATTTAATAGTAAATCTGATTTGTTTGAAAACGAGTTGTAGCTCGATTTCTGAACAGCCCATCAGAGGTTTAGGACAGCAAGCTGTGCTCCTCCTTCTGCTCTCTGCATCAAGATTTTACTACTCCACAGCCCAAACGGGGCCAACTGGCTTCATCACTGAGAGGGCCAGGCACCAGAGAGGGATTTGAACTGGATGGATAACGGATTCTTCACAAAAATCTTCCTACAAATAAACCCAAAGAAGAGAAAAAGAATTGCAGCAGCCAGAGATACAGGTCAAGAAAGAGAAACACTGGAACAGCTGTTTCTTGGACTTCAATGTTGATCTGTTCTGTGCTGAGATGCACCCAAGCAAGATGTGTCTTTGGCAGTTTACAAAGTCCAAGTGAAGCAAGAATTCTACAGTGCAGAGAAAATCCCAAACCCTACTCTTATTGCTGCTTCCTTTTTCTTTGCTACGGAAGGTAATCAGAAACATGCATGCAGATACAAAGACAGAGACCGTCTGTTCTTTCATCACTTGGTTGAGCAACTGATGCAAGGCGAAGCATTTACCGGCAGCACCTGTAGCAACAGCCCCGCATGTTGCAATGCTGGCACACCTTGCAGGATCTGGCCCACAACACTTCTGCAAGTGAAAAGTCCTCTGTGTTGTGCATTAGTGAAAGAGGTCATTATGCTACAGCATAAATATTTAGTAATAGTCCTTCCTACAGCTGTTCACCAACAATTTTCCCTTCAGAGAACGACCAGACTTCTGGAACAAGTGATACTGTTTATTTATTGGAGAAAGAGATGGTAATGGAGGTTGTCCAGCACTTCCTTGTTAGAAGACTTTGTTTTCAGTTATTTATGTCAGGGAAACCTCACCCACTTGGGCTAAGATTTCCCAGGGAGAGCCTGATGGCTGAAGCGTGTGATGGCTCCGTATTTGCAACCTCACAGTTTCTTCAAGCTGGCCACAGGCTTCAGTTAAGCCATCGCATGCTATGTTTTTTCTGCAGAACATACCTCCATTCAGCCCACAAGGTGGACAGTTTTTAAATAATAAGCAGCTAGTCAACTTTTTATTTCTTCCTCTTTGGCCTTAGACTTCCTTTTAGAGCACACTGGCAAGAAAGTTTTATTCTGCAATTAGGAAACTGTAGCTTCCAACCAAGCATCTAAAACCAAAATAAAGTTACTTTTCACACCTGTAGATTATAAATCAGCTCCTCTGAAAAGATTTAGCTGAGAAAAAAACTTCAAGATAAGATTTTCATGGGTATCATTGCACAAATAACTTTTTGGGAAGGTACAGCACATTCATTTTGATGAGCTACAGATAATTCTCTGCAATAAGGAACCATTGTACGTAATAACTGTAATGGTGATTTAATACTGATTAAAGAGAAGTTACCTCTTCCAGCATTCATAAATCCGTCTGCAGTGTAATTGGCATCCCAAATCTTGTGGTAAGCCACAAAAACTATTAAGGCTGGCTAGGAGAGGAAATTGTAGTTTTGACTTCTATTCGTTATCTGCTTTTACTGGCTTACATTTCACGCAGGGGTGTATTAGAGCAGGATTCCTTGGGTCTCTGGGATCCGGGCCCTGCAGTCTGAGAAGATGGGGAAAAAAGCAGGGCAGAAACCAATTGCTACCATCTGGGTTGGCAAAACCTTTGTCTGAGAAGGAAGATCAAAAACCTAGAATAAGGGGACTCCCTTCCAACACAGCAGCGGGAAGATGCTAAATTTGGAAGAAAAGATTTTACAAAGTGTTATGAAGGAGGAATAGTCTTTTAGGGTGAGATTTAAGAGGTTTAGACTCAGCTTTGAGCCACAGCTCATATTTTGTGCGGTCTTGGACTAACCACCTGGTCTCTCTTTGCTGTACTTACCATCTGTAAAATCACAGTCATCCGTCTCATCCGCCCTTACAGACTGACAAGTCCTCCAGCCAGGCAATGTGTAGGTATGTCTACCAGACGTGTAGAGGCAGACCTAAGTTTGCTCCTCTCATGCACTGAGCTGTCTGGCTGCAAGCAAGATTTATCATGAAAGCCACATTCAAACAGGCTTATACCAAAATTATTACATCTCACAGAGACCAACCTGCAACCTAGACAAGGGAGCTCACCTCTGCCATGTCTGCCTGCACCCACTAATGTTGGTGGATCCACTGCCCTTTTCTATTCCTTTGTACAATGTCACATATTTTTGCTGGTTCTCTACACTCTAATGGAATATAGAAACTAATACGAGTTAAGATTAAGAAGACTTACATAGCATTGAGTGCAGGCAAAGAGGTTCAAGGCAGCTGAACTGCAGTCTCAGGTCTCTGTAGGACCTTGGGTAAACCATCACCTTATCCTGCTGCAGTGTACATGTATATAACACACGGGTGACCGTTCCTCACTTGCCAGTGGTGTGGCAGAGCTCAGTTAAAAGCATATAGCATAACTCCAAAATCTTTCACTAAGCTACTCTATGGATTCCAGATATTACTGCTTCAATTCTCAGAGTACTTTCAAGCCAAAATGGATTTTATTTTTTCAAGTCCCAACACCTAATGAATCATTTGATGCTATTCTAGATTTAATATCTTAACCAGCTTGCCCATGTCTGACACCTACACTGTTTTACATGTTTGGTGTCAGTAGTAAAGCTGGAATAAGTGGGCTTTTTCTCCTTTGAAGGAGTGGGAGACTAAAGAGGCCATACGGTTCAAAAGGCCACTCTGCCTAATGAAGTTTGTGCTTTCCAGATCACAAACAAAACAGCTCCATCAATTTGATCTTCATCCTCAAAACTGACATGCAGTTGATTTTAAAACATTGCCTCCTTCTCAAAAATCAACAAAGGATTGATTTGCTCTCAACCAAAAGCATTTTCACTAAGATGAACAGGAACATCTGGCCAATCCATTAAACATTTGGATCCTTTGAAAGAAGAAGTCAGTGATACCTTGTGTTTACTTGCAGACCTCGGCAAGAAAGGCACTAGGGGAACGTTTGTTTTCAGGGCAAATTGTTCTCGTGAAAAGCAATTGGTTTGAAATGTTACATGAACACATCTGTACCATTACAGACCAGGGACATAAGTAATCCATCAAAAATAGCCTGAGCAACAACAATGTACAATGGTACACTGTGAGACAAGGCAGGAAGGTGCAAAGAGTCTAAGAACTACTGGGTTTAGCCAGTATTAAAACAAGGATGCATGGAGATGAACGATAACTCAGCCCATGCGTCTGCCACACATTTGGTTTAAAGTTACCCTTTCCTTGGCACTTGGCGATCAATATTTATTTGCATAGGGCTCAATCTCACACCCACAGAGGCCAGTGGGAGCTTGCCATTTCCTTCCATAGCTGCCCGATGAGGCTCTAAATAAACAGTGTTTGTGCCCAGGGCTTTTCAGTGCCAAATATAATGAACACTATTGTTCTTAACACAATTAAATTTGATAATCCAATTTCCCTAAGCAACTGAATCAGAGTTTTTGCCTCAGTCTTTCCTGAATACAAGTCCAACTTTTACCCTGTGCCTCCTGGCTTTTCCCTTTCATTTGCTTCTCTTGTGCTACCAGGAACAGTCAGAGCCTTCTTTGACTCACAGATGCCTCGATGCCTCTTTGCCTCTGAATAATGGGAGCTGGCTAAGACCCTGAGCTCTATGGAAGATACTGGATGACACACAAGATCAAAGACTTTGGCAGCCTCCGTGTACTGCAAAAGCACAAGCAGGACTGAAGCAGGCTCCTATGGCATTCCTTTCTCCATGCCAAACAGTCTGGAAAGCACGTCCAAAAGGAGTCTGTGTAGACATGACTCTTTATAGACTATTTCCACTTCACCCTTTTTGCTCAGTGTAGCAAAGAAAGATGGGTGAACGTGGAGAGGAAAGAGGTGAATGAGGAAAACCAAATCCACAAACTATGTATACTATAAGACGGTTTTGTGGCTTTATACTACTGACGCTACAGGAGTCATCTAGCAAGAGATTTTCTCTCATCTAAGCATCTCTTTCCTGACAAAACATTCCTGTTCTGGTCTCTCTCCCATACTGGCTCTGCAGCTAAGTGCATTCTCCAAGAATCACCCTGTTATCGGGCGATAATCCTCCATCAAGCAGCACCAAGTGTTTGCTACATGCTCTGAGTTCACAGCAGCCCTCCTACCGTGAAGGAGAAGAAGAAGAAAAGGAACAAAACCAGGCCGAGTGCCAACTAGTAGACAGCTGGAAACTGCCCTAAACTCTGTCCTTACTTCCACTGTCTAAGAGAAACAGAACTTTGTAGACCAGATACTGGGGGTGCTGATCAAGCAACAGGATGAGCAAGACACCCGATCTCATCCCCTGTTTTGCAACCCTCCCCTTTGCTCCCTCAGCATCCCCCAGCATGCCAGATTTCATCCAGCTCTTTCCCTCCTCACAGATAAGGACCAATGGGCATATTTCTGTGGCAGGCACAGGAGAGGAATCTCAGATTACCCAGAGAAGTGTCTTTGGGGGCCTTCAGGAATGCTCAGCCCACCTGGTGACCCCAAAATCCGATTGCCAGGCCAAGCAAGCTCTTTGAAGCCAGTCAAAAGCACAGGCAGTGAACCTATGGTCACCAAGACAGCATCTGAAATTTTTTAATCCTGTTTCCATCAAGGGGATTTCTCAAGAACTGAGCATCCCTGGGTCATATACCAGCTCTGAGCTTTGTTTCAACCTAAATATTATTATTCCTGAAGACAGCACACTTTGCAAAAGCTCAGTACATGGATCTTCCAGCTGTGTGTTTTTATATGGGTGCCTTAACATTTGTTTTGAGAACTATCCTGTTCCAACAGCAAACATAAAGATCAGTGTGACCTCTCCTTATCGCATGGCCTTTCCTGTGTGGAATTCATTGTGATCCAGACGCTAGCGACTATTGCATCATTTCTGTTTATTTGTAACCTTTGGCACTGAGCAATCTTATCTGCCCGCAGCCGGCTGCAGCAGAAGATGTGCAGCAACATAGCCAGCTCTGGCAATCCTCAAACACTGGAAAAGGCCAGCTAAGAATGGAGGTCAGTAAATGATTAGCAAAGCAAATCTGCAATGACTGACTGCTACACAGAAATCAGCTCGCTCTCTCCCCCCAAAGCAGGTGAAGCCTGGCTTTTCTCCAGCCCTACTCACCAATCACGATGAGGGTGTAGTTCACATTGGTGCTGCCAAAGCCATTGGTGGCTTTGCAAATGTAGGTTCCCGCATCTTCGCTTTCCACCTCCTTGATTTTCAACCCTTGCTGAAGGATTCGGAACCTTGTCCAGCCGCTGTGGATAGTGCGTCCGTCCTTCATCCACATGGTGAGAGGTGGGGGGTCCCCCTCCACTGGGCACAGGAGCTTGATGGTCCTCCCCAGTCTCACGGACTGACGGTGGATCACTTTATCGGCAATCCTTGGGGGACCTAGGAAAGAACAGAGGGAGGAAGAGCTGTTATTGCTCTTGCCAGTGATATAGCACTGCTTTAAAGACCAGTCATCAATCAATGCACTACACTGACTGCTATACAGAGATATCGTGAAAGGTGCTCACCAAAAATTACTTACAACCCAGGCTGAAAATGCAGGCAATTACAGAGGGATACATCAGCAGAGATACTGGTTTGTGCGAGACCTGAAGCTGTAGCCTTGCCATCACCAGCAGCTCTTGCTAACCCACCAGGGAAGCCTGATTCTAGGTGTCTCTCACTTTTTGAAAACATCCCTATTTTCCCATAGCAAGTAGGAGTCCAGTACATAAACTGTTCAGCTGTATTTGGTGAAGCATCTGTAGTTGTTTTAAACTTAACACCTATCCTGAAGGCAAAATTAGCAACAGCACCGGTACTTACAACAAAACACTGCCCTCCCCCCCAAATGTTATAATCCTTTCAAGTTGCATGTACAGTAATTCCCTTTAATAGTCACCAGATGGGCTTTATCTGAAACGCCTAAGCCTGCAGTTGTCGGACATAAAGCATTCATTGGGTAGCACTTCACCGAAAGATACAGCATAGCCTGACACGGTAACATTGCTTATAGTCCGAAAGAGGTTATTTTTACCAATTGCCTTGGAATACCTGCTGGTTTGACCCGACTGACAAATATTTGTTCTTTGTAAAAGGTGATAATTTCATGCAAAACAGAGCGTCCCTGGAATGCCACAGAGTGAACACACTGTTTGCTACATGATAACAAGATGCACTTGGACAGGCCAACACTCAGAAAAAAGAAGTGAGAAAGATTCCAACAGTGGAAACAGTCCCATAGATGAATTCAAGCTGGAATTTCTTCCTAAGGCTCTGAAAAGTTGAAGCAGAGAGTCTTTTTCCTGCATCTGCCTTTTCATTAATTGCACAAGATCCCCACACAAACTGCAATAGCAATGCTCTTCCCAGAATAGTCTATTAATGGGTGTGATAATACATGTCCTGCTCTTGCATAAGGACAAAATGTTTTGCTAAGGATTGCTGATGCTGAGTTGCACCCAAAACCCACAAGATGTCTGTGGGATTTGGAACTGTTCCCTCATATTTTATTCCTGTTCCTAGTTTTTTTCAGGATTGGGCCCATGGGGGATAAACTGCAGAGGTCATATTTTCACTTCCTCATGACTAATTCTTGTTATTCCAGTGTCTGCCTGAATTTTCCCCAGCATGACTAAGGCAGTACATACATTCCAGCTCATACAGAGCTGCTATTGCAGTTACTCATGTTGAATCGCACCCATCAATTTTGCAGCTTTGCTGGTGAACAGAAGTGCTGCTCAAGCTGAAAAAAGAGTCGTGAACTAGCTTGAAATTAATTAATTAGTTTAACTTAGAGCCTGGTTAAGTCAATGGGTCTTAGACACACTCAGATTCTGATGAACTGCTAAAGTCCCAGGGGATCTTGAGAGCACTTATTCTGGAAAAGTCAGTCCCTGGCAAAGATAACATCCATCCCTGCCCACCTTCTGCAGACCCCTGTGGAACAGCGTCTCAGAGATGATGGTGCCCTCCCACACTCCAAGGGAACTGGCAAACCTGCCTGTCCAGGTCTTTCGAAGCACTGCAAACCACACTGTTAATGCTCTTCACCTTGGGAGATCTGCAACCAGCTCTGCGGATGGAGAGATAATCCCCAGTTTCTCTGAATGCTGATCTGACACAAGCCGCGTTGCTCAGGGTTTTAAAGAGATGCACACGTCAGGAGGGATTGTGTGTGTTGGCTCTGATAAAGCAGAATCCACCAATATGGGGTGAGGATCCAGCCCCAAATTCTGCTACATTTCCCCACATGGCACAGCATCTTACTCAGCGTAAAGGAGCAGAAATGTACAGACAAGTCCACAGCCTTGTTGAAATTCAAGGTTGGCCCTTGGAGAGGTCCTTTCTGACCTAGAGCCCTACCAAACCAAAACAAACTTTAAGAGTAACTCCATTGCAATCTACTTGTGAGCCAGGATATTACTCCACATATATTCAAATGGCAAAAAACAGATCTATAATTAGTGCCGGGGAAAAATGTTCCGTGCAGGGCAAGCAGGGACAGCGGAGAGAGAGCGCCCTCCTCCCAACTTGGAAACCTGCTGTAGCTCCTTCAAAATCCCTTTCCTTCCGACATTCAGGTTGACTCCTGGTGAATTTTGAGACCTGGAGGAATCAGATAGTTTCCCAGTCACGTCATGTGCCTCGTTGGGGCAGGCTGCACAAGCAGCTCCCCTGATGGCACCAGAGTTGCCTCTGGATCTGTCACATGTTTGGGTCAGCGGTAAGCTTGGTCCTCCTAAATGCCATTTTCCTTTGATTGACCTTTCATTCTGAGGAATTGTTGGATCGCTCTCTGTCACAGGATCTATTCGCAGACCTTTATGACATTTAGAAAAGGGTGAGTTTCTTAGAGCCTTTCTGCCTGAAAATAAAAACACTGGCGCGGCCCTCTGTAGCCCTTCCTTAGCCACCCCAGGGACTTTCTTGGAATGAGTATTAAAAATTTCCCCCTACTCTTTTTCCTGCTGTAAATTTTTCCAGATACAGCCACATGCACTTCTCAGTAAGGTACAGCCCCAGGACAAAGATGCTAAAACCTTACTTCTGTTCATTTGGTGTTGTAAACACTCCCATTTTATTGCCTATGATCTTTGCATTAATAACTTTCTGCATAAGCAGTACTCTCTCTCTGTTATCAGTGCCTTCACATATGCCAGAGGCTTCAGAGGCCCTGGCAAGCCAATGATAGCTGGACCTCCTGTAGACGGCTACAGCAAGAATAAAATGTTGATATCATCACGGATCTCTGTCTCTCTAATGTACAGGCATCCACTGGGTCTTATTTCACTACATATCGGCACAGCCCTGCCTTGGGACTGCAACGGTGACAGATGAATGCTTTTCAAGTCAAGGTACACCTCACCACTCTGCGCTGTGGGTATCTGGAGGGGGTGGAGAGCGAGGAGTGCGTTTTGCAAAAAGGCCCTCTCCGACATCCCCTGGGCAGCGAGGGCTGCTGACACAGACCTGCCTCCCACGACGTAGCACGGAAATCCCACGCTATCCAGACAGAAATGTGTTCCCCCTCTGAATCCATGAAGCTGCCCAGAATCACTCCTGTTCCCCTGGAGTTTAATGTCCAGGGCTTCTCCACGGGAGTTCCATCTCTCGCTAAGTGAACAGAGCAAAAAGATGCTGAGCACTCCACTTTCTCACGTGCACCACCAGTACCGAAGGGAGCTCCCCACCTTGCAGAACTGGCCCATAAGGTGCCGGGGGGATGCCCGCAAGAGCGGGCTGCCCGGTAGCTGCCAGCTCTCCCATAGCACTGGTTTGGCGGTGTCCCTTGGTGGCTGCCTGCCGCGGGGCTGGGGCACACGTGTGCTCACAGCTGAGAGCTGCGGAGCAGGAGCAGAGCCCAGGGCATGGCCCTGCCGGCTGGATACATTTCTACAGCTGCTTAGAGAGGCAAAATCCCAGAAAAGCACCTGCTGCTTCACCTACAGCTGCCAGCGAGGTAAAACCAGGCTGAAGCCTGGCTGCTGCCGACTTCCATCCCTTGCCGCTGACGGCTTCTGTCCTGTGCTCTAATGCAGCATTAAAAAGCAGATGCAACTACACCTCCAGAAGCCAGTGTCACGATCTCAACCGTCCTCGACTCCAGCTTTGTGTTGTATGTGAGAAATGATCCAATGTATTTTGAGAGCGATGCCTATAGCTGCTTGCCGTACTGCTTCACTTGCCTTGTCTGTGGGTTGTGCATTAGGGCAACACCACCAGAGCTGGATAGCAATGACACAAGGGATTGTTTTGAAACCTGAAATCATTTTGTTTAAACAGATTGTTAAAATTGTGAATTTATATATGTGCCAACACAATTTTTTTTAATGCCATTATATACCATCTTTATGGCTGGGGGGGATCCTGTGAATTGCCATGTGCCTGCACCCATGGGCCAAAGCTCCACACTGGATCCTTTGAAGACAGAGCAGGAGGGAACACTGCTCTCTGGCCCTGGGTGTAAATCCTGGGGGAGGTGTCCCTACGCCATACACCCGCTCATTTCTTAGCCATTAGGCAGTGATTCTGGAAAAAATCAGCCTTCATTAAGTGCTGAGAATCTGCAACCTCTGATGCTCCTGGAGACAGAGAAAAATTCCCACATCATTTTCTTCTTCTGGAGAAGAGGAGGCTGAGGGGAGACCTTATTGCTCTCTGCAACTACCTGAAGGGAGGTTGTAGTGAGGCGGGTGTTGGTCTCTTCTCCCAAATAACTAGCAACAGGATGAGAGGCAACAGCCTCAAGTTGTGTCAGGGGAGGTTTAGATTGGATATTAGGAAATTTTTCTTTACTGAAGGAGTGGTCAGGCATTGGAATAGGCTGCCCCGGGAAATGGTGGAGCTACCATCCCCGGAGGTGTTCAAAAAAGCGTAGATATGGCACTTCGCGACACGGTTTAACAGGCATGGTGGTGTTGGGTTGACGGTTGGACTTGACGATCTTAGAGGTCTTTTCCAACCTTAATGATTCTATGATTTTGCCATGAGATATGGGAAAAGGGGCCAAAACCAAGGCGCCAGGCAGACAGCCCACCAAAACTGGTGAAAGAGATTTTTATATCTTTATAGTCAGGAGGGGAGGGGGGAATGGTGTGGAGAGAAAACAAACACCATTTCTTGCTTCTACTCTTGTGATTTTCCATTATGCAAAGACACTCTCTACGGCCACAGGGCACTGCTTGGAAATGGCCTTTTAAGCCACACCGTGCTGGCGAGGGTGCAGCCGACTGCCCAGCCTGTGCGAACAGAAGAAGTTCTTACGATAAATTAAGCCCTACCTCGACACAAACTCAATGGGGGCAGGTTTCCTTCACTCCCCCTTGTCCTCAACCCAGCAGTTTGTGAGAATAATTTCTTAATATTTCAGCTGAGGGGGAAGGGTGGGGTTTGACATCCGTAGATGTGACTTGGGAAGAAGTGACGAGAATGCAGCTGCCTCCACGCCTGGTTGTTATTCTTTCTCCAAATACAAACTAAATATAACTTTGCCCCACAACATTCAAATCATTTTAGTTACTAGAAGGGATCATGCCTGGAGTTCCAAGGGCCAGGATGCAATCAGGCTTAAAATACAATTTAAACAATCCAGACCCTACATTTTCCACCAAGTCATTTTCTTGCTCGTAGTTTCCCCATCTGCAAATCCATCTAAGGACACCCAGAAAGAGACCAACAGTCCCAGCCAGATGCCAAGCTTTCTGTTCAAGACTGTATAAGCCCAGACCAACATTAACAAGGAAATGCCGTGATCACCTCATTTCTTTTAAATATTTCTGCTCATATACATGCAGACAAGTGTGCAGATTTATTTGCTTCATTTACGAATACAAGCAACTGGAATCTCCATTCTGTTCCACCATATAAAAGACAGATCCTACACCTGTCTTACTGAACAGCTGGGCAATTTTCAATTTATATCCCGCAATACTGCTCTCCACTATCCTATACCACAGAAAAGCCCCACTTGCTGTTCTGCTGCTGACACTGCTTTACAAGCATTCCTGTTTCCCCCCCGCCCCCCAATGCCTTGGAAGGGCTGGTGGCTGCCACTTCTTGGCAAAAGGAGTTACGTAAAACCCAAGCAAGCCGCTTTGCTTTACCAAATAGCTATTTCCGGGAACCAGTAAAAACAATTTCTAGAAGTGTATTTAAGACACAACAGTGGAATAGCCTGGAGCTTCCTGTCCATATTTCTCACAGTCAAAAACACACACACATGTAATTATATTTTCCTGGACTGCATTGCAAAGTTCATGCACTCGTTCAACTCATACATGTAGTAAACATGATTTATAGCTCTGTGTGAAAACCCTCTAGATATATGATGTTTTGATAGTGACTCGAACCTAGAGCTATAATTTAGTAACACCTAGCAGTGAAAGCTAAATTATTTCCCACTCCACATTCCTAACTTTCCATGAACCCCTTTTACTGCTAACCTGGGGAGGAGATACTGCTTCTACCATTGTTTGGACTTAGCCTTGTTATTCCTTCAACTAAACTGCACACTAACGTCAAGCTTCACATATGGTTAACACACCAGCACTGACCCACATCCTATGAGACCATTTGCCATGATAGAGTTCAAAGTGAACTTTATTAACACATTAAACATAATTAGAAAGAGGAAATTCCAAGTAAGGTCAACTAGCCCGGACAGTTTCTTGGAATGGAAAGTAATTTATAATATCCACATACTGTATTGTAAAGTTTATAAAGAATTTAAATAAGTTTTATGAGCCCCATGGGTTATGTATATTTTATTATTTATTACCAAACACATTCACTTTCCATGAAGATAAGATTTCTTTTGAAGTGCTGTGTTAGCAAATTAGCAAAGCCATTTACAATGAAGCACCTGAACAACCCATCAACACTTGCAAGGAATTAACATCAGGGACTGGGGTACCACAGACAATGTGCGTCCTATGAGGAGAACACAGCCAAGCACAGAAACCTTTCATTATGACAGTGAGATGAAGGAGCTGGACAACGGCCTCTAACCAAACCACTCATTCTGTGTGAACACAATCTCTTACACCAACACTTGAGGCAACATATGGCCTCATCACTGTAGAACTGATCCTCCAAAGACCTCAGTACAAGGATGGTTCACACCAAAGCTGATTTCTTTCACCTCTCCCATGCTTCAGAATGAACATGGATGGCTGGAAAGGACCATCAAAAAGTCATGTTTTAAACTTGCTTCCAGAGTTGGTTAAATTGGGATATGCATTGCCAGAAAACTGGGCAGGACAACTCCTGCTTACAGTAGGAATTTAACTCTTACTACAATAGTTTCACCCCCTTTGAAAGACTATGGATTATACACTTACACTCTCTGCACATCATTACTACCATTATTCATGTTGGCATTCAAGCTGTAAGGATGGCTCAATGGATAGAGGCCTCGCTATGCTTGTGGCTGGACAAACACCTACCAAAGCACATTTCCCACAGGGAAGGGCTCACCAAGTAATGATGGCAAGCATTTCAACTAACATGAGTAGGTGTTCCTCAAAGAGAGGAACTCTTGGCTCTCCACACAGTGAGGAGCCATCACATGGAGAGCAGAACTGATAAAAATGTTTTTGAGAGAGATAAAAGGGTGAATGTTTTGCCCATGTGTACCATTAACTACTGGAATAAGCAGTTCAAAGGACTGGTGAAGCCAACATCTTTTCATATTCTCAATACAAAACAGCCTGCATTTCCAAAAGGTATGCATTAGCCAAGTAAAGTAGGGGTCAGCGTAGGGGTAACTGGGCCAAATGCTTCAGTATGTGACATGAGGAGATCAGATTAGATGAGCTAATGGGTCCTTCTTGGCTTGAAAACATAGGCACCCACAGACAAAAACAATGCTTATCAAAAACAATCAAAAGATTAAAGAAAAAAACAACAGCATCTCTGTAGAACAAAGACTCTTAGAGAGTAACACAAAAACACCACAAGTATTTGCTGACCGGCCCCAACGACTGGTCGGGCTTCGCTTTGGCAATAGCAGACTGTTTGCAGGACCAAGTTCTAGGCTTGGGCTGCACAGCTGAGCTCAACAACCCGATGGAGAAAACAGCTTTGTGGATTCATTTTACAGCAAGTGAAGCGACATATTTTCTCCTTATTCCCTACCTCTGTGGCAGGAGCTGCTTTCCTGATGAAATGGATATTTATTGATAGCACAAGAAGTGCTTGCCATATTTTTACATGAGTAATAACTAGCCCCTTGGGTGAAGGCTGCCAGTAAATTTGCTACTCTAGATGTTCCAAAAATAAGAAAAATAGAATATTTGGGAACATGTTCCATTTAATTAAGTGCCCTGCATACACATTTCACTGAGATTTAATAAAATAGTTATTGTACGTTAAACAATTGGCACTTTATTATTGCATAGATTTATTGCACTTCAACAACGGTAGATGAGATACGTATCTCTTACATGGTTTTTAAATCCTTTGAGCATATGTTTTCAATAATCGGTTGGTATTTATTTAACATGAAATTACCATCTTATTAAATTAAATGTGCATGGGTGACATTCAATTTCAAGTGTTGCTGAACATTTTTTCAGCAGCACAAAATAGTAACTTTATCCCTTAGGTTTTGAGGTAGCAAACGCAGAGGAGAGTTAAGATTACTTCAAATTACTTTTGAAGAAACAGACATTGTATGCTAGAAGGTTTCTCTTCTAGTGTGGAGGAAAAGATGCTATTTATTGTTTCTTAAGTGCTGCCAGTGGACTTAGCGTGGGCCAGAAGAGAGGGCTAACATTTCTACTCTAAGGTTAAAATTGTACTGATGGTGCAGTTCAGGTATGCAGTTCAACGGATAACCAGAAAACTTTTTCTAGGGAAGAGACAGGTACGACAAAGGTGTGTTGGCACACGTACCCACACAACCCACCTTTTTCACTCCCATTCAAGAAGGCAAGCCCATCTGAATAACAGCATTCCTAATTTTCTTTTTGAAAAGAAATGGCATTAAAATATGTTTTCAAGGTTCTGAAATTAAAAGGGGCTTTTTTAGCCTCCTGGTTCCAGGAAGGACAAACTGCCTAATTGTGGAAGAAAGCTAGAACTCTTCTGGCTTGAGGGAGGCCAGAGAATCCAGAACCCAATGGAAAATCCTGCCCCTTAGTCCCAACCTGCTCCCACCAAACCTGACCAAACCCCCAGAATCTCCACTGCAAGTCACACAGGGACCACCACTCCTGCCATCGTAAGGAATTTGTTTGCTTCCAATAATCTCTGGGAAACAATCCAGCCAGGCAGCCCTCAGTTAGCTTCTGGGGTTGATCTACCCCAATTTTAACATAAATGCTATCGTACTCTGTCCTTCCAACTGCTTCCCAACCATGCAAATCCTGCTTCACGAGCCCAGTGGATTTCCCCGCCAAATCACCTACCATCTCCAAGACTTTCAGCAAAACAAACCAGACACTCTGCAAATCTCAGTTTAATTCACTTTTTTTGTAACAAAACTCCACTTGGAGCCACCAGTTGCAATCATGTTCCAAAACCCAAGGCATTTACTCCCGAGCCAATCTGCTCCATTTTTTGTCCCCTTCTTTGCCCCTCCTGCTTACGTGCAGTATCCTGTCCCCTTATCATTTTACTTGAACAGCTCCTAGAAAATAGGATGCCTGAGTTCACGTTTTGCGACACTGATTCCCCTTGAACTTTGGAAGTCAATATTTAACCCAGCCTGAGCACAGTACAAGGTTTAATAAGTAATTAGCTGTTTCCCTTACAGACAGACGTTTGTGTGAGAGCTCTACAAGCAGGAAATTGTAAGTGTCATTGTTTATGTCTGCAGGGAAACAGAAACCACCATGGTTGACTCCATGCCATATTCAGGAACGACAGGAACAGTTGGTTTGCCTTCCTGCTAGTCCACAGCGGCAAGTCTTCAGCCATACACTGACACAGGAGCCTTTTTAATTATATCTAAGATTTTGGTTTTTCTCAGATTATTCTTCAAAATCTTCTTTAAGAAATTTCTCTCTAAGGGATTAAATCAGAGAACACCTCAAACTCTTCCAACCAATGCTAGTTCCTACTGGCCTTTCCCAATACCCAAGATGGAAAATGTGTGATTAGGGCATTAAGGGCTCAGAAAAAAACCACATCTTGAACTCTCACTCTCAAATAGAAGACGCTGCCAAAATATCCATAAGTCTTTTGCTGTTGGGAAACCAGTGGCAGTGCCCTACATGGCGAGGCTGCTCTCAACCCTCTTTTTGCTTTGCCCTCGTCACAGAGGGCTGCTAAGTTTGCTCACCACAAAAACGTGGTAACAACTGTTTGTTGGTGACCACAAAGAGATAAACACTGTGGTATTTAAGAACTGAAGATATTTTTGGAGGCTTCTGTAGAACTGAAAGCATTTCTAGCTGAATGACTGCAGAGGAGATTTGGTAGGGATTGTTTTGCAGAATGGTTTTTCTATCAGAAAATGACATTCTTTGTCAAGAACCAAGCCTTTGTCCAGTTTTCTCTTTCAATATTCCCTTTTTCGGTTTGAGGAATCTTTCATCTCATAATTTTGGCAAACTAACATGAAACACATACAGACTACGAAGTTGGGAATTTAAAAGGACTGGAGAAAGGCCAATGTCACTCCAATCTTCAAAAAGGGCAAGAAGGAGGACCCAGGGAACTACAGGCCCGTCAGCCTCACCTCCATCCCGGGAAAGGTGATGGAGCAGCTTAT
>Ga0065711_1000031_pt1 | contig 122792 bp, 58 predicted proteins | sample Hoacrofraction12_FD_59098 | JGI IMG/M metagenome (GOLD analysis project Ga0065711, IMG submission 59098) | Hoatzin crop microbial communities from Cojedes, Venezuela - Epithelial fraction 12 v2 (version 2) | ecosystem: Host-associated > Birds > Digestive system > Esophagus > Crop | place... | reverse complement strand
CCCGCCCCGCTCCCTCCGCGCCGACCCCCCCTTCCCGTCCCGCTCCCTCAGCGCCGGCACCGCACCTCCTTGCCCGCCCTTCTCCCTCAGCGCGGACTCCCCCCACCTTTCTCCCTGCTCCCTCAGCGCCGACCCCCCCTTCCCTTCCCGTCCCGCTCCCTCAGCGCCCGGCGTATGTGGGTCTGCGAGTGGAAGGGCGTCAGAAGGCGCAAGGCCGGCTCAGGCGCCGTGGGTGTGTGAGTTGCTTAGTAGCCTGCCTTTCCATTTTATGGTTTCCTTTCCTACTCACAGCTGTGGCAATTCTGGAAAGTTGTGATATTTTTAAGTTTATTGAATTGTTGTTACTTGCAGCCCCTCAGTGTCACTTTGTTGATGAAGTGTTCTGTAAAAGGCGGCTGTGAGTTATTACTGTCCTTTTAACAGTTTAACAACTGTTGTATTTCTTCCAGACCAAGTACCGGTACCACTGCTAGCAAAACTGAAGGTGTATGAGCTTTTCTGTTGCACTTCTACAGTTTCCTGCTAGGGAAATCCTCAGAGAAACTCTTCCAGAGACTTGGAAAAATGGTGTTTGGCTACCATTGACACTGCTTGACTATTTCACTATGTTTCACGCTTTCATATGTATACAACAGGTAGGTACTTCCAATGCACTCTATAAAAAACACAGATTAGCTCTAGTTATGTAACAAATTTATTTACAAATATATTTAGAAGTAAAATTAAGCATGTTTGCATGCTGAGGAAAGAAAATAAAGCTAAGTATGAAGAAATAAAGCTATGTATGGCATCAAACTACAGCAAGGCAGTGACCCAGTATTTTTAAGCACAAGTGACAAGATTTTTAGGGTTTTTTTAACTTTCAGAGGTGGACAAAAATGTCTGTTAGTGACTCAAAATAACTGGAGGATTCTGTGGCAACTGGTAAAGGGGGTTGTATCTGTCTCTGCTGGTTTAAACAGAAGCTCTGAAAGATTCTTATTTGAAGTTTACAGACTGGTATTTGACTTTAGCTCTTGGAAAGCAGATTGCGTATCTAGTTGTATTTTATCCTGTTGCTGTTCAGGCTAAGACACAAAATAACAGGGACCATAACAGGTTTTCTGCTTTCTCAGGTAAGTACATGAACTACTAAGGTGAAGAACCATGCTTGTTTATTTTGGTTTTAGCCCAATTAACAATGAAAATCTTTTGCACCATGTAACATCTTCATCAGGTGGAATGGAAAGCTTGTACAACCAGAATAGCTTTATAGCTTGTTCCATGAGGTTTTGAATGAGTCTGGCTGACTAGTATTAGAAAACTGTTATTAAGGTTTTGGGGGACCAGTCTAGCTATGCTTCATCAAATTTATTGGTAAAGTATTATCTCTGTGGAGTTCTGATCATCGGTTGAATTTGCCACAATACTGCAGTAGGGGTGGAGTGAACATATCAGGCATGATATCCTTTATCTTGTTTGTATGTTATTATTAATTTTTATATTTTATGTGTAAATGCTAAGTTGTTACATCATTGCAAGTTATTGCACATGTTTATCATTCAAAATGTCTAATTGTTCCAAAGTTTTGGTCTCTCTGGCATTTGCTTATAGTGATTTGCTTCTCTCTACCACCTTTGTAAAGGAGCATACACATTATTTTTGCAACAAAAATGGGAAGTCTTGGTCAAAAATTAAGTAAGTTTCCAAAAGATTCAGCATAGGTCAAAGAATGTAAGTATTCCCTAAATCCTATTAGAATGACATTGGGAAAAATTGTTCGTGGCTTAATACAGCTGTATAAAACCTTACCCTAAGAAGTTTGCAAGTTATGATGAGTATTTCATTAACACTTGAAGCTACTAAGAATAAGCTGAACACAGATCTTTCACTTTCTGGGCAAATGTTTCTATTATACTGTACAAAAAGTAATAGGCATACCTGATTTACGCAAATCACCAGTGCAACTTATTCGTAAAAGATCAGTTCCTTTAAAAATTATCTTTGCAGGTGTCTCCAGGCAGATATATTTTCTTCCTAGAAGTGACAATTTAAACATACTATTCCGAGAACCAGGATTTCATCCACCCCCTCTCTGTAGAAAATGCTGAAGATAGCCCAAGGCAGTTTGTTGCTGTTTATATGCAAGCTATTTTTGGCTCGCATTCCAAGGTGGCTAACCCTTATGCATTTAGTGGAGAGGCCAGTGCCTGACACAGGGCCTGGATTCCACTCTGTGGGGTAACTGCTTAAAAATTAGGCATGCAGCGGTTAACTCTTCTATTACCAGCTCCTTTTTTTGTGTACCGTTGTAAGCCTGGAAATTTTAGAATGATGAGTCTGTTCTTATTTGACACACTGAAATTACTGTAAAATGACATAAATTAAAATCCTTTTTATTAATTTCATTACAACGTGGTAAGGATCCCAAGTCATCAGAAGGAAGTTTGTATACATTGTGAAGTGAGTAAGTGTTCCTACTCTAACAGTGAATCTGTTGAAGCTCTGAGTAGGGGATGGTAATTTCCTGTATGAAGATGCAAAGAAAGATACTTGATTAGTCACTGGAATAAAATGTGTGATACCAGCACTTGGTAATACCTAAAGATGCTCTGGGACCAATAGGGAGCTATGAGTCTCTTGTGCACTTCGGTCACAACAGTGGGTCTACTGTACTTCTGTTGTTGCCAAGGAATAAACTTCAGTAAAAAATGCAAGGCAGTATCTAGGAGACCTTGAGCTAAGAACAAGTGCCAGCCCACAAAATGAGATATCGGAGAGCAGATATAATGGATGCTGGCAGAAGGGATGGAGGTCCATAGCACCTATTTGGAGCTACAATTTGTCCTATGTCCTAAACCAGGACTAGACTAGAGAATTTGATTCTCAATAGGCTGCAATCTGGCAGAAACAATCTTACCCACATATTGCTTTTGTTTCTGGAAATTATGTGATAAACTCTGTAGATCAAACCAGCAGTATTCGTGTTTAGTTCTTCCTGTCGCTGATTATCAAAAGAAATGTTGTGCCTGAAAAGGCCCGAGGGTGCTCTTGGACAGAAAATTTTTCTTCCCTGAGACAAAATTCTCCCAGTTCTTAATGAGGTGAAAGCACTTCCTTAGCAAACCCTGTAAAAGAGAGTTGACTCATTACAGTCTACAAGGCTATTGAAACCAGAAATGCATTTTGATTCTTTCAGTGTTAATACATGTGTCAGAGTTGTGGGGTCTTTTTAAAGCATACATGTTTTCCAGGGATTTTGTGTGTCATTTCTGAGGGAGATAGTTCTTTTCTGATGATAGGATTGCTTCATATGAGATGTGAAAATTCAGTAGGTAAATGTATTTATACAGTGTAGTATATGATTACAGATTAGTAACTATCTATTCTTATGAAAAGATCTACCATTTCTGCTGACAACTCTAAAAATGTAAAGGGTCTTTTCCAACCTAAATGATTGTACGTTTCTATGCTTTTTTCTTTTCCTGGGAGATTTTAAGGTACACAAGGAAGCTATTAGTTTTAAACTACTTTTAGTAGAAAAAGTAAATTATTTTATTTCTTGTCATAAAAATAGTTAATTTTGTTAAAAAAATAAAAATCTGCTAAGACAAAAAGCATTTTTCAAAAATCAGTTACACACAGTGTTTTCTATGACCTGTGCAGGCAGGCCCTTTAATAATGATCAAAAATTACATCCTAAAATTCCAGAGTAAGATTTTAAAAGAGCCTAAAATGCTGTGTTAAATATAACAAAAATTGCTCATTTAGACGATTAGGTTCTCTGAATTACTGAGTAGTAAGTGCACAGAACTTTGTGCCACTTCCAGGCCTAACGTTGCTTCTACTGGAATTCCAGATAGTGGCAGTATGCTGAAACATGAGTTCAGTTACCAAATATAGATGAGTGGGGTAAGAATTACATAGTCACAGAGGACAGATGCAACGCACGGGCCACAGTCTTCTCGATGCTTACTGAGGACCAAGCAATCTGTAGTGAATAGCTGGAGCAACTTTAAGCCTACTTAGATAAAGAAGGAAAAAAGCAGCTTTACCTCCTGTTAATTATACTTGAGACTCTTCATATTGGCCTGTTTATTGTAAGGTTTGTTTTACATTTTCTACTAAATATAATTATTGTTCTTTGGGGAGTAATTTTGCAGGATTTCAAAATTCAGAGGAAAAATATATGCCTTTTTTGTTTTAAAAAAATCTTACTAGATACATTTCTTCGTTCATATTATTCCTTTGAACAGATTTGCTTTAGGTCATATTTTTTTAAGTAATAATTTTTCATTGGACAGGTTCCACAAATTCAGGATGCTTATAGTTTTCCCAGAATGAGTCCTTTGATTTTCTGTGGTTTTCCATATTCCGTTATTTGTGACTTGAATACATTAATTTGATTAATTATTCAAATGTTTTCTGAGATTATTGTAATCCAGTACATTTTGAATTTACTATTTAATGTATTATTCCTTAGGGCATCTATATTATTTTCTGAACAAATATTTAAACAGTGGTGATATTAAAATGTGTGTTTACTTGTGAGTAATTTTAAAATATATAGCAAATATGACCCCATAAATAGTTTATAAGCAATAGTGCTGGAAGTATAGCTAAACACTGATCTGCATACAACATTGTATTTTATGTTGTGTCTTTAAATGATATAGTATATGGCTTTACAGGTTACCTAATGAGTAATGATGATGAAAACTGTTATAAATACATTGTAGTCTAACTTGGAGAAGCTAGAAATAGCTAATTATGATCTTATATGCTATTTGATAGGGTTACTGATACTTCACCTCCAGTTCACTGTGGTTACAAGTTGCTCTGAAAGAATGGTGGGTTTATGTATTACAGTGTGGCTGAGAAAAAGTCTTTATACTGGAAGCTTCCATTCAGCTGTCTAAAGCTAGACATATAAATCCATTTTTAGGTACCAGACCTTTCTCACCAAGAAAGTTTGCCAGCATTAGAAATTACCAATAACCAGCACATGTTTAAATTCATTGTCTTTGTCTAAATACCTAGGTACAGATTGATTTACCTTAATTTAGAAATTGGGCTTTGAAAATTATGACATATTGCAGCTATTATATTCTTCTAATGAGTGATAAAAGAGCGTAAAACTGAGTATTAGGAGATATGCTAATTCATAACACATTCATTTTAATCATTGTGTCACGTGGCTATCAATAGGCGATATTGTCCTCTGACCCATAACCCATTGAAACACCAGAGCAGCTTGATGTTGCAAGTCAGAGAAGTTTATCTGAGTATGTAATCTATCAGTTTCAGATGTGAGCCAGCTAGGAACTAGTGTGAATCAGACTTAAATAAAGATATAATTTGAAGCACAGGTATTTACAAGTTATCTAAATAGTAAACTAGAACCTTTGTTCATTTGAATACAAAGTTTTTTAAAAAAATTAAGATTAAGGAAGCAGAAACTCTCCAGGTTTAACCCTTGCTCCCCGGCATTCATCCAGTTTATGCCTTAACAGCTGAGCGTCTAGACCAACTGTTTGCTCGGCTTCTCAGATTCATTCTTTAAAGCTCCTATGTGGTAGTCAGTTATACTGTATATGCTTTTTTAGATTTTGTTGACAAGAGACTGGCACAGTTGGTAAATTTGTTGTCCTGTAAACACAAACAAAAGGAAAGAAAGATGTAATCCCAACAAAGAATATGCCTATCACTGTATTCTATAAAAGCATATATCAAATCCTAAAATGCTTTGGTTCACTTGTACTTCTCTTTTATGTGTTAAGTTGTAATCTATTGGCAAGACAAGCAGGCATATCAAGAGATGTGTATGTCAGGCCAAGAATTCCAATAATCTGTCAGTCAGTTAATGACTACATGCCGGGTAAGCCCTGGTGAAGTGACTAAAGGTAATTGGAGCTTGCACAAACTGATGTAAAATATATCCGAGTGCATCTCATGACTGCCAAGCCACCTATCTATCAGTGGAGAAATACTTTGGACTTTTAAAAGAAAATCTAATGTTTTTAAAAATATTGTGCAGAATTAATCTTACAGAAATTATCATAATAAGAAGATAATTTTCAAGGGTAATTAAAAACACTGATGTTCAGCTTAATTAAATGCTTCACAGGAGCAGCACTTACTATTAAGATCAGTTCACCTGCAATCCAGTGACCAGGAGGACAAATACATTTCAATAAGGAGAGTTTCAGGCAGATACTTCCCTTGGGAGAAGGGCGGTTTCCCTAATGTCTTGTTTCTTGCTGGCTTTGCAGAGGCAGAGCATGCTCATCCTCATTCTAAAATCACGTGGGAGAACTGGAGATGTATAGATTATTCTGTACTTGGTGAAACTGGTACAGAATATGTATTACACGCATGGTGCAGGATGATATATAGGTTGTGAAATCTATTTCTTTAGTATTTTACTTTTAGCATGTGCTAGTTTGATATTCCACTTATCAGTGTTGGGAGAAGTGCTACTAAATTGTACTGGAAGGTAGCAAGTTAAAAACATTAACCCAAGAAGTAAACTAATGTTAAAGATAGTATCAACAGTAAACAGAAAGGATAACTTAGAATTTCTAGTCCAAACATCCTTGTGTAGATTCTCCTGGTTTCAACTAGAATAGTGTTTTCCTCTTGAAATTTGATGGTTTAGTGTCTGAAAGGCAATGTTATGGGAAAGAGGAAAGTAAATGCATTCCCCAAATCACCATAAGCGTAAAACTGGAAAAAGTGAAATGTAATAGCATTAATGTGAAATAATAAATCAGATGTGAAATAATGAATCAGATTGGTCCAGTGGAATTGAACTTGTGCTAGGCAATGTACAGACGAAAGATGTCTTCATAGTTCTGAAGGAAGCCGCATGAGAAAAATGACTCCTAAGTGCTCTCATTTCCACCCAGACAATTTGTAGTCCTGGCCCATTCTAATAGAAATCAAGGTTTACAGTAAGTATTTCATGCACCATTGGGTTCTGCTCTTCTCCCAGTTTTGCATCTAGCTTATGGGAGCCAGGATATAACAGGATTTTTTTTATTGACAAATGTGTTTTTGTTAAGGAATTGTATCTGTGTCTTCCAGGATGCAAGACAGAAGCTGTGGCCAGGCATTGCCTCTTTCTTTAATGCTGAAGGAGGCTTACTGCGCAGAGAGAGGCATGAATAAGGGGTATCCTGAAAATATGTCAGAAGCTTCATCCTACCATAACTCTTTCTACAATTCCCTATCAGACATACAGAATGGGGAATTCTCAAATGAACTTTCTGCCTTTCTTACCCAGGAGGAGATATGTAAGAGCCTTGACATAGCTCGGGATGCCATTGCCAGTTCCATGAAGGAGGATCAGAATGTAGCACCAGACTTTACTCATTTCAACACCTCTCTTTCTAGCACTTCAGAAAATCCTTCTTTCAGGGATACTAAACTGCATGAGCAAGATGCTTTACAGAGGCCTCAAGCAAGCAGTCTGACTTCATCTGCTGCAAGTCATGTTCTCCAAGGGAATCAGAAAGAGCAATCCACTACACCTCAAACAGCAAGTAGTTTTGTCACAGTTTCCAGGAGGCAAGCAAGCACCTCACCTTTGCTAGCTGCTAGTCCCAGCTTCATCAGAAGCCTAAAACATTTGGAGAAGGATGGTCCAGCTGTGCCTAAGACAAGCCCAAAGTCCGAATCGGCATCCCAGGGAGAAGTTCCTTTCAGGAACAAGCTGTGTGACAAAGCTGCCACATTCATAGAGGAATTGTCATCTATATTTAGACAGGCAGCAAAGACAAGAGGCCGAAGTCCTGATGGGGACTCTTCTTCTCCAGACAGTGGATACCTGTCTCCTAAAAAGAAACAACCAACTTCAAGTACCTCAGTGAACCGGGAGTTTAACAAGCCATGTCAAGAGACTAAGCCTGAGGCAAAATTACCTGCGGTTCATCTGAATGGAGAACACTTTTCTAAAAGGGAGAGCGTCACTCAGAGTGAAATGGACCTTTGCCACCCCTTTATCAACATGGAAGAGAATCAGCCTTCACCACCTCAGTTCACTCAGAAGCTCCGGAGTCAGGAAGTTGCTGAAGGGAACAAAGTATTGCTGGAATGCAGAGTTGCTGGCAACCCAGTCCCTGATGTCAGGTAAATGTGTGCCTTTTAACTAAGTCACTGGGTATCATCATCTTCTGATCGTGGAAGGTACCTAAGGACAGGTATCACAGTGGACCTGCTTAGAAGTAGTCGCGTAAGAACGGTGGATCATGCAGTGGTTAGTAAGCATATGGAATAACAGATTCTGACCTCTGTAGTTCTCTTAGAGTGTTTTGTTGTTTTCTGCTTGGGAAATGAAGTTCTACTTGATTTAAGAGTGACATGGCACATTTCAAAACAGAACTGGCTCTAACGACGTTCTGTGTGACTGTTACCTCATTAATCTAGGTGAAAGAATTCCCACTTTGCCCCTGAAGAGCATGTATTGGGCAGTTGATACAGCTTTTACTGTCAATTAATTAGAATGTCTCCAAGCCCCATACCAACGGGTTTTGGGATTTATACTATGTGATAACCTAAATCAAGCCAAATAGCCTCGTGTAAGTCATTTCCAGAAGACATTAAGATGTTCCCCATTTCAAAATTTCTTTTGATACTTTGTAGTGAAATTTAGGTGCACTTGCTTTTGTTCAAAGACAAAACATAGAAGTAACTGCTGCATAAGTTTGTTTGTTTTAGGTTCCTTATTAACATGTGTTTATAACAATTATAAAAGCTACATTCGCAGTATCATTCACAGGGCTGTGTAACTCAGAATACTTTCCACTGTCTTCATTTCTTTCTAAAGTTGGTAGAAGTTAAGGTCAACCAGCACTGCATGGACAGTGTTTGCCACTTCACAGGGCTGAGCCTTACTGCTAATATGATTGCTTAACACACACAGAGATAGATTATACCTCTAGTTTAATAGTTCTTCACAGCTTACTTTGGTTTCAAGTCAACTGAGCATATTTAATATTCTCAAAGGACCATTTTGTCTAAAATGTCCTGTTTGGACAGGATAGGATTTGTAGTTCCCCATTCAGAACTTCCTGTAAGGTTCTTTAGTTACATCTGGAGACTACACAATTCTTTTAAAGTTCTCAACATTTACTTAAAGGAATGTAGCAATCACTTTTCTGTAATACTTGTTGTGCTTTAAATATGTTTATATCTTTTTCTGTGAAGTCTTTCAACACTTTAAAATTACTAATATTTTGTATTAAAGTACCCGTGATTGCTTGCAGATAGTCACATGTATAGGCCTTGCAACTATGCAAGGTTTGGAATTCACATCTGTCAGTAGTGTCTTCATACATACCATAATTGAACTTCTCCTTTGAAATCGGTCTTTAACGTACTTTTAAAATCTGTACCTTTTGGTACAGCTTTGCGGAGGGAATAAACAGAGCTTTCAGCTAGAAGATTTTAGATCTTTGTCATCAAGATGAAAAAAGTACAGCTTGAAAAGTGGTGTGATGGCTATATGTGCTTGTATAGGCTTTCATTCCACAGTGAAAAGTTACTTTGTATAAAATACCTCCAGAGGGTTTAATTTGTGACTGTTGAAGACAACAGTATTGCCTTTATCCTTCTCTGCATGTTCAGTGAAAATGTATCCCAGACAAGCTGAATGTTGAGATACTGAAATTTTTACAGGGTCAAAAGATCATTTATAGAGACATCAAGTATGTTCAGTTATTCTTGTATACAAAGTGGAAAAAGTTGTACCTCAACCCACTGAGTACATTGGTTATGTACTCAAGTTTAGGTTGTCGTACAAACTGAAGCCAACTGATCTAAACCAAGGCAAGCTGTGGATCTAAGTATGCTAAACAGGAATTACATCATGAGCCTTGCCGGCGGGTCAGGAAGTTTACCCCAAAAATATAATTGTAATGCCTAAATTGTAGTGCCTATCAAGCAATAAGACAGCCACATCATGTCATTAATAGTTGTTTAGTATTTTTATTTTTTTAAACATCTACTGGGAAAAAAAGACAAGAATCACAGTTAAGCGTGCAAAAGCCTTCCAGTTGTTCATTCTACTTCAGACTTCTATGAAGCAGGAAAGGGGAATTGTAGAAGTCACACAATTATGACAGCCAGGGAATCCTCCTCTTGTGCTGCTTCTCTTAGATTCTTCCTTTCCCCTCACTAAGATAATGCAGCCTGCCAGTGGTACTGATGTGGACACTAGTGCAATACAAGGTGTTAACTTCTATTAATTCTTTTGTTGTTGTTGGGTTAGGTAATGTGACAGCTAACATACTGTTACTGATACTTTTGAGTTGTAAAATAGAGTAACAGCAACAGACAGAGGCACCACCATTCAGGAAAATAAATAATTGTTATTAATTCATACTAAAGACTTTTCACCTTATTTTAACCACCTGTAGGTTAGGTATCTAACCTGACCAAGTCACCCTAGACTCCATCTGCAGTCACTAGAGAAGAACACCTACCAGGGGTGACCTGTTTGGTACATTGACAAGACTTTAAGCCAAATACTTCAGACTAAGCATATGTGAGGTGAGTTCCACCCATTCCCCCATCTCTATACAAACAGATGGCACAGGGAGAAAGAGTTGCTCTGCCAGCTCGTATCGACAGGTAATGCAGCTAGAAGAAAAAAAAACTAAACTGTCTTTCATACAGGTGAGAATTCATTATGATACATATTGCCTCAAAGACCTTATTTTTCCTAGTATTTTAATTTTAAAAACATCCATGCTTCCGTAAGTTGAACAGCAAACTTTCCCACAAAGTTTTTTGCTGAGAAAGCAAGAGACAATTTTTTATTAATAGAGTACTACTTATCAAGTCATTAATGAGACTACTAAGATACTGAGAGTCAGTCTATAGACAATAGTGTTTTACTAGAATGAAACACTGTTTCTATTGGCAGAAGATATAGTTTAACCTACAATTTAATATAAAACTCTGTATGTTAAAGCATAATAGACTGATGGTGGTATCAGTCTATTATGCTTTGACATTTCAGTCCTACTGAGTTAAAAAAATCTGTTTTGTGGGGTGAAAATTATCTTGGAATAGGCAGCACACAGGCATGGAAGATCTCTAAAAACAGAATTATGAAACATCCACTACATAGAGCTTAGGGTCAACAGGCATTTACTTTCATAACACAGCAAAAAAACCTCACTGGTGCCATCAGACTCACATATTCTGTGTTTTCTGCCGTTGGTACAAGTACAGTTCTGTTCAGAACTGATTAGAAGTTGTTGATTTATTTTATGAGACACGGCATAGATAGCTTAAGTGAGTTTGACAGCAGCAATGAGGTTGCAGTGTTCTAATAGCAAGATGTGCTGCTGTAATGCTTCCGTATCTTGTTGCTCTGACTTTATCTGGCAGAACATCAGTCTACTTCAGTGATATGACTCCAGAACTATACGTAAATGTCAACTGAACTAGGAAGTTATGTACAAGCTATGGAGCTTTTTTTGCTTAGGTCTTTTACATCGTTGTTGTATTCATTTCAGAGGCTGCTAAGATCAAGATGTTTACAATAAATCTAGAAAAAAGCTTAATGTTCTTTAAATTTCAGTGCAAACTCTGCTTTTCTGAATCTTAACTCTTGCAGAATCATTAAATGAGAAGCCACATCTTAATCACTGAGCAGAAAGATTCATGAGAAACACAGCTGACATAGTAGTAGATGATTTTAAAATCAAGTCTACTTTTAAGTAATCTCATCAGTACCAATTAATTTGTAACTTTTGGTTTATTTCCCTTTTTGAAACCCATAATTGTGCTATGTTAATAGTCTGCAGATACAACCATTGCTGAATCACAGCAAATACGCTTCATGTCAGCTTCTCAGTCTCTTGCAAAGCTTGTTGGCAGTCAGTTTAATACACTTTCATGATCCAGCCTTGAATTGCTTTTATTTAATAATTAATAATTCTCCATCTGGCAACAACACACATTTGTGACTATACTTAAACAAAACAATTTGCTTACAGCAAATTACTTTTCCAAAGTTGCCACTAAAAATACATTTCCCCTTTAGTCTCCATTTCAGTGTGGATCTTCAAGAGAGGAAAACTATGACAGCTGTACCTCTATAACTATTCATTTTGGAAGTCAATACAATTTTGCACCGTAATTTTTCTGTAATGACGCTGACTTGGCTGAAGAGGTCACTCGCACACAACACGGGCAGGGTTCTCGCAGGCTGGATTTCTTCTGAGGGCCCAGCCGCGCAAGGGGGAAGTATAGAGCCCTTCGGCTACTGAGCGCTGTTGGGGAGCCCATACAACAAAAGCCAAGACTTACTCAGTGGTCAAGAGACTGTGCTGACTGTGTAACGACACACCAAGTACCTGCGTGCTGTTTGCGTGAGGCTTCAAATTCCCGTCTCAGAATCTTGGGGAAAGGAGGGGGTTCTGTCCTTTAGAAGATAAGAAAGCATGCAGAAAAAAAATTGTAGTGTATAGTAGACTATAATAACGTTACTAGGAACTTCTAAACAGTTTCATAATATCACCTATGCACATCACTTCCCCTCTTTCTGGAGCTGAAAGTTTTATGGTATGTACTGAATATCCAGTAAATAGCTAGTATACTGCAGTGGAAAAAGACATCCGATTTAAAACCATTGATGTATTGCAGAACAAGTGCAGAATGCTTGATGTTTCTGCCACTTTCAGGAACATTTCTGTAAATTTGAGTTTTATATTGTTTAAAAAAAAAAAACAAAAACACACCAGTGATACAATCAATACTAGTTGCCCATTTTCTTCTATTTTGGCAATAAAAAGAATCTAGTTTTCTAAAGCACTGTGCTTAGATAACTGTTTCTTTAGACTGAATTTCTGATTTGTAATACCTTTGAAAAAATCTTTGGAGCACGGTCATATGAATTGGAAAGATTTAAATACCTACAATTTTCTGAAGAAGCTGGCCAGCGGGAAAAAGGTGTAAATGTTATTAAACGTTTTGTGAAAACTGCTGAATAGGTAGAAACCAGAAATGGGTATGAATGTTATTGCCGAAACAAGAGCTATACAACAAGCTGAACTGTTACCCGGTCTCTGAGGCATAAGAGCCATCCACTTAACACCTGCAAAACTTCCTGAACAGGAGATGCAGACAGGGGCATGAGCCAGGATTACCATGATCTGTACATTTGCACATAGCAATAAAATCTGCAGAAATCAGGCTTCAGTTGTTCTGATTTTTTCCAGGAAAGCCAGTTTCAATAACATAGCCATTGCAAATAGTATTTTTGGAACTCTATGTGGTAAGAAAGAAGTAGAGAGCAACTGGGATTTTCATTTTTTTGTCTCATCTGCAAAGAAAATAAGCACAAACCATAGTTCCTAAAGTCATGATGAAATAACAATAGTTTAATAGTGACAAGAAAAGCACTCACAAATTGTTCTTTTTCCCAGCACCCAAGAAGTTGTCCAGCCTAGTAATGAGTACAGCTGAAATTTAGGCAGAATCAAGTACTGCTAGCCATGAATTCATCCAAGTGATCTACAGCAGAGCAAAAGACCTTCAAAAGAAACTACTTTGGTATTTCTGACTGTTTAGTGTGGTGGTTTTTTTTTTTCTACACATCACATATTATTCTGGATCCAAATAATCTTTATAACTGGCTTTACTCCCTTTTCATAGCTTTTTTTGGAGCTAAACTTTCCAAAATCCTCAACTTTTCCGAATTCCAGCTAGAATCCTGACTTAACCTGCTATGCTTCTTATAAGGCTAAGGATAACAAGGTTGTAGACTCTTATTATAAGCAAAGAAACCATCTAATGTGGTGTAAGGACAAGGTTTATATTTGAAGGTTATGTGACTATGAAGACCTTTTAAATTTTAAGTTCCTTGGATGTTTATAGCTGTGTCATACAGAAAGTAAAAACTGTAAGTATTATGGTTGGAGTGACAAAACTTGACTAAAGTAGCTTCGTTCTACAAGAATAAAGTAAATAACCTTTCACAGAAGGACTTATAACTAGAATCTTAGGGTTGAATCCCAAAAGATAACAATCAGTTAAATTTCAGGAACCACTACATTTCCTCAAAATTCAATGCCTAACTCACTAGTTCTACTAGCAGAAAATTAGATATCTAACAACGAAGATGTCAGTGGTCAGAACATTTGTAGCATTGCTGAACAACCCAAATTCTGACCTAAGAGCTTGCAAAGTATTGAATAGCTTGAGAAGTGCTTGATTATCTGTCATCTTTAGAAGGTCTAAGGCATATGAAATATAAGTTGAAACATAGATTTTTCTGTATTACTCTCAAAAGCATTGTATCGGTAAGTATCTCTCCTTCAAAGTGCATCAGCAGTCCAGTACTTAAAATACACGAGTTAGGACTGAGCTAGCTAAAGCAAATCCCTTCTGGGAACGACTTAGAGCTCTTCAGCATTTGCCTCACTACCTGAATATTTAAATGTTTCTGAGGTCTGCCCTCATCTGTAAGCTATGATTAAAGTATTTACAGATATTCACCCAGATTCTGTAGCACAAGTATTGAAATGTTTTGTGCAAAGTATATTCTCTTCCTTCTTCAACAGCAAATTGACTGAAAAAAAGAAAAAGAAAAAAATCCACATACTACATGGCAAGAACAAGGCTCCTTTCCTTTAAGGAATCTATTTGCTCTCATTATAACCCTTTTCTTCTCATTAGTGTTCTTTATCTAAATTTCACTGTAACAAGTACCCAAAATCCCCACCTAGAAACATTGCCTGCATATGTAATCCAGAACTGTTCTAAGACAATATAGAAACAAATGCGAAGTACAAAACTTAAATTTATAAAAAAAACCAAACTACCTTGATTTCTACAACTTCACAAAACTTATCTAGTTTTACAGACTTTAAAAGCTTTGAAGTCTAAAAACATGCAATAAACTATGCCTCCACCATACTCTTCCTTTATAGGAAGAGTATTTATTATTTTTTATTTATTATTATTTATTATTTATTATTTATTATTTATTATTTATTATTAAAGGACATGGTCCCCCAGTACTCTGATCAAGCACAGCGGCAAAGAACATTGGGCATCAGATGAAGTAATGCTTAGCAGAGATCTACACAGCTGGGTGGGAATCCGGGTGTACAGGACAATAGTGACTGAACTAACTAGACAGCTGTTGGTAGATTTTTAAGTCTTAGGAATGTAAAGAGTGTTACAGAAGTTGTTTCTGCTTCTTTACTAGGCTTGACTCCAGGTAGGAAAATTGTGGTTTAGAAGTAGGATTTAGTTTTATTTCTTAAAGTCTCTCATTGTGTGAGTTTTGTAGTTGTAATGAAACAGTAGTGCCTTGGTGGGAGATACAGGTGTTCTACTAGATCTATAATGGCAAGACTTTAATACTACTTATTTTTTTATAAAGTATGAGTTTCTGTTTATGTATATGGGTTTATGGAAGCTATTTAACAACATATTTAACAAAAATGTTCCAAGAAAATCTGTTTCTTGGGTGTGTTCCTCACTGTTTTATATAAGCCCTTTCATAGTCATCTTGAGAACTGTTACTTACCCATTTGTAAAATCCTAACTGTTCAGGTTAGAGTTTAGAACCAGGTGGTTCAGGTCCTGCTTTTCAAGTATTTTCATAAGCTTAAATACATGCTTATGTTATTTGAGATGGAAACTTTAGTGAAGCTATTTTACTTGTTTAAACTGTTTGTTAACTCCATTCTTATTTCCTAGCCCAAGACTGAGGAAAGGCCCAAGAATTACACTTATTTCTCAACAGTGAGATGCTTAATGTGTCTTAACAACAGACTTTACTGGATTATAAGCATTATGGTAGCTACAGTGATTGCAGAAATACTTTATAAATTATTAAAAAGATTAATAGGTGCTTGTGTGGCAGGAGAGGGCCCTTGTGACTTGAAAATCATTAACAGCCACTTATTAATGCCACATCTATTATTCTTATACGGTAAAATTAAATATTTTATTGAAGTTTAATATGATTCTCATGTTGTTTCCTGTATGTGTGCTTTCAAATGAAGCTCACTAGTTTTTGAAAAAGGATAGAAACAGGCAACAATTCTGTTGCAGAAACTGAAGTTCTGCTTTGTTCTAGAGATAGTATTGACTATGTAAATGTTTTATTTCTGAATTTTTGCAATTTTTATTATTGATAATTGTCATTTAAATTTGTCAAGATTCATTACTAACACTGTAATTATAGCAAAGTTCCTCTTTTTTTTTTCTTTTGTTTTTTTTTTAACACATTCATCCCCTCACATGTTTCTCTAGGTGCTCTAGCATCCTTACAGCTTTATCAGAGGCCTGCTTGCATTAGTGGGTCTCTAATAGCTTTTATTCAGGTATTAATAGTTTTAGGATGAAGTGAAATTTTTAATTTAAACTCAAATAAATTCATACACAAACATATTTTAATAACCTTTAAGCACAGCAGTTCTATCATGTTTCACTTTTTCCTTTGCTCTGGTGGTCTACTGGACTTTCTATTTATTTTGTGCATTTATGGTTGTTTTACTTTAATTTCTTACCAAATGCAATATTTTTCAGTAAGAAACACTCTAAAAGACTTCCCTAACTTAGACAATAGTTTTTTATTCCATTAATTCACAGTGTTGTTATAAATGTTTATTAATGTTTAGAACAATGTGACAAGAAATAGTAGTTCTTTTTTGTTATGCAACCTTTTGTAAACAAGAAGTGTTTCCGGAATATTTTATGTTTATTTCCTAAGGGAGATAGTTTATTGAGTTAGTTGTTAAAGTGCTCCCAAATACAAACATTTTTCTTGCATTCTCCCCATAGTCTCACTGGTTTTCTTTATGAAACTGTTTTGCCCAATAAACATTTATTCAGGAATCTACAACAGTCTTCTATTAATCATTTCAGAGTAGAATCCCACTGATCTGTCTTCTTACTAGTCTTCTGCAAAGAGAGTGTAGTTAAGAATGGAGGATGATTTTTGCACAAAACAGTTCCTTGGGTCAAAAATGTTATCTTTGTAGATTTGGATGTTTTTCTGTGTATGGAGCATGAAGATCATCTGAAATTATAAGAAGCATGTGTAATATCGCTAAGTGTAAATAGAAAACTTGTTAGCCATTTTAATCTGGTTGTACATTCATTTCAGAAATCAGCTCAGCAGTAGCATGTTGTCATTTACTATTTTATTTGCATTCAGATCAAGATATAATATCTATGGATATGAAAACGATACATCAACATCCTCAATATTTTTGTCACAAGGATATTTTTTTTTCTTATACCTCCGTATGTCAATAATCTCTAATTTTGCCTTTTTTTTCCCTTTCATTTAGAAGTCAAAAGAATAGCTACTTGCAGTCTTGACCTTGTTATTCTTTTAGCCCTTCTTCCTTTCTAATTTATTTCCTTTTGTACTCTTGGTTTATTCAACAATGCTATGCTGTTCTTACGTCTTAAATTTTGTTTGCTTTCACGAAATTGAGATAAGGCCTGTCCATCTCCAGGCATCCCTGGAGTTGCATTTTCCTTCGGGTTGTATCTGGAATGTAATGTTGAAAGTCACATCAGTGACTTGTGAAACTGCTTCTTAATTCTGTTTGTCTTATAACAGTGCTCTGGACCAGTGGACTTTATTGGGGAAGCAAGGGTTTATACCCTAGCACAAATGGTTAAACTATTGCAGTGGCCTCCTGTAGTAATTTGTGCCCTGCATTTTTAGGTAGATAACATGCATCTTTCAAATATTTTCTTTTCCATTCTCCATTCATTTTGTGGCAATGAAAGTCCACACCGTCAGGATTTTCTGCATCTGGTGGAAAACTTACAGTGCAGTTAAGGCCTATTTGGATCATGGACCCATCTACTTCAAAACATAGCATGGCATGTCTGAGAAATGCTAGTAGTGCATGAGTTTTCTTAACTCGTAAGTAATACACCTTTTAGCTTAGAACCACAGGGATGTTAGAAAGAAGATTATTATTTGTCATCATGCTACTTAAGAACAGCATTTAGGAGACTCAGTGATAACCAAATGTTCTATTTGAATGGGGTTCTTTTTCTCTTGCTTTATTGTCTAAAACCATAGAGTACGGTATTTAAAATGGCTATCTGGAGAGCCACACTCTTTCCTAGGAGGTGGCTGGGGGGGGACATGAACTGTTTGCTTTTTTTTTTTTTTAAAGCCCCAAGGAGGAGCTATAGATCCTGGACACTGAGGTTATTCTTACATTTCGTGTATTTCTTGTCTCTGTAGAATAGTTTTGACTACATGATGTATGCATTTCCTCATCTTTGTTATACAGGCTCTGTGCATCACAGGCTCTCTTTCTTCAGAGCTGTGTTTAGTATTTTTCATGAACGCTGAAATAACTTTTGTAGTTTTTGTTTTAGAAAACTGCATACTTTCTTTTTGGTTTTCCATCTTGAAAACAGGAGGAATAAAGCCTGTTAGGTGCATGAAGACTGGTGTTATAAGAAGCAATTGTGAAAACAATGGGATAGTTGTTGAAATTAGGACTGCTCTTTCAAATTTGATTTAGGAAGAGAATTCCAGCTCTTTATTTTATACTTTATTTTTATTATTATTTATACTTTATTTTTCTCTGTCTATTCGTGAATACCAATATCTGTTTTGTTGTATTTCTGATTACATTACTGAAAGTTTAAAAGAACCTCAGTTCACTTTATTCTTTTGTTCTGCTTTGTCTGCCTGTCAGTAAAAAAAATGCAGATATAAAGTTCATTGTTAATGCTCCATGAATAAATAATGTATTAACTAGTGTTTATAAAAAGACTCAAAGGTTAGATGGAAATGTTATCAAAGTACATTTTAAACTGATTCTATGCTTGACGGCTAATGTGAAAAGCTTAAAAGTAAATTAATAAAAATTACTTTTCTAAAACAAGAAAAATGGTGCTGCTATCTGCATAATGAAAAGATATATATAAAGAACTTTTGCCTCTTATTTACATAGGAATTTAATGAGACTTGGATAAACTCTAAAATAACAAGGCACCACATGCCTTCAGAAAGCTCTTTCACTGCACTAGCTTTGTCCATGTTAAATATTTTTAGTTTAAAAACTAAGTTTAATTGAAGTAGTTTTAAAATACATATTTCCAACAAAAGTGGTGCTGAAACAGGGCCACAGGCAGTATTCTAAGAGGCTGCTTTTACTTCATGTTTGAGCATTTATTTGTACAAATCTTATATACTGTCTCTGGGCCTTTCCAGTATTATAGAAAGTATTAACAGCCAAGAAGTCTGACAGTGAGGAAATATATTAGCAATGTGCTTGTCATGGAGTGACTGAAAGTACCGATCTGTGAAAGTTAAAACTAAATCTAGAGGCTAAGCCGAACAGAGGTGGGAACAAATCCACATGTTTTAGGAGTGTGCTATTTTATTTATACTGAAATGTGAACAGCAATGGAGTAGTGACACTTTTCACAGAGAGGAGTGTTTGGAGTCAGTAGTTCTGGCATCATTACTTATCAATGCTCAACAGGTATGCAGTGCTATTCCAAATCTTATATAAAATATTATGCTTAAAAGTCTTTGACATGTTTGCTTATTTGCCTAAAGGCAATACCACATATTGGATTGTTTAAATTTCTTAAGAGTAATTACAGCAATTTAATAATGTTATTTAAACAGGACATACATTTTTTATATTTATTTTATAAATAAAAATTAAGTAAATACAATTACCACTTTGAAACTTGATGCTTTCAAAATTCTTTCCTAATACAAAACTTTGTCATGTTTGAAATATGCTCTGTAAATGCATTCTTGACAATGTGAAAGCTAACTTTAGAGATCTGGATGATGGAATTGAACAAATAGGACTTTTCTGCAGTCATAGCTGATGACTGAAAAAGTTAGACTTCAGTTCATGCAGTTAGAGTTGACAGCACTTTGAGGGAGGTAGAGAAGGCTATGGGCTAAAAGCTTATAATAGACCAAACATAGAAGAAACATTGTTAAACAGCAGTGAAAAATAAGCTTTTTTAAGTAGTTCTAGAACTCATCTGGAAAATGTGTTCTTTCTAATAGGTGTTACAGTTTGATAGGGCTTTGTTAAGTGAACTATAAACATGGGTCACTTAAATGCGCTTTAAGCCCATGGTAATGCAAGGAGTAAAAGAAATACCATTGCCCAGCTACTCCCTGTCACCTATAAAAATAAGAGAGTTAATCCTTCCCGTAATATCTGTATTTCCTTCCCTCAGCACGGAGATGTAAAGTGAACAGGAAAGTTAAGGAATTAGCAGTGCTTTGGTTTTATACCTTGTACAATTTCCTTACATTTTGAGGTAGACGGTGCAAGAACGGCAGGAAATAGACCTCTTATTTCTGTGAAGCCTCTGAAAAACATCCTTTCAGTGAAACCCGTCACTGTGATCAACAGTGAGGCTGGTAGAAAGAAAGAAAGAAATGGAAATCCTGGGTAGCTTTTTAGGGTATGTGGGAGATATGTTCAAGGGATATAATAGTGAAAGAAGCCTGTTGTTCCTGCTTTAGGCATAACTTTACAAAACCTCAGAACAGCTATGTTGTTTATGTCCAAGGCATTATAGTCGTTTCTCATCATGTTGCTTATTCACAAAACATTTTGTGTTGTCACAAGTTTATTTCTTGTCTCTGTAGAATAGTTTCGACTACACAAAGTATACATTTCCTCGTCTTTGTTATATAGGCTTTGTGCATCACCAGGCTGTCTTTCTTCAGAGCTGTATGTTTAGTATTTTTCACGAACATGTGCTTTAGGAAAGAAATAAAGATTTAAAGATTTTTTTTTTTTACACTTTTGGATATTAAAAATCAATCTACAGTAATGTAGTAAGGAGATAGCATTTCTTTAAAGATAGCAAAATGAACAGAATTTGGAAGTTTAGCTTTGCGCAGAATAAACCTACACTGGAGTGTTGCCCCCTTAGACACGTAAGTGTTTTTTAGCCTTTGTCCTCTAGAAAACTTTTACATGAATTAATGTAAGAAATAGACTTAATTGCTGCTTTGTGCCCCTGTCAGTTGCCGCATCTGAGGCGATTCACAAAAGGAGAATTGATCAGCAGGAATAGTGAAAAACTGCGAACAACTGAAATGATAAGGGATTTGACTAAGTGTTGAAATCTTGAATCAATATCCATATGACATATTTCTGTAAATCAGGAAATGAGCAGGCTTCTTAAATATACACCTAGGTAATCTGAGTAGAGATGCTATTTTATGAAATAAATCAAGGGGAATAATTCAACTAGAAAATTTCACCTGTATGTACAAAGATACATATAAGTTGCAGAAGGGGAAAATGTCTGTATAGAAGTATCTTATCTGATGTAGTGAAGTACTGCATGTCAGTGCTGACTATAGACCAGATACCAGGAACCTTATTTTCCTTAAGTAATATGCTACACTTAGCGTGATACTACTCAGTATAGATGATTACGCAACTGGTGATTAGTAGTGTGAACTCAAATAAGTCCGACTTCCTGTAGGAAAGGGTGGTAAGTTAAAATGCTTGGGGGTTGGAGGTAATTACCAGGTAGAATGACTCCTAAAACACTTGGGTTTCTTCAGCTACCTGCAGGTCAAAGCAAGTAGCGGACTAAAATTTTTGTGCAACAAGTCTGTTATGCAGACATGTTTCTTTTAGTCTGACACTAATATGCTGCTTCAAATCAAAGTGACTCATTTTTCCGTCTTATTAATAATGTATGCTTGCAGTGCGTGCATGCATTAATGTTTTAAAAGTAATTTATACTTTGCGCTTATGCGGTGCCTTTCATCTGAGCATTTCAATGGTTTATAAACAGCTTGTATAATATATGAACAGGTTTTGTTTATCTCCTCTTATTTGATAAGGTTGTGCTTTTCAGGTGGCCAAGGCAAAAAGATTAGACAAACAGAATCCATCTCCCATTTATGGTACAACTGACAGGTAACCATAGCTACGTATGAATTCTTCTAATATCACAGAAAATACGGCCACCAAGATAACACATGGCCCAACAGTAAATCAGTGCATATGGGAAGACCACTTAAATATTTGCCCTGTGAGTAACCGAGGCATGTATTTAACTGAACTAACATGAACTGAGGGCCTCCTACTCCTATAGACTAGTCTTGACAATTGCAAGTTGATAAAAAGCTTCGTAGAAGACTGTTTAACATTTGGCCATAATCTAGCATCCTTAGCATTTCACTCTTCCACTATCTGTTTTTTTCACCTGTGATGTATTAGTAAAATTTTTAAAGTATTAAAACACTGATAATTAGGGGTCACATATAGCATCAGATGCTGTCAGAACCTGTTATTCTTGTTGTATACTTTCCTCATAGCCATTTCTGAAGGGGAAGGTGGGTGTCTTTGGTCAAGTGTGTCCCTCGGTTATGACAGCTTTGCTTTTAAGAGACAGGGAAAAAAAACCCCACTCTAAAAACCTACAGTTGAGGCACACTTCCTCATGTAGGAAAGGAAGCTGTATTCAAATAAACTTTTCCAAGGGTGCTGCCTGCAATAGTCACGCAGTTTCCTCCTGGGAATAAGATAGCAAAGTGCAAACCAGTTCAACAAAAATATAAATTCTCTGTTGATTAGTTTAACAAGTACATTGACTTAACCAAAATGGGGCCAGTTACAATACAATGGCATTTTCTCAAATATCTGCAAAATCAATAAAATTCTTGTTCTCTCTTTTGTATATAGGCATGTATTCCTAATCATTGTCAAGTCAGAGAATATTGCAAAAAGAGATCTTGTGTTATCAGTCAGGCAAATAAATATTTTCGGTGTCTAAGACAAACAATCATCGTGTGATGTATAGAGGGAAGAAAAGGGGTATTTTGTTTGTTCTTTCATTGTTTTTTAAGGTAGAATTTCTCGCAGTAACTCGTTGCTACAGTTAGATATTCTACATGCCTATGTTGGACTTTGAAGGCCATGAGTGGGCACAGAGATATTGTTTGTAATATCATACTTAAGCCCAGAGATAAGTAGAAACATGAATCTCTTAATCGCAATTATCCATAGTTAAAGCTTGAGTGTGAACTGACTTATTTTCCACCTTATTCTCCAAAGAAAACCCAAGTTATTTAAACAAAGATAATGCATTAAGTGGATTGACGTGCTTATTTTCAGCTAAAGCATAGTTCTGGATAAAAAAGAAGTAATGCAATATGCGTAGTTAGAGTTGTGTAAGTTAATTTTTATAAATTTTAAAGTCTTTGAAGAGTGAATTTCTGTTATTGTCCAGTATAGTCTGATTAGAAAGTGAGCTGGCTTGGAATTCTTGTTCCAGTATGAGATGTCCCACGTAGTAAAATGTGAAGCTCAAAAATCTTTTTCTGATTTGCTTCCTTCTTCCTGAAAATGTGTTTCTCTGCTAGTTCTGAATGTAAATACTTGCTGAAACAATTAGTTCAGAAAATAACAGGAATGAAATTATGTAACTAATTAAATTAACAAATGCAATGTAAGGTATAAAAGTGGCTTTTCATTTTTCCTGTTCTTAATATATAAAATCAGCTTCTTCTGTTAAATACTTACGGGCAAAATGCATTCTTAGTTCCAGTTAGATCCTTTCACTCAGAATTTTCTGCTTTTTAAACCGTGAAGACTTACATCAAGATAACTGACATAGCTATTTATCAAGTAGCCTGTTTACAAGCAGTATAAACCAAACTCTTAAAACCTGCAGTGACCAGTTGATATGTGCCTCAGGCAGATAATCAAAAGTTACTGAATGTATTAGTGTTTTTAAAAAAGAAAGAAAAATCATCCATGGAAGTTCTTATGGAGAATTGAAGATATTAGTAAAATGTGGGGAAATATGACTATTTTTTTTGGAAGGTCCTACCTTAATTCTGAATGACTAATCCACACATAATATAATTCTTACAGTTGCTGCGTGGACAGTCCTCAGAAAAATGAATTCCATGATAATCAATGAATGTGGTTTATGTTCCTAAATTCTTTGAGATCTCTCATGCACAAAGCTGAGATATCTAATTTCAATACTATGTATGATATAACACAGTTGAAAATTGGTATAATATTTCAAAATTATTTTTTAAAAAAGAGGAAATTCTCTCAATTTCTGTTTCTGCACTTTAACGGTTTTCTTAATTAGATGTGGATTTTTGTGTCTCCTAAACTGTGATTATACTTAACCAGTGATCAGTGAAGCAAATTTGGAAAGGAAAAAAGTCAAAGTGGAGAATATTTATTCTCTCTGTATTGGATAGTTTACCTAAGAATGCTTGTGAATTGCTGCTGCTAGGAGGAATTCTTCCGCAGATACTAATTTAGGGAAAGCCTGAATCCTAGTTAAGAGGCAGTATAACATAATCCCAACTAGAATGCTGACCTTCATTTTTTTAATGTGTCTTTCCCATACACTGCAGAAAGCATTTGTATGGTACAGTCTTTATTATCAATTAATATCGATATTAACTGGATCTAAAGATTTCAATAGAGATGGACAACGTAATTCTCAATTTATGATTTGCTTGAGAGGTTGCTACAGTGAATGTCTTGTGAAGTGAAGAATAAGGGAAAACACTTGTAGCCTTACAGAAGAAAACGTTACTGTATGTTTTCTGCTTTTTTTCCAAAACAGCATTGCTGCTGGTGAGGGCTTTCAAGTTTAATTAGGGAGGGTTGGGACAGAAGGAGAGTTGATTCTATCTGAGCTTCCTCAGGCTTGCCATATGGCCAGAAGGAATCTATAAAATTCTGCTTTCCACAAAACCCTTGAGAGGTAATTTTGAGGGACTTTACCTATAAAGGAAGTAGGTGGAGATGGTGATTTGCAGTTAACTGGGGAATTGTTACAGATGCCAGGCACTGCAATACTAGAACATGATACTGACTGCAAATTCAGAGTCTGGTGATTCAGAGTTTCGGCCTAGAATCTCCCTTTATTCTCAGAGGATTTGTAAATCACTGACTAAAGCCTCCCCTACCCTTTTTGAAAAAAACAAAACCAAACCTAAAACACAACCTAAATGACATTAATTTAATTAATCTCTTGTTGTATAGAGGAAGCGCCACTGTTACTGTAATCCAGGTAAGTGGCAACCTGAAAAGTGGATGCATGTGACCTTACATAGTGTGATATTACAGCCAAAGTCACTCCAGAACCCAGGGCTGGCAGAAGACCCACAGCAAATTCCTGTATAAACTGATGCAGAAACTGGCTTTCAGTGAAGGCCTTCCCTAGTTTAACAGTTACAGCAGGCCCACTGTATTATGTTCCTTCACAGCTTTTGTCCTCAAAAGGGCTGTTCTTCAGGTGTATGACATGAGGATAGAAATTACATGCTTTTGATTGAGAAGGAAGATGCAATATTCAAGTTTCCCTAGCCAGATGGTGTTGGATAGGTAACCTTTAGCTGAATGTAGTTATCATGCTTCAAAGCAGACTGTCTTACTCTGCCTCCTGCCTGCTTGAAAGATGGCTCTACTACATCAGCCTTCAGCAGAAGGTTGGACTGGACTTCTGTACTTTGCATTTTAAATACAGATCAAATTCATTAATTGCCACTTCTATTAACCATACAGTCTGCTCTGCTGATTTTAGTGTAGTGCAGTTTGACTGACTAAACGACATTATAGGTTTTTGCATGCAGCCTCTAGTATAGGTTTGGGTATTTTGCTTGATATTATATATTTAAAGGCTTCTACATTATGTAATGTCTAGATAGTTCAAGCCGCAACAAAAATGCGGCATGTACCTCTATGGCCATATTGATCCCAAGGATGATCCTGATTTGCTGCACTATTATTCATAGTATGACAACTGTTCACTTTTCTCTTGTTCTGGCATTCTCAACGATGAACTTGCTCACCTACAACTTAAATACGCCTTTCTAAATAGGGAACAGGAAAGGAGTTAAATGTTGACATGAAAGTGGATATTGCTGTCCCAACAAACATCTCTAGACTAAATGTATATAATGCTGTTGATAACATTTCTGCTTGCGGAAAGAACATTTATGTGATTTTGTGCAAATTTATGAGAATTTAAGCTTTAGACCCTTTGGAAAATGAACCAGTGCAAATTATAATAACCTCTCGGTTTAGAAAGAATCTGCAGTGGGTCTTCATGCTTATTTCAGACTTCACAGCAATTCTATAGGGTTTAGAGTGCAAATGAAAATTTTGACTTTAACGAACAGAGTTCTTCAGGAGCTTTGAAATTTGCTACTGAAGTCCAGTTGTCTATCTGGTTTTGTTGTACAAATGCGGGGTTAAGACAACTCAATGCTCTGCACGTGATAGAGCAAAGAGAATAACCAGGAGAATTTTGTTTGGCAGTCCTTTGGTTCCTCTCTTCCTTTACTTAATTCTGTAAAAATCTCTCATTTGGTAGTTCAGGTAATCTTTGGAAAAGTATCTATTTCTCACCTTTTTGTGGAAAAGGGAGTGTGAAAGTTGGATTGAAGGGAGGTATTGTCTCTAGTCATGTATTTTTATATTGCTGATGTAAAATGAGCATTGTTTAACAGTGGATTAATATTTAAGTTATAGAATGAATATCCAAAATCACAGGGGATCACACACTAAGAAGCGGGAAACAATCTACAAAAAGCACACTTGCTGAAAAACCTTCTTTGTATTCTCTGATTCCCTTCTTTGCCTTAAATATCTTAATAGAAAAACTGCAGTTCTTTTAATCTAAAAGGTTAATTTTTCTCCTAGAGCAAGGTATTCAATCTAGACTACTGGTTCTCCATTTTTAAGTGAGAGGAAGATAATTTATACTAATCTTTAAGAAAACAAAGTTCAACTTTGTTTTTCAGGAAAGGACCATCTTCACATAATTTCTGTAGTACGAGGTATGAATCTCCCACGAACTTCAGTGAAGTCTGTTTTCAAACTGAGACACATTGCCTGGCAAATCTACTGTTTACTCCAGTTTGTACAGCGCCTTGCCAATTCCCCTTATTCTGCACCAGCAATGAAACTAACAATTGCAGTAATCTCAGTTGACCTAAACATTTTCCATTTTTTTTAAAAAAAGGTATAATCCTAAAATTTGCAGCAGGGATTATTACAACCTGAAACCTGACTCAGTGTTGTAATAGGGTTTATACACCTAAAAGAAGCATGTGGCAAACCACAGCATAGTAGTCTAGATACAGAAGTCCTCACTTAAGTTTAAATTCTATTTAGACCCAGTTTACATGGTGTTCTATTAAGATTGCTTTTGCAGCCAGCAAGAATTTGAGACAAGCTGGAAGCAAAAAACTGTTGTTCTGGAAATAGCCCGGTTGCCCTTTGCTGCCTTAAGAAGTGCAGGGCTATTTCTAAGGTACGTAGATGAGAATAATGTTTTATCTGATTTACCACAATTCAGAGTGAAATGTCTGCTTTTAGTATTTACTGAAATTTGCATAGTGGTAGCTGGCAACATTGTAGCTGCACTTTTGGCAGCTTATCAGTGTTTTCCAATGAAGAGTACTGCATCAGCTTCCTTAGATAAGGAATGTCAGGGGTGAAATAAGAAGCCTTTGATTCCTTAGAAAGGCTCTCTTGACACACCTAATAAAGATTCTCGGAATGCAAATGTCTAACAGTGGAAGACATGAGGATCCACTGACCCTGTGCGTGGATCTTCCCATATATGCCCAAGGTATTCTGTGAATTGGCAGTGCAAGAAAACTACAGTACATGCAAACATACTATTTATGGGTGAAATGAAAGAACTGAAGAAACAGCCACTACTTAAGAATGTTAGAGAGGGGCCTTAGGCACTGCCCTTACTGGAATTTTTTTTTTTGCCAGTTCAATCTGGTTTTGACATCTCTTTAAGGACTCCCACTACTGTAGACAAAATCTTTTTCTTATCTCATGCTCATAAGTGACGAAACTGAGGTGTAAAGCTTCCCGGGAGAAAGCTTAGAAGCAATAATACAATCTGACTGGCTTTTGTGCCAACCACACGCTTACCTATTTTCTTTCAACAGAAATGTCCTTTACTTATTTCTACTAATTAAACTACAGCTAGAAAATTGTAGGGGAAGTGTGATGAACATCACATACAACAGAAGAGATGAAGTTGCTGGTGTTTTATCATATACTTTTTATCTATGTTTCTAAAGGGGAATTCTGCTTTAGAAATCAATTTTAGTAATTTACCTAAAAAAATCAAGTGATACCTGTGGAAGAACATTTAACACTACTATCTGTGCCTATCCCCTTTTCCTTTTTCTTAAAACCTGTATTTCAAGAAACAGCAATTTCTTTTCTTAGAAATGCAAGTATCTCTTTGAGAAATCAAGTGACTTTGTAATCCTTTGCATCTGTCTATGAAGAGTCTTCATCTCTCCCTACTTTTTCTTTGAGGTATACAGAAAGTTTTCTCTTTCACAGTATAAGATAGTCCCACTCATGAATAACATCCAGAATCTAACTGTAGGGATTTTTTCTTCCTCCGGTTCAGTCTGGTTTTAAAATATAACTTGGAGATCAAAGCAGGCTGTGGAAATGCAGCTGCAGGAGTGTCAGTTAGACAAGGGAAGTTCCTCAATGTGTTGCAAGGTATTTTACCAAGATGCTTATTATTCTTCCACTGGAATACAATGAAGAGTTTTGACTGGTTGTACCTCTTCTTTAGCCTCTTGCTATTATTGTCTTTTTTTTTGACTGCCTCACCTGAGCTAGTACATTTAGTTGTATGTAAGTTAAACTGTACTTCACTTCCATAGAACAATGCTCATTTATTGTCTTCCCACAAGTAGAACACGTCTGCCCTCAAACTGAAGTTCTTAACACATGAAATGTGTTAAGTCTTTCATCAAATTGCTGTTCTGTTGTACTTTAGAGTAACTCATTTTCTTTCTATTACTAATTAAATTTTCAACCTTTGAATTCTTTATTGAGTATTGTTTGGTGAATCGTACACTGGGAATAGATTCATACTTACCATTTTATTTTTGCCTTCCATGTTATATTTGATCTATTTTCTTATTTGATCATTTATGCTTTTTGAACAGTACAAAAACTATTTCTTAGTACTTTTTTCCCCCTGTACTCAAAATTGAAACCATCTAGTTAGTTATATAATCTCCTTCAAAATTGTTGGTCATGACCAAGTTAAAAGTCAGTAAAAATTAAGAGATTCAAGTGGGCATTAAGAATGGAAGTAGCAAAAACTTTGAATATTTGAACTTGAATCTCAAAGATATTGGAGTGTGGGGGCTGAGGGGTTTTTTTAACAGTATTCCATTACCCATTCCATGTGTATTAGGTGCATCTCTAAGATGGAAACATAGCACTGAACTTTTCATTCAAGTCTTGAAAAATGTAATGATAATTCTTTATACCTGTTATCTGAACTAGGAGGGGTTTCATTGGCGAGTTAACACAGATGTAAAATTTGATATAAAATAATTCTGTGCACCTTTGTTTAGGACTGACAGCAGGCTACTGAAAATGGAGTTTCTTTGTTGATTTCTTTGTTCTGCAGTGAATCAAGAGCTAGCATAATCTTCTCAGGAGGAAGGCACATGACTGTCAATCTAAAGGAATATCACTTGTGGTACCATAAAGAACTGTGCTTTGCTTTTCCTTATGTTAATTCAAATTAAAATAAACAGGAGTAATGCAGACAAATTGCATGACATATTGAACATTACTGAAACATACATGCTGGAAATTAAAATACAAGAGTAGTGTTTGACGTACTTGGGCATTTTTCTGCTAAATTTTGAGAAGATGCTATTTTTCCAGTTGTAAGACTCGATGTTTTTGTAAAGTCTTTAATTAGCCATTCTTCACATTTATTGCAGTGAGTGTAGGTTTGGTATTGTACTTAGTGTATCACCTATATTATTTGAGGCATTGTGCCTGTAAAACAAGATGTATGAATAACTGTGAATTAGACAGTCATCTATTTGAAGACCTGCAAAGCAGTTTCAAGAGCTACTGTGTTAAAAAAAAAAAAAAGTGAAAATGAACAGAACTGTCTAAACATACAGTATCAAATGCTCAATCTGGCTTATTTCATCTTGACTCCCCAAAACTGTGGGCCAAAGGGAGAGGGAGGAGGAGAACAGCTGAGTCTTCTGTAATGTTGCAGGCATCTGGTATTTTTCTAAAATTAAACTTTCTTGCATAAACTGAAGCAGGATAGTTTCAGCTCTAAGATCAATTAAATCAGTTGCTCTCTTAGGTTTCAGTGAATCCTACAGAACAAAACCAAATCGTTTCTCAGCTCGCTGAAGAATAAAATGCTAAAATCCTTCAGATTGACCATTTAGGCTGCAGGGAGATTAATTTCTGACAGATGCAGTCTTTCTACATAATAGCTCTGGGAAAGTTTTAAATTATTCTTAACATCACTAGTTTTGGGGTGGGACAAACATGGAGATCACGGTTTTAGTACTGCCCATAATGCAAGCTCTTGTACTAAAGTATTCACTTAAACCTAAAGTCCTGAATAAATAGAAAGGCACAATATGTAAAAAAGGACTCCATTCCAAAGGAAGTTGTTTAAAGCTGATGATAACTCTGTAGTCATATTTTGAAATTGCTTGCAAGTGTCCAATTCTCATTTGTTAGTTAACTGAAGCAAGAGGAGGTTGCATGTAAGCTGATTTTGAAGCACATCAGTGTTCAATGACAGCAAGCCAGGGACAGGAAGGCTCCTGAGTGTTATTTCAGTATCCTAACCATTTGTTAATACTTCTAAGCTTCAAGAAAGCAAGCATTTTGCACAACCAGTTCCGATTTCAAAGTACCCTTTATCATAAAGGCAGTGCACTAAACAGGAAGCTAGGAGACTGATTTCAAGAGTCTGACATATTAATGTACTTCCCACTTACTTCTCAAGTCTTAAACCTTTGTAATGAAACATGGGCATCAGTGAGAGATAATTGAGAGGCAGAACAAGCTGCTGGACAGAAAAGAGCTTGGCCTTCTATCTGATGTAACCAGGTTACAGAACTAAAGAAATCTGTGGTACAACAGACCTCATGAGATCCTTTGGTGACTCACTCTCCTCATACAACTCAAAGGTATCCTACGATGCAAACAAGGTGAGTATTGGTCAGGGATGTAACCGCAAGGCATATCTGAATGGATGGAGCTTAGAGCAAACTAAAAATATGATGATGATGATGATGATTATTATTATTTCCCCTGATCTAGTGGGAGTTTTGCAGTTTTCACTGGACTTGAGTTTTACTGCATTTGTGTAGCTCCACTACACCCCAACTGCAGCCACCTCTTATATGTTGTATAGATTTTCATGAAGTCACTCAGTAGTAGAGAATGACTGTGACAAGTCTGTACTTGGCTGTGGTGGTTGTAACCAGAGTATCATGTCCCATTCCAGAGCTACCATTAGAGTTCAGAACTCCTGAATCCTCTGTTCTGTTCCTTGTCAGCAAGTATGCATGTACCTGCTGAAATCTGTTCCACACATACAAACAGATATGGATTCTGAAAAAATGATAGTCTACTGTGGTTTCACAACACACCATAGCTCTCATGCAAACCCCTCCATTGGCTACGTAATGATAAAAAAACCCACCGCATTTCTTCCAGGAAGACAATTTATACATGCACTGTGTAACTTCAGTAAGGCCAGCAAGTCCTGTAGTGGTTCTCTTACCTTGTTTTGAAAACAGAATGGTGCTTTTTTTTGTTGCTTTTTGGTTGCTTTTCCACAGAAATCAGGAGAGGAATTTGAAGTGAGAAAATCAAACAGCAAATAATTGTTGCAAGGTTTTTAAATGTATCTGAATGTTTTTTCTTATTTGTATGTGATTATGTAATTTCTGTAAATGGCTCTTCTGGTATGTCTATTTTGGGTTGAGAAAAATAAAAGTATCCTTTCACCTAATATCTGAATCCTTTTCACTTTTCTCATTTTATGCTTCATGAAACCTTATAGCCTGAGAACCCTTTGAGGGTAGTCATCGTAGATCTAACAGAATACTTTCAATTTTTATCCCAGCATGAAGGCAAAATGAAGAAATTCAGAGATTCAGTGATGTTTTATTTCAGAGTAGCTACTTAAAAACATGATGGAAAAAATGTTGATTTGTGTTAGGGCCAAATATTGGCTGGAAAGGAAGTATTTTGATTACATTGTAATAGTATGAAATATAGCCTAGATAATGAAAGGCAAAAGGATATGGCCTCTTACTATACAATCTCTTTGGCCATCAGCCAGAGCAGGAAATTTTCTCTGGGAGAGTGAAGGTATTGGGTAACTTGAAAAGTAATATATTTTTAGAGACACTAGCTTCACTTCACACTGCTTTCTAGAATTTGATTGTCACCTTAGAGAACAGACTTCTTGTTTCAAAAGTGGTCTACAGTCTAACTCTTTTTCCGTATTTATTCAAAATATGCTTTAATTGGATGGGGAGAGAAGGGACAAACTACAGAATACCATTGTTTTAGGAAAGACCTTTATTACTAGTGAACAATAGTATAATGGAATATATACTAGAGAAATGCATATGCTATTCAGGACTTCGTAGTACAAATGTGTCACCGTAAAGGCAAACAGTAAAAGACAGGAAATTTGCAGTATTTCACTTAACAGAACTGCCTTTTGGCACAGTCAATGTCAGTAATAAATCCTGAAAAGTGCAGTGATGGGTCCTGCAATGGTAGTCTTCTACTCCTGTTTGTTATACCGAGCGAGCTTGTTCATTTTTTTCAGTCTTTGTGGGGATACCATTATATGCTTCTATATAGCACCAGGGCCGGTGGGGGAAGGGTTAGATGACTGGAGGGATTTCAAATCCCTTCAACCTTGAAATGATTTGGGTTACTTACAGACCTTTAAAAGAACCGTTATTTATTGTGCAGAGAAGGGTATGCTGCTGAAATTTGAACAATGAAATATGTTTTGCTCAAGATGATTGCAAACTGTTGATTGCCATTCTATTTGTGGGGGCAAAGCTCTCACAATATGTTATTACATACTAAATAACTACTATTTCAGAAAGTCAACTTCAGTTTATAATGCTTTTGAGATGTCACTACCTGTATTACATTTACCATATGAATTGTGATATTGATACTTCTTGTCTAAGTGAACGATTCAACAATTGCAATATTCACATAACTTAAAAAGGCACCAGTAGGATCCAGTGGGATGGGGGGAGCTGAGACTCAGACCCACAACCATTGTCTCCCATCAAGACAGTCTGATGCCATCTCTTGCTGGAGTAGCATGGATGTTGCAACAGAAGGTGTCATTGGAGGGAATGTGGGATTCCTTCTTTCTGCCAGTCCCATGCAGGAATTCTACAATGGATAGCATGGGAGAATCAGCATCAGTCATGTTAGTACTGCGTGGATTCTGATTCTTGATGCCAGATACTGTAATGACATCATATAGTAAATTATTTCTTTGGGGGCATCCGCACCTCCCTTAATTGTCTCTATCCTTTGAAGACCTGCTGACTACGGCTGCATTATCCGTTAACTTCAAAAGTCCCAACCAATTAAAAGGTTCTGGGAAGGATTTTGTGACAGCTAAGGGTGTGGGATTGTATTTTTTTTTGTCTTTTTAAGAGAGGAATGAGCGGAAAATTAGGTGTTTCATTTGCCTGAATTAAAAGAAAATGCTGCCCAGTAATATATGTATTATTGTGCCAGTTCTTTAGGGCATATTTTGAAATTTGATACAGGGCAACCTTTGTGCTAGAGATGTGCCTTTTGCCACTCCTGTGAAAATCCACCAAGAGCTGTCCAAGTTGCAACCTGCAGTTCTTCCTGGGTTTATATGTGGTTCCATGATTGAGGAATTTTGCCCTAAAGCAAAGATTATGTTTGCACTGGCTATGTTCATCTTTGAAGCATAGTCCAAGCAGCCTAAAACCTTTGTGGGCTGGCAGACTTCTATGCTCTCCATCTCCATAGAGAGCATAGAGGCAAAGGAAACTGAGACAGTGTGAAGAGGAGCTTTGGTCAGGAATGTAGGGCACTTAGGATCAGCACTGATTGACCAAAGAGGTCACTCTTGGATGCTGTGAACAGACTGGGAGCTGATCAGACAAAAGCCCTTGAAAACTGGGGGAGGAGGGAGGGATGCAGTGCCTGAATAAGGAGTCTGCAGCTGTGGTCCAGTAGGGTTAGGTGGAAGGACTTAGAATACAAAGAAAACTAAATGAGAGGTCAGGATAACACTGGTCCTGTGGTGAGAAATATAAAGAACGTGGATTAGGGCTGCCTAGACAGAAAGCTGTAGATGTAGAAGGGATGGGACCAGGATGGGTGAGGACAACAGTGTTCAACTGTCTCGCTGGACATTTAGTAAGTCAGAAATTCTCATGGTAGACCTAAAAGGTTCTGATGCGATTCCGTACCTGTTTGTGATAGAACTTACCTTGTGAGCTTGTTGTAAGAAATGTAAAAATACTTTCCATTATAAAGAATTATTGAAGTTATAAAGTCAAGGACTCAAAATGTAGGAAATAAATTTGCACTGAAACAGTACGTGAGAGTATGTAATTATGTAATCACCTTTGCCTCCCACCACCCCGTCTTATTCATGAGATGAGGGGTACAATCAAGAAAGGATTTTTGTGGGATTCTTATCTTATTTTTGCTGAAACTGGAAAACATAATATCATACTAATATTGAAAATTAAGCATGTTATTCGAGGTGCTGAAGTCAGTGTTTTCAGCTGCAACTGAAATTAATAGAAATACTGTTCTAAATACATGCAGCACTATGTATTCTCTGAGAAAAACCTGCTCCTAAACATTTCAAAGTGTATTTTGCAATCCCATTTGCAAAGCAATGATAACACCTTTTATCTCATGGTATTAATTCTGAAAAGAAGTGGCTTATGAAGTATTCGTGTAGAAGGAAATAAAAAAGGCCGTAAGACATTAAAAATTGTCTGAAAAGGAGGTAGGCGTTGTGTAATAAAGAAGTGCAAATGTTGTTTGATGAAGGCAAGGTTATGGAAGAGATGGAACTAGAATGGGCATGGATGTATCAAGCTCAGGACAAATGAAGGAAGAACAGGTCACTTTCAGACTCTCAGATCTTTACTCTTGCCCTTCCTGTGGCATTAGCAAAGGTTGGTGAATCCTGCTAACAAACAGTCCCATCCTTGCTTCTCCCAAACACCGTTATCTGCTCAGTGAATTCTATCAAGAGTAGCTGTTCGCTATTAAACATTTCCCAACATTTGAGTGCTTAACTTCTTAGCAATGCTTTTTAACATATTAGACTTGTATGTAATGTCTTTTCTTTCCAAATATAATACTGAAAGCTCAGACCTCTTAATCATTATTCATGAGATGCATAAAATCAGCTTGTCAGACATCCAGCTGCTCCAGCTGACTTTAAAAAAAATAAATCATAAATTGTAAAACTGTTTGAGAATGATTATTTAACTCGTGAGTTGAAATGATTAAAATACTCAACAAATTCTGTGTACCCCTTGAAAAACATGAGGAATCAATCATTCTTCCAAATCAGCCAAAAAGCAAGACTCGCAAAGATGATATATAAATAAAAATTTCTGTTAAATGAGTGGTTGTAAGGCATGAGTTTAACATTCTTCAAGCACATAAAAACTATCAGTTTTACCTGTGGGGAGTATTTTATCAGCACATTTTATTCAAACAATAACCATTCTTATCAACCAGAACCAGGTTCAGTCTTGTTAACGGGATGAATTGGCAATGACTTCTGTCTACATAGCAACCAGCAAATATTGTTCCAGTGGTCTGGAGTGGCCAATGAGAGGCAGGGCACATTGGGGCAGTTTTGCTCATGCCAATAGCACCATACTGCAATTCCCCCTCCTGACAACCCCCTCGCCATTTCACTGATGTGAACTTTTTTAGAGTATGATCTCATCTGCAAATTGTAAATACTTGGCACTTTTATGACAGGAAAGTATTACAAAGTGCTGAGGCTTGCTTCATGAAGAATTTAGGTAGGAAGCGTTTTTAATTTTCTGTTATTAATGACTTACACATATTTACAAAAAAATTGTACTCTTAATTACGCTAACTTAATGGTAATTTCAGTAAGAATTCAGGTGTGCAGTATTTAGCATTTTATTTAAAGTCCTCGCTGTCTTTAGGGCCTCTTAGTGGAACTGCACTCAGCTGCCTTTTGTTGCTCATAATCAAGCAGTGACTGGAGAAAAAAACCTAAAACTCTTCACTACCCTTGTTTATAAGTTTTTAACATCTGCCACCTAATAACGCCTCTTTTAATTTTTCTTTTTGTTGCTAACATGTCTTTACTTCACTCTGGATAGAAGAATAAACTGTGAAAGATTATATTGCCTGCTTTTCCTTCTACATTTTCTTAATGTAGAATATGCTTCTTAATATAGAATATACTTAGAGCATCCAAAGAGACGAGCCATAGAAATATGTCATAAAGTATTTGGAATGTTAAACATGGGGGTTTTTTATAGGTGTCTTTCTTGTTTAATAGTGTTTTCTATGTAAATAGAATTTCTACTGTGGACAATTTCCTCTTCAGTTTAAACTCAGTATAATATATTTTGAGTAAATGTTGTAATATGTGTGTATTCCACTAGTGAATATGATAAAGAATAATATCTTGCAATTTTTGCATATATATTAAGGAATCTAGGTTTTAAGTGCTTGTTAATCATAAATATTACATTATTTTAATTTAGTTTTGTTTTTAGGAATAGGGTCATCTTAGGTTTTAAAGGTAGCGTTTCTGACTTGCAGAGACAGGTGAGATGACAGTATATGTGTCTAGTAACAAATGTCCAGAAATATCAAATGTCCAAAAGTAGCGTTTCCTCTTACATCTAAACTCAAAATTTAGTACAGCTCTTTTGAATCTAAAGAGCTACTAAAAATTTAAATTTTTTAGCATTCAGCGTAGCTGTCTGACTTTAAATTCAAGAAACAAAAAATGCCACTTTTTTTATATAGATTAAAACCAGTAGGACCATCTTTTCAAAAGTTGTAGACTGTAGACCACTTGGAAACAATATTGTGGAGTTATATTCTATCAGATCTAGTATCTTGAAGTCAGAAAGAATAGTTGTTCATATGTGCAGTGTTCATACAGAAATTATTGTTTATACAAATTGTTGATGCAAAAAATTGTTGATACAAAGCTATTTATTATGCCATAAACTGCTGCACTGTATATAGAGTATGTTCTTGTTCTGATTCCTGCTGATTGTGCAGATTTCGTAATGATTTCACAAGGTCACTTAAAATAATCTGCCACCTTCATCTGAAGACCAGAAAGGTCAGTGATATCATGGTTTCTGCACATGGTCCTTAAAGGTGAGCTGCAAAGTTAAATATAAAATTGGGTGGGATCCAAAAGTCTGAAACTCCAGTGCCCATGCTGTCCTCCTGACAAAGAATATTAAACAGATTTTTCAGTAAAATTTAAATGTTTGTAAGTGCAGGAATATACACATTGATTTTACTGGAATCTCTTGCCTGAAATGAATACTTCCCTTAAGTTTGATCTTTATTTGCATTGCAGTTTTTGCCTCTGTTGGTTCTATTCCTGATTTTAAAGTGAATCTGTATTTACCCTATATAGAAGCTCTTTTGTTTCAGGACTTGCCAACATTATTACACGTTCTGTGTAAGAGGAGTTATATAGATTGAAGCATTTTTTGATGCTTTTAGAGAGCACAGAAGTGGCAGAAAATTTAGGGTGTCTAAGATCTAATATGTATGCTTGCTATTTATCACAATTCAGTCATTAGACATTAATTCTCTTTCATAAGTTTCCCCATAATGATCTTGGCTATGTGGAGACAAATGAGAGAAATGAGTGTTTAAAGGCAAAGAAAATGAAGGATATGTAGAAAATGAGTCAGTAAGCTTTCTTGCAGGTAGAGTAAAAGCACTGGTCACAAAGCACTTTGTTCTTTCATATTCTTTCCTGGAGTACCCCTGTGAGGATAATCATGCTGCAGGTTATTTGTACCAGAATTGCATAAATACGGTCCCTACAAGACAGATGTTTGAAATAGCTCGAATTAAGTGACAAAACAGACTTAGTCTATGTGGTAGCAAGATATCAAGTGCTTCGTTTCATATGAAATGGGTGTCATCTTACAGCGGTAATTCTCCACCATTTCACTATGGCTATACAAAAATGGCATCATCGTATACTGCGTTTATACATGTTTGATCTTGACCTTTCCACAGAACGCTTACAGAAATTCAAGCCCTGAACTTCATGGCTTCCTTTGGCTACAAACTGAATTGTGTCATTTTAATTAACATTTGTAGTCTCTGATTTCCACATCTTGATGACAGATTAGCATACCAGCAGAGTGATAAAATGAGATTAAAAGGTAGACAAACTTCTATTTCTATTAAGCCTTGATGTTACGGAAGAAGAAAGGAATTTGATCATGGAATGTTCCTAGATTAAGTATCTTAATAACAAACTTCCATGGTATTTCTTTTAAGTTATTCATTGTTTACCTCTGTATTTGGATGCATTAGGAACTTAGATTATTGGCTTGTTATGAACCATTATAGTTTCATAGCTACAGAAAGGTCCAGCGCCATTGAAACCAAAAAAGGCAAGTCTCATTGCATACTTAAACATTCCTACTAAAGCCTTTTATGTTTTTTTTAAGTGAAAACATTCTCATTTGCTTTTTTTAAGCAAAGGCATAAATAGGGCTTGAAGGACTGCATCATTAAAATTGAGAGTTGATTCAGCTTATAAATGGGTAGTAAATTAACATCTCCCCTAGGCTCAGTAGAAACTACTAACAACTTCAGTCTTGGAAAAGACATGCAAAAGGAAAAATCCATAGTGGCTTCTTAGGTCTCTGTTTTTTAATGTAGTTTTTTACTTTCTGATTAAAACTATTTGTATTACATGCAATAGCGTCTCAGAATAAATGTTTACAGTCTTATAAACTAATTCAGCCAAACTAATTGCAGTGAATAAACTCAGCATACTTGAAGTAAACCTGTTGTTTGGAGCTGTTGACATTTACATGATTTGAGCATATATCATACTGCCATATTTGAAAATACAGGGAAAGCAGTACTTGAGCTTGAAAGGGAATTGGCAGATAGCTGTTATTATTTCTGGATATCCCCTCTGAGTAACGGTAGTAGCAGGTGCTAGTGAGCTCCAGTGATCTTATTCCTAGAAGGGCCTACATTCGTTGGGAAGAGCTGACTTACAGTCTCTGTGCTTTTGTTGGGAAGAAGCAGCCAAACACCACTGTTTAATATTGCTATCTAGGTGTTTCTTGCCTCTAATTTAGAAACAAGCAAACAAAAGCCTTCCTGTGGGGAGAAGTACGAGTAAACTTATAAAGTAATCTGAAATCCAGCTGATTATTAGAGGATATGTGGAACAGGCATTGCATGTCATAAAAATTGTCACTACTTTAAATTCATTTTTATTCCCAATTTTTGTTCTGTTGAAGGGAGAGCAACAAGAGATTCTAGCATCCACTTCATAGGATGCAGTCCATTACCCGAGAGGGGCCTAAGGCCTCACCTGGAAGGACGCTGCTGTGCCTTTTGTGTGTGTGATATTTTTAATACCAACATCTGTTATCTCTACTGAATATGTGAGAATTGTCTATTTCCTTGTTAGCTTTTTCGAAGTAGTAATGTGCACCTCATAAATATATCCCTCCTTTTTTCAGAGGAGATTGGAAGTCCCGCAGCATAGCTGGGCCTGAGGGGCTGTTTAAAGCTCTGCCTTCAGAAGGCCGCCAAGGAGGAAAGGCCACGTCAGGTTCTGTGGGAGTACAGGGAGTAAGGGATATTGTTGACTTGGTTAACAGATATCGGCCAGATGTTACTTGCTTCGGCACTGTGTATTCATAGTAAACTGGATGCTCCTTTGTATGGATATATGTGTAGTTTTGTCTGGTAAGTACTTTTATAGTACAGTAAATGGTGTGTCAGATTCAGTGGCTGTTATATTCCTGGTCCTGCCCTGGTAATACAGGCTAGAAGTGTTTTCAAAACAGACTGCACAGACTGGTTGGGAAACTATTAGTCAGCAGTAACCATATCAATAGGCTTTTGAAAGCAGGTTTTGTTTTGTTTTTTTACCAATCCTACTAATCAAAATGCAATCTATGCAATGTAGGACTGGGGTCTTCTCTAGGGGTAAGAGGTGGCAGGAAAGTGGAATTATCAGCTATGGAAATAACTCTTGTAGAGACTCGTAACAAATTTTAAGATTGTTATGAATGAAGCATTTATTGAATGAACATTTGATTTTCATCATGCACAGCTGAGAAAAACATACTGAAATTTCATCTCAAGAACAAATGGAAAGCTGAAAAAAAGTGTTAATATGGTGCACTTTCTTCTGCAGTCGTGCTCCTATAGTAAGGAGCAAAAAACCCAAACTGTACCACCAACTCCATGTTGCACACCCAAATCACTGCAGCCAGGGTGGGAAAATACGATACTGTTTTTAGAATGGACATTATTTCAAACTTTTGAGGTAAAATACATTAATAAATACAATTAATATTGCAAATCTTAGCTAAGCAGGTCTTCTGACCATAGAACAGGATACATGACCTTGTTCTGTTATGGTGATGTATCTAATGCTTCACTGAAGCATCTCACAGCCTACAGCAAGTCACTGCAGGAAAAAACTGATTTGCCTATGCTGTGAATTAGTGAAGAACCTGTCTTACACTGAAAAACCTAAACACTGATGAAGAATAGGAAAGAAAATCAATAGACAAGAATGTAAAATAAAGTTCTGTTGGGCAGACTGTAGAAAAAGCTACATTGATGTAGCTGACCACTCCAGACAAAATGCATTTGAAATACTGGTTTGTATTTTATTTGACTGCTTTCTTGATTGTCACTTCTGATACTTCTCAAATGAGTATTTGAAGGTAATTCTAAATCCCTCACAAATTTTTGTTTTAAGATACATTTCTTTTTACATAATATTTTAAGTTTAACAATTTCAGGTGGCATTTTGCTCTAGTAGATTTAGGAGGATTCTTTCTCTTCCCTCCTTGAGTGAGCCAGGAAATTATGTGTTTTGAATATTTGCAGTTAAACGTTGAAATAATTTACAGGGCAAAGCTTATCAAGCAGATACACATTTGTGAATAACTTTTGTTGTCAAATTCTCCAATTAGTTTGCTGACAGAAGAAAATAAACCTTTTGTTTTAACAAATACCGTTAAATAATTGAGGTTAAATATAGGGTGCTCATTGCATCTTCGTGCACAGTTTATTTTCTTTGTGGGATAAGTAAGAGCATCTACCCAAAGTGACACCAGCAGAAATGAAATGCAAGTTGGTTATACTGTAATAACTGCTTAATGACCGTGGAGTTGCTTATTGTGAATATCATGGAGTCACACTTAACTGTCGAGGTTACAATGCTGTAACTGCTTCTTAGCCTCTTCTTAGGTAGAACTGTCATGTGTGCTCATAATTCAAGCAAAATGAGCCTGTGTGGATGGTTCCTTTGTGGGAGTTGAAGACACAGTTCCCATATCTCTTGTGGAAGTAGCTTACAGCCGGAGAAGGTGCCACTAATCCTTCATCCTCTATTTTTTCCCAAGGGTTTAGATTTGTCCTTTTTTTCTTTCAGGTATCCTTTGCAGTTGAAGGTGGTTATCTTTAGAGTCTCAATTTACAAAGACAGTTTACATCAGGGACAAATCAACTTGCTGCGGAGTTAGCATTTATGATGTAAGAACAGCAGATAACTTATGTAGCATTCTGATTTAGTGCCAAAGAATTTGTTGTCTGTGTCTTTCTCAACGGTGACATCTTTGTTTGATTGTATATTAACATTAGCAAGCCCCAAATTGCTACTCATTCCTAAACATGAGAGCACCCATTTCAAGGAGTACTTCAAGGATGTTAAAGAAAACTGTTGGTGTTCAATCCACAAGTTTAAAAGAACTTGTACAATGCACTAATTATTATATGTAGGTTCCACCACCTTGTATTAGAAAAAGAAGTCATTATGTGTTGTCACATTTCATATGATTACGCTTCTAGCTGATGTGGTATCAGCCTGTTTTCTTTCGGGCGATGACTGGAAAATGATAGTTCAAACTCTAGAATTATTATTGCCATTAGCTCATGCTATGAGAAGTACATGTACTAGATGACACCTCTTAGAAAGGAAAGCTACAAGCAGGTGTACCGAGTTTAGTTCAATTTTTAGTTTCATCCCGCTGTGTGTGTTTATTAGTTTATGTTCATTACTAAACTTGTGGGGAAAATTTTAATTAAAAAAAAAAGGAAAATGGAAAATGTCAGATTAGATTCTTTTGGTCAATTGTAAGAAGTCTTATCTTGGATGCTAATAGCAGAATATCTTAGGCAGAAAGCTTCTCAGCCCCTTGCAGTTCACCTATGCTCCTTATAGCCTTGATTTTGTGTTCTGCTTAGTGTATCTGTAGACATACTGATATCTATATCTAACCCCTTTTTTTAATTTCACTTGACTTGACTTTTAGAGACTTTTTGATATGATTTTGCCAGGTTGAAGGACTTGAGGCATAACACCTACATACCATACTGTTCTTGTTCAGCAGCAGGACACTACCTCAGATGCCTCTGTACGGTACTCTAGTGTATGGTCTGGATATTTCCCCTACTCTACTTTTTACAAAGTCCTTCCAAAATTCTGATGACTTTTGGATGCCTGTAGTCTTCCTCCCCTACACCCTTGGTTTTTGGTACAAAATGACAAGTATTAAAGCAAAATGTAATACTCCATGTTTTGCTTCCTCCTTTGGGAGGCACCATAGCTTGAAAGGAGGTTTTAGTGACTTCATCTGTGTTAGTAACTGGAACTTCGAACTTACTGTTTTCAGTTGTATGCTGATGCTTTCAGGAATCTAAAGCAGCTATTCAGAATTAGTCACCTGGAAGAAGAGTTCTCTATCTACCTACTTAGCTTTGAGCTAATGTTTGCCTGTACTTAGGTGCTTAGAAGGATCTGACATTTGGGTAACTTACCTGTGTATTTCTTTGACTAGGGAATAGTGCCGACTTTGCTGTGATGTTGAGCTGGGTTATCCAGAACGTTTGCATGAGAATCCATATTACAAAAGGGGTGCAAAATCTAATCGAAGACTGTGACTTCCAATGGAGATGGCTTTATGTGTGCCCGCAGTCTGTGTCAATCAATCAGGCTCCTGTATTTGTGAGCAAACTCTGTCCACAATGCAAAAAGCTGTTCAAAAATTAAACTAAATCCAAAGTAATCCTGTCTTTTCTCTAGTGGACACCTCAGAACATACATTTCTGTGTTGTAGCTAATTTTTTTTTCAGGTAACAAAAAGTGGGATTGCAAAAGAGAAAAGTTAAAGTTCTGTGTCAGCAGGAAAAGTCTTTATGCTCTGTTCCTGACAAGCAATGTGAATAGAAAGCCAGTGTCTTTTATTCCATATAAATATTTCAATCTTCTGTGCAATTTTACAAAGTTTACACATATTTGAAGGAAAAGTCTTGTCCTCCTTTTAAAAAGGAATGCAGCATTAACTATGAGCTGCTACCAAGAATTTGCTAGAGATACCCATTTTGCATTTCCATTTCAGCAGTTGCCTTGTGCAGAACGAATGTCAGTTGTAGCTGTAACATGAAACAAGTTCTTCAACATCTGACTTCATGATACGAGTTTAATAATGGATGTGAACTATCTGTCTTACCTATTGGTTTGCATATGTTCTGGTTTTTTCTGTTCGCTCTTTTCTGTTTTGAAGAACATGGAAAGGAAACCAGAAATGTTTCTTTGTTTTAAATGTATGTTTAGAGGGAAGGCCTGTCATATCTTAGTACACAGATGATATAAAGCTTGCAAAATTGAGACTGTGCAATTTGAGGTGCTTTACATGGATCATATAATGAGCTCTAAGTAGTTCAAAGTCTTTGTAGTCTTTTGTGCAGTACTTCAGTCGTACAGGTAGCTACTCTGATCTACTCTGATTTACCCAGCCAGCGTTGTATGTTGAAATGCATCCATTTTAATATAAATATGATTTTTTGTATGTACTAGCAATTTTTAGAAAAATACTGTTGTTCATGCTTGCGTTTATAGACTGCTTGCTCTTTAAATTAGAATACTAGTTCATGTCCCCAGTAACTTGTATTTTTAGCATCTTTCAGTTGACTCTCCTTGCCATTCAGCAGCTTGCCACTCTTCTGAAGAGCAGTAAAGTAAGTGGATATACAAAGTGATTGTCTATGAACCATCTAGATATGGCCAGGCTCATCCCCTCTTCTCAGAGTAGAAGGATGAATGCAGTTCGGCAAGTATCCTGGTTTTGGACCACGACAGCAAGCTATATGCTTGACGGGTTGTAGTTCTTTTTAAAATCATAGAATCATAGCTTGGAAAAGACCTCTAAGATCATCAAGTCCAACCGTCACCCCAACACCACCATGCCTACTAAACCATATCCGGAAGTGCCACGTCTACACATTAAAAAGGCCAGGTTTTCTTCCACAGACACTTCTGTTGACAGGTAGGTACTATGCAAGTCCTTCTACAGATAACCCATAAAACAAGACAGGTAATGCTTGCAAGATGCTGCCTTTGGAACAGAGAAGCTGTTGATGGAACCATGGTGGCACAGACAGACTTAACTTATCTTATTTGCACTTTTGACTATTGTACAAAGTAGATTAACTGCCCATAGACAATGGAGCACTGTTATCTAACAAGTTCTAATTTCTTTGTAAGGCTGGAGCATAGCAATATCTCTCTGCCTCCAGAAAGTCATGGTCCCCAGTGTTTAGAATTGTATAAATATATAGCAAGCGAGTAGGAGTAAATTTGTTTCTGTTCCCCACATGCATGGATCACTGTAACAAGTAGTAAAAAACCAATATTAATCATATCTATTATAGGAGTGTGCAGGGGTGAAGGGAAGGGAAAGGAATTATAAGTTTTGTGGCAATTTACTGCATGCTTAAAATAAGATGTCTTCCATTTTAAATAAGGAGTTGGCATTTTCAGTGGTATCCAAAGGGGAGGCTGTGAGTGAACTTTGGTAAGCACAGATGCTCTGTCTGTGTCCTGAGAGCTCTGACTGGCTTGTGGCAATAGGATGTTACTTGTGGCACTGTGTGGGCTTGATGATCTGCTGAGTCCCTGGCACACTGATCTGTGAGGCAAAGATCTGTGAAGACATCAAGGACTTGGCAGCACTGTGTGTATCTTAGCAATACAACAAGCCTCGATTTGCCAACAGGTATCACTGCATGAGTTCATTCACTGAATGCAGAAACAAAAGCCAGCTTTTCAGTGAGAGGGGAAAGAGAACTTCTTGCCAGCTGCATTACTCATTAGTCCTCTTAACCTAGCTTAACCCTTTTGTGCACAGTGAAGCTGTGAGGGATCAAGGAGTGTTCGAATGCTTTGTGGATGCTTTCTGCATTTGTTCATCAGCTGCTATAGAGCAGCTGGCCATTCTGCAAGAGTGAAACTTTAAGAATGTGTTTCCAGATCTGCTTGGGCAGTTTGCCCTCCAGTTTGTGAGGCTATTGATGAAGGTATGAAAAGATCACAGATATTGGACTGGAGAGCATCAGGATATCTGCTTAAGACATTTGGGATAGTGTAGGCATGGAGTATCTGTTCTTCACCGTAAATCCTGTTTGCCATGCAATTAGTTCAGAGCTTTTACTGTGGAATGATGTGAAATGTGATCAGGTTCTACCATGAAACACATATGCAGTCTCTCTGCTTTTATGTTTGTGTGCTGGTTAGTGGTGCTCATACCATACTGAGATATTTTTGCATATAAACAGAGTGCAACTACCCTGTTAAATAATATTGGACTGAAGTAAGAGAACATATCACTTCATCTCCAAATGCAAGCTGAAATTATATTTAGTATGTAGGATAGACAGTTAAAGAGCAGACCGTGGCCTCCAGGAGGGTACCTCCATTCTTCCTGCACAGTTCTCAGGGTCCCTGCCCTGGCTGCCAGTAGTGCTGTAACTTGCTCCCTAGCTCTCTACCAGGGCTGAGGAACAATCTTTAGGAGGCAGCATTACCTGCACTTTAGGTAAGCCCACCCAAATGAGGAAGTACCTTGCTGGGGAGTGGATGTGAGCAGGCGAGGAGGGCTCTGGGCTCTGTTTTAAAGGGCCATACTCTCTGTTAGGAAGAGGGTGCAGAGGGAGGGCTGGGTATGCTTCAGGCATAGCGCACTACAGCTAAGGCGTCTTGTCTTCTCCCAAAGCATGATCTCGTGCTTAGCCCTTGCTATGTCTATGACTGACTTCCAAGAAGTGGCCTTCTGTGGAAAAGACTGTCCTCATTTAAAAGCTTCATTTCAAAAAGCTCTTCCGATGTACAGTGTATATTAACTGCCTTTCCAGGTATCCTGAAACTTCCTTCTGTGTAAAACTTCGCAAATTCAGCTTAGTCATAGAGATACTTTACATGCAGTGAAGTTAGGAAAGCTTATCTCTTCAAAATGCAAAACCTATAACAATGACATAGCACTGTTCCTGTTTAAAAGGTTTTGTTTGTGGTTCTTTCATCTTGCCACCACCAAATATAAACACAAAACTCAAGTGAAAAGCCTCAGTTAAAAGAGCATGGAATTTGGAGTCGTAGAATCATAGAATGCTTTGGGTTGGAAGGGACGTTTAGAGATCATCTAGCCCAACTCCCCTGCAGTGAACAGGGATGTTTTTAACTAGATCAGGTTGCTCAGAGCCCCGTCCAACCTGGCCTTGAATGTTTCCAGAGATGGGGCCTCCACTACCTCTCCGGGCAACCTGTGCCAGTGTTTCACCACCCTCATTGTAAAAAATTTCTTCCTTATATGCAGTCTAAATTGCAATAAGGTCTCCCTGGAGCCTTCTCTTCTCCAGGCTGAGCAACCCCAAGTCTCTCAGCCTTTCCTCATAGGAGAGGTGCGCCAGCCATCATTTTTGTGGCCTCCTCTGGACCCGCTCCAACAGGTCTATGTCCTTATCGTGCTGAATTCTTGAATTTCAAGGGACTGGTAGAAAAAACCACCCCCAAGTTGCTAGCTCAATGTGAGAAAAACACTGGAAGTGTTTCAGCAGCAGAGGGTTAGACAGCCTTTTTCTGTAGAAGCCATGAGCTTGGAGAATCCCAGCTGTTCTTGAAAGCTTGCCTTCTGGATGTAGCTCCACCTCATTTGAAAGTGATCTCCTTGCTGTGGCCACACTCCAGTCCTGCTTGCTCTTCAGCTGAATACTTCTGCCTCTTTCTGGCATAATAACTGTTGAACTGGAGGCCAGTTTCAAACAGAATTTATTATAAGTAGAGATTTCAAAGCTAACTACTGAAACATTCTACTAAGATAAGAAACCAAACTTAATATATCTACTGAGCTTAAGGCTTCTTTGTTGATGCAAATCATTATGCAAAAGTATTATTTTGTTTGCCCAGCTGCCTGTTAAGTCAGCTTGTACGTAGCAGAGTAGAAGTATCGATTTCAACGCGGTGTATAATGTTTGGTAGCTAGGGGGCACAGAAGGGATTGAAAGGTGCAGATTTGAGGGTTGACACTGATGCTCTTGAGAGGAAGAGAAAGTGATTTGTGTAACACAGCTTTGTAACATGTTGAGGTGGAAAAAACATAAATTGTGCATATCTGTAAGAAATCATCCCTGAAGAATAGCCTGAGTTTTATTGCTTGTAAAATTAAAAAGTTTTATGTGTTAGGTTGATTGGATAGAGATAAGAAATCACTCCTTGAATTGGCCCGAATTAACTGGTAATGTTTAGGAAACATTTATAAAATAGTACTCTGTGCCACTGCAAGCGAAGTGAGCCTGAAGGGAAACTATATCCAGAATTTGGGATAATGTGGCTTTGCAAACAGGCACAAACTTTTTATGTGGAGGGCCTGGAAAGAAAAAAATCTCGAACCATTAGTAGCCCAGGGGTAGAGATAATACTTTATAAGCATAAACATTGTTAAAATTACTGCTAACTGCATGCTGGTGTTGCTTGGGAAAGGCAATATGCACCTGAAGAAGGGGCAGTGCAGATACATAAGTCTTCAACTGCAAATCCGTGTTCTTTGGGATAGTGGATTGGAAACTAGATATAACGTTTAAATGGCAAAAAATGACCTGCTATAAAAAAAATAGCTGTTTTGGAAGGTATACACAAGAAGCAGTCAGGTTGCCTAATACTCCAAATCAAAGCTGGGAAGATCAAAAAGTAATGGAAAAAAGTTGGGGCACAAGGTAACAACAAATAGCCTGTACACTGGAATATACATTTAAAATAAAAAAATGCAACAAACATAAGAATATCTTTTCCAAAACTGCTAAATATTTTATATATTTCAAAAATACTGTTTTGATGAGCAGAACCTTCTGGGTACTTGGTAACATAAAACATCTGAAGGTCTACAGAAAAACCTTGATTTTAAAATCCCATTAAAGACAGCAAAAAAAAAATCTTTCGTACAGCTTTGGTTACTATTGGCTAGAAACACTACCAAATCCGTGCACCAACGTTCACATGCACTCCCCTTTCTTCAAGGTTTCAGCAATGTGTTAGAAGGGGAATAGCATTGCATGTTAAGCATGACTATTTCTAGGTTTTTTTAATTTTATTTTTTAATCTACCTATGAGCTCATTTCCTGAACTGATTTTCCTCCATACTCAGGAATAGAAATATGTGGTTTACCTCAAGTTACTTTTGAAGAATTACTGCTGCACAGTTAATCTGCCTGAATAGCATTTTTAAGATTTTTTCAAATCATGAAAGGGGATTTGTCCCAGAAGTAGGTGAAGCAGGCAGCCTGGTAAAACTCAGCCTGCACTCCACAGCTATCCAAACAGCCAAAGCAAGCTTGATTCTATATAAAAAGCATTGATTGATGTTCAAGGGAGGCCCATTCCAGGCGATGCGTGAACTGGGACCCTCTCATGGTCCAGTCAGCAGTCTCTGCTAGGTGATCTATTGGGAAGTTTTCCCCCACCCGTCCTAATGCTCAGTGTTTGTGCCAAAATATCTTTTCTGGAAATCATTCTTAGAGACATTGCATAGTCTGTTTTAAAAATTTTTCTGTGTTGACTCGAAAGTGGAAGAATGTGTAAAGAAAATGTAAATGAAGAGGTTTCATAAAAAAAAAATTCAAGAATTAGATATACTTTTGACAGATTGTTTAAATGTACTTTTAATTTCATTTTTTGCTGATAACAATACTTCCTTTATGACAAATGTTAATTCCTAAGTTATTGCTAGTCCTTACTCTCTGTATCCAAATGTAGTTTCTTTTTTTCTGTTTCATTGACAAGAAGAATATTTTAACCTTCCAGAAAATTATAACTTTATAACATATAGTATCTCAAAATATAATGTTACAAAAGTCTGAGAGGGAAAAATTGTGGCCACCCTTGTAACTCGCTTATAAAAGAAAACACCTATAGTGATGGAAAGAGAAGATCCCTTTTTAAATAAGTAGACATACATATTGTTTGTGTCATCAGAGATGGACATGGATTTTTGGCTTATTTATTGCTAGTCTTGTCTAACATAAAGCATTTGTGCAAACAATGTACATTTTCTGTTAGCAGTAAACCAAAGAATCATAATGGTTTTTTGAAGACCAAGTCTCAATATCATGACTGTAAGAACTTTTCAAGTACTGATTAATTTAACATCAGAACCCAATACAAGGGTTTGTTTCTTCAATTTAGCTGCTTTCTTGATAAGAATTTATAAATGCTGGCTAACCATCAACTCTGCTGAATGCTTCTACTGCTTAGTAAACACATCTTGAAAAAATGCAGCATTTTTCACTTGTCTTAAACTAATCACTGTGTTTCATTTAAAGGAGGCTGTTCTTTCCTTTTTAAAGCTTTGTGGTTGCTGTTCTCAATCTGCTGTTTGCTGAGAATATAAGGATTAATTGTATGATGAGAAGGGCAGGATGGTTATAGTTTTGCATGGTTTGGTTGTAAAAAAATGTTACTTATTTTTTAATAACGGCTTTGTGGCTTTCAGGCGATGGCAGTTGCCTTGCTGTCAGTTAAAAACTTCATCAGAGTTCAAGAACTGAATGTTTAGGACACGAGAGAAAATAGGGGCTTTCCTTCCCAGCTTAGCTATACTTTATTTCATTCTATTTTTTTGCAAAATACTTGTTTCAATCTTAAAATATATTTTTATTTAAACAGAAATTGAGCAGTAGCTGGATTGCTTCATTTAATACTCCTTTCACTACTGGAGGCTGCAGAAATCTATTCTTTAAAAGCTCAACTTGAATGGGATAAGGTGATGACTATACTTTTAAAAAGCACTGTGGTTTTGAAAATAAACAAACAAAAACCCCCACCTTCAGAATATGAAATACATGGCTGGGCCCCACAACCGTCTTGTTGTATTGCTACTTTTTATTATTAAGCTCCTGATAGTTATTAGATCATAACATAGGATTTTGGCATTGTTGATATTAAAAAACGTATGTAAACTAAGCTAAGAATTAATATAAATAGTTCTTTCACAGACTGTGTTCTTCACAGATTCTTAGAATTGCAAATGAAGTAAGAAAAAAAAGTGTGTTGTACAGGATTTAGTGATTATGATGTTACTTTATGGAAACTGCCTTCTCTAAGTTTAAACTGACAGAAAAGTGTTTATGAGCTTCTTCTATCATTACTCTTTGACTTCTTGTTTCTTAGCTAAAATGGATTTGGTGGTCTGGCAGTAGCAGTGTCACCTGCTGACATCCTAGACATCAGTTTGCATAAAGAAAGACGTACTGGTAGTGCTGGAAGCTCAGTTTTAAGAATTAATAGCAGTTGCTCTGCTTTTTCAGAACATTAGAGTTGCATTGGTACTGGAGTCTGGTCAGTTGTCCCATCCTTTTGTCCTGTTTGCTTGGAGAGAAAGGCTGCTAGACAACTGTGGCTTCAGTTTCTTAAGTAATGTGGCCATGCTTTGTTAGAGCTTGCGTTTGTTTCTGGCATTCCTCACAGATTTTCTGTAGTAAATCTTAGCAGATAATGGCATGATATGAAATCAAGAAAAGAAAAAAAAGGAGAGAATAGGGGCAAAACTAGAAAGCATTCATAATGAAAATTATGTTACAAGAGTTGCAACATATTTTAGGTGTAGTTTGTTATTTTTTACAACTAAAACTGACAACTTTCTTTAGCCTTCTTATGAAAGGAGGAGTGTAATTTTCTTCAATAGCTTTCAAAGCATTCGCTTATTTGTGAAAATCTTCAGTTCTGGCTGAGAATATGTGCACTATCCAGAAACAATTACTTGGGTTTTACTTTCTGGCAGAATGTAATGGAGGATCATTACCCATTTCCACACTCTGGGTTTGTGTGTTCTCTCAACATGAGAATTAATGTGAACTGAAACTGCAGATAAATATATACATCAGAGGAGGCATGAGGTTCTCAGACTTGCTGGCAATTAAAAAGAATAATTCCTGTGAGCTATAGCCTCAAGCAGAATATTCCTAGAGTATGAATCATATGGGCAATACATGAATTAAACAAGTGGATGAGTTGAGTTTTAGAAATATTTGGTTCCACTCATCTCCACCCTACCATTATCCTAGTCCATGCATCCTTTTAAGGTGCTATTACATTTAATCGCTCAGCAATTTAAATGGAACCTATTTCAGGGCTGATTATTATATACTTATGCTGAGATTACAATGGATTCAATAAATAAGTAAAAGAAGTAGATGATTCTTTAACTCTGCGAACAAATACTTCAGCCATTTGACTTGTTTGAGCTTGGGATGCCTGCATGTATCCTCCCTAAAAGTAAACAATCTTTCATTGAAATCAGATGTAGCAACTGATTTGGAAAGTAATAGTTATTAAAATGGTTCTTGGGCTTTTCGATCTTTGGGGAATTCCTGTTGGCATCTAAATGAAAGATGCATATGCTGCAAGACTCCTACATTCTTCTAGCACTCAGGAATATCATTCACGTGTTTTGACTGACTTTCAGGCTTAAGTGCAGATGAGGAGGATTTTTATTTGTGTAATTGTAACAAATATGTATTTCTATCAGTTTGTGTTATGATGCAACTATAAAACCGTTGGAAAATCAAACATGTCTGAACGCATACTGTCAGTATGATACAGATACTGTATCTTGCTTGCTCTGAAAGGTATGATATTAATTCTTACCTTGGGTTATGTGGAAGAGATCACTTTAATTATTCTGAGATATCTGAACACATCCTTTCATATACACAGCCTATACAGCTGTTTCTAATACCTTGTTCTTCTGCATCTCTGCTGCTTTTGTATAAGTGAATTACGACAATTTGTAAATAGAAACACTAGAGACTCAAAAGACAGAATTACATATATTCTTTTTCCTTTCACATAAGAAAGTTTTGATGCAAGGAAAGAGTTATGAAAATTATCATTTCCTCTGATTTAGATCATATTTTGTGTAAAAGTTTATTCAAATTTTTTTGGGGAGGGGGGAGGTTCTATATCTCTTAAATACTGACTTACGTTGTTCCTCTAAGAGACAGAGAAGACTCTGGAGATATACAGTAAGGCTCACTTTCAAAAATGTCAACATGCTCTTTAGGCCCTTTTGATAATTAAATTTTGATATTAAATAATTTCAGAGCAAACAAATACTTCACACATTGTCTTTACAGAGAAAAAGCTCATCCCTAAACCTAGGTCACAGAACCACATACATTTTTTAAAAGAACACAAGTCTGTAGGAGCACTGGAGAGGGCAAAGGAGATCAGGAAAGAGTGTGCTTTGGGTCAGTAGTCATAGAAACCATGGAGAGGCTGTATGGACAGAACAAGCAAAACCTGTAAATATTTTATGAATCAAAGATAACTCAGCATGGTCATCATTTGAACAATTAGGGTATACTAAAACGAAAATGTTTGAGTTACGAAAATACAGATTGTCTGACCTCAGTGTTCTAACATTTTGCATTTTTCACTAGTCTTGTTTCTTTTATTAGATTACTGCCCTTGTCTTGCAAGTGCTCCCTACATCCAGACACTGTGTGACCTTTACTGCTGAATGCCAAATTTACATAGGCTATATTGGGAACACATTCATGTGTACAGAATACACGACACTGAAGTCGTTCAATGGCGTAATCTACCACAGCTTGTGTCTAGCAAGTGTTCAAAAGAAGCAAGTAAAATTTTTTTTCCTCTTAATGCATGGCTATTATTATATTATACTATTATTATATTATACTAATGTTCTGGAGAGAAAAAAAATTGAAATATAATGACTTCTTCACGTGAACAGTCCAGGAGGGTCTGCCATAACCTCTCTGAATGGGCCTTACCATACAGTAATATGAGAAAATCTTGCTTTTGAAGCTACTACCTGTAGTCAGCTCTGATATTACTTAGAACACTGATCACCCTTAAGGAATCTTTTAAATCTGTATTATTTTTTGCTGATTATAATTTCTGATGCATTTATCTAGTGCTTCAGAAATTACTGTAGCCATCTTGTCTGAGCAGCAACCTGTTTATGATGGCCATATCTTACCAGTCAAAGCATTACTCCCACAGTGTCTCATTTTTGTATGTAATGAGAATGAACTTTCAGTGAAAAACACTGTATCTTCTTTTCCTTCCTTACTTAACTAGAAATCAGAGCATCTGGAAAACAAACTGAATTATGATAAATGTTCATCAGAATTTGAAAATTGCAGCTGAATTGTTTGTGCACAAAAAGTAAGACATGTTACTTGGAGCAGATCAGCTGCAAATTAGCAAATGTACAGTTGTCATAAGTTTCCTAAATGTGACATGGTTACATTATATTTGAGTTAAATAAAAACAATATTAGTGTAGTAATTGTTTATGCAACTGAGACCCCTGAAAAAATAAATTTTTTAGTTCACTAATTACACAATAACAAATAATTCCAGGTATTTTTTTGGTGCTGCTTGTCTTTTTCATGTATGTAGACATCAGAGAATAACAAGAATGTAATATCTGTGCTAGTAATGATTTATTTGATGGATAAATGTTGTGGAATATCAGCTACTGAAATACTGAACCACTGAACCTTACTTTAGCATATCTTACTTGAGCTTTTGGTTGTCTGGGTTTCAAATTTTCTGAAGGTAGCATCATGGTTTGGGGTCTGGTTATGACAGCAATGTTCAGACAGAGGAAACCAGGTGACAGCTGCCCATTACTTTTTTGTTTGCTTCCTTTTTTTGTGTTCATGTTGTAATTTTATACTTTTGCTGAATTTGAATAATAGCAAACAAATTTGAATGTCTGGACTAAGACTGGGTTTTGGACTAAGTTCTTCCATCTGGAGACTCGATTGCAAATGAAACTACATGTGGGCTTATTGTTGTCCACTCAAGGTGTATGTTTTTCAAGTTAGAACTGTAATTAGCCAATTCAGCAAATTCAGTGCAGCTGATGTTCAAGACGGGATGAGGTGTGGGCTAAAAGCCCTCAGGTAATCTGACGTGTTCTTGATCTTTCCTTGCATGTGAAATTTGTCAGGTTAAGTTTGGGCTGGCAAAACTCAAGACAGCAAAGGAAGCCAAGCTCTATAATGCTAACAAGGAATAAAGTACCAGCAGAAACGTACATCACAGTAGGGCTCCATGAACTTCCTGATACAGAACGTGAATTTACTGTAACTTTTATGGCCCTACAATATATTGAAATTCAGTCTCTAGTGAATATGCAGGAAGGCAAACTTAAATCATTATAACTTCCTTTCATTCCAGATGGTTTCTATAGGCATCTGAGATTTACCTTCAACACAGAGTGTTTGTAGTTTTAAAATTTATCATAACAATTCTTTTTGCTACCAGCTTTGGAAAAACACTGTAATGTCTTTAATGTAATGGGAATATAGGGAAGTGTATTGTATCAGTTCTATAAAACCTAAGCTCCTATCCGAAGCTCCCTTAGTCTTACTAAAGGATAAAAAAAAAGGAAGTCCAGAAAAAGTATTGATCCTGGATATGGAAATCACTAGGTCTGACTTACACTGTCTTCCATACTGAGGAACAAAGTCTTGTGTAAACAGGTGGCTGGTTTATGGTGTTGCTGAAACTGGCACACTGGAGTCTAATTTCTCACTTCTTTCCCACTCTATTTCTGTTGTAAGAACTGGTATTTCAGAAGCTTTCATTGTGGAAATTGACCGGTTTTGCTTTTCTGAAATACCCAGTACCAGGTAACATACCTCAAAATCTTGGACTAAACTATTCTACACGAGATGAAATTAAATCCAAAATTGCTTTGACCTTCTTTATATTGTCATGTTTTAATTAAACCTTTTAAAAATTAATACTGCTCTCTGCGAAGTATTAGTCTTCACAGAGAGTAGTATGATAAAAGTATAAATTGTTTTGTGTTAGCTTGTAATATTTTGAGGGCACTTGCTTGAGCTTGAAGCCCAACTGGATACGATAAAGATGCTCCAGAAATGTTAATTAATCACAGAGACTGTTCTGGGTGTATAGGTAGTTTTAGTTGTCCTCAAATTTGTATGACAGAGTCCAGATTAAATACAAGTAATTAAAAAAGAAAGAGGCTATAAATAAGGATTTATTATTTTTCCTTAAATTTGTTTTTCACTTATTAATGACAATTTTTAAGATTTTTAAAAGCCCACAATTATTGGAACCGATATTCTAAAGCTTTTCACAAAAAAAGTGACAATAGTAGCTTCCGGATTATCCAGGAAGAAGGCCTTGATTTTTTTCGTTCTGTGGTGTTTTCTTATTTGTATTGTGTTGTGGGTGTTGATTTTCTTTTTGACAGAGTACTCTTCTGAATGTGGAATTTGTTTCTGAAAATTTCTGAAAAAGTAGGGCAAAATTAAGCTATATAGAGATTTTTATATCCCTATTTCTGCATTATATTGTAAACTTGCAATATTTGCTATTTTAAAAATCAACATTAATCAGTATCTATAAATACCTAGGGCTGGAATTTTGAAACTTCTGGAAAGGCAAATGTGATGCTATTTTTTCTGACACATAGTAAACTTCAATAGTAGTTTCTGTTTTTTCTCTCCAGTTTGCGAACAAATGCCCACAGTGTGAAATGCACTCTGGCTTCAGTATTATCAAGTTGATTGCTACTAAATCATGTGTTTCATGACGTGTCCTTGTAAGTGTAGAGCTCCTCAGTTACAGTTTAATAGCACAATCAAATGAGCTGCAAGTCACACTGGAATTTTTTCTCTACCTGCTTTTCAGATCAGAATCTTAGGGCAGAGACACTCAGTACATGCGATAAGAGGAGAGAACGAGGGGAGACGGATCGCTACGCTACTTCCTTCATGTTATTTTTGGATACGACTAGCATTCCTCCCCTTAAACACACCCTCTTTTTTCCCCAGCCCCCATCTCTTACATGCATTACAAGCTCATACAAACACTCTCACGTACTCTGAAGCAAAAGCAAGAGCAACAGTTGGACTGAAGCCAGAGGACTTAGACTCCCGCTTCCTCATTGCCAGCAGGCTTTGTTCTTTGGAATCGGTCAGAACTAGGGAGAACGTCTTCGTCGCCAATCGTGAGTGGTTGGAATTTGGCAACTCGGCTGCCTATTAATTTTTTCTGTGCTCTTCTACGAACTAGGCTGAATTTAAAGCAGCAAAGCTAAGAGCTGGGGATAGCCAAGAAATTAAGGATCCAGAGACCATCAGCTTCTTTGTGGGGGGCGGGGGTCCATCTGTTCTGTGACGGTAAGTGCCAGCATTAAATGTGTATAAAGATGCAAGAAACAATAAGGTACTTTAGCTGGTTTACTACAATAGAGGAGGGGAAAAAAGTACGTGAGTGAATCATACAGTGTGTGCTCAGTTACAGTGGTCTCGGAACAGTGCCTAGCAGTAAAATGTTCATTTCTCTCTTTCTGACAAACACTGTAAGAATGTATATATTTTAGCAAAATTCCTAACTACCTGTACAATTCCAGAAAGCTTTCCAAATGGCTTCATTATTGGGTTTTCTGCAAAGCTGTTTTGTTTTGAACTGTGTAGTATAGAGTAACTTTAACTAGCACGGTAACTCATTTGTTTTAAGTGTAAGAGCTGAACCTGGGAAGTAAGGATCTGTCACAGAGGATATGAAGAGAACTGAAGTTCAGAAGGATGGAGGAGTGAAAAGGGATGAGATACTTCCTAAGACTAGGTTATAGGAACCCAGAATAAATTTGTTTTAAACGACTGGCATTCATTCAGAGCACCCCGTCCTCCCCCTCCTCTCCCCAGCACCAGGAGCCAGGTGAATCTGTTTTCAGATTCTACAGAAGGCTTTGAGGGTGTGCTGTTCTGACGCATGCAAGTGAAAGCTAATGTACAGTGGAAAAGAGTGTACATTTGGATAAATGACTTGAGAGAGGACAGGAATTGCAAAAAGAAACTTCGTTTTCTACCACTGAGCAACATGATTTAGCTGTTCTTGCTTTATAAAAGTGTTAACGCTGCTGCCTTTGAAGTTTACTAGCAGAATGGATTGCTTTGTTACTAGGACTTTTTTCTTCATCTCCCTGTCCTGTCTTTAGGAAGAGTTTTATAATGATCAGCACAGCGGCAAGTTAATCCAAATGCCTTGCTTTCAGAAGTGCCATCTAGCTGTCAAAGGAAATTCACTGTAGGGACCCATTTGTTTTCAAGCTACTGATAAGCCCTGCTATCAGCATGCTATTATGTCTTACTACATGGATTGTGTTAATAATGTGATAAATAAGAAACCTTTGAAATCCAAGAGTTCACCTGTGTAATAAATTTGAGAAAGGGGGAAAGACCAAGTAATTGAATGTGCTTATGTACTTTAAAAAAAAAAAAAAAAGTTGGGACAATACAACTTAAAAGAGGAAAGCTTACATTTCCCTTCCCTTGACTCTGGCTCCATCAACTACTTCAAGTGGTTATTCCCATATTTCTTGTTGACAAGGTGAGCGGTCCCTTCCCCCTGCCCCCTTATTAACTGCTGGTTAGCAGGGATTTGTGAAGGTGAATCTAGTCACAGGAAAAATATGCTGACTGGGCAAATGGGTAATTGTGCGAAATGTGCAACGTATAGCAGGCACGGTCAATTAACTGTTTGTTTGAGGTCTGTAAGTTTGTTTTTTCTAATTCAGAAACTTGTAACCAAAGCTCTCCCGTTCTGACTTCCACCATTCATTTGGAAGAATACTCGGCCTGGTGTGGTAATTGGTGAAAATGATCCGCTAAATTCTGTTACTACGGAATGACTGCAAAACAGTGCTCAGCAGGATAGTATGCAATATGTTAGGATGTTGGGGATGTTTAGTACACACTTTGTTTGCCATGTACTAAGGCACTTCTTTGTATAGCAGTTACTAGCTCTATTTATGGCAAGTTATTCACTGAACTGGAATCGCACACTAGAACTAGCAAAGATTCTTTTTCAGAGCTAAAAATGGAACAGTGTTTTCCTGAGTTGGGCTCCCCCCTGCCGATGGCACCACGTCAGGTTGCCTCAGCAGCTGCTTTCAGTTTCACAATTTCATGGGTGCTGTAATTACATTTTTTCTCATTGATGTGGTGGAAAAATCTGACATCTTTATGCTGTTTTTCCTGCTTTGATATGTTAAAGAATATTTTCTACTGACCGTGAGGTTTGGCAATGAGTGTTGAGTTCAGAGATGGGCCTGTACCAAAAACCTCTGGATTCCCACATCCATGAAGTATGAGAAGGTTAATAACTAGATCCAAACGTCTTGGCTCTGGTGTATTCCTGTTTTAAATGCACGTCACTTTGGCCACATGTTTAAATTGTTTTTTGAGGTGATTAAGACTGAAAAATCTTTCAGGCTGCAGACAGCCTTTTAAAGAGGAAGTGGCATTGAAGAATCTTACAGTTAGTTAAGCAAAGCTTGCTCATTTAGTGCTTAAACTTGACTTTTAGGAGCCCCCAAGGAATTACATTCGCTTTCCTCTATTATATCTTTAGATGTAAGTAATATTTTAGAACTCTTTCTGAGAAGTGCTGAGAAAGCTAAGGTGCTTTGTGCCTGTTTTTCCTACTTGCTTGAGTGGAGCAGTGGAGAAGGCTGGCAACATGCATCCAGGTAATGCAGGTACCTCAAAGGGTTTTTTTGATCCTAAGTGATCTGCCTAAAAGCTTTTAATAAAGTGCTATACACATACTCATCTGTGCAAAAAATTGTGGTAGCCCATGGTACGAAATACTGTAGTGCAGTGTAAGGGGGTGCACAGATTGTTCATGGTTGTTCTGCTTTTTAAATTGATCAACTTCTCCGAGTCTGGCTAGCTTAATAGCTTCAGTGGCTCTCTGTGAATATGATTACATACACATCAGCCAGCTGCTTGTGGTATCTCTGCTTCAGCAAGAAAAGCTGTTATTTGGCTGTGTTGGCTTGCTGTGGTTTGTGGCACACAGCACTGATTTATTAGGCAGTAGTTGCATTTTTTTCCTTTTTTCCTTGAATGATTGAACTGTGATGTCACCTTGCAAAGAACATTTTTTTTTTTGCTGCAGACTGTTCTCTTAACACTAGAGAAGTGGGAAACATCCCGATGTTCATTGCAGAGCAACTCTGTCTACCCTAGCACATTCCAGGGCCACCGAATCATTTGTGGTGAGAGTGATTCAGATCTGGTTAAGATGATTTAAAAGAGAGGTTATGGGCATACTGCAGTTGTGCATTTAAGAAAATACAGAGAGTTTTTTACTGCCTGATTGAGACCACATGGCTCCAACTTAGACTTTTTTTAACATGGAAATTGTTGGCTGGATGTACTCAAACGATTTTTTTTTTTTTAATTGCCTAGAGGCTAAGAGTTAGGATCACAGCATTTAATGGTAAGGTCAGGGTTAGAACAAATAGTTTTTAATGTTCCTTTGAAAAGGAGAAACGACTTCTTTGAATATTTTGCATAGAATACAAACATGCCTCTCTTAAATGAGAGCAAATGTATCTCAGGAATTCTTTTGGACATTACAGGGTAATTGGTGACCTGATTTGAGAGAGACAGAGAAGGACAGAGATAAGGGAAGATCCTCTTGTCATAAATCACAGTAAATATGTTACATTCCAAATACATTTTGCAAAGTATGAAAAGTGAAAAGGAAGGACAATGACCTTTTTATTGTATACAGTTTAATTGCTTGTTCTCAAAGTTAGCGTTTTGGGCTGCTCTTAAAAGGAGTGAAAAGTTTATATTATTAAACACTTTATTAAACTGTTGTAATTATTTAGAACAAAGTGTATCCCTAATCTGAAGGATGAGATTGTAATAATCTATATTGTAGGCACTTTCTAGTATTATATTATTTTTATGCATATTGTTTATTCTGAAATAGATACTCTTAATCAAATCTTGTTCTTCCCTCAGTACTCTCATAGTTCTTTCTTCTCAATTATATCCTTTCTCCCACAAACTGGTGCGTAGATTTTGATATAAGATTTTCATCCAAATCTCCTTCAAAACCGAGTATTAGATGGTGAATGTTTTTATACGGATGTGTTCTAAATGGAAGAACAAATCCATGGACTTCCAAATTTAGAAAACAGATCAAAAGGTATAGCATTGAAAAATACTGTTTATTCTTGCCTCTGGCTGGAAGGTCAAGTAAAGATGAAGAACAATTTCTACAGTAGTTCTGCATACATTGTAATTTATCTAGAAATAATATGTAAGTATTATTCTATGACACCAAATCCAGTAAACAATAGTTATAAGCTTTTTGCTATCTTCAAATATTGGGGTAGTAAATTTTGCTGGCAGAAATTGGGAAAAAAAAAAAAAAAGGTAACTGGTTATATAGCTGTGTACATCCTTTTGAACTAGTTTCGTCCTTAACATTAATTCTCTCTCTAATTTCCAGGACAAACATGTGCTTTGTTCTTAACTTAAAAAATGGATCAAAACTGAAAAAAACCCAGCCTTTAACCAGGATTCACAAATCACTGTTAGTTAATTTCTGCCTCATGTAAACTACAATGTAAATGTTTAAAAGTTATTTGCAGGTTTTTTTAACTTTGAAATGCACAATGCAGATGGTAAAGCTATTAGTATTTCTGAATAACTGCTGCGAGAATTAATCACAGGTCAAAATGTATCCTACAGCACCTTGAAATTCCTGCCTCTGATATGTTGGTGTTTTGTCAATGTTCAGTTTTACTGTGTTAATGCATACAAAATATGTAGAACTAACCTGAATTTGTTTTATACTAGACAATCCTAATTGTAGTGTAGATAAAACAGTACAGGTTTTCTACCAAAAAAAAAAAAAACAACAAACAAAGGAAGCACAGACTTTATGGTGCCCAGTCTTAAAAGACGCATCTTGTGCCTGAAGTCTTTGACAAATTCCAGAGCCCCTTGGTGTTTTACAGATTGAGTGAAGCAGAGGTGGTAAGATTCTGCTGTGTAATATAGGTGGGAATATCTCTGTGTCTTCATATAAAGACCAGAATATTCTGTTCTTTGAGACATCTCTAGGTCAGCTTTGACAGGGCTGCTGAGGGTACACAGGTATTAATCTGTAACTAGATTGACATTTGTCATTCTTCCCAAACTAAATGACTACTTACATCTTTTTTCTGACTCTAATGCTGGTGCAATCTGCGTTTCACTGCTCATGTGTAAAATAGAACCCCTTGCTTTAGTCGGTGTTTCAAAAAGTGGAGAGAGGCATGATGGAAGAGGGCTGGAAATAAGGATCGAGGAATTCCAGGGTTTACATGGGCCACAGCAAGCCTATATAAATTCTGGTCATTGCGAGAAGGAGCAGACCTTAAAGCAGTCTTGAACGTCGACCCTGAACCTGTTGGATTCCTATGGAATTTTTTATTTTCCAGTAAAACCTGCTTTTGGTACTGCTTCATATTTCGGTTTTCATAATGGTTGTGAAAAATAAACACAATATGCTTTGAGGCATGGCTGGCTAGGCCACTGCATGTTGTTAGGTGGGAAGAATCTTGGAAACAGTGAACATTTGGAGCAAGCAGGCATTGGCCCCAGCTACGCAGATAGTGACCAAAGCACAAAGCAGGGGTACATGCACGCTGTTGGATCTTGCCATATTGAGGCTGGCAACTGTGCGTATAAGCTTGTTTCAGAAGGCTGAAACCAAAGTCTCAAGTGAGAGCCATGCTGTGTCTTTCAGCTAGTGAGAATGTGTGAAGGTGCTTTCACTGATGTCTGAGCAGATAGCAGAAGTTAATCATTATTTATCAGGCGAAGGTGATGCCTAGTCCTCAGATCTGGCTTAGGTGGTGAATGTAATCCTCCTCTAAAGAGAGTCCCTGTGGGTTTTGAAAGGCACAGTGTTCACAGAATCATAGAATAGTTTGGGTTGGAAGGGACCTTTAGAGGTCATCTAACTTCAAATAGAGCAGGTTGCTCAGAGCCCTGTGTTTCCAGGGATGGGGCATCTACCAGCTCTCTGGGCAGCCTGTTCCCATGTTTGACCAGAAATGCAGCAGTTAACCCTAATGACAGGTATCTACTTGAATAAACCAAGTAACTTGGTCAGATTTTGCCTTCTTCCTTCCCCACCCTTTCCTTCCTCTTATCTGCTCTTTCAACTAGACCCTTTCACATAGCACACTCTAAATCTGTGCTAGGACACCACAGATGTTATCTGGGAGTCCAAAGTCTTGAATCTTATTTTAGCTCTTTTAATGGGTAGCTTTTTGCTATGCCTGTTATTGTACTTACCTCCAAGATAGGATATAAGGAAACAGCATGCCAAAGAAAAGTGCAGTTACTTGTAAAGTTCACAGCTGTTACATAGAGATCAAGCCTTTTTATTTCCGCCAGCAACTGTGAAAAAAGTCTTTGATAATATTACTGTAAGAATCAGAACAGGTGTAATCAGTATTGCTGATGTGTTGTTTTGCTAGTTAATGTTGGAAATTAGTTCAGAAAGTTTCCAGTTTCAGTCCAGACCAGTAGGCTTAGAAACTATTTGTCATGTTACAAATGTGTGTTTGCAATGTGTCTGAAGTTCTCTCGCTCTTCTGGATATTAAACTATTATTGAAAGAAAGATAATTCTTAAATTGTTTGCTGCATTTCAATGTTTATACGGGTAACCTCAGATCTAGCTTTAATAATTTGCTTTCTTGAAGTTCTTTTTAAATAGTTTTCTCAAAATTTTCCTATTGTCCTTCCATAAAGACAGTAGTCAATGTCACTGAGTCTGAATTGCAAATTAAAGAATGCATGCAAGATAGCAAGCATTAGCTGTATGAGTGAAGGATACTTCATCACATTTGGCAAAGACTGCATCCATAAGTTGTGAACGAAATTTGACAAGAAAATTGGCTATTTACAAATAGTGCAAATTAGCTGCATCACTTCTGGGACTTGGTTATTGAACTCCTGTTGGCTTCTGGGATGTCAAGCAAATGTGAAAAATAATTTCTGCTTTTGCTCGCTGTTTCAGGCATTACTAAAGAAAAACATTCAAACCGCAAAATTGTCAAGACCCCAAAACAGCAGAATAATCTCAATTTACAAAGTTCTGGTTTTATTTATGATTGAAAAAGCAAACAAACCAAACCCCAAGAACCAGAGTATAAGTCGTTATTAATGATTTTATTTTTTTTTAACAGAACTCATGTGAATTTTTCAGAGATTTTGTTTGTATACATTGTTGGGTACCACACACAAAAACCACATTTCATTTTCCTGAGGGCACTTGCATGTGTACTTTGGTTTAGGTTTAGGAGATGAAGATTGTGGTGATCACTATCAGAAATGATTACATAGAGCTTTAAGCCGTATGCCACCAACTTCAGCCGCACCATCTCCTCTAACTATACGATTGCCGCTTTTGTTATCTGTAAATACATGAAACAGACTCAACTGTTGCAACAGTCTGTGAATACAGGTCATCCCAAGCTTGAGTGCTTCAGTGGTGGCGGTTTCCTCTGTTGGCATCCCAGCCATTCAAGACCTGCTGCTCATATTGAAAACTGTAGTCACTGGGCTGCTGAGGTGCTTGTTCTCTATATCCTGGAGAATCTAGGATGTAGATCGTCTGCAGAATGATGCTGATCTCTGCAGGCTGAGCGTCACTGAGTAAATTTGACTGCTGCCATACTTAATGCAAGGCACTGACAAAACTGCTGACAGCTTTCTTCCTTTGTTCTCAGCTACTAAGTTGCTGACCTGAGCTGCATGAATCAAGTGTTTTATCTTCTGGTCAACAAAGTTATATTTACTGACTCTACCTTGGCAGTGACTGGGAAGTAAGAAAAAGGGACATGATAGTAGGAACAGTGTCCATACAAGAATGAAACTGTTTTGTATTGGTTACGTAGGGTTTCATTTTGTTTTTAATCTGGTCTAGTTTAGCGAATGTTGCAGATGCAAATAAAAAGGTTTATCTATTCAGCTACAATAATATAGATAACAGTGTTCTGTAGGCATCACGTAATTGTGCGTATAAAAAGTACAGTGATTGCGATATATGTCACAGTTGATTTAATAACTTTCTACCTTTCATAACTCCAGAAAGATGTCTGCCAGTTTTGAAGGTAAACCTACAAGTTCCATAGTTGCCAATTCTGTGTTTTCAGTATGAATTAGACTACACACCCTGGGTGAGGGTTTCTTTTCACTTATTGTTGATTTGCAAGTTATTAGTGTTTCGTGACTGAATGTTCTTGTGGGTTTTCTTCTGCGAACTGGTGTGAGTGGTCTAAAATACTTATCAGCTTCTTCCGCTTTTTAGGTATTATAGTTCTGAGAAGTATTACTGCTTCATGTAAAATGTGTGTTGCCAGCCATCAACTTGCCACTAACTCACCACAATCATATCAAATGCAGTCTACCTTATATATAGAATTTAAACTGCATAAATGCAATTTTATCCTTATTCCGTCTTTTTCTTTACTTTTAACTTTTTGCAGTCCTTCCCTCAAAGTTCAAAATGTTATTCCACTGGAAGATTATGCCTGGCAGTTCTGGAAGAGATTCCCCTCCCCATGTAGGCAAAATAATGACAGCATGCTAGTTCAAAATCCGTTTCTGGTCAAAGGAGTATGCAGTTATAATGGATCACTAAGAGCGGCATTTCAGTTATAGATGGTATGCATTCCATTTCAGCTAGACAAGCAATCATGTTAATCCTACAAGCCTCAACAGTTCTTTGGGTCTGAAAAATGTTCAGCATTTTACATGTGATTATTAAATACTTAAATTTTTTAACCCGCTGTAACTGTCTTCACTGCTTTTAATTTTCTTTCTTTTCTTCCCTTCCGTGATCATGTTAGTTTCCTGTCAAATACCAGAAGTGGCAACTTGATGTAAGGCTAGGTCTGCGTAAGCCAAGGGATGGTATCTGCAATTTAAGTGGACATAGTTACAGTTATTTAGTGCAAGCACTGGAAACTGAGGTGCATAACTGCCCTTGGAGTTAATGGAAGGTGGCCACATAAAATCCTGCTGCAACAATAGGCAAACAGACCTCTGAGAGTGAAACTCCAGTACTTCACTGGCATGCAGTGCTGTGTAATAATTTACATCAATCTCTTCATTCTGATCTGCTAGCTTTTTGAAAGATTGAAGAATAAATTTTATGTCTAACAGTATGTGTGGTAATGCAAGGTCAGGATCTGCTCTTACTCTAGAGACCTGGTCAGCGCATGGAAGGTGATCTTAGAGTTAAGGTGGTGGAAGCTGAGTTCTGACCTGACCCTTGCCTTTCTTGGGTGACAGTGGACAAAGTGCTTAAGCTCAGTTTCAGTTATTTTCAATAATAAAACGTATCTAATTATCTCATGTTCGATTGCTGTTTCAGTGCTCACAGTCCTATTGATTGAGCTTTTCTTTAGAGAAACATTTTTGTTCAGGTACCTCAGACACAAGAATGTTCATTGTGCTATTGCCGACATTCAATGCAGAGCAGTGGGAACTGTTCTGAACCATTAGATCCTGTCTAGACTGTTGTTTATCAGGTGGGCCAACGCTTATGCTCAACAAGATGTGCCATGTGCTAGGCGCTCCGGAAAATTATGGTGAATGTTCTCACTGAAAATACACATGACGGTATCCACACCCTAACAGAATGGGAAAAATGGACGGGGGGAGGAAATGGTGGAATAAAATGAGGGAGACATAGTATGCTGCTCTAGTTGGCTCTTCCAGCGTGCTCTGAGGCAGAGAACAGTCCGTATGAAACCAGCAATGTTATCTGTGATACCATATGGGTGTTTTTTTCTGAAGCACTAAACTGTAACTCTGTTCTCATATGCTTCACCCACTGCCAGCTCTCAGTTACAGGGCTGGTTGCATTTGAAGACTACTTCTTAAAATGTATGGGATATCTTTCTATAACTTCGTTTAAACAAATATTTGAGGATATTCAACAGAAAATACAACAGGCAGAGTTTCCTGGATTATCTCTGGAGTCCATTTGGGAGAGAAAATTTGTGTGTATGTATTTCTATGTGTGGCAAAGCGTTCCTTTAGCCACAGGGTGAAAAATGTGGAGTGGCATCTCTACTTTGGAAATCTAATATTCTGATTTTTTGGGAAGAGATTATAATCTTTGCATGAAACAAAACAGCAAATAAATCAATTTTAGCTGGCACAACTACAGACACAAGCAGAAGGGGTCTGCCTGTCTTACTGACAAATGAATTAGTGAAACAATCAGAAATGCATATAATGTCTACCATACTTTGACTTTAGGGTAAGATGTTCCAGGCCCAAGAAGGAAGTTGTACAAAACCTGTCAATTTAATTACCTGTCGGAAAGAAAGAAATTATTGCTCAGTGTCTGGCATTTCATGCCCTTAGACTGTAGGGGCTCCTATATAGTAGCTAGTTAAATGCAAAAAGTACGTGTTTCAGGTGCTGGGTTTTTTCTTATGTTCAGTGCCGAATTCTGTGAAGAATGTTTCACAGTTCTGTGATAATCCTCTGAGAGTATAAAACTCTAAAAGTGTGGAAAATGAGGGGCTATATCTGGTAATTATTTAAACCTGAATTACATTAAAAAATTAATGAAAGCATCTACAATCATATTAGGGACAGAACTGCAGAGTCAGCTATTGTCAAGTTTCTGATGACTGCAGTTCCTCATTCTTCACATTAATAAACTGTTCCATCTTTGTGCTTTGATACATGGAACCAGCTTCCATGTTTATTGGCATTGGAGGCAAGCTGTTACTTGTACTGCAGTGGAGACTGAAATGTGTAAGCTATTTCAAAAGAAAAGAAAAATCTTCCAGCGAAATATGAAACCTAACGAGACAAAATGAGAAAGTTATATGGAATGTTAAGGAATTAAATCAATGTACTTTAGCTGTACGTACTCTGCCTGTTTTAATTTCAGCTTTGCTTCATTCTTCCTTTCACTTACTGCTCATAGCACCTAGTAATTTTAGCGTAAAGTCTGGTGAAATACCGGTAAATGTACCACAAAACTACTGCATGAGCATTCTTTTTCTGTATCTACTGTCCTGCTGCTTGGCTTTTGTTTAGTTTTTACTAACCCATCATGGAGAGAATTGCGTTTGTAGAGAAGTAAGAAGGCCAAAGAGTTTTCATTTTTAATGCATTTTAAATAATTTTGCAAATTGCAGACTAGAGTATGATCCATTAGTATTCACAGGTTTGGGTTTGTAATTTTTTTTCTTTTTTTGTTTCGTTTTTTTTTTTTTCCTTTTTTTAAACTCTCAAACCCAGGGAGGTTACAGATGGTTTTACTACTGTATTTATGAAACAAACAACCATTTTCCAAACCTAAGTGGTGTCATTTGGGGGCTAAGAACAAGAGGAAATTTGCAACCAATCTATTATTTTGCCATATCTTGTATTTAAAGATATTGAAAAACCTTATATATATATATTATATATTTTAAAAATGTATAAACTGTTGAGTTATTGCAGCTTGCTGTGATTTCCAGTCCAGTCTCCCTTTTCCCTCCTGATATTTGCAGGCTTTGATGATTAAGTTTTGGTGCCTTATATCTGAGGAAAATAGTTTTAATTGGAGGGAAGAGATTTTTCAGTCTTGGCCTTTAACAGCTTAGCCTCCGAAAGGTGAAGCTATTTTGTTGTGAGGCAGTATTGGCTTTGTTTTGAAGGAAATTTATTTCAACACGTAATGAGAGCTTGGAAAAATGACATATTGTCAAGCGCAGCCATCCAAGTTGTTGAGTGATTGCTTTCATTACAGAAATACAGAACTGTAATTGTAGTGGAGCAAAGAGTTCTTGTGACGCTTCAGTTGTGCCAGGAGGTGCCTACTCTGACTTTTGAGGAGAGTAGTAGTTTTCCCTGTGATTATTCCCATTTACTCTTCTTCAGTCTGGCTAACCTGTGAGACAGCAGAGTTATTTCTTAGGCACCTGCAAAAAAGCTCTAGCCATGTTTGCACAGACTGCACTTGATCTCAAAAGCCACTTTAGGAGATACATCTCAGATGTATGGCTGAGTTGTAAGTGGCTGTAGTACTCATGTATGTGCCAGCAACTCAGGCTTAATCAAATAAAAGGTTGTATAAAATATACTCCTGTAGACTTCAAGATGTTAGGTACAAAATAATGCTCCAGAAAATAGTGAAATGTGAAGAAGCTGTCCAAGAAGAGACGATGTAGGGAAATTGTTACATTAAATATTGTTAATCACTTGTTCTACAATAGGATTTCTGAATTTTCTGAAGACAATGACTGCTGTAAAGGATCTCATTAAATTAACCTGCAGTTGTCTAATGAGTCCAACAGCCCTCAAAAATGTCTTACAGAGCCTTAGTATCCTAAATTGCATACAAATTATTCTTGTTTTTTTATTCATGCCTTTTATTTACATATATGAACATGAACACATAATTTGTAAATTTATATATGCCTAAATTCACTAGTTACAGAAGTTACTCAGTGCAATGAGAAGGCATAGTTATTTTTAAATAACTAGCTGTATGAGTGGCAAATAATCAGCATGCTTGTTGTAAAAGGTGCTTTGCAGTTTGCACTACGTAATTGGTCCTTAAAATGCACAGTATTTTCTCTTTCTTGATTTGATGATTACCCAAATATAGAATAAACTGAATTATCTATCCACATCTATTTGTCAGTTAAATTGCTGCTTCTGAACGTGACACATTTATAGCACGGGCTTGTGCCCAAGTACGGAAAAGAAAGTTCTGTGTAAGGTTTCTGAAACTGTTTGTGAAATCCATGGGTTACACCTACACCCGGTCAATGCTTTTGTCTTCAGAAAACCTGCAGTTAGGATCAGGAGTAATAAGGTACTTTGTGTTTTGGTGGTGGACAAAGATAAGGAAGAAAGATAAATCTTTTGGAGCAAAGATGAATCAAAATAGGATATGAGGTAGATTTAAACTTTGGACTTCAGAAATGGAAAATAAATTATTCAGTGTACAGTTCACCATTCTGTTATGAAGGTTGACTAACGGAAGCAGTATTTTTTTTAGAAGAAATTTCTTTGTAAGCATAAGATATTTGTTCATTCTGGTTAGAGAAGAAAACATACAGTTTTTTCCTTTAATGTTGACTGCTTCTTTGGCCAGTTAAAGAAATATGATCTCCTTGCTGCTCTTTCTGAATAAATACAGCTGCACAGATGTCTGTGTTCTGTGTGATGAAACAGGATTACCTGAAATGTGATATCTCATTTGGATACCATTAGATGCATTTGTGAAATATTGTTTGCCCCAACACACAGTACTGTCAATAACAAGTCACTTCCCTGGTTTCTTTTACCATATGCTGTAAATGTACCTATGAGGCATTGAAGCCAGTTCAACTAGAAAGTTGCTAGATGCTTTTCGTTGTTCTTCTATTAAATATTTAGAAAATTTCTTTATAATCAGAGTTCTAAAAAGTAATAGTGATCATATCCAGTTTTTTAAAAAGTTACTCCTGCAAGAAGTGAGTAGCCAGTAGTGAACATTACCTTAACCTCCTGCACAGCCTGTTACGACAGAGATGTTTATTAATCACAAATAAATAGCTTTGGATTACATATCCAAATTAATCATACTGCAGGTGTCTATTTTCTATATGATATATTATCTCTAGTTTTATAAAGGAAGAATTAGCATTAAACTTCTTCATCATAGGCATGGAATGTAATTCAGTTTTATTAATTCTTTAAATCTCACCACTTTTTCCTTTATATCCAGAGATTTCATTGCTCCATCACATCACGAATATCTTCTAGACTTTTATAAGAAAGCAGGATTAACACAGAGCTGTCCAATTTATAACAAAGAAATTTTACTAATTTACAACATTTTTGCTTTATTAATTTATTCTTCTCTATGATTTTTGATAGTACGTAGTAAAATTATGATAAATGCAAAAAAAAATATTTGAATGACTGTTTATGCTTCTCCCACACCAAGGCCACACATCTGTAAGACTCAAAAAAAAAGTATGAATCTAAATTTAGATGTGAGCATTTCTTTGAAAAACAAACAAATTTTCATTTAGGGACAAATTTGTCCAGAACCTTTAGTTCAATGGAGAATTACCAAGACATGTAGTCAGTAATGCAAATATCTTTACTCATTTAGCTCATGTTATAATGCGCACAATTGTTTTGACTAGGGTGCTCCATTAAAGATAGCTTGTAACAAAAAGCTGAGGTAAAGCAGAAGAACCTTAGGAAGTAGGAGGTAGTTGCCTTGGTGGTAAATTTGTAGTAGGAGTAAATTTCAGCAAGTTCAATAACTTCAGCAAAATACACTTTGTGGCAAAATTTCCTATTGTGCCCAAGAATAATTTAGCAAGAACAGAGTTTAAATCAGTGGTGTGCATTATAGCACTGCCAGAGAAACGCAAAATAAGCAATGGTAACTGTCGAGCAAATGATTTAAAATTCTCTTTATCTAAAAAGTAAAATGAGCGTTGTCTAAAAGATTTAGTGTATGGCAAGTTAGACAATTATAAATCTTTGCTTTGCTCAGTGTTGTATTCAATTTCGTACTCTCTAGCATCAATTTTGTGTTTTCTTACATTAATTTCTCTGTCATTCAGGTAATTAAAAGCCTCCATCATAAATATATTTTTTCAGAGCTTCTATACTTGAAAGCTATTAAGTGAGGCCAACAATTGCAAAAACAGAGACAAGATACAATCTTAAAAAAATTTAAGATTTTTAAGCTAATCTTGTGATTTTAAGACAAAACAATTAGTTTTTAATCAAGTGTGGCAATACTGTTTCTCTTTTGTAATTAGCTGTGCACAGGTATGTAAGTCTGTGGGTCATTGCAGTACCCAGAGAGAATGATAGGAGCTACAGGCTGTAAGTCGGAGTGTCTTGTCTGCAGCTGTCAAAAGCTCAAGCTACCTTTCAGTTTATTTCCCCAGCCAAAATGCTGAAGCAGAGCAGAATCCTTGTCCCACAGGTAAAGTGAACGGAAAGAGACTTGGAAAACCTACACAAGAATGTATGGAAAGAATTTTCCTAATGACAGGAGTAAGCTAAAAAGATGATCTTTGGAGTTACTGCAGCCTGCAATCACCAACAGAGGCCATTGCTCACTGTTCTTGGAAGCTTTGTAGCCCATGGCTCAGCTGACCACATCTGTGATCTTCTGTACCCTGCCTTGCATCCTTGCACAGCGCCTGATTCAAAGCTTGACTTCAGAGGGAGCAGAATTAACTTGTAGGAAATGGCGGGCTCAAATGTTGATGAATGTCTTGAAAATACAGTCATTTTGGTATTCTTTTGCCTTTTTTTTATACTTTGAGAAGGCAATTTTGGTCCCCAAATACCTAATTGTACAATTTACTTAGCTGGATGTGAAGTCCTCATAGACATTTGTGAGAGCTTGGAGAACACCGTGCAATGCCTGAAGGATAAGTTAAATAATGAGTCAGTATATAATGTATACTGTTTATAATGTAACACACTTTTTCTTATAAAATCAGCTTCTGTGGTTTTCATCATATAGAGACATTTTTAAATTGCTTAACTGGAGGTTCAGGCAAAGGACCATCATCTATCATCGAATCATAGAATGGTTTGGGTTGGAAGGGACCTTTAGAGGTCATCCAGCCCAACCCCCCTGCAGTGAGCAGGGACATCTTCAGCTAGATCAGGTTGCTCAGAGCCCGGTCCAACCTGGCCTTAAATGTTTCCAGGGATGGGGCCTCCACTGCCTCTCTGGGCAACCTGTGCCAGTGTTTTACCACCCTCATTGTAAAAAATTTCTTCCTTATATCCACCCTAAATCAACCCTCCTTTAGTTTAAAACCTTTACCCCTTGTCCTGTCAGAAAATAACAACATACATATTTTAAATATTTATATTTTGTAATCTTAAAAAGAGAACGAAGATCTATATTCAGATCTACATTCAGATTTAAAGTATGTGTGTTGTTATTGGTAACTCTTTTATGCATTGCCTACAGAAATAATGAAATTATATAGAAGGCATAAAAATATTGCAGTTACGAGTTGCACAAAAATTGAGCAGTGTGCAAAGAACATAAGCATCTGAATAATGTGATTACTGCAGTGTACTCTAAATCTTACAAGGTGAAGTTGATTTATTTTAAAAATCAAGTTAAATGATTTAAGTATTAATGTTTTACAGTCTGGAAGTGTTGGACTGCTTAACTTGAATGGAGGAAAAACAAAATGGGAGTTACACGGTATTGTGATGGAAACGCTGACTCTGCCAGTGCAGGAACATCAGAATGTTTAATTTTAACTTTTCTTGCTGGACATACTTAACAACCACCAAGGATAAAATTACTTTTTAATTTACAACTTATCTCTCCACACTTTTTGTAGTGGTCAGAATTCCCTATTATAATTCTTCCCTAAGGCTATATCTTGAAGTTTCACTTCAGCTGCCATTTTAAATTAACTTTTAAGAGTGTGCAGAAAGGAAAACCTCTCTATTCCTCAGTGACTCTCAAAAAGCACAAGTTCCAGCAGGATTATGCATTAGAGAGAACCTTGAACTGTTTTTGTTAAAGCCCTGGTGCTTACTCAGCCAGTACTGTTCGACTCTGTTTATATTTTGTTCACAGTCATTAAAATCCCAGACACACGTGGTCATATGTGTTTCCATGCATGGGGGGTTCTGAGGGCATAAAGAAAAAAGAAAGATATATTGCATGAATTGCTACTTGATGTCAGTGTGCGTGAACTGCTGCTCGCCTGGCATCTGACTGTCCTTTTTTGTTTGCTGTTCTGCTTTTGCTGCCATACAATAATGTAGCCAGTGGAAAAGCAAAGTAGGCTTTGAGGCGTGAAAAGAGAGTATCTTAACCATTGTTCCTCTGCTTCCAAAATGCCTTCGGTTTGCTTCCTTGGGGTATTGACTTTCCAGGCCAGTGATTGTGTTTCAGTGTCTGCATTAAATACTTAATTGCTATTGTTTTAACAAACACTACATACAGTGTAGGTGAAAACTACGCTTAGTTGGAGAAAAGGCAAGGCAAAGAGTGGTACAGCGGAAACGCAGGCAGGAAGAGAAATTGAGGAAAGAAAATGAAGAAGAAAGTAGGAAAGAACAGAAAAATTCAGTGTAATTTGAAATTTGGCAAGATACTTAATGACTAATATCATGAATTATGGTTACATAAAATGTATATTCCTTTTAATTTATTTTTTTGCCAACCTTCATCTGACATCATTGCAGAGGTTTCTCTTCTCTTTGAAGGGGACAGTTCTCTACAAATTTGCATGAACACTAGCATGGCCTACAGAAATGCACCTAGGATGCAAGCTTGAGTTTTTATTCTGCGGGCTGATACATACACATGTATGCAAAACCTTTTGTTGGTCTCTCTGCCTGTTTTGTTTCTATCTGCACACTTTATGCAATATTGAGACCCTACAAGAAAGGGATAGGGAAATGAGTATATCATTTTTGTACTTTCAGTATCCAGAACCTGCAAGATAGATGTATTTTTAAACTAATGTTCTCTACACAAGGATTTCTCTTTTTCTCAAAGCATCTACAGTGCGTTTGTTCCATTGTGTTACTCTCTGTCTTTTGGTTTTGGTTTAGTTTGGATGTTTCTGGCTCTCCAGAAGCATTATTACCTACTCACAGCTAGACAGTAATCCTCTTTTCCCCAAGAGAATCAGTAGGCTGGAATAGACTGGATGTGAATTAATGCTGCCCCAGTTAGCATAAAGCTGGAATTTTCTTGTAAGACTTGCTTTGTGGCTGTTTTTCTGTGTCTAGCCATGAGTCTTTCTAGTTTTTTTGGCTCAGTCTCCATTTGATAGTGATTTGTTGCTTGCTTTGGTGATCCCTCTGCAGAAAGAGAGAATGCTTCAAAGATTTGACTTTGAACATTTTTCAGTTCTTAGGAACAGAAAATCCTCTCACCATGACTGTTCCAAGTGTAATGGCAGTAAGGCTGATGGGGCCTGTAGATAGCAGTTTTGTGCTCTGTAATAGCCCATACTATATAAAAGATGGAAAACTAAAAGTCAGTCTTTATTTGTGCAAAAAAACCTGCATATAGTTTTATTAGCAGGCCCTTTTTTTAATTCACAAACTTTCTTGAACTGAACTGGCGACTACCAAGTTATTGCCGGTTAAGTATTTCAGTTGAGTATGTTCTAATTCACTTAATTTTGATGTAATCCAAAATAAATTCATGTTAATTTATCCTCTCCTTCTATCACCATGTAGATAGACAAGAACAAAAATACAATTAGAAAATGAAAGACAATATGACTAAGTCTGTTCTGGTATTATTCATTTTAAGTAACTTTCCTCTTGCCCATTGTGAAGGTGAGTGCTTCTTTCCGCATTAAACAGTGCAGTCCAACATCAGGCCTGTTTACCATTCATCAAACATCACCTTAATGACAGCTGAGGTAATTTTGTATTGAATTGCTTATGTATGTCTTTTTTTCTGTGGCAGACAGTGTCTGATGTAGCAGGTCGGGACTCGTTTTCAGTGGTATGTCACTGATGGGATGCAATCAGTCTCAGTCCCAGCCAGCACTGAGGAATTGCTTCCACTGCTTGAGGCTGACTGTGTCTATGCAGAAATCAAGGGACAGTGTAGTATTTGTCCTCCTAGGAAAACAGTTTGCTTATTAAATGTCATCTGACAGAAGAATATAAATGTTTTTTTTTATTTTAGGTTCATATGTTTATCACAGTTTCTTAAACATTTTGTGAGCATGGAATTTGGGAGACAGTATAAAGCCATACAATTTGCACAAAACTAAAATGGGATCTATCTGAAAAAATAATTAGGCTTGGAGGAGAGGTTTTCCTTTGCAGGATGTTTCTGGAAAGGAAAGAAAAATAGAACTAATGGTTAAGTAGAGCCTCATATTACAGGCTCTTGTCTGTGATTGTCTAGAAATTGAATTAACCTCTCTCTTGTGCATATCGTTTAAAATGTAACTTGGGAAAGGCTGTACAGAGGTTAGGACTCTGAAGGGCTAATAAGCAGAAGTAGTAGCAGAGGTCCTCACACCAGGAGAAGGGAGGACTTGTGACAAGAGAGGAAAGGAGGGGAAGAAGGGGAAGAGAAATGTTAATTTTGGCAGTTGAGCTGACGGAATAGATTTGTCTCCAAGCCCAGTAGTTGTAAAAGTAGGCCAAAGGGGTCTACTGAGTAAACAAATGGAAGTTTGTTAGTTCCTTCCAGAAATGATACTTTCTGTGTGAAGTGTATGGGCACAACAGCAGGCGAAAAGGAAGTTGCTAGTCTTTCAATTACAGAAGACAATTACATATGGTTTTAATGCCACTATCAACATTTTTTTGCCTTCAGGAATAAAAAATCTATTGTTCATAAACACAGAGGGCTTGCCCACAGTTCTGGGTGTTATTAAGGGGAATTGTCTCATGTGTAAATCTGTTAGGTTTAACTCTGCATTCTGAAATAAGCATGAAATTTCAGTTTTACAATCTAATAGTTTCAGAAGAAAGTTTTGTAACATTTTTTATTTCTGTAAATTTCATGTAATTTACTAATAAGAAAAAACAGAGATAAAAGTGAGGCAGTTCATTTCTAAAGACTCCTCACTGATTCTTATCGTGCGGTATCTGTCGTCCTGTAGTGTTGCATGCTTGACCTAAATAGGTAGAGGTGTTCTGTAACTCTTTGGGGTTACTTTGTTTTGGTTTTGGGGGACAGAGGAAAGTCATCTGATAAGGAGGAAAAAAAAAAAGTTTAATTCTGAAGTACTACTGGTATGTAACTACAAAAAATTTTCTCATAAACATCTACAAACTAAAGGAAAAATACCAGGGTTTTTTGGTGGCAGATTTTAAGTCTTTTAAATTATTTTCAAAAATACCATCATCTTTTAATTTGAGTTTACTTTCCATAAATTTCTGTTGTTTGATTTTTGGTGTTTTTGTTTTTTTTTAATCCTAACTACAGTAGGAAACTGAAAGTGTATGGGGGTAAGAGAATGAAAGATCACTTTTCAAGCTTGCTGTCAATAATTGCTCATTTTGTCTTTATCCTCACCACAGCAAGATTTGAAATTTGGGGTGGCAGAGGAAGAAGAGGAAAAAGAGGCCAGAGAGAGAACATGGAAAATTGCAGATTAAGATTATGAGGTGAGAAGAAGGGAAGGAAGAGTAAAAAGACCAGAGTGAGTTTGTAGGACAGGAGCTCAGAAAGACTTGGCAAAATTTGTTTTCAAGACATAGTGAAAATTTGAGAATGGAAGAAGGCTGTTCCCTAATGATTTTGCTTTAGTGACTCACCGATCTACCATCCCTCGCAAAAATGCATAGCAGTCCCTGTAAAAAAAGAATTATCCACCTCTTGTACTTGCTGGGCTGCTAGAGATACACGTCTCAGGGAGCAGCCAGTGAGGTTAGGACTAGCTGATATGAGAAAATCAATCAGAAGAAAGATGGGAGCTGGTACCTTCATGGAAGCAACGTGGACTGAGAACATGGACTAGCTCTTCAGGCAGCCTGCACTGGAAAATGCTTGACTGACCCGACATCAACAAAAGAGGCTATACTTTTACCTAGTAATAAGTCACCCAGAGAAGTGTCCGTTTTGCCTGTACCTAAACCCAGCCCTTTTGTTGGGGCATACCTTTTGGTTAGTGGAACAAATATTATATACATACATAAATATCCAGAGCTAGAAAACCAGTTTATGTTCCTGATCTGAGGTAGGAGTAAACCTATTTAAAGTTTAGCAATATTGAACGTGTACCATGAGATTATATTAGGTTGGCTGGGCATGACAGACAAAAATCAAACATCCTGTGTGGAGAATCGGTGAGTATTAGGAAGAAGGGAGTAGAAAGTTAAACTGAAACAGATTAGACTGTGGTGAGAGCAAGCCAGTACATAAGATATGCAGAAAGTATTAATTCTACCAAACCGGGACAGGGAGTAGCTTTAAATGTAGGTGTGTACAATATTCTTAGCATTCAGAAATGTCTCACCACCTTTTAAAAATTTTATTCCAGCAAGCTTTTTCTTTGCGAATGCCATCAAACACTTCAAAGCACCATGTGCTGATTTCAGTAGCAATTTAGATTTTTGCAGCACAGTGTAATGTCTTCTTGTGTGCGATGAGCCCGAACCAATCTATTATGTTCTTTTTCTCTTTGTCTTTCTAAATGTGTGTGGGCTGCAGATGGTTCTGTGAAGGGAAAGAACTCCAGAATACCCCTGACATTCAGATCTGCTCTGGAAGTGGAGGACTTCATTCACTAATTATAGCAGAAGCCTTTGAAGACGATACTGGACGCTATACTTGTCTGGCTTCAAATTCCGTTGGTTCAGATAGTACATCAGCTGAAATATTCATTGAAGGTAAGACGTCAAATAATAAGATACTTGAAACATACAGGAAAAATAAGATGAAGTTTACTTTTGGTTCTGTATGTTAAGATTACACTTGCTTTGGTGGTATTTTTATGGTGTTCCTCTGCTTCCTTTTCATGCAGCACGTTTTGAACATCACATCATATGAGTTCAGGTGTTTCAAGGAATGTGGGTAGATTGCTATTTATTTATGGGACAAGTAAGACAAAGAATGGAACAGGAGGAACAAGCAGAGCCTTTGGCATATGGTTAGCTTCTATGTAGTACCCTCTGTAAATCAAAGATTTGGCTGGTGATACCAATAATGATTTTCACGATAGCAGTAATCCCCATCTCAGTTCTCAGCTTCCTTCTAGTGCAGCTAAATGTTGCTGCCCAGATGATTCTTCTTCAGTCATGGGTAAATGTATTATAATTCTTCATATTTGGTACGCTGACTTTAAGTCAGGTTAAAATTCAGTCATACTGGTTTTGTCCAGAATCTACTACTAGTAATTGACAAACTATTTCTTAACTTCTAAATCAGTCATAATTCAAGTAGTATTTTCTCTGAAGAAAGTTAATGACATGACCAGGAGTGAAATTACTGTAGACATTATCATGTTAATTGAATACTGATTTTTATTTTAATTCACGCACCTTTCAAACATTATGGTAATATGTATTCTTTTACCAGTTTAGTTTAAAATTAATTTAAATGGCTAACTGAAAGCATAAAACAAATTAATACAAGAAACACTCATAATAAATCTAAATAATACCATACCAAAATGATTAAATATCTTTTGATTAACAAAGCAATGAACTTTTCACTATAAATTAGCTAAATCGTGGCATAAGTGCATTTATAGGATTTCTTTCATTATTTTTTTTATTCTCAGAACTTTATTATCCCACAGTGGGATATAATAGCAAAATCCCCAAGGTTTTCTGAATCTTATGGACTCTAGGAAGACTTTTCTTTACAGAAGTAAACATGAGTTCAGAAATACTCAGGTATGGTACAGATATATAATACTGTGTGAAGTTATTATAACAGAAGCAACACTAAAAAAGAACTAAGTAGGTAGAGAGATACAGTTAATAAAACAATCACTTTTTTGAGATCTGGCAAAGTCTTGCTATGTGGAAGTGCTATCTTGAAGTTTTGCCACATGTAACTGAAACAGAGAGTTGTACATGTCATTAGGCTTCTCCTCTACAATCTTTAAAGAAACCAGATTGTCACACAAGCATTGCTTTGTACATTAATAGTCTTGATGACACTGATGCCCGCATACTTTCTTCTGTGCCGCAGGCCCAGCCACACAAGACCTGATTATCCTTTGCTCAAGAGAAATACTTCATGTAGACCCATTTGACTCCCTTGACATTGCTTATCTCTTCTTAACTTTTCTGTGCTACTGTTGCTTTGATTTTTGTAGTCTAAACCTTCTAAATAAATAGGGTACTCGGGTGCCTCAGTCCAGGATTTGCTTCATTGTAATCAGTCTACGCTATACTATGCATATTGATTATGAATTGAATATGATTTGTATTACAAATATAGATATGCGTGTGTATGCACAAACCCTTTGATGTACTGCATACAAGTCTAGAATAAATATTGCATGAAGTATGAGTTGTTAGGAAAAATTAAGACAAAGGGAATAAATGCCTTCGTATTTTTTTCTGTAAGTGAGTTCAGGGTATTGCCAAACACATACATTATATCAAGACTTCCACTGGCAAGAGATACGAGTACTAAATGTTGTTTATAGGTTTATATAAGTAGTCTGAACCATGGAGATGTGGGTAGCAAGTTTAGTCTGAAAATGTCTGGCTATACTGAATTGCTCTTGCTTAAGACTGAAGATTTGTTATCTGTGTATAAGCCATATATTTGCTTAAGCTTTAAGTTTTAACTTTCAAGTAAATAAAATTATACATTTCCAGTAGAGTAGTAGTAGTCAGCATTTTTTTTACTTTTTTGGCCATATTTGTTTCAGTATGAAGGAGGACAGCTAAGAGCCTAGGGAAAACAGTTTGTAGTTAAATTGGCATGGTTATGATTTCTGTAACTGTCTAAAGTACAGAGTTACAATCTTTTATCAGATAAGAAAAACTGCAACAGTTTATTACAGAGAGTTCTCGATTCTTGAAGTGAAACGCAAAAGTAGTGCTGTGTTTTCTTTCGAATGTAAACATTAAATCAATCAGTAAAAGGAGATGACTTTATTGAAAATGTTTTCTTTTCCAGGTGCCAGTTCCACAGATTCAGAGAGTGAAAGTTTAATTTTCAAATCAAAATCTGGAGCTATGCCACAGTAAGTGTGCAAAGGAGAACCACTGCTGTGGAAATGTTAATTAATGTGCTTATTCTGTCAAAGAAGTCTCGCCCTACCCTCATAGCTATTTTGTTGATATCAACTTTTCATATTCAGGAGTAACTTTAAGTTAACGAAGTCTTCATTTGTAATCAGCCAGCCCTGTGCCTCAAAAAAACCATGCAGAGGCCTACAATTAAAGAAACAAAATACAATTTAGTTTGTTTCTTAAATCATACTATTTATTGGGTGTGAAAGTGTAAATTAGCCAAAGATTAGATTCTACTCTAGCTTTCTCCAATGTTGACCTTTTTAGCTGATATTGACGTATTATCAGCTAAAATGATGTAGAAATGTAGATGTAGAAAATATAATGTGGCTGATCGGTTACAAACTAACGTATTCTGATTTCAGATCTTATAAAGTGCTTGCTATTTGCTTTTTTTTCAGGGCCCAAAAGAAAACCACCTCTGTTTCCTTGACAATAGGATCTTCTACACCGAAGTCAGGAGTCACCACAGCTGTAATTCAACCTATCTCTGTGCCCAGTCAGCAGGTATTTTTAGACAACAATTTTTAAAACAGTATAATTATTTTAAATTTTATTTCAAAATTTGGAAGTCCTGAAAACCTCTGCCATTCTGAGGAACTATATTATTGAACTATAAATTTAGCTTATTATGTTAAGAATGACAATTTTAAAAAATTAAGCATATGTCTAGTGAATGGGGCATAAAAGTAAACATGCATACAGATTCTTACACAGTATTTATCAACACAGCCTGTAAGCAGCTGACAACTCTGTTGATTATGAAAATTACAGAATATATCACTTAATAGTGACTGGGTCCAATTCCAAAACAATGTAATACAAATGAATGCCTACAATATATTTTAGCAAAAGTTTTAAATTTTATTATTAAATTAATATAATTAATTTAATTATCTGATCTTAGACCTAACTTCAAGTGCTTTGCTGCATCAAGGCCTAAATTTTCTCTGGGCCTTTTAGAGAAAATTAAATTTTACTGTCTAGAAGTTAAATGTAGAAAATCAACATTGATTAGTTTATACTAAGTTTTAATGCCACTGTGGATGACTCTAGATTTTGCATATAAATCATATAAATAAAATAAAAATTTCTGTTAAGCTGTATATGGTAAATTCTTTTCTGTTCCTTTGGCTAACCTTGATAAGCTTTTAGGTACCTGGATTTATTTGTTACTACATCAGTCAAGGTATGTAATAACAGGAGATGCAAAATGCTTCGGTGCAACAGACTTACCTGAATGATATTAACAGGAGTCAAACTTTCAAAACACTTCAAGGCAAAGACAGTCGGATACAAAATTCTCATGGGTAGTACAGCAGCCTTTACAGCTTGCATTTTGATTTCAGAAATGTAACAGATGTGAGATAGTGATGTCAGTAAAGAAGCATGCTAGAACGAGAACACCACAATAAGGCTCTGCATTTGAGAGTTTGCGTAGATATATGCAGGCCATATTATTGAAATAATATTCTTTCCATTTTTTAGCATGGTTGCATTGCTTTGCAGGTTCAAAGTCCTACTTCATATTTGCAACGTCTGGATGGACCTAAGCCTATCTCTTCTGCACCCATTTTTACAAAGGTATGGTTTATCTGTCATGGTTTTTATATCATACTCCTATAGTCCAGAAGGAAATATAACAATGATATATCCGAATGGAGGAATGTTTGAGTGTATTAAAACTTTTACAGTTTTCATTATCCTTTTCAGTATTAATGACTTCCTAAGAAAATAGTTTTCCACTGCAACAACTAAGTTCTTATGCCTTCTACCCTATTAAAATCGATAGTGGAATTACTTGAATATCCTATATGTGTTTGTCTTATGCCCGTGACTGTCCTGCATTGAGAAATCTTTATAAAATAAAACAAGGTAGGCATCAATTACACATCATAGTCATAATAAAGCCTCATTCACAATAATTTATCTACTGACAAGAACAAATAACACTTTTTTACTTTGTTTTAGAAAAAAAATCCATGCAAGCATGTTAGTTAGAAAAGCAGTTCAGATATTCTTCATTGGGATGTCTTGTAAAATGTAAGTCATGGACTTGCTGGAAAGGAAACTTTTATTCAGTAATTCTTAAGTAATTGTTTAAGTCAATGTTTATCCTGAGATTTATCCCAAATGAAACTTTGAAACTGGAAATTAGGTAACAGCAAAAAGAAGGACAGTGTATTTCCCTCATCTCTGAAATACACTTTTAATCAAAAATATTATTTTCGTTTTGCTTCAAACCATTATTTCCATAGCAGTAATTATTATTTAGTCACCATTTGTTGAAGTGAAAATGAAGAAAAGACAATATTTCTTGTTATGACTTCAGAAAGTCAGTTGCAAGTAGTTTTGCCTGGAGATAAGTGGGAGTAAGTCCTGTTCTCCACAACTGTCTAGGCTGGCTCCATCATATCCCTTTCTCATATCAGGAAAGGTCTGATTCTGTCCTTCATAATTCTGCACTGATACTGCAGATATCACTGGAGAGTGAATAGTGGAAGTACAAGGGGTTAGAGAATGTGATTACTGCACGGTAGGGAGGCAGGCAACTTCCTAGTGAGACTGGAAAATAGGAGAAATCCAGCCCTCATTCAGAAACTACCAAAGCAATCAAAACTCCACTGCTCTTTCTCAGTCCTTGTATCTCTTGTCCCTGAAATCCAACATTAACTGACTTAAGCCAAATCAAAACAACTTTAATTACGTAAGAAATGAACCAGATATGAACACCAAGAAACGTACTTATCCGGCTTCATGACACCAAATTCTTTCTATGCAAACTTCAGCGAACAACCCAAAGATTTTTAGGCTTCTGTGTAACAAAGTTCTTATGTATTTGGTTAACTAGAGATCTATGAACAGTAGCTAAGGATAACTCTGATCTTAGACCTAACTTCAAGTGCTTTGCTGCATCAAGGCCTAAAAGTTTCTTAATAAACTGGAAAGGGAATGAAACAGCCAGTACAGTTAAAAAGACTCTTTGATTTATAATTTTAAGATGGATAACAAAGGCAAAAATAGTGTCTGTCTCCTGTCAGTTCTGTTACTTGAAGTACTGTGCTCCTCTCTCACTGTAGTGCTTCATAAAAGGTTAGACTCATCCTGAATTTTTTCAGATGTATGTAAGAATTTATTACAGCTATAACACTGTCGCAGAAGCTATGCATATACAAGCTAATATATCCTAATCATGTTTGTGTCATCTACTTATGCCTGATTGGTTTTAAATGACTCAGAGGAAGAGCAACTCCACATTCTAGAGATTGACCTGAAAGCAGCCCAGCTACTCTCTCAGGACCAGGTCAATAAATGTGTAGCTAGCTGCAGTATTTTCATTTTATTTTGTGGAAGAAGGATGAAAAATCAAAGGTCAGACTGCAACTATCTGCTTGTGATCATCTGAGAAATTAAATACTAATATACCTTTTACTTTTTTGGTCCTGTTAAGAATGTATTTGAAAATAACCTACTCAGGCATTTTTAACTACATAGCTGATATTTGAAATTTAATCAGAGTGAAAATAGAGCTCACAGAAAATGTCTATTGCAAAAATGTAATGACACAATAAAATAAAGTTGAAATACAAGGGGAAGAAGAGACTATTTTTCAAGAATGTAAAATGCTCCTCGTTCACATGCATTGTGGTTGTTATATTTCAGGAGCTACAAAACTCCACAGCATCTGAGGGACAAGTCGTGGTATTGGAATGCAGGGTCAGAGGACCCCCTCCCATTCATGTTAAGTGGTTTCGACAGGGCGTTGAAATTCAAGATTCTCCAGACTTCAGAGTTCTCCAAAAGAGTAAGGCAATAATTGGAAGTGGCTACTTGTGATACAGGGCAGGGAAAGATTATGATGTTAGTCTGTCAGGGTTGAGTTTTGGATAGAGATCTCTCATCCTCACATTTCAGTGATTAGAATGGCTAGAAATAATAACTGAACTACTGCTACCAACAGGCAATTAAAGTAATTATTTTGTAATGTGTCTGCTCAGGCTCTGTACTTGTATACAGTATTTCAAAGTAACATGTTCATTCAGTATACTGTTGTTTATTGATGTGATCTCTAATACCATTTTTCTTGGTTTTTTCCCCTCCTTATGATGTGATATGCAGAGCCACGATCTGCAACTGAACCTGGTAAGAATCATATGAAAAAACAATTTCGTGATTCACTAACTCTTTGAGTTTGTGCTGGAGTCATAAATAGAAAAGTGTTTCTGCTGAGCATTGGTAATGTGAAACCCCCTTAAAGACAATGTTTCTTTATCACACCTTCCATGCTCTACACTGTCCTTTACATCAATTCCTTTATTAGTTAAACAGTAAATTCCATTTAGACCAGCAAGGAGAGTCTCACAGCTTAAACATTGAAGCAAACTTTGTTCTCAGAAGATGAGCAATNTGCATGCTACTGAGGAAAAAGAACAAATCCCACAAAATTCCATTACCCAAACTGTACTCATAAGAGTTTCACAACACCCAACCACTAAATGCTAGTTTTTCCAATTTAGCTTGGCAGATGTGAAGTGTCTTAAATGCAAGTAAAGGCTGATCCTCAAAAACAAGGGCACATCACTGAATTTTTCTAGCCTATTCACAAGATAAAAGTCCTGGATTTCACCAAGCAAAAAGTGTTCTTCCAAGCACAGGTTTTCTCTAGCTGCTTCATTTTCCCATTATATATTGTTACATGCTGTGGTAGTTTCCTGAATAATAAGTGGGTGCTAAAAGAGACAATGTTTGTTCTTTTCTTGAGTGTTACAAGCAACATGTACAAGAGAAGACTGAGCCTTGCTTTACGAGGGTGGCTGGTTGTGCTTGAATATGCTTGAATTTGGAGTGAGTTTTAATTATGGAGTAGGAAGATAAAACAGAAAAGTTTTCTAAGACCTGGATATTCCCAAAAAGTGTCTCTGAACTGAGGGACCTCAGTGATGGGGGGATGTTTCAGACTTTGAGGGGTCGTATTGGCAGTCTTTGACTCCTGGCAAAACAGACTTAACAGCTGAGTGTTGTTTGTAAAGTAGCGGGGTGGCTATGAGGATATGGAGTAGGAAAAAGCAGTGAAGCATTAATCCTAGTAGAAAAGCAGCTATCTCTTAGCTTTCATGGGAAGGTGAGGAGGTGAAGAGGGGAAAAGCTTCTGCTGTTCTTTGTCAGTTATTCACTAATTGTCTTACTGCTTCACAAAATTATTATATATCTATTTTACTTCATGACCATTATACATATACATACACACACACGTGTGTGTGCATGCGCACATACACATGCATGCTCTATCCTGACAGTTAATATTTTTGTGGTGTGTAGCATTACCACCTCTAGTAACAGCTGATGCCCAGAATGCATGTACCTGAATGATTTGATATATGGAGGCTTGCAATGTGAGCCATGTGAAGGAAAAAAAGAGTGCTTTAAAACTAAATTAACCTCTAATGAGGAATTAAAACATGTCTGAATGCTAACAACAGGCTATTGGTAGTTTGTAATCATAACCCAAACTTTACGGTTTAAAAATTGTAAGTTACAGTACAGAACAGTTTGAGAAGAGTTTCAGTATTGCATCATGCCTTTGGATATGCAAAGAAATAAAGAATAGATTTGTGTTGAAATATGTTCAATTCTGTATCTTTCTTGGAACATTGTCCTGTAATAAATATCATAAAATAAATCTCCAACTTAGCTGTTTTCTTGATATCTTAGAAAAAAATCAGATCAATGGGTTGACTTTTTTCCCCTTCCCAAAGAAACTTATTTCCTGTCCAAGTAGTAACATCTTTTCTAGATTTAATCTACCAACACTATGAGAATAGTACCTAGTATATCTAGCTCACTGTTACTAGGAGATTCTTTCCTACAAAATCACCTGAGCTGCATTTAATCTCTCCTTTAACATGATAGACAGCATCTGAAAGGACTGAAACTTTATGCGTAAGCTTCTATGAAGTCTAAATTTACCAGCATATCTTAGGATTTTTCTTTTTAATATCTAATTTGAAAGTGTTCTGTCAAAACTCACAATCATGAATAATGTTTGCTTATTTTTGGTAATCTTTTTTTACACCTTTATGCTCTTTAGGCAACAGAATGTGTATAATGCTAGATCAATAAAATATTTAAGAGTAGGAATGTGGTGTTATCTGGTAGAAAGGAGAAGCACTTGTCTGCTTGAGACAAAAGGTTCAAATTCCACTGTGTAAATAGTTGAGTGCAAAGGAAATCAAGTATTATGCCTCTCGCTAGAAGATTTTTTTTTCATGGACAAATAAGTAATTTTCAGTATTGTTAGTTGCAAGTTTATATAGCCTATCTGACAGATATTGCTGTGGAATGAATGAGAATATTCATGATAGTTCACAAAGCTCACAATTACCTTTCATAGCTACTACCTGAAATGGGAAATAGAAGGTGGGATTCTGAGTCCAAAAAGATCATCACTTTGCCAGCCCTCTCACACACGTGTGCCATCATATTGATGGTGCTGAATGCTCTGCTTCCTGTATCTGGTTAGCTTGCAGACCCTGGGAGAAGATACCTGAAGCCTTCTAAAGAGTACTAGGGAATGGATCCTTACATGAAAGGTGCATTTCTTGAATTTCACAGGTAGAGAAAAGTTGTTTAATATCACAGTATCTCATACCACTCTCGGAGCAGGTGGCAAGGCAAGAGTAGGAAGGCACCTCAAAATACTAGTTTGATGTCTGTATTGTTGCGGTTATCAGACATAAGAGTAGTGAATGCCTGACAGCAGACTGTCTTCTTTTTTTTTCATGCTTGTGATTCTGTTGTAATATATATTTCTAAGCACCTTCCTGCTACCCAAAACTGATGAAAGAGTTTGAGTTTGGTATTTTGTTCTCCGTGGATTCACTGAGCTGAGTACTATCCCTGTAAGATTTGTGCATGTATCAGTTCCTACTAAGCCCTATTAAATAATGTGCAGTATCTTACTCTCCACTAAAATTAATGACAGTACACTTACTGGCTCATTTGTGTAGGAATTGACTCTGTGCATGCAAAGGGAATGTAAATAAAGTTTGGGCAAAATGTAAATATTTCCTGTTGGCATAAATGATGAGCAGTGTTTTGTGTATTAGTAGAAATACTGGTAATAAGTAACACTGTTTTTTAGGATGTCATGAAGGATCTTTAAATTTCTTCAACAGGAAGGTGGATGGGTACAAGAAACGTAATAGATAAAGGACTGGTTTGTGATGTAATTCATACTCTAAGGAGCCAGACAAAAGAAGGCCTCTGCCTTCCCGCAGAGGAAATTGTTCGTAAGCAAACACGCTACTGCTGTTCAGTGCAGATGGTGAATATGTGTGCAAGATTGATAGGGAAACCAACACGCCTATGCTAGAGAAGTATTCGGAATTTTGAAAGATGGGCATGATTTCTAAAAATTTTTCCAAGTGTACAACTTCCATGGAATTTTACATAAAGTGTTACAAGTTGTAGTGTGACCTTAATTCCTGGTTGTCAACCAAAGTCCAACTGTCACTAAACACTTTATAGTGCTCAAAAACATTGGCTATCCTTTCCTAGGTCAGTACTAATGATTTAAAAGAAAAACATTCCATGAAGTCACACAAGTAAAAACTTAAGAATTGGGGGGCGGGGGGGGTGACTACTTTTTTTGGGTACGTTCTATCTACACTAATGTGTTTTGCACTCCTTTTTCTGTCTAGACAGAAATCGGTATGCATCACAAATCTCTCCAGACTGCTTTGTGAATTAATAGCTAGTCAGATTACTTAAAGCCAACATCACAGTTTGTCAAATTACCTGCTCTGTACTTCTTTCTTGGATGTTTTGACTTTATACTGATTGAATCCTTCAAAGAACAGGCTGCCTGAAAATGAAAAATCCCATGGAGTCATTTGCCAGCTGTTGATATTTTGACCATTACTCAGCTGTCTGGAGGCAGCCACAAACTGTATTGAATTACGTTAAAACAATTGTCTAATAGCATGGAAGAAGAAAACTATATGAAGTAATTTTTCATAAATTGCAAGGGAATTGCCACATACACATGCTTTTTTTTTTTTCCTAAGCACAATACTGTGTATTTTCACTAAAACCATTGCAATAGTCATCACTTCTCTTGGACTGCGCTTTCTTGTTCCCTGTTTGGCTGCTGTGTTCCAGAGTTTCAACTCTAGTAAGTAACTCCCTTAGAAATCCCCCCCCTATTTCAGCATAATGTTTGAAACTGAAAATATATGGCAAATGTTACAGAAATCCTTACTGCCTCCCCGCACCAAGAAAATCAGCTTTCTGATAGCTGGTGAAATTCAAACACAGAAACTTCAGTAGGTCAGCACAGCATGTTGGACCCTTGCATTTTTTAGTGAAAACAAAAGAATTGTGACGAAGAGTCTGGCTCCCTCTTTCACTGCTGAGCAGCAAAGAAGAGCTTGAAGAGAGCAATCTCCAGTAAGCTATAGCTCAAGATGCCAAACGAAGATAAAAACTGAAAATAAGCTAAAATTATCCTGCACTAAGGTGGTCTGATCAACCTATGTGCTATTGCTTGTCAATCACATTTTCAGTTGTACTCTGCACTCCCAAGGTACCTACAGAAATCCGGTCCTGTCAGTGACCCTGTCTTAACTCTGACTGCTGCAACTGTCCTTGCCTGTTGATGCTTCCAAATTCAAAGTAAACCTCTGATCTTTTTTGCACTATGTGATTTAAAAAAAAAAAAATGGTGCTATTCCTCTTCATATTTATAAATATTTAAAGCTTATTGGGGTACATTAAGCATCACAGTTATGTTTCTGAATATGTTGATTTCAGCTTCATTGTATACACCTGACAACCTCAAACTAGCTGGCTTAGGCATCTACAGCATCATAACTGCCTTTCTTCTCGAAGCTGAACACTGCTTTATGGACTAAAGTCCTTGCTGCCACAGCAGTATTCCTATTTCTTGTGCCTGAACTGGCTAGACAGCAGCCATCTTGGCTATCGATTACATATGCTTAACCTAGGTTCTGTACCCTAAAACTGTATTATTTTGCCCACAATCACATTTGCTATTGTTCAGTGTTCTTCTCAGTATTTTGTAAGTGCTGTGTATTTTGTAAGTTCTGTATATTTTTTAAAAACTTGTCTTTTCATTTCTTGAGTGACATAAAGCCTATTAAATAACCCAGAATTGCTGCCTGACTGGGTAAAGGTGTAGACAATGGTGATCATCAGAAACAGGTAAACTAAATACTTTTTTCATTGTGTCATTGCAAATTAAGGCATCTACAGGTCTGCCATACTACCATCTATTGTGCTACTGTGCATATTCAGTTCTTCTCTACTTTCACACTTCCCCATTCTTGTTATATAAAAGATACAGAGATACCTAAATGAGCAGAAGTTACCTGGTCAGCATAGTGCTTTGCCATATAGCAGTAGTTAAACATCTGTTGGCTAGGGGAACAAGAGGGAGAACAGGAGACAAGTTGCCTGCAAGATGGCAGGGTTGTGTTTGGTTGGATTTTTACCAGGAATCCACTACTGTGACTACCTGCTGTCTTTGTGCAGCAGAAAACTTAACAGCTTTGAACCTACATCTACAGAAATAGCCCTGTTCGTTGCATCACAATGAGCAACTGCTAATAAAAGGCGGTAGTTGTTTCCCAGGACTGTGTGTGCGTTACAGTGGAGGAAGATAATGGTCACATTGGGAGATGAAGGTGCAGATACAAGAACTACTTTACCATTAATGTAATACATAGAAACATTCCAAAGAGAACACATCACCAATGATGAAATTTGATAAAATGCAACAGTTTTCTGTCTTACCGAAGATTATTCTTCCTAATGGACTCATGAACCATAAAGGGAAAGGATTACTCTGTAAAATGCAATCTTTCTTTCTAAATAACTGACAAAATAGTCAAGCACTTGCATGCCTAAGCATTTTACATGTTTCAGTGAACAGAATGCTTTTGTATTCATTTAGTCAAGTGTTAATTATGTTTTAAGGCCCTGAGAACAGTATTTCAGATCTGCTTTCTGGAAAGCATTTTTGTGATGAAATTATTTGTCAGCTGATGATTGCCAGGAAGTAGAACAGATGTTATTTACTTCAAATCGTCAGATTCTACTTAGCACAGTAACAGAAAGAAAAATAATTACGTAAGTCAGAATGTAAAGCTACAAAAATACTCAGAGCGCTATGTATCCAGAGTATGTTATGGAAATCTTTAAAGAACATTTCTTTTGTCAAAGTAGTGTTTTATTTCTATGCTTTCCACAGTAGTAAGCCTTTTAACAAGGACCTGGAGGTCAGTGATTCTTGGTTTGGGGGGAGTAAAATGAGTAAAGACAATGGGAGTGTGTTGCTCACACATGCTTTTGCCCAAGCTGCCTTTTGGTTAGTTCTTAGGTTTTTTTATGTTTTCATTTTAGCCAGTTTTCTCAGGAGTGGTCACAAATGTGTTGTAGTTTGCTCATCTAGCTGGGAAGACTGAGTTTTAAACTCTGGTTATTTTAATCACTAATTTATTTTCCATTTCTTTTACAAGGATTACTGCAATTTACCACGTATAATTTTCAAATATACCGCTTCAGTAAACAAACCATATTCTGACAGAATCCATTAGAATTCTTTTATCACTGAAGAATAAAGATCAGCTCTTCTCATATGATTGTTTTACATACTTAAAAACCTGAAAGAACATTATGTGTTAATCAGCTCTGCTGTTTGTTTGAAAAATAGGAATTCTGCTGCTTGTTATATTTTGTAGTACCTTTGCCCTCATTCAAGCAGCCATTCTCTGCATGCTGGCAGTGATTTTCTTTTGCAGTCCTGAAATACCTGGCTTTCAGAATTCTGCTGTTAAATGAACAGGAAACTGGTATGCTGCGTGTATCAGATTGCATCCCCAGAGTCGGTTCAGTCCAGGAGTACGCACGTGTGGTTAACAATATAGCTTCAGCTGCTTACGACACACCAAGACTCTAAAAAAAGCTGGTCTCAGTAGTTAAAAAACTAGCTTGTGTTACCCATTACTTTCCTGATAAGACCTTTCATGAGTCATTAATCTTCATCTGGGTCAGATAAGATCCAACGTGCTACAGTGTTATCAGACATGCCTCTTGCAGCTACACAGAATGACTGGTTTGTGTTGCCAAAAAAAGAAGCGTGTTCTGCTGTCTGAAGAACAACTCTGTGCCAAATCTTTAGTTAGTCATTCATTTTTAGCCCTTTTCCAGTACAGGAAGTTTTTTGATACATTGTCATATACAATTGGAAAAATTCTGTAACTTTTTTACTACCTGTTTAAATGAGATAGTAGTCTGCCATTCCACAATGAAAATTAAGAAAGAAAAAAAAATAACTATTAGAAAATGTTTTTCTTCTTTGACCTAAAAGAAGTGAAGCTTACCATACTGAACCTCTTCTACAGAATCATTTTCATGTGAAAATTGTTGGAGTCTGAAATATTTTTCCTCACTTTTCAGTTTGTTTTTATTAACTATATTCCATTGATTTTGTGATAATATGAGAGATTCTGTGTAAATGTCCAAAATGCAAAATGTTGTTTGGTTTTTTTTTAAATGAAACTGAAATCTATAAAACTTCCCTGGTTTTGAGACAAGAAAATGAGCATAATCAAAAGATACTCCATATTAACTAATGTAACATTGTCCAGGTCTAAAATTGTTTAGGTATGTTGTATAAATGCTAGAATTATTTACATTAGCTATCTTATGAATTTTTAAAAATATTAGAATAGTATCAAAAGTAGAGATAAAGTGACTTCTTTGAAGAATCTGTAAAAAATATGCCTAGATAATTAAATAGGCCCTTTATAAATGGATGGGATTGATTTAGAAACCATTACTGTGAGATACAGCATGAAATATGAACGGTTGAGCCTTCATAGCCTTCATACAATTTTTCTGACTGAGTCCCTGGTGTCATCAAAGCATATACTATGGCATATCGAAGTAGAATGAACAGATTTCAAACAGCCACAGAATACACCCATGTCACAGCATTCTGAAGAGCTTCTGGGGATGCTGTTTTGTCTTATATTTTAAATTTATCCATTCTCAGTGCTGTGCAGAGACAGAAATTATCTTCCCAAACTCTGCACAAGGGGAATGTTTATGAACCCAGGGGGTTTAATTCTGGTCAGTTTATACAGAAAAGTGAACTGGAAGGGATGAAAAAATACTTTCTGATGTTACTGGGAATGGGATTTGAGATAAAATGTTGCATTAAATACAGAAAATTTGAGGGAAAGAAGGAATGACATGACATTCATATTGGTGGTATTATTTAGAGACCCAAAAAGAGCTTGCAAGTATTAATTGTGTATGGAAACCAATACATTGATTTGTATGAATTAGTACTATCCTGCATAGAAATGAAAATATTGACTATGTAAAATGACTGTGCAGACTTCTGACTGCAAAATTACTGTTCAAGACAGGCCCCTTCTGAAAACTTTGCTTGGTGGATTTACTTGTTTTTGATACAAGGTGATTTTCATTAAAGCCATTTATGTTGGAAGCTCTTCTGCAGTTCTGCCAGCATTTCTTTGTATAAGGAGCACTTTCTAGTGTCCTTCTAACATACAATGCGAAAATATTGCCTGGTACTTTAAATAGTTTATGATGCACGTTATTTTTCTGTTTATTTCCAGAAGAGATATGTACCCTTGTAATTGCAGAAACTTTTCCTGAAGATTCAGGACTTTTCACATGCACAGCAACAAATGAACATGGTTCAGTAACAAGCAGTGCACAGCTAACTGTCTGCTCAGGTACGTGATGAAGGGAAATGGGAATTTTTAATCATCGATCTTAGATAATTCATTTATCTGTGAAGTTATCAGTCTACTTCACTTGTAGAAAAGGGCTGCTGTAAGATGGGTTTTCTCAACCTCAGAACATTCATATAAAGCAAACTGAATGTTTTTATTGGCTCATTTCCTAGTTTAATTTTTTGTGTGTGTGAAATACGTTTTTAAAGTGTCTGCCACAAGCCTGGCAGATTTTTAAGCATTAGGGTTCTAAGACTAGATGGCAGCAGAGGCAAAATGAAAGCAAATTAAAATTATGCTACCAAAGGTGGCATACGCCTTTTGTAAAATAAAAAACTGTGACACGGTATGTTTAGTTTTGTAATGTGTTTGCATACAGATTGTTGTGGAATGCACTAACCCAGCTGCCACTGCAAACATACCATGTATACATGCATCCTTCAGCATTTTTAAATGATTTGTTCGTAAATGATGCTGAGACTCCAGGAAGAGGAAATGCTGTTTCAGCGGTTGTTGTCTGTACTTGCCAGTCTCAGTTACTGGCTGGATTCCTGAATTAGATTTAGAGGGATCTATAAGATTCCTTAGTGTGCCTTTTGCATGGGGCAAAGTCAGAAAATGAATAGCCAGTCATGTATCTAATTCAGCATAAATTACCAACAAGAGGTCTAGAAAAATGTCTGCATGGAACCAGAGATGTCACCTTTAACAAACTGAAAATGCAGCATTTACGTACCATGTACCATGTGCTTTGTTTAAGACTTGTCAGAGAGACATTCTTTTTGACTTCTTTTAGCCAACTCAGAAAGCTCTAATCATGAATCCCTGACAAGAGAATCCAACAGTGATGATTTCCATCATTTCCCACCACTTCCTCCAGTCGAAATGAGCTCTCTTGAGGTTCCTCCTAAGAAACATACAGAGACCCACCAAGCAAATAACACTGAGATGAGATCTGGTTTTACAGCCCTTCAGCTACAACTCAATTCATCTGAGGAAAAAACAAATGGCATCCATCCCATTCATGGAGTAAATGGAATGATTAACAGCAAGCCAAACAGTAGTAAATCCATCCCACCTCCAGCTGACTTGCTTTCACCCACAAAGGAGCCACCACCTGTGCTTGCCAAACCAAAGCTGTGAGTATTTTTTATTTGGTTTTTTTGTTTCCTATAAACTTGATATTTGTTGAAAGCAAATTTTTGCCTGGAGCAATATAGTGTTAGACAATTAATGGGCAATGAATGTGCCTGTCCCTTGAACAGTCTTCTTACTGCTGTGATTTATGTCCCCGAGAGCTGAACTCAAGAGAGAACTGTGTTCTTTCTCGTAGTGCTACATCAAAGGGAGGTACATTATATATACCAAATTCTATAGAAAGATTTAAGATAAAGTCACAAAAAAGAAATAGGTGGTAGCGGCTGTTGCTCTGCGCTTTTTATTCTTAGTCACTGTACCTAAATGTCATAGCGGCCTGAGATTCTTGCATACTATTCCTGTTTAAACACTGTTAGCTATCTTTATTCTGAATATTCTAGGTTGTGTGTAGTCAGCAGATATTCTGGTGTGTGATATTTGTATTATTTCATATGTTATGTTTCTATGTAACATGTAACTCATTCTGCTGTCAGCCAGATTACCATGGCTCTTTTATAACTAAAAATCTGAAAATTAAAAGCATGTGAGAGGGATGCTATTACAAGAATCCTTTCAGTTGCTGATGTCCAGATTGATGACCTTGGAATTCCTACCACAATTACACTTGAATCCTATATTTCGCCATTAACAACACTTAATGTGCAAGAGACAGATCTTGATTGCAGTCAAGATACATGTTTTGCTTGGCCAAAGCCAGTGTAAGTCTATGCTGCTGTCAGAAATGGAAATCATGCCTTCCCCTCAGCCAAGTATTTTGCTCCCAAGCATAGTGATAGCGGAAGAAAGGCAAAGAGTGCTAACAGGAGGAGGAGAAGAGTGTCTGACTGCAGAGATTTGCAATCAGCTTTCAGCATTTGGGAAACTGCATCCCAAATCAAAGCTATCAAGATAATTGCATTAAAATTAGCTAAGTAATAAAGTAGCTATCATCTCAACCATGAAAGTGACTCCTCTTGAAGAGAACTCACCTATGGAGTTGTCTGTCCACAGAATATTAGTATTTGGTGACAGAAGCAGCATATATTAGCAGTGACATAACAGCATACTTGTTTATTGTAATCTTGATTTTTTAATTATTTAAAAATTTAAAGTAATGTTGGTTATGTAGGGAGTTTGAAGTTTCTGAATATCTTTAGTGAGTTTAATTTTTGATTAAGAATGGCTCCAACTTAAATTTCCTAAAGAACCTTTTCTTTTCTTTTCTAGCTTATCTTAACTCAGAAATTACTTAACAGGTTTATCTGTCTGTGAACTCTCTGAAAATAGTTTGTTCAGCCAGCATTGAAAGTAATAGCAAAGAATTTGGGAATGATGGGCTGGTTTTGGTTTAGTGGTTTTTTTATTACTCTTATTATTATTAGTTTAACAAGGAGAGACTGAGTACCTTCTTGAAGTATGAAATACATTTGTGCCATGGCAATGCAGCTGTAACCAATACCTATAAATAATAATTTACCACAATTCAGTCTAATGCAAGAGCTGGAATGCTACAGAGAGTTCCTGTAGTTGTTTTCAGGCTTGAAAAGTGTTTTTAAAGTCCTACAAAATGCTCAGTTTGTGGTTACAGACATTTAAGTAATCCTTAAGTCATAATATTAGTTGATGCCTCAGTCTGGTGTTGAGAATATTTAAAGCAGAGTTTAATGTGATATACTGAATTTTTTGGGAAAAGTGTATATGGAATTAACTGGGAAAGCTGTCAACAGCAGATATTTTTCTAACATGCAGTTTAGAAGACAATAATGTTAAATATGGTTAAAAGGCATAATATTTTATCGTGCCTTATTTGCAACATGAGTTTATGAAGACAAGAGAAGGACTGTTGAACTGAGACCAAAAAAACCCAGATTTCTGTAATTCCGATCTATGCTGCTGTCACCTATTTAAGGAGGCTGAGCTACTAGTGCGCATTGGAGTTTTCCAGGTGATATTGGTGTAGTGCACAGATGAGCTTTCAGAAGTGTACCCATAAGTGTATGGTATTTTCAGATACTTTGCATCTCTCAAAATTAGGCAAATAAGTGTTAATATTAATTTCAGTGTGTAGCCTGTGTGTGAAAGTGCTGCCTTAAACCCGGCCTGTGTGTGAAAGTGCTGCCTTAAACCCCTCATAATCCTTAGTCTGAATGTCTGCAAAAATTGCAGGACACTGTTCTGTAGAACTGTATATAACACGTCCATGGTTTCAAATGAAGAACTTCCATTCAAGTGGCTTAGTATTACTATTATGTTTCCATGTGTCTGTTAAGGCAGTAACAGAAAAGAAGTTGGTGTTCATATGGTTACTGGATGTAGCTACCTATGTGATGTTAGTTGTTTTTGCTACAGGCCATTGGTTCAAAGTTCATAGACTTCAAGTGACTACCATGTGGTACCAGAATTTCCTGACTGGAGAGCTTCTATTCACATAGCTACTGTCTTATCTTCTTTGTGTTGGAGTATTCTTCCAGTCTGTCATATACAATGATCAGAAGGGCTGTTAGCTTAGTGGGATGCTTCTCCCTTGCAGATGCAGAGAGCAACTGTAGGTATCAATAGCTTTCTTTCTATAGTTAATTCATTAACATAAAGTCAAAAGAAGCCAGTAGGAAGTGACATGTTTGACACCTTTAAAATTAGCACAGAAATACCTGCCCCTGTAGAATGTTCAACATTTTTTTCACTGCATTATCGTGAGAAGTAGTATTTTGCATGGGCATGCATCACACATGCTGTGAAGAAGATGAGTGGGCAGAATTCCTGAATTCTATCGATCATCTAATCCGATTGTCTTAGACAATGTTTTTTTGCAGTGAATATGAAAGGCAGGTATTAATTTTGTAAAAATAATACTTCTTAAAAGGGAAAAGCGGTAAGATATAATTTCTTGCAGTTTATGAAGTTGTTGATAATCGGTATTTCCTTCAACAGACATAACTATATTGTATCCTGTTTTTTCTGAGATTTGGGGTTTTTTTGAAATGTATTCAAAAAGTCTTAGTTTTTAAATAACACACAGAAGAAATTAATCATAAACATAATTTAAAAGATATGAATCAGTTTATCTGTAACATCAGTAAGGAAAATCTGAGATTATAATTAAAATTATTTCTTAAAGATGAGGAGTTAATCTGGTTGATATGGATCAAAATCACTGCTGTGTGAATTGATAGAACTTCCTTAACTAAAAACAGTTGTGTTCATGCTGGTTGTGACGCTACTTCCTGCACGGAGTTATTTGCCACTTCAGCCTCCATTCCTCAGCAGCCAAGTTTTCCGTCACAGTTTCTCCTGTTTGTAATTGATGCCTCAGACATTTGCAAAGATGCTAGTTCAGTCGTTTCTAGAATGTCTCTTACGCCCTTTATTAAAATGTTTATTTCACTGTTTTTCACTCATCACTGAAATTATTCTTAACTTGATCTTTCTGCTAGCAATACTTGTACTTCTGTCGTGTATGAGTGGTTTGGACTGCTTAAAGAATCGCTCTCAAAGGTATTTGCAAGGAGTGATTTTAATAGGAATTTATAAAAATGTGATTTAACAAAGTTTGATGGCAAGGTTCACTCTGTTACTTGTTAAATGCATGGAATACATAAAGGAAAAACTGAGATAGGATTGAGGTAGAACGATTTGTACAGAGATTGAAGAAAGAGGTAAGGGGTAAGGGAGACCCTCCCGATGAGTCACAAGGTTCAGAATGGATCCCCTTACTTTCTAAACTCTTTCTCAGAGAGGAGCCCGGGTGTGGCTGGATCCAGACCTGGCCTTAGACCACAACGGTTTATGTCTAAAGGACATGTCTAGCAGCAGTGTAAGTTTGCTCACAGTTAGAGAGAGAATCACAGGAACTTAACAGCAATTAATCGTTGGTTAATTTAGCATTTACAAAGTGATTAAAAAGGATTCACTACAATCACAATAGTAGGATATTATGATTTGAATCGATTCACACATATGCACACACGCACACAGAAAATATGCATATATAAAGATACCTGTTAAAAATCCCCCTCGAGTTCAGTGAAATACCTCAGATGACTTCTCAGTGGGTGAAGGTGGAGCCTCAAGGAGTGAGGGATCCCTGTAGTTCAGCCCAGGGTAAGTCAGCAGTGGTGACTTCAAACTTCAGAGTTTGCAGGCTCTGAGAGGTGTCCCGCTCAGAGGGAGATGCTGGTCACAGCCCGCTGCGGTCCAAGAGAGCTCAAAGGGCCTCAGTACCGCTGTTTATAGGGTCATGAGATGATTGACTTCAGTCATCGGTGGATTTCCATCCTGGCCACAATCAGTATGAGGTAGTTCTGGTATCATGAGAGCAACCATACAATTCCAGTACTTCCTAGAATGTACAGTTCTGATATTTACCAGTCAGGTATGATCCAAGCAGCAGAAGTTCCAGGTGCGGTCAGGGAGTGCCTGATCTGCCCAACTCACTGCTCTTCAACAAAGACAAGAACAGTGCCAAGTTGTCCCAGCTCACTGCTCTTGCAAGAAAGGCAAGAACACAATGTTGGCTCGTTCTGAGATTGCCAGGTGGCCCAGTGGGGGGGGCGTCCAATCGTATACATGCTATGATATTTGTAATGCTTATCCTGCCAGGCACCAAGTTTTAAAGAAATGGCAAGAATTTATTACTTCCTTAATAATTGTAGTTCATACATGCAAGGAGTAAGTCACTCCTTAGACAGTATTAGGAAGAGCTGGATAAAAGAGGAACTTATGAGAATAGCCAACAATCCGGTGATTAATGCCTTGGAATATATAAAAGTCAGGTATAAGTCCTTAGTCTGCCTAAGAAACCCCAGGCTGCTGAAGCCCAGAGAACAGACTCTTGTGCTGGGAGCTTTGAAGGCTTTGCATTTGTTCTTATGCAGAACAACAACATTCTAGAAATGTAGAGAAGACACGTGACATAGGAAAACTGTTTTCCATACAATTCTGCTAATGTATGTGTGAATATTATTTGCTTTAGCAGCCTAAATTAGGAAAGACTGGCCACAGAAATGCTGAACTTGAAAGTTAAACACTGATTTATGTAAGTATTTGCTTGAAGTTATTGCATCTCTTATATGTGATTCAACAATGAGCTATGTGTTAGGGGGTTTGCCATCTTTCTCCAAAAGTTAAGTTAAAAAACAAAAGCAGGTATTAATTTTGAATTAGAACTGTCAATCAGAAATATATACAGTCTATATTCAAGATTTATTTGCTCCCGCAAAAATGTGGAAAGTCAAAGCTTTGTCATTACAAACGTGCAAAGAGAAAAGGAAAACATGGCTATTGAAAAAAACCGTGAAGTTATGCAAACAATAATTTAAATCAAAAAGCAATAATTTAAAATTCCATGGAGTCTGAAAATTCACATTACAAATGTGTACTCTTATAGAGAGTAAGACACTGGTCAGCATCCCCTGTAATACTTTATGATCGAAAAAAGGCGTAATGTGTAATTGAGTTCTCATATTTCGTAAAGCTGAACAAAATTCAAAGTTGTAAACATTCATAGCATTTGATTTGGAAATGAACAAGACAATCTTCATCTGTATAAGAAAATTGTGACACACTTGTTTTGTCTAGGAGTCAGTGATCACAGTAAATATGGAATTTTGCATTCAGGAACAAAGGTCCATCCAGGTCCACTTCTTTAGTTTCATTTGCTGTGCTCTTTCAAGGTTGACAAGGACCTTTGAATCCCTATCTTGCTAATAAAGTCTACCCACAATAAAACTTTGATCTACACATATTTTCTACTGTAGTAGAAGTAACTTATGCTAAAAAAATTTGGTAAAATGTAAAGCAGAATAACGGCACACAAAGTTAATCACTTGATTATAGTACAAGTCCTGAGCGTTTTCTACATATTTCCACAATGAACTGTTCGTTCGTAGTGCTTTTGTTTCTCTCTCTTATTTCACACCAGTATTTTTTTAACAGGATTAGAGATAAACCAAGGAAAGCTTTTGTGAAGAATTTTCATTCCAATGGCTACTAATCAAACAGGCAGTTGTTGTACAAGGACTAGGATTTATGATTTACTAGTAACAAGTAATATATAAAAATAGAGAGGGCTTTATGAGAGAGTATACTAAGAAATAGGGGTTTGTCTCCATTTTCTCAGGCTGTTTGCTTACGCAAAAGTTGCAAATCCTGAGAAGGAACAAGAAGTATTTTAATGCCTCAAGGCATGCCTGTGGACTGAATGCAGTAGATTAGGCTAGTTTAAACCAAGATATTAGTTGACTTCCTTACTGGTCGTAGATCACTGTGAAAAACTCTGAGACCAATGAGAGATGGAGGAGAGGAAATGGGAAGTGTTCTGAAATATAGGTTGAAAGTCGCATTTATTTATCATGCTCTGTATCTCAGTGTTTTAAAGAACAAAGGGGGTATTGTTTAGTTTTTACCAAAAAAAGATAGATCAGTGGAACAAAGTTTCTGACCTTTTTGTGGTATATCTGACTGATGTTTGCAGGAAGGAGGCATGAAAAATTTCACAGGCGATAGGATGTTGCAGCAGTAGAGATAGCTACCTGTTGAAAAGGTATGCAGGGAAACCCAGTGAGAGGATGAGAATAAAAAATATCACTCTCTTTTCTTCAAATTATAACGATGCTAAATCCTAAATCTTCCTACAAATCTTTAAGCTGTTGTATCTTCATATCCTTATGACTAAATGACACTTCTAAAAGCATGGCTCTTTCTAGTGAACTGCAAACAATTTAGTCACCATTTTTCTCATGAGAGAGAAGACCCAATTTTGCTGAGAAAAGTAGATTGTCTGTACTTATTATGCTTAAAAAATATAACTATAAATATATCATACTTGTGTGAAAATGATGTAATTGAGTTGTATGAAGTTATATAAATTCTAATAGAACTGCATGAAGAGATATAAAACTATTCCAGTTCCACCTCAAAATTCTCTTAATTGCTGATCCGATGGATCTGATGCTGCATATTAATGATCCATTCATTCATATTATCCTAAATTCAGTTTTATGAGACAGTTCTAATCCCAGTAACTTTCATGATTCCTCATTGAGACACCTGCATTCACATGAAAATGTGTCAACAATTTATTTCATATTCCTCAAAATAGTCACAAATAACTTGAATATTGAAATGATGTGCTGGTAAGTCTGCTGTTAAAGGCAGCCTGCTCAGGCAGTAGAATATAGGGTTTTTTTCCAGTTCCTAAGGTGACTTTAATGAAAACTCAAGAATAGACAGTAACTTGAAAGTGAGTAAAAATTGTAAATAACTGTAAATAAAAATTAATCTGTTTTTTGTGCATATTCTGCTGTAATTGACTTTAAGTGCCTATGTCAGAACAAGGAAAAGCATGACCCAAAAACAGTGGCAGTTATTGCTGAGAAGTTTCCTTTTTACCGATGCCTTTGTTAACGTAATTTTAAAGGGTAATCATAAATGAACTTTAAGTCTTTTAAAATCTGCAGCAATAGAAGTCTGAATCTCTTTGTAACAATGGATATCAACAACAAGAAAGGTTAAACGTAGGTGAGAAATGCATTTTGTAGGTTTTTTCTTTCTTCATTTGGCACTGATGTTTTCTGACCTTTAGTAGATAGAGACAACTAACTGTACATCCTGCTTACATAAAAGCTAATCAGTATATTAACAGGAAAAGTCAAACATCCTTGAATCAGTTATAAAATATGTGTAGTGTGTGTGCCACCAGCATGATATGCACACAGGACTGCTGTGTTTTTCTAGGTTTTTATTTTAACGCTGAAAGTACTCCAGGTTGTAGGATAAGCAGGGAAATGGAGGAAAATGACCACACGTTCAGCCATTTGTTTGAGTCTGTGCATTTGAAGTTTTTAGTTACACACATGCTGTAAGCTTGTAAAAATCTTTAGTTACTCCAAGAGTGTTCTCCCGCTCTTTTCTGCCTGACTGTTGCTTCATAGCTCTGTTGCCTCTCTCATTCCTTTATTGCCAACTGTTACCCCCTGTTTTTATCAAGAGTAAGCTTTTTTCTAAGAAGCAAACAGAAACTAGAAGCTTGGCCTAAGTGCTAAGAACCTTCTTCATTTTCATTTGGTACTGGAAGTATATGGAATCATGCAGATGCACAAATAACCAGACAGTGTCACAGAGTAAAGACAGCAAAGGTTTAGGGAGTATGGGGCAGATCACGCGTTCAGAGTGGTTCGATTTTTCTTAACAAGGTTGAGTACATCAGTATGCCAGCAGTTTATGATGCACCTTTGAACCAGAAAATACAGGAGGAAACGTTGTACCATCCATCTGCAAACAGCTTATGGGAGTCTTATGATAATCGTAAACTAAAATCACTGAGATGAAACATTTTGACTTTTGAAATGTTTCTGTTGTTTTTTTGTTGATTTCCTTCCCACTGAAATAACTGGATAGTTTTAATGCTTGGAAATGATCAAGCAAAGCAAATCCAAGTGTTCTGTCCCGCTAATACGTAGCATTTTCTGAGAGGTTCTCAGTGTGGTTTTTGGATAGGGAGTCCCTGTAGAAATGTTCAAGGATTCCCTTGGTATCACAGGATAGGGTTCTCAAACCAACTGGTTAAATGCTTCCCTGCATGCTACTCCTTGCAGACTAATCATCATATGTACATACTCCATATTTACATGGCTTTGAAAGCGGCATGCAACAACACTTGCCTTGGTATTTTTTCATCCCTGACCTCGTAATTATCCAATCCACACATAATTTTGAAAGTGTAAAAACACCATCTTTTGCTGAGTAGAAGGAGGAAGGGGGGTGAGAGGGGGTATAGTTTTTGTTTTGCACTACCTTTGTGTTGCTCCGCCTCAATGCAGACAAATCCATTTTCCAGGACTGCTCACTTTGGCTGTAGCAGGTGCTGAAGCTTCAAAACTGAGACAGGTGCTGTTCATCATGATGTGTTTGGTTTGCAGGAAAGAGGAAAAGGGAAACGCTAAATTTTAAAACACCAGTAATAGTATGTCTGTCATTTTTGCCTTCTGAGTGACTTCCTAGAGGAAGGTCCCTTCTGGTTCACGCTAAGAACTTTTAACTAATGGGACAGAAGATCGCACTGCCACTTCCTCTGGCACCCAGGTCTATAGAGAAACAAAAAAACCCTCTGCATACAGCACTTAGTAGTCTAATTCAAAATGAGAAACTGGACATCCTTACTCATCCGATGACATGAAAGTTGAATAATATTAGAAAATACAATTTGCCTTTGAGAAAATCTGCTTGTACCTTTTGTACAGGTTTTGACGGTACTTTTTATCATGTTCTTTGCTGAGTATAAGATTGATCAAGAAATTGAAATGAAACCTCAACCAGTATCAGTTTAAGAGACTGAGAGAGGTCCAAAGCTAGTTCTGCCAATACTCATTTTGGTTGGAAAATGTGTGCGGTAGAGTCAGTGTAGATGAATACGCAGGTATGAAGTTCCTTTTGATAATACAAACTTTGAAGTATTATAGCCACTTGAGTAGTCCATGATAGGCACAAACATAATTACGTGAATGGTAGCTGGGGCAAACAGCAGGTATTCTGTTTGAATGGAATTTGGAATCTGTTTGACTTTGGCTTGAAATCTGTAACAATATGAGGACTGATTAGTAATTGCTCTATCATTCCTCCCTTTGAGAAATATGAAAAAGAAGGTAATTTGAGGATTCATTTAACAAGGATAGTTTCTGAATAGCTAATTTACTGCATACCTTTTTGTTTAATATATGTGCAAAAAGTAGCTAAACTGATTACAAGTTCAAGTGCTGGCTACTCTCAGACTCCCAGTATCTACTGTTAGGGTGTCGTTTTGTTTAAAAAACTTCTTGCTGGAACTTACCTTATCACAGAAACATCTAACATCTGCAATTAGTCCTACCCATCTACCTGCAGTTGGTCATGCCCATGCTTTAAAAAATGCTCTGCAGAAGTAAGAACTCACACTTGGGTAAGGAGAATTGTTGGACAGGATGCTACAGCTTATGAAGTTTAATCATAAACTCACATAGTTACAGAGCTACTTGTTTTTATTATTCTTCTATTCCCTCCTGACATATGCCAGAGGTTTTTTTTATTGAAGTGATATGATTGTCTGGTGGTTTCCATGCTTCTTCCAACTGCGATTATACTACCAAGTTTTCCTTGTATGTTATTTCAAGTTTTCTTCCTTGTCCTCAGGTTTATCTTCCATTATCTTTTGCATTTACTTACATTAACTGTGTTTTCATTTTCTGCCGCATGTTAAGAAATGTTTTCTGATGATAAAAACAGGAGGTTGGAACTCGGTGGTATTTGTTTCTTCTGGTTCAGTATGTGTTCCATAAAACTTTGGATAAAGAATTTCCATGTGCTAATTTTTTTGCTATATACAGAATCAATAGAGATGCCAGGTTTTAAAGATGCTAATATGTCAGTCAGTTAAAGCCACATTCCTAGTTTCTGTACTCAACTAGATGCCCAAACTAAATAGATTGGAGAAGACCTAAAAACTGCACAACCGCTGCAGATCCTTTTCCGTCAGCCTTATTAATGTTATCAAATATTTCTTGTCATGAGAGGCCTAATTGCTCTCACACAGACTTTTATGAAGGTAAGAACAGAAAAGTCTTGCCCAGTGGAGGGAGCTGTGTTGCTTGGGTAGATGTCTGTCAAGGAGACAGCTTGATGTTTTGTAGAATACTGAAAAAAGAATGTGATAAGAGCCAGGGGGGTGGACAACTTTCAGAGTCATAGAATCGTTTAGGTTGGAGACCTTCAAGATCATCGATTCCTGCTATTAACCTAACACTGTCAATTCCACTACTAAACCATATCCCTAAGCTCCCCATCTGTACGTCTTTTAAATACCTCCAGGGATGGTGTCTCAACCACTTCCCTGGGCAGCCTATTCTAATGCCTGACTGCTCTTTCAGTAAAGACATTTTTCCTAATATCCAATCTAACCTCCTCTGGTGCAACTTGACGCCATTTCCCCTTGTCCTATCGCCCGTTACTTGAAAGAAGAGACTGACACCTGCCTCCATTTGCTACAACCTCCATTCAGGTAGCTGTAGAGAGCAAGAAGGTCCCCCCTCAGCCTCCTTTGCTCCACACTAAACAATCCCAGTTCCCTCAGCCACTCCTCATCAGACTTGTTCTCTAGACCCTTCACCAGCCTCACTGCCCTTCTCTGGACACGCTCCAGCACCTCAATGTCCTTGCAGTGAGGGGCCCAAGACTGAACACAGTACTCGAGGTGCGGCATGATCACTGCCCTACTCCCACTGCCCACACTGTTGCTGATACAAGCCAGGATGCTCTTGGCCTTCTTGGCCACCTGGACACTCTGCTGGCTCATGTTCAGCCAGCTGTCAACCAGCACCCCCAGGGTCCTTTTCCTCTGGGCAGCTTTCCAGCCACTCTTCCCCAAGCCTGTAGCATTGCGTGGGGTTGTTGTGACTGAAGTGCAGGACTTGGCACTTGGCCTTGTTGAACCTCATACAGCTGACCTCAGCCCATCGATCCAGCCTGTCCAGATCCCTCTCCAGACCCTTCCTTCACTCGAGCAGATCGACACTCCCACCCAGCTTGGTGTCAGCTGCGAACTTACTGAGGGAGCAATCAATCCCCTCATCCAGATCATTGATAAAGCTGTTATCACTTTATCAGTGTTACCAGCTGTTAACACTGGCCCAGTGCTAAGCCCTGGGGGACGCCACTCGTGACTGGCCGCCAGCTGGATTTAACTCCATTCACCACCACTCTTTGGGCCCGGCCATCCAGCCAGTTTTTTACCCAGCAAAGTGTACAGCCATCCAAGCCATGAGCAGCCAGTTTCTCCAGGAGAATGCTGTGGGAAACAGTATCAAAGGCTTTGCTAAAGTCCAGTTAGATAATGTCCACAGCCTTTCCTTCATCCACTAGGCGGGTCACTTGGTCATAGGAGATCAGGTTAGTCAAGCAGGACCTGCCTTTCATAAACCCATCCTGACTGGGCCTGATCACCTGGTTGTCCTGTGTGTGCTGCGTGATGGCACTCAGGATGATCTGCTCCATAACCTTCCCCAGCACCGAGGTCAGGCTGACAGGCCGGTAGTTCCCCAGATCCTTTTTCTGGACCTTCTTGTAGATAGGCGTCACACTGGCTAACCTCCAGTCAACTGGGACCTCCTTGGTTAGCCAGGACTGCTGATGAATGGTGGAAAGTGGCTTGGTGAGCACTTCCGCCAGCTGCCTCAGTACCCCTGGGTGAATCCCATCCGGCCCCATAGACTTGTGTGTGTCTGTGTGGCATAGCAGTTCACTGACCATTTCCCCTTAGATTTTGGGGATTTCCTTCTGCTCCCCATCCCTGTCTTCCTGCTCAGGGGGCTGGGTGTCCAGAGAACAGAGACCTTGTTCATGCCCTAGCAGGAATACCAAGTTGGAAGCATGAGTCTAAAATTTGACTATGGAGGGAAAGTTGGTTATTGGTTCAAAACTAGTAGTAATGAAAGCAGAAAAGAGCTCAGTGCTTAGGACAGGACTCTAGCAGTGTTTACAAAGAACAGTTCAAAGACAAATGCATAAAAAGTCTCCAGGGGATGACAAAGCGCCGACCTTTGTATCAAGTACAACAGTTGTTTACTAGAGATGTAATCACCTTTTTGTCTTCTGGTAGACGGGATGATGTATAATATACATATATTTAGTGTGTGCGCATAAAGAAATATACTCATGAGAACCTAACAAGGTTGAGATCTGTGATGTTTTAAAACTCCTGCCTGTTACCTTGTGTCAGGCCTTTAGATATCCTCACCAACTGCTGTGGTGTATTTAGTCAGAAAAGTAATTAGCATATACGAAGCTAATGGAATTGGACCCCTAGTAAATGTCTCAAAATTTTGCTTCCAGGATGAGATCTAGGCAACGCTCAAAGGTGCTGCATTTTTGTTTCTTTTGACTAATTCTTTTTTACTGCTCATCACAGATTTAATAAATCAGATCTGTGTGATGTTTGTTAATATGCACTGTATAAAATATCTTCAGTTTTCAAGAATGTGAGGCCTCAGCTCAGTACAACTGGAAATCTGTGTATTTATCTTTACTCCACATGCTTTTACACAGGCAAATTATTAGTTTCTTGCATGTGCTTTGAGATTTATTTCTCTTATCTGCATTATCTGGATTCTGGAGTTCATCTGTGTTGAACTTGAAAACACTTTCCAAGTTCTTGTGCCTGTGTTTGAAAGACAGTTTTGCAAATTTTCAGAGTTTTTTCCTTCCTTCTCCCTCTCTCTTTGCTTCTCCCTTTCTCTAACTGTGTTGACCACTGTAGTGTTTCTGCTTATAGTTTCTTTTTGCTTTTGTAAACTATTTAAGAAACGTACACATTTTTTCATGTTTCACTCACAAGATTTTGTCCATCAAGATTTTGCTTACTATCTCTCTGTCCCACCTTTCTCACCTCTCTGTGGTAAATCACGTAAGCAATAGAAGTAGAACAGTCTTCAATTGTTTTATGATACGTAAGTTTTTTTTATTGCAGTTAGAGTCAGATAACTGGTGTGATAAGTGAATGTTATTAAACAGTGAGCTTAGGACAAAGTGAGATTTCCATGTGTATTTTTTTTTAAATATTCTTCCATTTAAAATTGTCTGTGAGACCCACAGAGCTTTCTGTATGCACTGTTCTTCAATAGCTCCAGCTTTTCCATTAGTAGTATACGTAAGGTTTTTAAAAAATTCTGTGTGCCCGTTTGTCAAAGGCTGATTGTTGCTGTCTCCATCAGTGAGTTCATAAGTTCTTGCGGTAGGAATGTAGCTTTTGTAGCTTTTTATGCCTTGGTTTTTTTGAGTCCAATTTAGATTGTATTTTCATCTTCTCAATTCAAAAACACTGGAGTTCAGGTTCAGCAGTGATGGGTTGCTTACTATAGAAGTGTGGAAGATACAGATTTTAGGTCCATGTTTAATCCCAATAAAGGTGTTTGATCCATCACCAACCGTGCTTGTAAAGATCATCAGCTGCTCTCCTTCTTCTCCACCTCTATGTCTGGCACAGCTGGACAAAGCAACTCCCCTTGAGATGGTCTTTCAGGGCCACCAAAATAAGATTCACCCCAAAATTAAGGAATCCCTTTCCCTTCAAGCCTTTTCAATAGGAGTGGTCCTTGGCTATTAATGATAAATGTATATGGACTCCTGAATTTTGCAAAAGAGACAGACTGTTGCTGTGTCAGGAACTATTCTAACCTTTGCTCTACTGTGCTTTCTATGAATCTTCATTTTTTCATGTTATTTTCTGATGGCATGACAAAAGCCATTGCCACATCATTTTCTTCACAAGTATTCTTGTACTGCACTGTATTTGCTCTCCAGGTTCTCCTTAGTTAGCTACATCACAATATTTAAATGTCACAAAATCCTTTCCTTCTAGTTCTATAGATGGGCTCACCTGTTCCTTTCTTACTCCTGTGTGGATTATGAATTTAGTAAATCATCGATTAGAAGTATCAGTCAATTGTTTTGTCTTTTATCACTTGCATTTGAAAACCTTATTTTGAGAATGATTGTAGTTTTTCCTAATTATTTGTTGTGCCTTCACTTTACTGCGTATATGTGTCTGTTAGATTTCTGAAGCTGTCCTTTTGTAGTTATTCTTAAACACATTTATGCAATTTGATATTAATTCTTCAAGACATCAGTTTCTAAATACCAAGCATTATCCTCTACTTTTCTGCTTCTGCTGTTCCATCTTTGTCTGCATTTATCTCCTATTGTCTTGTTTTCTACAACTTTTCCTCCTTTCCTAGCACCTTCGACATTCTTACTGTTTGATACATTAGATCTTTAGTCAGCCTTATTAACAGTAAACAAAATAAACTGGCTATCATGTATTAGTTCAAGTTGAGCCTATGCTCTAGGTCTGATTTCTTCTCTCTAACCTGATTTCTGGCTCACTGTAATCTACCTATAAGCTTAGTTACTAGCAGCTGTTGTTTGTGAGCTGAATACTAAGAAAAAACTGCATGTTTAGTTATTGACCATGAAAAGGTCCAAAAATCATGCTCGCTTTTCAGCAAGAAGGGGGCAGGGGTGCTTTTCAGTCCTTATATGATAACTGAAACACAAAGCAATAATATGCCTATGCAAACAAATATATTTTTTGGTGACTTCAGAATAACGGAAGCCAAATTGATCAGACGTAGAGGTTATCTGTTTCTCATGTGACTGAAAACACTGAACTCATAGGCATATTTTGAAGGTCACAGGTCCCAGATATGTAAAATATCTGGCGGCTGCAATGACATGTCAGAAAATAGTCTTACATAAGTTTATTTTGGGTTTTCACTAGCTCTCAGGATTCATCAGAAATTTGAAGACTGTCTATAAAATTACAACCTAGTAAATGATGTGAAATGTTATAAGGAATATAGCGTCAGATGAGAAAAACATGTTTGCAAGTGAAAATATAATGAAAATAACCTTTGATTTGTTGACTCTTTACTCTCCAGTTCTCTATGGGACTGAGTGTCTGTATTTTTGCCTATTTTATACAGTTGATAAATATTAATCCATTATAATTATGCTGATTTGACATGCAGAGAATGATGGCAGCAGCTGAAAAATGTGTTTAGGAAAATGGGTAGAATGCCATTAAAATATGTTTAATATTTTCAGTAGCATCTGTCTTCTGCCTGTATTAGAGACTTTTACAGATTAGTCTCCAGAAACTAAGGGAAGGATATCACCTATGTTTAAAAAAACAGAAATATTTAAGACTGGGTGAAGAAGCTTACTCAGTTAAAATTGCTTGGTGAAGTTCACAACAATTTAAATTCGTAGTATTTTTAGTATATTAGTACTGAAAATTTACAAATATTTAGTATTTTCTTTCTGTCATTCATTTCATTAAAGTCAATTCTGTACAAGGGGTAGTAGTTTACTCAAATCCTGCTGCAGTTGATATATTCCTGCAGTGAAAAATGGAGATGGACAGATAGTAACAACAATCCAGAGGAAAAATTTCTCTTGCTTAGATTACTGCATAAAAAATCTTTTGCTTAAGAATTTTAAAAGTGCAATTAAAGGAAAGAGTTTCTTTATGTTACTCTTTTAAAAAGACTTTTGGTAAAATAATTGTAATTAAAAAAAAAAGTTAAAGTAACTAGAGCTCGAAGTAGCTTTTCCTTCATTCCCTTTCTCTCGCTTGCTGTGGCTCACGCACGCTCTCGCTCACATTTGCTCTCGCCTTCTCTCTCTCTCTCCCCATTTCTTTCATTCTGATGGAAAGCCTTCACAGTTCCAACACATGAACCACTATTAGCATAAGGTTCATCAATTCAGGCTAAGGACTGTTTTGCGTTAATTGCACTGTCAGGTTTTGACCAGGCCTCAAAGGCCTCTGAGCAGGGTCAGAGGAAAAACTCAGCAAATTTTCCATTTCAAAAACAATAATGTAAGAGTTGCTGTAGAAACTCCTTTTCTTCGCTGGGAGTTCTGGTTTATAATGTAGCTGTTGCATTCATTTTCCTGCTTGGAGAAATTAAATATTTGGGTGATCCTGACAGATGTATAAAATGCAGATCAAACTGTTTAAGTTCTCTGTGGGTGAAACCTTGCAGGGAAAGGCTAGAAGTCTGAATTTTTAATTTAAAAATTCTTACTAAAGAGGTTTCATTAAAGACACTATGGAAAATGTTTCTAGTGAACTGACAAGTTTTCCCATGTAATATTAAATAGTTATACAGGTCTGTTTTAACGGTACTGACATTACAAGGCTATATATTCAGTTTTCTAGAAATAATTGTGTTAACAACATACTTAGAGTTTGAATAATTAAGTCTTTTTTTTTTTTTTGTAGATTTGAGTGGGTAATGTGATATGTTTCTCGATATATCCCATCTATAGTGTTCTTACATAATCACATTCTGTTTTGTTGTTCTGATGTTCTCAGTTTGTGCAATTGCTTATAGTTTATCTTAATATTACATTTTTAATATATGTCTGTGAAACAGTTAATGTGTTGGCCTTCTAAAAAGAACCTATACTTGCAGCTTCAGAATTGATTGTATTCTGTTACAATTGCCTAGTATAAAAAACATCATGTAGCACCCATAAACTCTACTGCCTTTCGGAACTGCTTTACAGTGATTAAGACTTTGGCAAATGCAGCTCTTCCTCCATGCAGAACTGGATGTGATCGTAATGTACATACACAAAAGTATACCAGCAATTCTTATTTCATTGAATACCAAGTGAGACATTCTCTTGTTGATAAACTAGCCATTTCATCCAAGGACCTGCCATGCAAATGGTAAGCTGACAATAATTTGTGAATGTAGCAGAAGTGAGTTTAACATGCCAAGCCTTGGTTCTAGTTTTGGATATATGTAAATAGAGGTATTAAAATATTAGAAACATGTCTGAACCTGCAAGTGGTCAGTGGGATAATATTTAAAATTTCTGACTGATTGGAGAAGGATACTTTCTCATTATGTAATTCTCTGTTTATTCTGTGTGCTAAAGACTGGCCAGGAATCTGGAAGAAAGTACTCTTCTATAGTTTCCTACATGTGCACTATACTTGCCAAACATTAACAGGTAGTGATCTTATGGCAATTTATCTGAGTTTAAATCATGAACTTTCATAAAGTACTTTGCCAGTGAATGCATTGTGCAAGTCTTTTGGTGGTTTTTTCCCCCTTTCCTATCTGTACCCATTTCCTTTTTACATTTCCACCTGTAGCTGATTTCTTAAACTAAGGATTTCTGTGGTTTGTATTTGTGTTGGCAACTACAATCCATGTTCTTATTTTTTTTAGTTTGGAAGAGAATGAAGGAAGTGAACAAACTTTACTAAGTTTAAAGCCTCCAGAGTCCTATTGAGGACCTCCATTCAGAGTATTTGAGTGCCACCTCTTTCTAGTTCAGCTTCTGTAATACGAATTGGGTAAGCAAATCTTGTATCGCAGCAGAATCTTCTCAGGTGTTCAAGAATAGCAATAGGAATGCAAGTGGTGATCTGGTTGAAGAACCCAACCTTGTGGTTCAGTAGCAGTGTATTTCTCCCTGGTAGCTGAATAAATTTGAGCATCAACAGCACGTGCAGTTCCAAAAGGCAAAGCAGAATGGCATGCATTGCTGCTGTTGTAGTTTAGGGCAAGTTTAATGAATGCCAGGTAGCACATGTACTTTGAGAAAGTGACCTGCTAATTAAATACGGAGAGAAAGCTCAACCAACCCCAAGTGACATCAATTTTAACAGTTTTATTGCAGCAGTTTGTTTCTGGTTTTACCTAAAGGATGGAGGTATTTTATTTTCCATATTTCTGGGTTCAATAGTAACATCTTCTATAGTGGCACTTTTACAAAAAATGGTTTTTATTTTATTATAAATATTCAAAACCTGCAATACTGAAATCGCAAACATTATTGGAAAAGTCTGGATTTATTTTCTGACAACTGATTGCTGCAAAGATACATATTAATTACTTCTTTTAAAATTCAGTAAATTTTCATAACTGCTTACAGGATAAAATTGTCATTGGAGATTACACGGAAGTGAGAAGTCTTATTAAGTGCTTCATTTTATGTTTTTTTTAGATTAATTTTTGTGGTATTTTAAATACTTAGGAAATATTTGTATTGGCTTAGATGTTACTGGCTTCCTGAAATTGCTTAGAATCTTGAGTTGGATACACTTCAACTTTCGTTTACTTTTATAATGCTTACTGGGAATTAAACTCTTCCTCCCGAAAGTAATACAGGATAAACAGTGTTTTCTGTCAGAAACAGAAATTCGTAACTGCCCTTTTGGCCCCTTTACTAATCATGTTTACTTAACTCTTAACACAGTCTAAAATGGACTTCAGTGACATTTGCAGACTTTGTTATCTAGTAAATGCCTGAGTGAAACTGGCAAGTCCGCCCCTGAAGTCAGAACCATGTGCCTTCAGCTTCCATCAAAACACATAAACATGGTGCCAGTTATCAGCGAACACATAGCATAAAATACTCAATAAGCATGAACATCCTATCAGCATCCAAAGCTATTGGGATTGTGTAATAAGACTCATGCTGGCTTTGTCAAAGTCACAGAAGATTTTGACGATGTGCCACAGCAGAGGGCTGCATGTTGTGCGTCTAAAACACCTGCCTCAAAGCAAAATATTCACCATATAGGGTGGCGAGCGGGCAAAAAATCTTGCAGATGTCCACCCTGCCTGTTGCTGTAATCTAGGTAAACATATCTTCTTTTTTTTTCTAGTCTGTATTTTTGTGTAGATGAGAGGCTAAGAATTGCTAGCTTAAAGATAGCAGAGATGTTTAAGTCACTGAGATCGGACTCTGGAGTTCTAATCCTGATGTGTGTACCTTTTGTTCTGTCCAGCTTACTTTTCCTATGTGAATTCTTGTCCCTGGCATTAGAAAGACAAAAGACACAAAAGAACTTGACTTTTTCTGTCATTAATTCACAGGATTTCATAATAAACTGTAGTTGTAGTAATGTGTTCAATTGGAGAAAGCTAGACATGACTTTTTGAATTTTATGTTGTCCAAATATAATTTTTAATTTCATTACATCATGAAGTGCTAAATACCATTCTCACAATATTCCCAGGTTGAGGAAGATTGGAGGAAAAAACCCTTCTGGTCTTTGTAAGTGTAGGAACAGATAAAACAGCTTATTAGAGATACTGCTGCATTATCATCATCTACTTAAGGTATTCCACAGTATTTTCATGGCTAAGGTAAATATTTAAATTGTAGTCGTTCTGTGTTTCATCACACAAAAAAATCTGTAAAGCAATGGATAGTCCAGATTTTACTTGCACTCGGAATATTGCAGGGCTGTCTACCACGGCTTTTATAAACAAGCACGTTGCTTGTTCAAGTTTCCATATTGCTTACTAGTCACATTAGTTGCAGGCAGCGTCTGGCAGCAGATTCCGTTTTCTGTCAGAATCCTCTTACAGTAGGGTTATTAGCACCTCATTTAAGGCTCTATGCTGTAAGCTGTGGAGAGAAGACAGTTGTTAAGAACTGTAGGACCATTATAGGAGAGTCATGTTTTATCCTCAACGCAGTCCAATTGCCAACATGTTATCAGCGTATAAAAGGTTCTGCAGCAGGACGATTTCATGAGAAGAACTCACCTGGGAATTTCAGGAAAACATGTCAGTTTAACTTCAGTCAGGGACAGAAGTTACCCAACACAGGGTAATATTCTGTGCTGATTGGTAAAGAAGTATTTTAAATATACTTGCCAATTCTCTGTTAGTATTAAAGATAAGACATTGAAAGAGGATCTGAATCGCCTTGCTATGTATTGTTCTACTGACAGAATGAAAATAGAGTTAATACTAGCAAGTTACTGACAAAAATAATTCTGTCTTTTCACAAAAATGTGAAAGACAGAATTAAATCATCTTAATTTAGGTTATCTAGCTGCTTTTCATAAATTTCTCAAACTGGAACTCAGAATGTTTGATATTTTGGATTGAAGACATGCTTTTGAAAATGAGCATGGGAACTTAAAGAAAATATTGAGACATGGTGTACTGCTTGGTTACTGTCTGTAAAATCTGCAAGAAATGTTAGGAGACGTAAAGTACAGTTCGTCAAAAGCAGCCAAAGGACAAGGAAAAGGGTTTCTAAAAAAAAAGCAAACTAAATATATGAGTGAATAAGCTTGCCGGGCTTTGATGTAGCAGGCTTTTTATTTGAGGTTTGTTCTGCCAGTTCTGAGCAGGAGAGAGCATGCATGTCAAATCCTTTTCCAAACAAGCCTTTCTGATTTCTGCCAGAGAATCAACCTTATTAAAGCAAGGCGAAGTTAACCTTTATTTAAGAAAAAAAATAGCTTTATGTAACTTGAAAGAAAGCAAAACATTGTAGCTCACTGGAATGATGCTTCTAACAATAGACGTGAATTTGGGCTGTTCGATAATTTACGTCATTGTTTCCAAAATGAGATAAGGCCAATTCAGAACAAACTTTCAAGTCACTAGAACAAATGGTAATTTCACAAATCATCAATTAACTTTTCTGAAAAAATATGTTAAAAATCAGTCAGCTATTAATGAATTTTGTAGCTGAACTCCCCCACCCCCAACTTGCTGGTAAAATGTGAGGTAGAAAAATGTGTTTCTTTATATTCTTTTACTACTACCATACAACTAATACTGGTATAGGTAATGGCATAAGCAGTAAAACTAAGAAAATAATTACCTCTTTGTTTTAAATATTGGTATAGTATGTTATGTCCTTTCTTTACAGCGAACAAAATTCAGAACAAAAGAACAGTTTTGAAAGATAAAATCTGATCCTCCTAAAAAAGGCATGCACATACTAAGAAACCCTGCTGAAGCCACATCTAAATCCCCACTTAAACAGTGAGAGAGCAAGCTCTGGACTTCCAGGCCTTATCAGGCAATATTTAAAAGGAAACATTGAGAATTGATGCTTTGGATAATGGTATTCTGCAAAGCTTTACAGATAGACATTAAAATGTAATAACAGATGAGTACTAGTACGATTTTAGTGTCTTATGAAACAAGTGACTGGGGTTTTGGACAACATGAATGTAACTTACTAAAGGAAATATTAAGGATAGCAAATGGCTGTTCGTATTCAACTTGTTGCATGCCACTTGTACATTTTATGTTTATGCACCCGTGGAATGTTTCAGAAAAACATTGGGAAACTACATCGACTTTTTGCCAAGGGTAAATGCAGTACAGGATTATTTAAGGATAGAATAACATTTTTAAGAGTCCAGATTTTAGACAGTAATTTTATCAGCTTTGTATGTTGGCTGTTGGTTGTTGACCTTGCTGAAAATATGTAGCGAATTCTTTGAGTTCTCTGTACCCATTTGCTCTTGCTTGTATGGGAATCCATATGCTTTTAAACTTTGTAACCTGTTCTAATTATTGCTTTTATACCACCTAGTATCCTCCATAAATCAGAATCTATTTTTAGATATGGTCAAAGGATTTGTCATAAGCCGTCAGGAAGAAGCTGGTTTACAGACCAAGTATTTTGCTTCTTTAATTTGTGGTTAGAAGGAAGGTTATTCTTCTTTCCCAATAGAGGGAGAAACACTTAAACGTCAGAAAAACTGAGTCAGAGAGAAATACTCTCTCTAAAACAAGAAAGAAGTATTATATACATAAAATACTGAGTATTCTGCCTCTGGTATAAATGCAAAAACAATTCTGAGAAGACAAAGGTATTTTTGTAAGTTTTGTTTTAGTAATCAAAATTTATAAGTAACCAAACCATAAACTTTCAAATCCCCATTTTCACTTGCAATGACCTGGCTCGGGTTTTTCTGGGCTTTACTGGAATATCCACTTAATACCCTTTGTGTGTGTAGCTTCTTGGAAACAGATTTTAAAACCCAGTAATACTGTAGATTGTTTTAGCCAGAAATTCAAATGGATTTTGCTCTTGTTTGATACCACTAAATCCTTTTCTGTTTTTGGCTGGAAAGGGATAGATTTTTGAAAGACCCTTTGAAATGAGCAATGTATGTTAACATGAAAGCAAGGAGAAGGGGTTTTTCAGATGCTAATAATTTCATCTCTTCTGAATATGTGCAGACCATAGTAATTATCTTTGTGTAAGTTCCTGAAATATACTTTAGTCTTGTGCTGGTTGGAGTAGAACTCAGCCACGTTCCTCACCAGTCCTCAGAGCAATGATATTTGACACATCTTCTAGAATGTGGAAATAATAGGGTTATCAAGTCCTTTCTTTTATGAACAAAAATTATGTAAAAAGTAAGTTGGTTAGGTCTGTGGGTAAGAGTGTATGGATTCCTATGATAATCCTTTTAAAAGATTCCTTTGCTTAAAAATATTTTCTAATACTCAAGAGGAAACCTCGATCTTACCAGTTTAGAAATTATATATGATAGTCATTACAGTAGGCATATGATATGCTGAATATAAGTTCACTTTTTATTTTGTGATATTTACCTGGAAAAGACTTTAACTGTCATTTTGGTTTGTTAAGGTCATTTTTGGTTGTTGCTATTGTTTTTCCCTTATTTGACAGTTGTGCTGAATATACATCCCTGAAGCTGGTTCTTGGTTTGTTGATGGACTAGATATAGCATACTGCTACTTCAAGAGTATTGGGATTTTGTGTGCCTCTAATTCTTCACAAATTCAGAATTATTGGCACTTGAGCTTTCTCTCTTGGCTTTGATTGCTAAGAACTGTGTTTACAACTACCTTCTTGATATCACTGTCTTCCAGGAGCAAACCTGAAGAACTCGCTGCGTCTCCACTCGGGTACACACAGTATCAATTTAACTGTACGGCTGGTTGATCAGGAGACCTACTAAGCTAAGGCCCAGACAGACTTGTTCCGTTAAATTATCAAAAATGGCTATATTCCTCCAGTGCAGGAAAATACTGGTTCCAGGTCAAGATACTGTTAGTTGCCAGATTAACTGCACGGGTTAGTTCCATCCTGTATGTAGGAGGAAACTGGAGCATCACTTAGAAGTCTGACACTTCTTTTGACGCTTCTCATGAGATTTTCACAGCTCACTTCATTTGATCAGTTAAGCTTTGGCATTGTTTATCTTCAGTGTGTCTTGAGTGTGCGTCTGACTGATGAGGCTGGTTTCACACGGTGATTTAGAGGTCAGTCTTCACACAGTCTTCACACAATCTGTTAGAAGTCAGTTTGTCGTCATCTAATGTAAGCTTGCTGAACTGGAGGCAACTTTTTCTTTTAATAAACATTATCTGTGACAAAATAAGGCTGCTAAAGCAGCACAAAAAATAGAAAACTGTGATGATGCATTTGCAATTTCTGCAGTGAAGTTACATTGTGTTGAGGTTTTTTGGCAGTGCGTAGTTGCAAGGTCACTTTTGTATGAGAATATTCTTAAACAAAACAAAAAATCTGTAGCGCTCGGTGCAAACTACATTCGATACACTCTCATTTTACCGAACTGTCAAAAGATGTTTCAGGTAAAGTAAAACTGTCCCTTTTAAACTGGTTTGTTCAGCCCAGTCAGTTTGAGACAGCCTGCTCACTGTTAACACGCCCTGGGAAGCAGAGAAGACAGTAGTTGTTTCTTGACCAATTAGTTACACGCTTTCAGTTACTGTTTTTAGTGGGTGGTTGTAATAACCCAATGACCCACAAATACTCCATGGAAAGCTTAGAAAAGTATTCTGTTTCAAGAACGTTTTTACTGTACAATATAGCTTTGTTCTTTTATAGAATTTTTAATGCTAAGAGTAATTTCAGAGCAAGAGATCCTGATCATGGCAAGTGAAGGAGGTGCTTTTAACCTAGCTGTAGCAAACGCATTTTTCTTAGATGGTTGGAAGCCTGAAAGGTTTCCAGCCTTCTGTAGCTTATATTGCTTTTTTTCAAAGGCTTTTTATGGATTCTCAGGAGTAGATAATACTAGTGATACACACTCCAGGAGTCCTCTTCTGCTTTGGCCTACTTTCAACATGCCAGTACTGAAAGATGAGAGAGGATTAGTTCAGGCTGTGGTCTCATGTATGCGCTTTCAACAAGCGTTAAGTCACTGCTGCTGTCCCCCTGTGCTGGCCGCCCCTCAGCCAGCCTAGCCCCATGGTGCCGCTTCCCTTGGAGCGGGCCAAGAACCAGCCCAGGGTGCCGTGCCGGGTGAGGAGGACTGAACGCAGCAGATGCCTGCATAAATGCTTGGGCTGGCATTAGGGTGGGGGCAGCGAGCAGCAAGTTCGTAACAGTAACAATTCAACTTCAAACATCTGTGTGTGAAGCTGTGGCTTCAGAATTCCTGCGGTTCCAGTGATAGTGGCCTCCTGCTCAATAACCCTACGGGGAGAAATCTTTCTGTGCTTTTTTTTTTTTCCTTTTCCAGGACAGTGCAATATAAATGGGTTTTAGTTTAACAGAAAGCACTTTTGGCCCAGGATCTTTGTCCATGAGTTCATTTGCTCCTTCTGTTGCTGTTTTTTATTTCTCATTGTGGATTTACAGTCCCTTGAGGTCACGTAAATGAAAAGACAAAGCTGCTAGAGTGAGTATCCTAGGAAATCAGACACCAGAGAAACACCTGCAATTGATTTATACTCTGCTAGCGAGTTTCACCCCATGGAGCAGAAAAATACGAGGGAACGCTCACTCATTTGGAAAGGAGAGCTGTAGAAACTTCCACAGGGACTGAGCAGTGTAACCGCACTGTTCCTTTCCACTTTGTTGTCCTGTGTTGTTCCCTTTCCTGCCCATCCCATGTCCTGTCCCCCTCCCCTCAGTTCTTGTGTCTTCAAACATAGTGGCCTCTCCCCAAATTCCTTCGATTTTTCCACTGTTTACTCCAAGCCAGACAAACGCCCTAACTATGAAAATCAGCAAATACGGGTCTCTTTCGGGGTAAATTTATCTTTCCTGCTCTTGTACAGTGATAGTGCTAGTGGGAATCTTGCATTGTGTACTTTTAGTGTCAGTTATTGATCTCAAAATTTCTCAAATGCAACTGTGAATTTTGCTTCATAGATCAACTAGTAACTGATTTGGGAGAGAAGAACAAAAGATAAATTGTGTGTCTCTGACAAGACAGAAATAAATATTTGTCATTTAACAGAAATATTATTTCTGCCACCTCAGAATCTAGTTTCACAAGCAATTGTATTAGCAGAGAGGTGGGAAACTGGAGCAATGGTGCCTAGAGGGATGAAGAAGTAACCACATAGGAGGGGAAAAGACAAATTCCTAAAATTACTGATAGAAAAGGTTTCTGTTCCACTTAAAGTTTCCATCCTCTGTCAGCAGCCGCATGTTCATCTCTGTCAGGTTGTACCAACATCAACTATGTGTGTCTGAGACACAGAAACCTCTTTACAATGTAATGAAAACATCATCATCTGTGAACATGATACATGATAATAATTGATACAGAATTACGATGATTTCAGAGCCAGAAAGACACTTCACAAAATTTGTCACTGTTTTCAATTAAGGCTATTCAATCTTATATAAGGCATCAGATTATAAGGTGGAAATCACATCTAACAGTATAATTTACTCTTGATGTTACAATTCTTTTCCTACAACTTATATTTGGAGTGTTTTTCTCAGAATTAGAGAGAAGTAAACTAGATTGGATAAAGCAAGAATGCAGCCATCCCAGCATTTGATTGAAAGCCTGAAGCATGTGCAAAAATGTTTGGATTTTTTTTTTTGTTAGCTCTCGAAATTCCATCGCCAAGGGAGTTTTTGGTTTTAATGTCCGACACTGATATGCAATATCTTGAGCTTTTGAGGCCAGTGTCACAAACAGACGTGTATCTGTATCTGTTTTTTCTGATCATAGTTCTGTTTTTGGAAAGAAGGTACCAAATTTTTAAAAATTGTATATGTACAATTGCGTGTGGTGTTTATATCAGCACTTAGTCTAAACATCCATAAAAACGGTTGTAGGTTATCTGTGTTTGGATATTTGTGGGTGGCTGCAGTATGGACCCATGTGCACTGATACAAACTGTATACTGCAGCTGGTTTTTCTCATTTTAAAGATACGACCCTAAAACTGTTTACACAAAGCAAAAAAGTACAACTCTAAATACTCTTCCACAATGGCTTTCTTTTACTGAAGTAGCAATGTGAAAAAGGATTTTCCTGGGCAGATGAAGAACACTGGGTGCTCCAGACAGAATAATCAAGCATTTCAGAATGAATTATACCAACTTGCTGAACCAGACTCTTCTCCCTCTGGGCATGTATCTGTTTGCATATATTTATCAGTCTGCTTGGAAACAGAATGAGGAACACTCATGCATTGCCTTTTAGAGAAGAATCTGAATGGAACTTTTTTTTTTTTTATTGTGTTAGGGAAAAAAAGCATCCTGGAGAAGACTGTAGCCACTTACTGTAAACTAGGAAGAGTCTTTAAAGGCTCTTCTTCCCACTGATTTTCACACAGCAGGAGTTGTTCATCTTTCCTTTATAAAATTCCAAGCTCCAGTTTAACAGTGAAGCATACTGTAGTTCCCTGTCTCCTAACTTAACCTCCTAAGGGAGGTAATTCAGGAAGCCCATACTTTCTTGTAATTTCTTCATTGTCAGGCTATTTTACTTCTTTATTTTTACTCATGACCACCCATGAAGCTCTTTAAACTTGATGTGATTGCTAGGACTTTAACAACAAGTTCAGATGCTTCCAGAATTAAAACAGTTCTCAAAATAATGGGCCGCTTACTACATTTAATATTTTAGTAGCCAAGTTCTCATAAAAAAAACTTACTGATTTGTTAAAGTCATGACCTCATGGCCTCAAAATCAGGTTAGGTCTGGTATTAACAGTGGCACTTCGCAGAGTACAGGTCTAGCTAGCAAGCACCACGCAGACCAATTACAGCTATTGACAAACTACTGGAATTCTTTTCCTTTGTGACAAGCTCTTTGTCCAGCAAAACCTGTTCCAACATTTGACATAAAGCAAGTGCTTACCAGTCACTGTGAAGAAGGTTGCTTGCAAAGAAGTATGGGTTGTTCACACTGCTTAATGCACACAAAGCAAGCTATATTAGGAGGCCTGGTGGGCATCATCTCCTATGTGGTTAGTAAGGGGGGAGCTCTTATAGGGGTTGTTTCAGATTATTGGTCTGCAGAACCCAGGAGCACTTCAATGTCCAGGTGGTCCATCAAACCATGTTATGATTTTATCTCATGAGAAGACTCAGGATGCATCATCCCCTCTTCTTAAATTTTGTTTCCACATCAAGGAAGCCTGGTTTTCTTTTTTTCCTTTTCCTTTTGACATCCTGGCAAATCAATGCTGTTGATCATTTGCTAGTTTCTAAGCTAGGTTGCTTATAGCTCCCACTCTTAGAATTCTGAACTGAAGATCAAAATACCAATACAGATAACTTTAGCATAGCTCATATCTCTCCTTCAAACGGTAATGATGTGAAAAGCCAATAATATTGCTGAATATGGTGAATTCATTATCCACATTTTCCATAACGAGGAAAATGTCATACTGTATGTTCTTTCAACAGTGTATTCAGGATCGATCTAGGAATATACCCTTTTCATTTAAAGCTCCCTTTCTTTTTGTGAAAAATGTATTAAGCAACTAGAATGGCAGTTCCACTGGTTTTGCTTATTTATGCTTACTTTCTAATTAATCTGACATAACCTACACATTCAAGATAAAGCTAGTGCCCATCTTGATTTATTGTGAATGTCTGCTTATATCTTCCAAGCATAAAGATTTAAAACAAGGCTGCTTGCTTTCTGTAGCTATTGAAATATATTGGCAGGAGTTTGAAAGTCTTGGGAAGAATCTAACCAATATGTCACAACCTCTTTTCAGTGAAAGCAGTCATTCACTTTCACCCACTATCTAGTAGATCATAAAAGCTGGTAGAACTTTTTAATAAGGAGCAATGCCAAACTACTAATTGGTGGAATCAGGTAATTAGGGAATAGCACAGTTTTTTAAAACCTCCACATCTGGATTTATTAACACTTTACAAACTAATCTGCAAATTTGCATTACAGGGAAATTGTAGATGTTTATTACAAATGGCAGTTGTAACCATAACACGCCATGATGATTTTCCTCTCTGTGCTTTGACTGTTCATTTTCAGGGCCACAGCAGTCTCACGACCATAACCTGTGAAGCATTTGATTTATTTTCATGTATTTCCCTTTCACTTTTTCCCCAGACTTGTTCTCTATACTAGGGATCAAGAAATGGTTCAGACTGAAAAGTATGAATCTGAGCTCCAGGAGAATTACAGAATCACAGAATCACAGAATGGTAGGGGTTGGAAGGGACCTCTGTGGGTCATCTAGTCCAACCCTCCTGCTGAAGCAGGGTCACCTACAGTAGGCTGTAGAGGACCTTGTCCAGGCGGGTCTTGAAT